>WNGE01009669.1_pt1 | contig 10112 bp, 9 predicted proteins | sample 5400651 | NCBI WGS metagenome assembly WNGE01 (sample SAMN13153370, study PRJNA577476) | soil metagenome | isolation source: 60 cm soil or saprolite under grassland replicate 2 | place: USA:California | collected 2016-06-15 | reverse complement strand
CAGGACACCTGCGCGGACGGCCCGGCGCAGCGCTGGCGCCTGGTTCCGGTCGCCGGCGCGATCACGCTCGTCAACGTCGGCAGCGGCAAGTGTCTCGACGTGGGCGGGGGCAGCACCGACGACGGCGCCACGGTGCTCCAGTGGTCCTGCACCAACGCGGCGAACCAGCTGTGGCGACCGCAGCCGGTGGACGGCGCCGGCGCAGGTACCGTCTTTCTGGTCGCGGTACATAGCGGCAAATGTCTGGATCTGCCCGCCGAGCAGACCGGGGCGGGTTTCCGGGTCCAGCAGTGGACCTGTACGGGCGGGGCCAACCAGCGGTGGGTGGTCGCGACGGCATGACTATCCGTCTGGCGGAACGGCCGGTTACCGATCCGTACCGCGGTAGAGCCGGCGACCAGCCGGAAACCCCGGGGGAATTCCGGCCGGTTCCGTACGGTGCGATGTTGCCGGGTCAGGGCCGGTGGCACGGGGTAACCTCACCGTCGCCGGCTCTGCTTGAGGATTGTGGTCAGGTGGCGAAGACTAGGGCGATGGACCCCGCGCGACGGTGGCTGGCGGTAGGCCACAGCGCCGATCCCGACTCCCGGCAGGCCGGCCGGGAGGCCGCCCTCCGGGCACAGGACGGGAACGATCCCGCCCTGCTCGTCGTCTTCAGTTCGGGGCCCGATCCGGTGCGGATGCTGGCCGGGATCGAGGAGGTCTGCCCCGGCGTACCCCTGATCGGCTGCGCGTCGCAGGCCCTGGTGGCCTCGACCGGACCACCAGGCCCGGTCGGCGGAGTCGTGGTCACCGCGCTGGGCGGTCCGGGTTTTCGGGTCACGACCGGCGCGGGTTCGGCTGCGCGCGGGCGGCGCCGGGCCGGTGCGGCGGTCGCCAGCTGCGCGGTGCACCTGCCGGAGGACGCCGGCCCGCACCGGGTGCTGCTGATGTTCACCGAGGGCATCCTGGACCACCAGGAGGAGATCCTCGCGGGCGCCTACAGCGTGGTCGGGGCGAGCGCACCGCTGATCGGCGGTACCTCCGGTCCGGACCCCAACTACGGCCGCTCCTTCCAACTACACGGCCGGAAGGTGCTCACCGACGCGGCGGTCGGCGCGATGATCACCTCGACCGGCCCGTTCGGCGTCGGGCTGCGCCACGGTGGCCGCAAGGTCGGCGAGCCGATGATCGTCACCCACAGCGTCAAGGGCGACCTGTACACCCTCGACGACAAGCCGGCGCTGAACGCCTACCTGGACCGGCTCAACGCCCCGCCCGAGGCCTACACCGACCCGGCGGTCTTCGACGAGTTCAACCGGAGCCGGCCGATCGGCATCCGCCGGCGGATCGGCGAGGAGGTCCGGCACGTCAACTCGATCTCCCGGCTGCGCGAGACCTGGCTGCGTTCCAGCGGGGAGGTCCCCGAGGGTGGCCTGATCTGGGTCATGCAGGGCGACCAGGAATCCACCCTGGAAGCCGCGGCCGAGGCGTGCAAGGCGGCGATCGACGGGCTCGGTGGCCATCAGCCGCTGGGCCTGATGGCCTTCGACTGCGTCTCCCGCAGCCGGGTGCTCGGCGAGGAGGGCACCCGCGAAGAGGTGGAGTCGATGGTGAAGGTGGCCGACGGGGCGCCGCTGGCCGGCTTCTACACCTGGGGGGAGATCGCCCGGACGCGTGGCATCACCGGGTACCACAACCAGACGATCGCCGTACTGGCGGTGGGCTGACGTGCTCCCGTCCTCGGCGGCCATCTCCACCCAACGGCTGGCCGAGTTTCTTGCCGTTGTATCGAAAGCGACCGATGTTGCCTCGGTCATGGAGGTCGCCGCCGAACGCGCCGCGCGGGCCCTGGAGGCCGAGGTCGCGGTGGTACTCGACCAGTCCGACGAGGTACGCAGCTCGGTCGGGTTCGCGCTCGGCCGGGTACCGGTGGACGAGATCGCCGAGATCGTCGACGGGCGGCGCGACCACCTGTACGTACCCGGTGCCGGGCTCTGCCCGGCCGCGGTGGCCCCGCTCGCCCGGGGCGGAGCCGGACCCGGGCACCTGCTGGTCGCCCGCTCCGGCGAGGACGGGTTCACCGTCGACGAGGTGATCCTGCTGCGCGGCCTGGCCCGGGTGCTGGACCTGCGGGTCGATGCGGTACGCACCTTCGAGTCCGAGCGCCGGCAGGCCGCCCAGAACGCCCGGTTGCTGGTCTCGCTGCGCGAGCGGCAGCGGCTGCTGGAGCAGCTGGCCCGGATCCAGCGGGCGATCACCCGCCGGGAGCCGCTGGACCAGATCCTCGACGCGATCACCACCGGCGCCCGGGAGCTGTTCGGCGACGACGTCGTCGGGCTGCGCATGCTCGACCCGGACGATCCGGAGATGCTGCTGCTGGTCTCCTCCCGCGGGCTCCCCGACGACCTGGTCAAGCGGGTGTGGCGGCTGCCGGTGACCGAGCGCGGCGCCACCCAGCTCGCGGTACGCCGGGACCGGCTGGTCGTGATGAACAACTACGCCACCAACCCGGACGCGCTGCCCGAGGGGGTGGCCAGCCGGTTGGCCAGCGCGATGGCCGCGCCGGTACACGAGGGTGACCGGGTGGTGGGCAGCCTGATGATCGGCTCCTACAACCCGACCCGCGTGTACGACGACGCCGACCAGGAGGCGCTGCACATCTTCGCCGAGCAGGTCAGCCTCGCGGTCACCGATGCCAAGACCCAGGAGGCGATGGAGCAGGCGTTCCACGACTCGCTGACCGGCCTGGCCAGCCGGGCGCTGTTCCTGGACCGGCTGGACCACGCGCTGGCCCGGGCGGCCCGCGAGGGTACCCGCCTGGCGGTGCTCTTCGTCGACCTGGACCGCTTCAAGAACGTCAACGACTCGCTCGGCCACCTGGCCGGCGACAGCCTGCTGGTCGGGGTGGCCGAGCGGTTGCGCTCGTGCCTGTCGCCGGACGACACGGTGGGCCGGCTCGGCGGGGACGAGTTCGCGGTGGTGCTGGAGTCGGTGTTCGACGAGGAGCGGGCCACCCGTACCGCCCGGCAGATCATCGACCGGCTCCGGGCGCCGTTCGTCATCAACGGCAACGAGGCGTTCGTCGACGCGAGCGTGGGCATCGCGTTCAACAGCGATGGGGAGCTGGACGGGCAGTCCCTGATCCGCAACGCCGACCTGGCCATGTACCAGGCGAAGAAGGACGGCAAGGGGCGCCACGAGATCTTCAAGCCGGCCATGCGGGCGATGTTCCTGGGCACCGTGGCCCTGGAGGCCGGCCTGCGCCGGGCCCTCGACAACAGTGACTTCGTGCTGCACTACCAGCCGATCGTGGAGCTGCACACCGGCCGGGTCGCCGGGCTGGAGGCGCTGGTGCGCTGGCAGCACCCGGAGCGCGGACTGATCTCCCCGCCGGAGTTCGTACCGCTGGCCGAGGAGACCGGACTGATCCTGGCGATCGACCGCTGGGTGCTGGACGAGGCCTGCCGGCAGGCCGGCGAGTGGAACGCCCACCGGTCGCCGGAGCAGCAGCTGACCATCTGCGTCAACCTGTCGGTACGCCAGCTCCAGCAGACCGACCTGACCGACTTCGTGGCCGCCGCGCTGGCCCGGGGTGGGCTGGACGCCCGCTGCCTGGTCATCGAGATCACCGAGTCGCTGCTGCTCAACGACACCGAGGCCACCCTGGCCCGGCTGCACCAGCTCAAGGCGCTGGGGATACGGGTGGCCATCGACGACTTCGGCACCGGATACTCCTCGCTGGCCTATCTGCGCCAGTTCCCGGTGGACATCATCAAGATCGACAAGTCGTTCGTGGCCGGCATGGGGGAAGGCGAGGACGGCTCGGCTCTGGCCCGCGGGATCGTCCAGCTCGGCCAGACCCTGCGGCTGTCCACGATCGCCGAGGGCATCGAGACCGCCGACCAGGTTTCCGAGCTGTGCGCCGCCCGGTGCTCGTTCGGGCAGGGTTTCTACTTCGCCAAGCCGGTCGCCGCCGCCGAGATCGACGAGCTGCTCAGTGCGGACGCGGCCCTGCCGGTCCCACCGGTACCGGTGCAGCTCGCCCGGATCAGCGCCTGAGCCGCGCCGGTACCGCGACGTGGAAAGCCGGCGCGCGTACCGTTGAGTGACGCTGATCCATGTGATGAGATGCCCCGGTGAAGTTGCCGCTCTCCCTGATCGCCGTCGCTACCGCTGTCCTGCTCGCGGGTTGCAGCTCCAAGGCGGCGCAACCGTCCCCCGATCCCACCGAGGGCCCCGAACCGACCGAGTCCGCGGTCCCGGTGGTCCTGCCCAGCGTGGCCAAGAAGTTCACCGTGACGAGCAGCGCGTTCGCCGACGGGCAGCCGATCCCGGCCAAGTACACCTGCGAGGGCGACGGCCTGCTGCCGCCGCTGGCCTGGTCGGGTGACCTGAACGGTGGGAAGTCGGTAGCTGTGGTGGTCGACGACCCGGACGCGCCGGACGGCGGGTTCGTGCACTGGTTCGTCGTCGACCTGCCGGTGAAGCCGCCGGCCCCGCTGGACCCCGACAAGCTGCCGGAGGGCGCGCAGTCCGCGGCCAACACCGACGGCAATCCGGGCTGGGCCTCACCGTGCCCGGACGAGGGGACGCACCACTACCGGTTCACCGTCTACTCGCTGGACGGGCCGAGCGGGGTCAACGAGGGGACCGACCCGATCGAGGCGATCCAGAAGATCACCCCGCACATCAAGGCGTACGGGCAGCTGACCGGTACGGTCGCGAAGTCCTAGGCGGCTTTCCGCGGGCGGGAACCGGGTCCGGGCAGCGCGGCGAGGCGGGTACGGGAGCCGATCTCGTGTCCCGCCTCGCAACGCACCTCCACCCGTACCGGTGCGCCGCAGTCGGCGTGGAAAAGCTGCGCGGGCGGCCCGTCCGGCTCGGCGCGGTACTTGTCGCCCCACTCGATCAACGCCAGCAGCACCGGACGCAGGTCGCGTCCGGCATCGGTGAGCCGGTACTCGTACCGGGTGCGGGAACCCGGCTCCTGGTAGGGCACCCGGCGCACCAGACCCTCCTCGACCAGCGTGGCCAGCCGCTTGGTGAGCACGTCCCGGGCGATGCCCAGATGTCCGCTCAGCTCGTCGAAGCGCCGGATGCCGTTGAAGATGTCCCGCAGCACCAGCATCGCCCACCGGTCGCCGAGCACCTCGACGGTACGCGCGACCGAGCAGGTACGGGAGTCGTAGTCGACCCATCTCATAGGTCACAGCTTAGTCGAGCTGGGTTGCGATAGCAGACTCAGCGGCCTAGCCTGAGTCCGTGGTACAGACCCAGATCGAGGTGCGCCCCTGGCGCCCGGGGGATGCCCAGCTGCTGGCCGCCGCCGACCTCTCGGCCACGGCGCTGACCAGCCGGTTCATGACCGGCACGGGGAAGCTGCCGGCCGCGTACCTGCACTACGTCACGACCACTCCGAGAGACCGCTGGGACGCCCAGGTGGCCACCTTCCGGGGGCGGCTGCTCGGCTGGGCCGAGTTCGGCCGGTCGCCGGGCCGGGCGGACGAGGCGGACCTGGCCGTCCTGGTGGTCGACGCCTGGCAGCGTCGCGGGGTGGCGACCGCGCTGTTCAAGGCGATGCTGCCGCGCGCCGCGGCCGACGGGGTACGCGTCGTGCACGCCGACGTCGCGCCCGGCAACACCGCCGCCCGGGCCGCGGTGGCCAGGCTGTTCGGCCCAGCCCTACGCGCCTGCTTCCAGGACGGGCTGCTGCACTACCGGATGGCATTAAGGTGAGTCGATGAGAGCGACCTGGGCGAGAGCGATGTGGGCGGTCTTCGAGCCGATCCACGCGGTCACCTACTTCAGTCCGGTGGCACGCGGCGCGTTCGAGGCCGCCGGGCTGCGCGGCTTCTGGCGAGGGTACTTCGCCGGCCGGGCCGCGCCCCTGGGACCGGTACCGGCGGCTCCGGTGGTGGCCGCGTTCTTCAGCTTCGCGCCGCACATGGTCGAGCGGGCGCTGCCGGCGGTGTGGGAGCTGGCCAGCCCGGAGCAGGCGCTGGAGGCCCGGCTGCGTGGCGCGGTCGCCGCGTTGACCGAGCCGGCCGGGGTCATGTCGCCGCGCGACCTCACCGAGGCGGTCGAGCTGATGGAGGCGGCGGTCGCCGAGCTGGAGCCGGCCGGCCGGATCCTCGGCGCGGCCAACGCCGAACTGCCCCGGCCGCAGACCCCGCTCGGACAGCTCTGGCAGGCCGCCACGACGCTGCGCGAGCACCGGGGCGACGGGCACATCGCCGCCCTGGTCACCGCTGGGCTCGGCGGATGCGAGGTGCTCACCCTGCGGGCCGGCCACGACCTCTCCCGGGAGGTGCTCCAGCCCGCGCGGGGCTGGTCGGACGAGCAGTGGGAGGCGGCCACCCGGCGGCTGGTCAACCGCGGCTGGCTCGCTCAGGACGGGCGGATCACCGCGGCGGGAGTCAACGTGTACGAGCGGGTCGAGACGGATACCGACACGCTTGCCGCCGTACCGTGGAGTGCTCTCGGCTCCGCGCCCACCGCACGGCTGAAGGTGCTGCTGACCCCGCTCACCGCCGCCTGCCGGGCGGAACTTCCCGCTGCAAACCCGATCGGTCTGCCGGTACCTTCAGGGCGTGGCTGAGCAGGTACCCCGTCGGATCGCGGTCTCCGTCGCGTTGGGTACCCTGCTCAACCCGTTGAACTCATCGATGATCGCGGTCGCTCTGGTGAGCCTGGAGAGCGACTTCCACGTCGGGCTGGCCCAGGCGAGCTGGCTGATCTCCAGCTTCTACCTGGCCGCGAGCGTGGCCCAGCCGCTGATGGGCCGGCTCGCCGACCGGTTCGGGCCGCGCCGGGTCTACGCCACCGGCCTGACCATCGTCGGCGGGACCGGCGTGCTGGTGCTGCTCGCCCCCGGCTTCGGCTGGGTGGTGGCGGCCCGGATCCTCCAGGCGGTCGGCTCGTCGGCGGCATACCCCTCCGGGCTCGCGCTGATCCGGCGGTTGGCCGGCGGCCGCCCGCCGGCTGGACTGCTCGGGGTGATCTCGGCCGCCAACACCGGCAGCGCCGCGTTCGGCCCGGTGCTCGGCGGCCTGCTGGTCAGCCTGGCCGGCTGGCGCGGCATCTTCGCGGTGAACATCCCGATGGCCGCGGTGGCGCTGGTGTTCGCGCTGCGCTGGCTGCCCGCCGACCCGCCGCCGTCCGGGGCCCGCCGCACCGCCCGGGAACTGGTAGGCGAGCTGGACCTGCCGGCCGTCGGGTTGTTCGCGGTGACCATGCTGACCCTGCTGGATTTCGTGTTGTCGCTGGGCGGCGATCCGCTGTGGGTACTGCTGCTGGTGCTGCCGTTGACGATCGGGCAGCTGATCTGGCACGAGCGCCACGAACCCAGCCCGTTTCTGGACGTCCGGGCCCTGGGTGCCAACCGGCGGCTGCTCGGCGTGCTCGGGCAGCAGGCCGGGGTACAGGCGATGTTCTACCTGATCTTCTTCGGGCTGCCGTTGTGGCTGCAACGGGTACGCGACTTCAGGCCGGCCACCGCCGGACTGCTGATGCTGCCGGTCTCCGCGCTGGCCGTGGTGCTGACCCCGGTGGCCACCAGGGTGATCCGGCGGCTGGGGGCCGGAGTCTCGGTGCTGGTCGGCTCGCTCGGGCTGGCCCTCGGTGCGGCCCTGCTGTTCGCGATCGACGACGAGTCCGGGGCGGTCGCGATCCTGCTGGTGGGTTCGGTCATCGGGCTGCCGGTGGCGTTCAACAACATCGGGCTGCAGGCCGGTCTCTACGCGGCGACGCCGGCCCACCAGGCGGGGATCGCCGGTGGCCTGTTCCAGACCGGGCGGTACACCGGCGCGATCCTGGCCACCGCGATGCTCGGGGCACTGTTCAACCAGGACGAGTACAGCAGCGCGGGGTTGCACCAGATCGGGCTCGTCGTCCTGGTCGTGGCGCTCGGGTTGGCGGCCGCCGCGCCGTTCACCCCGGTACCGGAGGGCCGGCACCGCGCCCGCCCGGAAACCGGATCCACTGTGGACGATCCCGCCGTTGCCGAGCCGGTCCCATAGCTATGCGTCCCGGACCGGCTGGTAGGTGAGGAAGGCGAGGCCGTCGCCGACGGTCCGGGTGTCGACCAGGCGCATGGGTTTCCGGTCGCTGGTCTCGCCGAAGAGGCGCTCGCCGGCCCCGAGCACGAACGGGTAGATCATCAGCCGCAGCTCGTCGACCAGGTCGTGCTCCATCAGCGTGTGCACGAGCTGGCCGCTGGCGTAGACGACGATGTCCCCGGCTACTCTCTGCCTCAGCTTCGCGACCTCGTTCACCACGTCGCCCTTCAGGACCGTCGAGTTGTTCCAGTCGGGAGCTTCGAGGGTCGAGGACACGACGTATTTGGGCAGGCTGTTCAACCTGTCGGCCCACTCGCCACTGCGGGATGACCACCGCGCGGCGAAGAACTCGTAGCTCCGTCGACCCAGCAGCAGCGCCTCGGAACCCAGCGCCTCGTCGAGCTCGACCTGGGCCCACGCTTCGCGGTCCTTGTCCCCGATCTGGCCGAACCAGCCGCCGAGCCTGAAGCCCTCCTCACCGGTCGGGTCCTGGACGACTCCGTCGAGCGAGACGTTCTCGCTGATGATGATCTTTCCCATTTCGGCTCTCCCGTTGTGGTGTTGTCGCTACTACTGAGGTAGACACCGCGACGTCGGGAAGGGGGCGCCGGCCGACCGCCCCGTTCGCCCCTTGGCCGGTGTCGATACCGGAAGTGCGACAGGATTCGGGAAGAGGTGACCCGAGGGTGGAGACAGTGGCAGCCGACCTGATGTCACGGGCGCGGGCCGGGGACGGCGACGCGTTCCGGGAGCTGATCGAGCCGCACCGCCGCGAGCTGCAGGTGCACTGCTACCGGATGCTCGGATCGTTCCAGGACGCCGAGGACGCACTGCAGGACACGCTGGTGGCCGCCTGGCGAGGCCTCGGAGGGTTCCAGGAACGCGCCTCGCTGCGCACCTGGCTCTACCGGATCGCCACCAACCGGTGCCTCAACGCGCGCCGGTCGGCCAGCCGACGCCTGGCCAAGGAGTGGGACGTGCCCGATGTTGAACCGCCCGAGCCGACCCGGCTCGGCGACGTCGTCTGGCTCGAGCCATTTCCCGACGCCCTGCTCGAGGGTGCCATCGACGCGCCGCTCGGCCCGGAGGCCCGCTACGAGCAGACCGAATCCATCTCCCTGGCCTTCGTGACCGCCCTTCAGATCCTGCCGCCTCGCCAGCTCGCCGTGCTCATCCTGCGCGACGTCCTCGGATTCCACGCCAACGAGGTGGCCGACATGCTGGACTCGAGCGTCGAGTCGGTCAAAAGCGCCCTCAAACGGGCGCACACCAGCCTGCAGCACCGACGGCCCACGACCGACGACCGCGAACCGCCGCCCGCCTCCGACTCACCCGCCGAGGATGCGATCGTGGCGAAATTCGTCCGCGCGTGGGAGTCCGCCGACCTCGACGCGCTGGTGGCCGTTCTGACCGACGACGTCTTCATCTCGATGCCACCGATGCCCTTCGAATACGAGGGCCGCGACGTCGTGGCCCGCTTCTGCGCCAGCATCTTCCGCGCAGGTCGCAGGTTCGACCTCGTCCCAACGCGAGCCAACGGTCAGCCGGCGTTCGGCGCCTACCTGCGCGCCCCTACCGGCATCAGCCACGGGATCGGCCTCCTCGTCCTCACCCTCACCGGCGACCGGATCAGCGCCATGACCCGCTTCGACAACAGCGTGCTCCCATGGTTCGGGCTGCCGCGATCGCTCCCGAGCCGATAGCCAGCTTCGGAGCGGTGGATGTGCGCGGCAGCGAAACACACACCGGCGGATGTGGGGTGCCGGTAAGAAACGTGTCAGCAGGCCCAAACGAGCGTGATCGTGCTGTCAGACGGGGAAGTCGCTGATGACGTCGTCGTAGCGCTGCTGGGCGTCGGCCAGGGCGAGGCGGGAGTAGATCTCCAGGGACTGGCGGGTGGCGTGGCCGCTGTAGGGCTGGATGAGCGCGTCGTCGATGCCCTGGGTCTTGAGCCATGTGAACAGGAAGTGGCGGAGGGTGTGCGGGCTGATCGAGGCGGTGATGCCCGCGGCCTGGGTGTACCGGGCGAGGATCTTGCGGACGCCGCGGTCGGTGTAGGGCTTCTTCCAGCTC
>WNGE01009668.1_pt1 | contig 10113 bp, 7 predicted proteins | sample 5400651 | NCBI WGS metagenome assembly WNGE01 (sample SAMN13153370, study PRJNA577476) | soil metagenome | isolation source: 60 cm soil or saprolite under grassland replicate 2 | place: USA:California | collected 2016-06-15 | reverse complement strand
AGATGGACGCAGCGAGGCGCACATCTACTTCTGCAGATTCGAACGAAGGTGCTCAACAACGAACTTGAGGAGGTGTTCCGGCACTGGTACCCGCAGTTCCGTGCTGCCTCAGCGTCTGCCCCGGCTTTTTAGTAGTCTCCCAGTGTTGCTGCCCAGACGTTCATCTTGGAGGGATCCTCCGTCTATCCGACTGCCCTCTCAGCGCTGATGGACGGATGGCTGCAACTGAGGAAGGGCATCAAACTGCAGGCAGTGACGCAAAACGATCTTTGTCATCAGTCGGCGGCCTCTGTTGCTCACGCCCTCACTAATTGGCCAGAGAACTTCTTCCGATTTTTTGATCAGCGCAATGAAACAACCGTGTGCGATTGGCAGCGGGCCTGGTTCGGTCATCGTGATAGCGACCTGAGTGAGACACAAGGTTGGGTGATGGTCGCCAAAACTCTGGAGGAGTATCTGGAGTTACGCTGGGATGGCAGAGGCGGTCCACCAGTCCCTCGAAGGTTCCTGCGCAAGGAAAACGCGAGTCGGTATCTCAATCGAGGTACGAACCTCATTGATCAGTTGGTGGCGCAGGGCCGGCTCAGAAGCGTCGACGGCATTGCGATGAATGGCTCGCGGATCGATCTCCGCAGTCTCAGAAAACTGGAGCAAGAGATTGAAGCCCTGATGCCGGCGACCGAAGCCGCCGCTGAACTCGGGATCGGGCTTGGCCAGTTTCGGGAGTTGGTGCGATATAAACTCCTGGCGCCCGACAATGAGCTTCAGATTGATGGAAGTGGTGAAGCGAAATTCAGTCATCAGGCGCTCTCCAAATTCCTCGGACAGATTGCCGATCTGACCAGCCAACCTCACGAAATCAACCAGTATTGGGCTCTCTCACTCTGCCAGGTAGCGACCCACCTTGAACGACGCGACCTGAGCTTCGGACGGTTCATGGATGCGATGTTAGAGGATTTTCCGTCGGCGATCTTTGAAAGCGAAGGCCCCTGCAACAGCTTATCGCGATTCTGGGTACATGCTGCGGACTTTCATCAATATCTCAATTCACGATCTAAGCCAGGAAGAAATAAGCCAGACAGAAAGCCGCTGGCTCCTCTGTGTACAGTGCCATCCCTGAGAGGCGTCGTGGCATGGCTTGAGCGAAAAGAGGAGGATGGCGGCAAACACTTCTACCGCCAGACCCATCAGCAGCCTCTCGACGGTGTAAGTTTGTTGGAATGCTTTGTTGAAATCTTATGCCGTCTCTCAACCGAAAATGATGAGATGTGGCTGGAACGAGAGACTCCACGAAAGAAATGGAGATGGAAGACCGATCAGGAAACGGCCAGTAATTCTCAATACGGGGAAATCATTCGAGTTGAAGGCGATAGAGGGAAGCCAGATGTCGATAGAGGGCTTCCATGGATTTAAAAACGAGGACGCTGAAAAGGTGTTGTTTCGCCAAGTTTACAGCACTCCTCAGGTTTCGTATTGAGAATTACTGATCTAATCCCCGACTGGCGGCACCTGCAACTCGAAACGCTCCGCGTGCTTAAACCAGGCAGTTCCTTGTTCCATGAATGGGGCAACGGCGGTTCGAACGATGACTTGATCCAAATCCGTGAGCAGGCTCGCTCGCTATTCGAAGCGGCGGGGTTCGAGATCCATTTCATCCAGGCGTGCGAATCGAGGAGGAGGTCGATGCATTTCTTGCGCATCGCGGCGCGCGTCCCATCGCGGAGATTCCGTGTGAGCAGGATGAACATGTCACTATGCGTGAGTTCCTGCTTGACCGCCTGATCGCAAGCTGAGTCTCAGTCGCCGCCCACGGACTCCGCGACGGAGGCGCCCTCATCGACCCGGCGGACCATGCGCGCGCTGTTTCTCGTCGCCGGCCGCCACATGTCCCAGACCGTAATGGCGATCATCAGGAATGATGACACCCCGACGGTGATTGCGCCGGCGTACAGGAGCGGGGCTGTGCGTGGAGAGAGGTAGCGGACCGTCCAAGGGGCGGCGATGAAGGCCGTTACCCCGCCGAAGGCCAACAGGTAGCTCGCGAGCTTGAACCAGTTCGCGGCGCTGGTCCGCATCAGGAAGTGCGCCAAGACGAAGAGAACGAGCGGGATTTCGAAGACGTGCGGATGCGTGACGTCGAGTAGCGCCGTGAAGGTGTTCATCCTCGCCACTGGCGGTTCAGTATCGAGCGGCAGCGACGACATGTCCGCCGCCTGACCTGGATTGGCGGTCGCGGTGTCAACCGTCTCTTCCGGGCCGTAGCGCTGCACGACGCCGTTTTTGATTCGCCCGACCTTGTCGTAAACATTTAACTCGGCCACCGTGAATGCCGCGAGCGTAGTCAGCAGGAAAAGGGTGATCAGGACTTTGGTGGTGGTATCACTTCTCGACAGTGGGTAAGGGGTCATAGGTTCTCCAGAGTCTCGAATCCGAGCGCGTCCGAGTAATTGAGTCGCAGACCGCGATCGTTTACGCAGGCTTCCGCTGTGACGCCCTCGACGTCCCAGCCCTGGGCATCGCAGGCGGCGAGCCCGGGCTCACAGCCGAGCAGGAGGAGCATCTTGGAAACGACTTCCGCCCGGGCGGCTGAAGCGCAGACTGCCGTCGCGCTCGCCAGCCTCTCCACCGTGTATCCGGTGCGCGGGTCAATCAGGTGCGATAGAAAACGGCCCGCCAGATTGTGCCCGGATTCGCCCGTTCCTGAGGTTGAGAGCGACTGGCCGGTGATCGACAGCACACCTACCAGCCGGCGGCGGTCAGCCGGGTTACGCAGTCCGATCCTCGCTACCTCGCCGCCGCCGGCCAGATCAATGGCGGCAAAGCTGCTCGTGCCCGCGTTAATCGTCGCACGCGTGATACCGTATTTCTCGCCGCGCCGTCGCAGCATAGCCGCGGCGCGATCAACGGCGTAACCTTTAGCGAAGCCGCCGAGGTCGAGGGCCACGCCAGGGCTGTTGAAATGAATGACGTCTGCGACAGGGTCAACCTCGACCAGCCGGTAGTCAGACAAAGCGAGAGCCATTTCAACTTCTTCTCGATCCGGCCACCTCCGTGCAGCGAGACATCCGTCCCATAGCTTCACAAGCGGCGCAAGCGTGACGGAGAAACAGCCACCGGACTGCGCAGAGTATTCCAGCCCCCGGGAAATGATCGAGCAGCATTCCGCCGACACCCCGACCGAGTCGTAAGAGGCCCTACGGTTGACTCGCGAGAGCTCGCTCCCGGGGTCGTGGCGGCTCAACATTCTTTCGAGCCGCTCGAACTCGGCCATGGCCTGCCGCGTGAGCGCCAGGGCCGCCGACTCATCGCCCGCGACTTCAGCGGTGATCTCGACGATCGTGCCCATCAAGTACTGCGCATGACGGACTTCGCGCGATTGTAGCGCGGTCATTTTTTGTACAGGGCCTCGCACAGTACCAGAGCCTTTCTCGCGCCGCGACCGAAGGCGCGGGCGGACAATGTCGCGCCGGTGATCCCTATGATGTCGGAGCCGACGAGGAACCGGTCGCGGACGGTCTTGCCGCGAAACTGACCTGTGAAGCGCGCGTCCGCGACCTCCCAGCCGCGGCTTTCGCGGAAGACCATGAGCGCCACGCGCTGGATTTTGAACTCTTTCGCGATGCCGACAATGAAAGTGATGAACTGTTCCTTGCCGATCTCGTTGGCGATCATCGCGTAGCCGTCGGTCGCGCCGTTCGTTTCGCCGCGATAGAAGGTCTGCGACCTGCTCTGAAGCCGCACGCCCAGCGCCTTCTGCACTGCCTGGAGTTGTTCGTCGCTCAGCTCTTTCGCCTCCTTAACGATCTTCGCCGACGAGGGGAAGACGAGCTTCAGAGCCTGCTCTTCGGTGAGGTAGCGCCGCTCCTGCGCGAAGGTATAGTGTGCGGGGGAGGTCAGCGCCGCCGTACCGGTAATGATCTGAGTGACAAACGTTCTTCTTTTCATGCATCCTGGTTATAGCGATGAAGGGTGAACGGCAGGCGCTCCGCCATTCACCCCATCGCTCGTTGTCCGTGGCCCCTCCTGCTCAGAACGCCCAGACCAGCCCCAGACTCAGGCCGTTCGCGTCGGCGTTGGTGAAATAGGGCGGGAAGGGTCTGCCGTCGGGCAGGCGAAGAAATCTCTCCGGCTTCTGGTTAATGTGATATGTCAGGTTGAAGCTGGCCGCTTCGGTGGGCCGGAGTGAAAAGCCAAGGCTCGTGCGCCGCATATTGAGCGGGAAACTGAAGTTCGGAAATTGGCGATCGAGGTTGACTTGGTCGAAGCGGAAGACCGGCGCGATCGAGGCGTCTTCGGCCTCGAAGTGCGAGGTCAGCCACTTCGGACGGAAGCGGTAGCGCGCCTCGACGTAGAAGCCGCCGAGCGAGCGCGCCGGCTTGTCGAAGAGCGGCTCGTTGATGTTCGCGTCGAGGAATTCGAACGTGTTGCTGTAATCGCCCTTTGGCAGAGAGAGCAGTAACTGCCTGGCCGCAAGCTCTTCCTCGCTCTCGGGCGGGCGTTGCGCCGCGGCGCGGGCAAACTCGCCGATAACCTGGAAATCGCGCCGCGCGAACTTCCAATCGAAAGACCAGATCGATAGGTTGTACTTCTCTTGATTATCGTGTTTACCGCGGTAACCGGAGGCGCCCAACTCCAGTCCGAGGACCGGCGAAAACCTCAGCCGGCCGACGATCGATTTCTGCGGATTGTTGTCGAAGAAACGGTTGTTGCCCTTCGATTCGAAGATGCCGACCTCGCGCGCGAACTCGCCGCCCTCGTCGCTGCGGAGGCCGTTGACGACGTAGACTTCGTAGGCCAAGCGCGATCGGCCCACGAGTTTGAATTCACCCAACGCTCCTATCCCCGCGTCTTTGTAAGTCGATGGGATGACGAAGGTGCTGACCAGCGGGCGCTGCGCGATGTCTTGCAGGTTCGAGTCGTGAAAGAGGTTGAAGCGCCCTAGCGGCGGCACGATGATTCCGCCGCGCAGGTTTAAAGCCGGATGAGCGCGGTATTCCAAGTACGCCTGCTCGATCTCCGTCTCCTTGCCCGCAAACTCGAATTCGAGTTCGCTGTTGAAAAGCAGTTTCGGCGTGATCGCGGCGGCGACGCCCAGTACGAGGCGCGGCATGATAAAGCCGTTGCGCTTGAAATTAGTGAGGTCGGTCTGGCCCGGGTTGGCTTCATCGGCGTTGCCGCGAATCTCGAAGCCCTCGTCGATGCCTCGCGTGACGTAACGGAAATCCGCATAGCCGCCGATTTTGACGCGGTCGGTCTTTAATAGACCCTCGGAGCCGGAAAACTGGCCGTCCTGGCTCTTCGGCTTGATCAACTGGTCAATCGTCGAAGGTTTGGGCTGTTGCTCTTGTCTAGTAATGACTGGGGCAGGGGAGGCGCTGATGGCTATACCTGCATTGGGCGAGACGGACGGCTGAACGGCGACATGCGCGGCGGCGTCAGCAGCGTTTGCGCGAGTGAGTTGATTGAGTTGCGCACGCAGGACCTCCACCTGAGCGCGCACCTCTTCAATTTGGGCCTGCGCCTGTTTAAGTTGAAGCCGCATCTGCTCCAACTCGAGACTGGCCGCGTCACGGTTCTTCTCGTCCTTCTTCTCGCCGCGACCGTCTGTGTCCTTATTAGAGTCGGCGTTGGCGGTCAGCTTAGGCGCTGCCATTGCCGTCGGAGGCCACGTCTGTCGCTCGCGCAATGCAGTTCTGTCATCCGGACTTTGCGCCGTTGCTACCGGTACGAGAAAAAACGCTAGAAGTGTCGAAGTTAGGGCGGTGAAAGATATCCGTATCCAACGGACCCGCCGGGCGATTGGATGAGAGTCGTTGATCATAATAGACCTCCTGCATATTGCTGCGACTCTGTCGCAACATGATGTTTGTCATTTTTCGGGCGGTCATGGCAGGATGAATCCCGCACGGCGCCCGCGAAGTTATCGAACAGACCGGGATGGTTGTTGCATCACAAGCCTTCGACGCGCCCTCTTCCAAAAGTTGCGCCGAAGGCTTTTCTTATCTCACCTCATATTGAAAGCAGCGAGCTTTCGAATTATCTAGGTTAGTGCGATTGAAACGGTTTTGAAATTCAGTTTCAAAAAGAGAGGCAAGATATAAGAGTGAGCTAGGACTGTCAAGCTTTTTGGGCATCGCTCAATTTCGAGGAATCCGTTCCGGAAATAGGTTCACACATTGCACTGGACATCAACATGGGTTACGCAGCTGGATAATTTCAAGGTTCTGAGGCGCTTTTGGTGAAGCTGGCTCAAAGGCCAGCGCCTTACCCGTCATTGAATACTTCGGCTCAACCCGTTGTATAGACCGGGTTGAGCCGAGAGCCGCTCACGCCGTCTCATCGCAGAATCAAATTCTTGTCGAACCGCAGAGAGGTCTCGCTATTCCACTGCCGCCAGTTGGTGGTGTAGGCCGGTGAAGAGAAGCCCTTTTCAGTTCGGGCATTGACGATTTCGTGCGTCCTATCCGGCGTTCTCTCGATTCGTTCGCTCTCAGAAAGCAGCACACCTTCGATAAATCAAACAGTTAGGCCTGGGCGCATCGTGTGGCCCGCCGAATGCAATACTCCTGATCGAATGCGCTGGGATGTAGTTGCCATGGTGGTAATGTTGAACTCAGCCTGAGGAGAACGAGGAGAACAAATATGGTTATCAAAGCTGTCAAAACTACCGGACTCTCAATCGCTCTGGTCGCGACGTTTCTGGTCGCCGCCGGCAGCTCAAGCGCCTTCGCTCAGGACTGGCGGGGGCGTGACCGTGACCGCGGCGGCTGGCAAGACAATCGCCGAGATGGCGATTACTGCGAAGACAACCGTCGGGATGATTGGCAAGACGACCGTGGAGTGCGATTTGAAGAACGCAGCGGTTTCCGCGACGGGCTGATGCGGGGCAGGGAAGACGCCCTTGAGCATCGCAGGTTCAATCCGTTCCGCTATCCCCGCTTCCGCTTTGGCAGCGGCGACTACCGCGAAGGGTTCCGTAGCGGGTACGCCCGAGCGTATCGCCGATTCGCTGATGACTACGGCTATCGTTATGGACGCGGCTACTGAAACAAACAGGATTCAGGTTTCCTTTGAGAAGGCCCGCTGAGCGATCGGCGGGCCTTCTTGTTCCATCCACTTCAAAGACGAGCCGCAATGGCGAGAGTGGTGCGTGTGATTGCCGGATCTCGGGGTTCTGGCGACAAGTTGGTGAAGGGATTGACATGGGTGAGAAAATATCGATGAATGAAGACGTAATATGAAAGGGCGCCAAACGATAATCGGCGACCATTAACCTACACCTGCTTTTCTAGCACGGTTTGAGGCAGATGTTGGTCAGATCTACTCTGGGAAGAATTATGCGACAGCCAAGATTTCTTCAGGTCATTGCGAGTTGTGTCACGCTGCTGCTGGTAGCCATGCCGATGACTGGCTTGGCGCAAACCCGGGTCAAACCAGGGTTCAATCTTTTCTCAGCGCAGCAAGACATCGAGATCGGCAAGCAATCCGCCTTCGAGACGGAGAAGCAATTGCAACTCATCCGCGACGGACGCGCTCTTGAATATCTCAATCGCCTCGGCCAGCGGCTCTCTGAGCAAGCGCCAGGCGAGCGTTATCCTTACACGTTCAAGCTCGTCAACGCGGCGGAGATCAATGCCTTTGCGTTACCGGGCGGGCAGATCTATGTAAATCGCGCGACGATTGAAGCTGCGCAGAGCGAAGCTGAGTTGGCGGGCGTGATCGCACATGAAATCTCGCACGTCGCGCTACGTCACGGCACACATCAGGCGTCGAAGGCTTACTTGGCGCAAGCGGGACTGGGTGTGCTCGGCGGACTATTAGGCAACGGCTCTGCTGGCGCCATCATCGGCGCGGTCGGCGGCTTGGGCCTCAACACGCTCTTTCTCAAATACAGCCGCGAGGCCGAGACGCAAGCTGATGTGGTGGGCGCGCAAATCATGGCGCGAGCCGGCTACGATCCGCTCAACCTGGCGCGCTTCTTCGAGACCTTACAGCGCGAAGCCGGACGTAATCCGTCGGGTCTGGAAAAATTCCTGAGCGATCACCCCGCGCCCGCCGACCGCACTCAGCGGATTGAGAAAGAAGCGGCGCTGATTAAGTATCAAGGGGGCGGACGCGACCTGGGCGGTTTCAGCGAAGTCCGTTCGCTGCTGGCGAGCATGCCGAAAGCTCCGAGCGCAGCGAATACGGCACAGAAACAGCCGCCCACCGGGAACGACAAAACGCCGCCCGGCGCTGGCGGCGCGGCGGCCAGCATCAAAGTCCCACCGCCCTCATCGAACCTGCGGACCTACCGCCAAACCAGCGGCGTTTACGAGATCGCCTATCCCGACAACTGGCGCACATACCCCGGCAACGACACACTTGGCATGACCTTCGTGCCCGAAGGCGGGGCGGTGGACGCTCAGGGCCAGACACAGATCATCTACGGCGCGATGGTCAATCACTATCGTCCGCTCGGCAATCAAAGCGCGACGCGGCCCCGCAACCTGCGTGGCGGCGCTTCGGGTAGTCAGCGCGTCTCGCTCTCCGAGGCGACCAATGATCTGGTCAACAGTATCATGCAGAGCAATCCCTACCTTCGCGCGGTCAACGGCTCAAATCGGGAAGCGAAGCTCGCCGGGCGCAATGGCCTGACGGCGACGCTCCAGGGCCGCTCGCCGATTTACGGGCGCGACGAGCGCGTGACACTCTACGCGCGGGCGATGGATGACGGAGATATTTTCTACCTCCTCTTTATCACTCCGAACGACGATTATCGCGACTATAGAGGCGCCTTTGAGCGAATGATCAAAAGCCTGACGATTAACGACGCGGCGCTGCATCGGTAATAGAGGCGCCCCTATTCGGTTTAACCAAAGTTGGTTTACAAATCTCAGCGGTTTCATTGAAAACCGAGCCATTTTTGTAAACCAACTTTGGTTAAACCGAATAGTAGAATCACGAGAACGATTCGCACAAAATCTGTTCTGTCGGGAAGTTGGTGAAGGGGGTTGACGGAGATGGGAAAATGTCGCTAGATGAAGACAAATCTCGCTGAGCCTGCGGTCAAGAAGACGCTGATCTCAATGTCACCAATTTACCGACCTTCAGCCAGCCGAACGAAGTTAAGCGCCTATTCGAATAAACCACACGTTGCGTGAAACAAAATGTGCCACACTGTCCCAAGAATTGTTACAACCGAGCCAGCACTGGTGTCGAAGAGCCGCGCCTTGGCGCCCTAAATGTCTGGAAAAGTGTGATTCCCACGCGTCAGATCAGGTGGAACAGTAATTGCAAATCCAAATATTTGCCTTAAAAACTCGTTCCATTTTATTTGAGCAAAATTCCTCTTCTTCAGTGACCTGTTCATGCCACCCGCCTGGCCTTTCCTGGCGGGTGGCCACCTGTTTCACTTCAACCTGACCGGCAACTGCAGATAAATCGCGGCAGACGATCTGCCTCTGGAAGTCTGGGCGCCAAAAACAACGATAAATTCGAGATGGCCGAGAGGGATAGCCGCTCATCGGCCGAGATTTCGGGATTGGCGCCTTACCGATAATTTAGGGCCTCAGATAGGAGAAAGTGTATGAAGAGCAAATATAACGGCCGAGTAGCGTTAGTAGTAGGGATAGCTTGGCTTTTGCTTGCTACTAGCCCTAGCGGTCCAATACGAACCACTTCTGCCCAAGGGGATGATTGCCTTGATCGGGCACGATGTGGAGAGGTTTCACCCTTGATCCCGATGCAGAGCACAGAGGCGGTTCATATGGGGCTGGTGTGGAAGAGGAATTCGCCTACGCCTAAGATACTGTTTCACGCCAGGTTTTCGGAGTACACCGCAAACGACGTTGCTGACCCCGCGGTAGTGGACTTGGCCATTATGCGCGGAGCCTTTACCACGCCCGGACTTCAGTTCAACTCATCGCTGAGGGACGTCCTCCACGGCTTCGATCCGTTTCTGGGACTTGGGATGGCGCGATCGGCGGACGACTCGTTCCAGAGTCTCACCTACGGCGGGTACCTGATGCGGCAGGGGTTGAGCCAGAGCGTGCCGACGCGCATCGTCGCCAATCGCACGATGGAAAGGCAACTGCTATTCGACATCTCCCACCCTGACGCGTTCAAGAACAG
>WNGE01011818.1_pt1 | contig 10114 bp, 12 predicted proteins | sample 5400651 | NCBI WGS metagenome assembly WNGE01 (sample SAMN13153370, study PRJNA577476) | soil metagenome | isolation source: 60 cm soil or saprolite under grassland replicate 2 | place: USA:California | collected 2016-06-15 | reverse complement strand
AGCCCCAGCCCCGCCGCGCGGCGGGGCCAATCCGTGGCGGCAAGCGAGGTGATTTGCCTCTCCTGCGTTATGCCGTCAGCGGCCACTGCCAGCCCTGGACCGCTCGAGGACTCAGCCGGGCTTGGCGGCTGGTTGGCCGGGGTGGGGCACGTGCCCCAGGCTGAGAGCAAGCGCGAGCAGGGCCAAGCCGGCCGGCACCGCCAACGAGAGCAGCCCGACGGCCGCGTAGCATGCCGCGCCACCGGCGGCGCCGGCGGCAAAGCCGACGATCGCCGGCCAGGTGCGGGCCGCGCGGCGCCGAGCCTGGGTCACCTCCGCGCGGTCGCGTCCCAGCAGGACCTGGCCGACGTCCATCGTGAAGCGGGTGAGGTTGCTGGTCATCACCGCGGTGGGTGGCGCTCCCCGCAGCGACAGCTGCACCAGCGCGTTCTGTACCGCCATGGCGGCCACGCCGAGCATGCCCGCCCCGAGGGCGATGGCGGCGTTCGGGTCGGGGTGCGGACCGGCGGCGACGGCCAGGGCCAGAAAGCCGGCGAGCAGCAGCAACTGCAGCAAGAGCAACGGCCGCAGAGTGGCCAGCCCGGCGGCGTCCAGGCCGGCGGCCAGCAGTCTGGTCAGCCCGAGCGCCAGGACGAAGACGGGCACCGACAGCAGCAGCGCCACATTTCCCGCGGTTCCGGCGGCGAGGTGGGCGGCGAGGATCACCAGGTTGCCGGTGATGTGGGCGACGAACAGGCCGCCCAGCCCCAGGAAGCTGATCACGTCGGCGCTGCCGGCGACCACGCTGAGCACGACGACGAGCAACCGCAGGCTGGGTGCGTCACCGACCGATGGCACCGGTGGCCGGCTCGGCGGGCCGCTTCCAGGTGGAGGAGCTGACGGTGGCATCGCGGGTGCTCCTTACTGACCAACGGGCCGGCGTATCGGCGGCAGCGCGGGAGGGCCAAAGCGTAGCCAGCGACAGCGGAGATCTGCCCGCCGCGCCAACGGCTACGGCGTCTCGCACCAGGCGTGCAGCCTGTTTGCGGCGCTCAGCCAAGGCGACTCGGTACTTGCAGCTTCGGTTGGCAGCGGTGGGGCTGGGCGGCGGCACCCCATCCACCCCGGGGCACCGCTGCCATGCCACAGGCCGCCGGCGAAAGGAACGGCGATGGGGATGAGGAGGCAGGAGCCGGTCGCGGTGCTGGGCATCGGCGCGATGGGCCGCGGGATGGCGATCAGGACGCGGCGCGGCGGGCCGGGGTCGTGGTGACGATGGTGACCGACACCGATGCCGTCATGTCCATTGCCCGCGACCAGGGCATGCTCGCCGCCCTCGCTCCGGGCGCGCTCTGGGCGCAGATGAGCACCATCGGCGTGGCGGGGACCGAGCGCGTCGCCGCGATGGTGCGGGACGAGCGTCCCGACGTGCTGCTGCTGGACGCGCCGGTGTCGGGCAGCAGGCAGCCCGCCGAGCAGGGCCAGTTGACGATCTTCACCTCAGGGCCGCAGGCGGCCCGTCCGCGGGTGGCCGCTCTGTTCGACGCGCTCGGCCAGCGCACCATCTGGGTCGGGGAGGTCGGGGCCGGATCGCGGCTGAAGCTGGTGAACAACACGCTGGTCGCGTTCGCGGCGGAGTCGGTTGCCACCTCGGTGGCGCTTGCCCGTCGGTTGGGGCTGGAGACTCAGACGGTGGTGGACGCCCTGGGCGGCAGCCCGCTGGTGTCGGCGTGGCAGGCGGCCAAGCTGCAGCGGATCGCCGAGGGCGACTTCTCGGCCCAGTTCTCGCTGTCGCTGGCGCTCAAGGACGTGCGCCTGGCTCTGCAGGCGGCCGGCGACGACCGGTTCGGCGTGCTTGCGTCTGTGGCCGACGAGTGGGGGCGGGTCATCGACCAGGGGCTTGGCGGCCACGACCTCACGGTCGTGACCCGTTGGCTGGAGCAGCAAGGAGGATCCAGGTGACCCTGATCGGCTACACGATGCTGTGCGAGCAGGCGGGCCCGAAGCAGCTGGTCCGAGACGTCACGCTCGCCGAGCAAGCCGGGTTCGACTTCGCGGTCATCAGCGACCACTACCTTCCCTGGCTGGACTCGCAAGGCCACTCCCCGTACGCATGGAGCGTGCTCGGCGCCGCCGCGCAGGCGACCGACCGGATTCCGCTGATGACCTATGTCACCTGCCCGACCCGTCGCTACCACCCGGCTGTCGTCGCGCAGAAGGCGGCGACCATGCAGCTGCTGTGCGACGGGCGGTTCACCCTGGGGGTCGGCGCGGGCGAGAACCTGAACGAGCACATCGTCGGCGGCCGGTGGCCGCTGGTCGGCCTGCGCCACGAGATGCTCGAGGAGGCCGTGCAGATCATCCGGGCGCTCTGGGCGGGCGGGACGGTGACCTATCGGGGCAGGCATTTCGAGGTGGAGGCCGCCAGGGTCTGGGACCTGCCGGAGACCGCCCCGCCGATCGGCATCGCGGTGTCGGGGCCGCAAAGCTGCCGGCTGGCCGGACGGCACGCCGACGCCATGATCGCGGTCCAGCCGGATGCCGAGCTGGGGCGGAGGTTCGACGACGCCGGCGGCTCCGGGAAGCCGCGGATCGGCCAGATCGCGGTGTCGTACGACCCCGACGAGCAGATCGCGGTGAAGCGCGCGATGGAGCAGTTCCGCTGGTTCACGGGTGGCTGGAGGGTCAACGCCGAGCTCCCGGTTCCGGCATCGTTTGACGTGGCCTCCAGGACCGTGCGCGAGCAGGACGTGTCCGCGCAGATGCCGTGCGGTCCCGACCCCCAGCGGCACCTCGCCGGGATCCGCCAGTTCGAGGCGGCAGGGTTCACCCACATCGCGCTGGTACAGGTCGGCGCGGACACCCAGGAACGGTTCATCTCCTGGGCGGCAACCGAGCTGCTGCCCGCGATGCGAGGCACCTGAGCGGCTCACGAACCCGCGTATCCGCCGTCGACAGGCGCTGACTATGAGGATCGCTGTGGCGACGACCTGATCCTTACCCTTCGCATTCCTCACCACGGTCCGTGGCCGGTGACGGGCCGCGCTGCGGCCGGAGGCACTGCATGCCACGGTGGCGGCGTGGGCGGCGACCGAGGTTGGGAGGTACAGGCTGGTCCGTCAGGGCCGAGGCTGTTCCGGCCGCCGCAGGACGGTGGCGCCGAGCCATTGGCTTGCCAGCAGCGCCAGCTCGACGTGCAGGCGATGCTCGTCGAGGGGATGGCCGAGCGCCTCCTCGGCCTTGCGGACGCGGTACTGGACGCTGTTTTTGTGCAGGATGAGCCGTTCGGCGGTGGCCTTGTAGCTGCCGTTCTCCTGGAGGAAGACGCGCAGGGTGTCGCGGAGTGTGGCGGTGTGGTCGTCGTCGTCGGCCAGCTGCCCGAGCGTCTCGATGACCCAGGTCCGCAGCAGCTCCGTGGAGCTGGCCATCAGGGCCAGTGGGGCGACCTCGGCGAAGCTGGTCATGCGCTGTCCCGACGGGCCGGCGGCCAGCGCGACGGCGTGGGCGCCAAGTGCCTGGCGGTGGGTGCGGCGGAAGCCGGCGACGTCGGCGCCAGGAGCGCCGAACGCGAACCAGATCCCAGGTTCCGCCGCGGCGCCGCGGTCGCGCCTGGTCGGAGCGGCGAAGGTGTCCCTGGCGCCGAGCGGCAGCCAGGCCCAGGCGCTTGACTCGTCCTGGGGAAGGAAGATCGGCCGTCCCTGGCACTGCGTCTGACTGGCCAGCTCCATGGTCGCCCGTTCCAGCCGAGTGAGCGCGCGGCCGCCTGGTTCGGGGTCGCGGAGCCAGCACACCAGGCCGACGTGGTGCTGGCGGAGCCGGTAGCCCAGGACCACCTCGGAGGCGTCGACGTCGACCCGCTCGCCTTGCAGCAGGGCCCGGACGCGGGCCGCACGGGCCGCGCTGAGGTTGCGGAGCCAGTTCTCCTTCTCGGCCTCGTACGCGGCCACCAGTTCCTCTGACACCCGGTCGATGTAGGCGGCGGTGGTCTCGGCGATGCGGAGCCCAGCGGCGCTGACGACCGCTGCGTCGTCGGTGTGCCGCGCGAGTTCCTGGAGGCACCAGTGTTGGAAGCGGGTAGAGCCGATGCGGTAGGCCCGCAGCAGCGCGGCCACGGGGATGCCACGTTGCGCCAGCCGGCGGGCGTATTCCTGGGCGGCGGCGGGGGCGTGCACGCGGTCCAGGTCGATGCCGTGCTGGAGGATGTGCAGCACGGTGGCCACATTCTCGGCGACGCTGGCCTCCAGCAGCGCCAGGACCCGGCGGTCGGCGCGCAGCTGTGGGATGTCCCGCACGATGAGCTGGTAGATGTCGGCCGACAGCTCGGCCGAACGAGGGGCAAGCGCGCCAGAGACGTCGGCCGCGTACTCGGCAACGCTTGGGCTTGCTCTGTCCACCAGCGGATGGTACGCCGCCTGGCTGCCGCGGTCACCAGCCGGGATGGCGGCATCGTGCCGGTTCGCTGGCGGCTCCGACAGGACGACCAGCCGGCAGGTGCGTGGTGGTGCGGACGTGCGCGGGGGACGACGATGGACGGTTTCTTGGTGATGGGCGCCCAATGGCAGGACGGCGCGTCGGCAGTACCGTCAGGCAACACCGCGTGCCGGCCGGCAGCGAGATCCCGGAGTGACCGCACCAAGGAGGACCCATGGACTTCTCCACGCAACTCGACGAGCTCCAGCAGCGTGCCGCCGACGCCAAGGCGGCGGCCCGGGCGGCCGTCACCGAGTCCCGTGATCAGCTCCACCAGCGCATCGACCAGGCCAAGGTGGACGTGGATCTGGCCGCCAAGGACGCCCAGCAGCAGGTCGGCGAGGCGGCCGCCAGCGCCCGCGGCAAGTGGGCGCAGCTGAAGGCCGACGCCACCGCCAGGATGGACGACTTCCAGGCCAGGATGGACCGCCGGGCCGACCAGCTGGACGCCAAGCTTGCCGCCGGCCAGGCGGACGGCGCGGAAACCGACGCCGCCGACGCGATCGACTTCGCCGCCTGGACGGTCGACAACGCACGGCTGGCGGTGCTCGACGCCATCGACGCCCGCGCCTACGCCGACGAACTCGCCAAGGAGGCCGGCTCCTAGCCTGGCCCGACTTTCCGGACAAGACCGGCCGTCACAGCGTCGGCCGGGCACGACACAACACACGACACGGAGTGGAAGCGGTCTGCCGCTGCGGGCTCTGGATGTGGCAGGGCCCGCCGGCGGCAGCCAAGCGCAAGGGAGGCTGTCATGTCGAGCGAGGCAACACCCTCTGGCACACTGCGGGACACCGTCCGGGCAGGGGTGAGGGACCTGTCAGCAATCTGGTGGTGGTTCTTGACCCTCGGGATCTTGTGGACCTGGTTTGGCATGTTCGTGCTGTCCTACCGCGTGGGCAGCCTGGCCGCGGTCGCTGCGCTCGTGGGCGTGGCCTTCCTGTTCGGCGGGCTCACCCAGCTGGCGGTGGCCGGCCGCGTCGAGAGCTGGCGGTGGCTGTTCATCATTGCCGGGATCTTGGGGGTGGCCGCCGGGGTGCTCACCTTCGTCTGGCCCGGGATCACCCTGTACGTCGTGGCGATCCTTGTGGCCTGGTACCTGATCGTGTTCGGCATCATGCACCTGGTCGGCGCGCTGGCCGGCCCCAAGGTGAGCTACTGGTGGACCGGGCTGCTGCTGGGGGTCGCCGAGCTGGTGCTGGGGGTGTGGGCGGTGCGTTCCTGGCAGCGGTCGCTGCTGACGCTGGTGACCCTGGTGGGGGTGTGGGCGATCTTCCACGGGGTGAGCGAGATCTTCGCCGCCTTCTCGGTGCGCGAGGCCGGCAAGCGGGTGGAACAACTGGTCGGCTGACAGCCGCACGACCGGGCAGCCGGTCACGGGCGGTGCGCTGGGTGGCGTGTAGCCGGCAGCGCGCTCCCGTTGTGATGGCACAAGCCGCGAGCCCGGCGGTCAGGCTGACTGCTGGCTCGCGGCCGTAAGAGTCTGGGCGAAGGCTAGGAGCCCGCTGCCCTGGCGCGCTCGTCGGCGTAGGCGCGGGCGTCGATGGCGTCCAGCACGGCCAGCCGCGCGTTGTCGACAGTCCATTCGGCGTAGTCGATGGCGGCGGCGGCGTCGTCTTCTGCCCAGTCCGCGTCGCTGGCCGCCGCCCTGGCGTCCAGCTGTCGGGTCCGCTGGTCGATCTTGGCCTTGACGTCGTCCATCTTGGCGGCGGCGTCGGCCTTCATCTGCGCCCACTTGCTCTGTGCGCGGTCGGCGGCCTGCCCGGCCTGCTGCTGGGCGTCCTTGACGGCCAGGTTGAGGTCGTCCTGGGCCTGGTCGATGCGCTGGCGGAGCTGCTCGCGGGACTCGCTGGCGGCGGCCTGCGCTGCCGCCTTGGCCGCCGCGGCGCGCTGCTGGAGCTCGTCCAGTTGTGCGGAGAAGTCCATGCTTCCTCCCTGGGTCGCGTCGATTGCCGGTCTGACTGCTAAATTTGGCAAACGCTCATCGGCGCTCACCCCTGTGCATCGGTCGATGGTTGCGGCCTGGCAATACTTCACTGGGAGGGAATCATCGGTATCCGGTCGACCCCGTCACGCGTCGTCCAGGACAAGTCTCACGTGAGCTCTGCGAAGGTGATCCCTGCAGCGCGTACGGCGGTTAGGGCCTCGCTGGGTGCCGGTGCCGGGACCAGTGCGCTTTCGTAGACCAGCCGCTCCGGGCTCCCCGCGCCCGTGCCGCAGCGCCATCATCGTGTCGATCGCTGATCCTCGTGTTGGCGGCGGCGCGAGGCGTTGGTGGTCACGGTCTCCCCTACGTGGTCGAGTCAACCCTAGCGCGCCGGTCAAGGCGTGGCATCCGTCAGGTGACTGCGCCGCTGCCTTGGTGACGGGCCTGGACGGGCTGGCTGGCAGCGGCGATCATGGCGCGAGAAGGCAATGCTTGCCTTGGTTGGACGCGACCGGCGACCGCTCACCCGCCGGGTCGGCGCGGGTCGTCATCGCTCGCCTCGGGGGAGAAGCTGACCTCGATGGTCTGCTCGGGCCGGCGTTGCTCGGTCTCGGCCAGCGCGGTAAGGACCTGCTGGTCCGGTCCGGTCAGTGGCGGCTGCAGCAGGCTGCGGGGCCACAGCCGCCTGGCCAGCACCACGTTGACCTCCGCCGCATACAGCAGCAGCTGGGCGCTCAGGTACAGCCACCCAAGCAGCACGATGACGATGGCGAACGCCCCGTAGACCAGGTTGGCCCGCTCCAGCTGGCGGCTGACGATCCAGGCCCCCAGCGCCTGCAGCACGCTCCAGCCGACCGCCCCGACCGCCGCGCCCGGCAGCAGCCGCCGCCACGGCAGCCGTGTCGCGGTCAGCACCTGCGACAGGGCGGCCAGCAGCACCAGGTTGAGCAGCAGCGAGCCACCCAACGGCAGCCGGCCGAGCACGCCATGCCCCACCGTGCCCAGCTGGGCCAGCGCGGTCGCGGCGAACACCGCCACGACCAGCAGCAGCAGCGCGCCGAGGCTGCGCGCCAGCCGCAGCCACCAGTTCGGGCGGTCCTTGTAGGGGATGTTCCAGACCGCGTTCATGGCGTCCTGGGCGCTCTGGGCGATCCCCAGCCCGCCCCACAAGGCGCCGAGCACGCCGGTCACCAGCCCGACGCCGGAGCCCCCGATGGTCGTGATGCTGCCTTGCAGCTGCGGGCCGAACCCGGGGAAGCGGGCGATCACGGTGTCGATGAGCCGCTGCCGCAGCTCAGGGTTGTTGGCGAGGGCATAGCCGAGCACGGTGACGAACACCAACAGCAGGGGGAACAGCGAGACGAAGCCGTAGTAGGCCAGCAGCGCAGCCTGCTTGCCGGCGTGGTCGTCGCCGAACTTCTTGACCACGCCGACCGGGAAGCCGAGCGCGCTGTGCCGCTGCTGGAACCGGTCGGCAGCCCGCAGCACCCGCTCGATCCGACTCACCTCAGCCCCCGGTCCGCTCCGGCCCCGCCTTCGCCAAGGGTGCGACCCAAGCGCGCTGACGACAACCACCGCCACCGCCGAACGGACGCGTCCCGTCCGAGCTGCCGAGCCGCCGGACGGAGGCCGTCGATCCATCGGGCGGGGGCACCTCATCACTAACCGAGGACTAGACCCAATGCCCCTGTGTTAGGTGGGTTGTGACCTGTAGTGTCCGGCGTCCGGAGGTGATCACACTCGGATGCCACGAGCCGGACAGACAAGCCACCGATCACACCCCGCCTGCCGGACCGGATCGCGATCGGGGTGCTGACCCGCACCTTCCCGCCCGAGCTGGTCGATCAGGTGATCGAGCGGACCGGCAGGGCTGAGCAGCGCCGCCGGCTGCTGCCCGCCCGCGTGGTGGTCTACTACACCCTGGCCATGTGCCTGTTCGCGCAGGTGGGCTACGAGGAGGTCATGCGGCTGCTGGGCGAGGGGCTGGCCTGGGCCAGGCGCTGGCGAGGTGCCTGGCAGGTTCCTGACAAGAGCTCGATCGCCCGGGCCAGGGCACGGCTGGGCCCCGGGCCGCTGCGGGAGCTGTTCGCCCAGGTCGCCCGGCCGCTGGCGACCCAGGCGACCAAGGGGCGTGGTATCGGGGGTTGCGGCTGATGGCGCTGGATGGCACCACGCTGGACGTGGCGGACACGCCGGCCAATGTGGCGGCGTTCGGCCGGCCCGGTGGGGGCCGCGGGCAGGGGGCGTTCCCCCAGGTGCGGCTGGTGGGGCTGGTGGATGCGGCACCCACGCGGTCGTGGACGCCGCCATGGGTGGGCTGCACTTGGGGGAGGGCTCGCTGGCGCCGTCGCTGGCCCGCTCGCTTGGTCGGGGGATGCTGCTGCTGGTCGACCAGGGCCGGTGCGGCCTTGGGTTGTGGCGCACCTTGCAGGCCACCGGGGCGGAGCTGGTGGGGCGTTGCCGCCAGGACGTGGCGCTGCCGGTGCTGGAGGTCTTCGCCGATGGGTCCTGGCGCAGCGAGCTGGGGCAAAGCCAGCCCCGCAGCAAGCGGGTCGTTGGGCGCACCTGCTGGTCCACCACGCGATCCGTGTGCTCCTGCACCAGGCCGCCCTGCAGGCCGAGGTGGACCCCGACCGGCTGTCGTTTACCCGCGGCCTGCACATCGCCCGCCGGCAGGTGACCAGCCAGGCCGCGTTTCCCTCTCGCCGGCTGGCCAGGGCGATCCGGCAGGCGGTCGCTGAGGCGCTGCGGCACCTGCTGCCCACACGCCGGCTACGCAGCCAGGCGCGAGTGGTCAAACGCAAGACGAGCAACTTCCCACGCAAGCGCGACCCCATCGCCACTGGCCGCAGCCGACCAAGCCACCAGACGAGGCCGTCGTACTCGTGCCCTGCACCGCCCGCGGACCCTAAAACAACGCCATTGACTCTAGGCGGGCGTCCATGTCCCGCGCGGTCAGCTCGTCAAAGCGCTCGCGGGCGCCGGTGAAGCCCCTGCTGCGGGCGCTGCGCACCTCGCTGGCCGGTCGTAGGGGTGTGGGCTACGCCCGCTTGAGTTCGAGCACAGGAATGGTGCGGACTCTAGCAGTTTGGCGTGCGTACTCGGCAAAGCCTGGGTAGCGCCGCGCTTGCTCGGCGTAGATGCGGTCGCGTTCGGCGCCGGTCAATTCGCGGACGGTCACCTTGTAGGTCTCGGTTCCGCGTTCGACACTGCCGTCACCGGCGGCGGTCAGGTTGTGGTACCAGTCCGGGTTGGTGGGTGCTCCACCCTTGGTTGCGAAGACGTAGATGCTGTCCGGCTCGGTGTCGTGCGGGAGGTACATCGTCGGGGTGACGTACTCCCGCCCGCTGTTGCGGCCGCGGTGATGCACCAGGACCATCGGAGCGCCCTCGAAGGTCCCGCCGACCCTGCCCTGGTTCGCTCGGAACTCCGCGATGGTCTTCGCGTTCCAGTCGAGCGTGTCGCTCATGTCGAACTCCTGTCGTTCACGATCCCGGGGTAGGCGCTGGGACCGGGTGATGCGAGGCCCGGCGGCCGTTCCCGGCGATCAGGCCTTTGACCTGGTACTTCCTGGTAGCGGGGGCGGGATTTGACCCCGCGGCCTGTGGGCTGTGAGGACAGCGTGCGTTCTCCCCTTTCGCTAGGCGGGTGTTCCGCACATGAGGATGGGTGGACAGAAGCGGGGCATAGTGGCCTCCGGTCGGTCAGCGTGGGCGGGTGGCGTCGACGGTGAGCAGC
>WNGE01009667.1_pt1 | contig 10114 bp, 9 predicted proteins | sample 5400651 | NCBI WGS metagenome assembly WNGE01 (sample SAMN13153370, study PRJNA577476) | soil metagenome | isolation source: 60 cm soil or saprolite under grassland replicate 2 | place: USA:California | collected 2016-06-15 | reverse complement strand
CCGGCCAACTTTCCTATTCCAAACGCCACGGCATAATCTGGGATGTGGTTGGCTTGTACCCCGCCACAGCGGAGTGGGGTGTGCCGCCAGTTTTTATCGACGGCAACATCGAAGACACTGAGCCGGAGATTAGCAAGCGTCTGCAATCATTGCTGCAGTAGTCCAAGCAGGTCCCACCGCAGCATTGCAAGCAACTCAGCGGGATTGGACTACTCAACCAAGAGGTAGCCTCAATGCCAACAAAATTTGATTTAGTGGTCATCGGGACGGGTTCAGCCGCGACTACAGCGGCCTTCGAGTGCCACAAGGCAGGATGGAGCGTGGCGGTGGTGGATTCGCGTCCTTTCGGCGGTACATGTGCTCTACGTGGATGCGATCCCAAAAAAGTATTGGTTGGCGCAGCCACACTGATTGATTGGGTTCGACGTATGGATGGCAAAGGGATACCGCAGAGACGGCGCACAAATCGAGTGGTCAGAATTGATGCGATTCAAGCGAACATTCACAGACCCGGTTCCGGAACAGCGAGAGGACAATTTCACCAAAGCAGGAATAGAAGCCTTTCACAGCGTCACACGCTTCACAGACTCCACTCGCATTCAAGTCGGGGAACAGGTACTAGAAGCCAATCGAATCCTGATCGCAACTGGAGCCAAGCCACAAAAACTGAACATTCCGGGACAGCAATACCTGACCACGAGTGAGCAGTTTTTGGAATTGGATTCGCTGCCCAAACGAATTGTCTTTGTTGGAGGTGGATACATTTCCTTTGAATTTGCGCACATCACAGTTCGCTGTGGACCCGAAGTGACTGTATTGCACCGTGCCGAACGACCACTGGAGCGTTTTGATCCTGATCTTGTCGACCAACTTTTGGAAAGGACACGCCAAGTTGGTGTTGACGTTCAGCTTCGCACCGAAGTTCAAGCAATTGAGAAGAGGGACGGTCAACTTGTCGTGTGCGCTTCTAGTGCAGGTAGCAAAAGTGAATTTCAGGCTGGCATGGTTGTGCACGGCGCTGGCCGGGTTGCAGACATTGACGATCTGAACCTTCCTGCTGCTGATGTGCAATCAGAAGAGCGCGGCGTCAGCGTCAACGATTATCTTCAGAGCATTTCCAATCCTGCGATTTACGCGGCGGGTGATTCTGCAGCCAGCGGATTACCTCCGCTCACGCCTGTAGCTGCATATGAGGGCGAAATTGCTGCTGCCAATATGCTCAAAGGCAACCATCAAAAAATCGGCCATGTTCAGGTTCCAAGTATCGTTTTCACGGTGCCGCCTTTGGCTTCCGTAGGGTTGAGCGAACGCGCTGCGCACCAGCAAAAACTGCGTTTTCGCGTTCACAGAGAAGAAACCGGCAGTTGGTATTCAAATCGAAGAATTGCTGAAGACTGCTCCGGCTTCAAGGTCCTAATCGAAGAAGGAACTGAACGTTTGCTGGGTGCTCATCTTCTCGGCCCGGAAGCGGATGAACTTATCAACCTCTTCGCTTTAGCAATTCACTCGCAAATGGGCTTGGAAACGCTGAAAAATTCTATCTTTGCTTACCCGACGCACGCTTCCGACGTGGCTTACATGTTGTAGGCCGGGAAGTTCACCGCTGGTAGCCCGTTCACATGTGCCAAAGAGGGGGCTGAATAGGAGGCTTTGACCCGCCCGATATTATGCGCAGTCTTCAGCCTTCGATTGCAGACTGTCACGGAGTATTGCGGCAATCTCAGGATACTTGTCGCTGAGCAAGCACCATTCGCGCTGTACCTACAAGCGTGCCGGGAGGTTCAGCCTTTGCAATTAAGGCTGCGATGCCGATGAATCGAGCCTGCTGCTCTACGAACTTGTCTCCGATTCCGCTGTACATCATTATTGGCACCGCAGGCATAAGCCGCCGCAGCTTCCGGGCAGCATCTAGGCCATTCATAACCGGCATTGCAAGGTCTAAGACAATCAGATCAGGATGCAAGAGTAGTGCGGCTTTCACAGCTTCGTGTCCATTTACCGCCTCCCCGCAAACATCGAAATCAGCCTCACGCCGGAAGATTTCGCTGAGGGTCTGTCGAACAAAGTAGTTGTCGTCCACGATCAGTACGCGATTTCGGCGGGTTGCTGGTGTAAGAACTCGGTCGGACGGGAATTGTGATAACGAGCCACTCAAGAGGAATCCCCTCCTCTCGGTGAGCAACAGTCAGGCGGCGCTTGTTTCGGCGGCGATTTTCGCCAGTCTTCGGAGGCTTCTCAGAGCGTCATCCATGGCAGTTTGTTCGCCGGGTATTGGATGCACAAGACACTCTTCAATATGGTCTAAAATCGCATTCCGGGCTTTCGTGATTCGTTCCGCCAGCTTGCCTCCATCCGGCTCCAGCAGTGCAGCTTCGTACAATGGTCGCCAGTCACCGCTTCTAAAACGAAGGTTTTCCACGCCACGCAATCCTTGTCCCAAACCGCTGCGGATCAAAGCGCCAATAAGTGCCGAAATGCAAATTCCACATCGTGCGGCATGAGGACATATACTCCTTGAGAGGTAAGTACATTCTCGTGCCAGCCACTTCGTACCTGCCGAGAAAACACTCTCCCTGACTACGGCGCAGCAAACGCCTTCCGTGCCCAAGACTATGCGGCCTTCATGCGACTCGATAAAGAATTGGAAAAGAATGCCGGAAAGTAAAAGAGCCGCCCTCGGTACGTGGTGCGAAGACGGCTCGCCCCCTCGAAACTGGATTAGGGATTTATACCCCTGGCCTAAACCGGCGCTCCACTATTTCTTCCCGGACGCTCCACGGCCTTGCTTGAGTCGTTCTTGTGCTTCCTGCAAATTTTTGCAGTATTCACAGTTAGGGTCTGCACAGTACGGCGACCCTAATTCTTTCTGATGGTTCGGAACTGGCTGGCTTGCCATCTCTTAGCCCCCTTTGAAAACCAAAAGATTAGAACACGAGCCGAGACGTTTTAGTTTCACTGCATGTTCATTGCCGTCTGACAAGGCGTGGCGGTCCTCGTCAATAATTTTGACTTGGGCCGTGAAAGATGAGAGATTAGCGACGATAGAAGCGGCGCGCAAAGCACAGGAACGCGCCCGAAAGCTAGTGCAGCAATCTTCCATTCTGAAGGAAACCGCTACATTGCTAATAGCCATTGCTCGTCAGCATCTCGCACGTGGAACGCCAGAGAAATCTAATTCCCGAGCTACCACGCGGCTTTAATCGCGGCGTCCGCGCCGGGCCGCTGTGAAGAGTCCACCGTCCTTTTTCGCTTATGGCGTTTGTTGACGTTTCTGGTAAAGTGCCCGCCAAGTACGATTGAAGCGCTACAGGCAAGCGTAGCGCACTGCCCTCGGTGCTGAAAGTTGACACTGAGGGCAGGGCATAACCTTCGCGGCCTTTTTCATCTGGTCATGTCGCATACCAGCGCCAAACCGAAACGGTCTTGGCAGGACATCGTTGCCGAGGCAGCAAGAGCATCGAGAGAAAACAACCTTGAGCGCCTCGCGGACTTGCGCAGAGAAGTATCGGTTCTCGCCCATGGCAACGAAGGTGTACGCGCCGAAGCCACATTGGATAACACGCTCCCCACCCAACGCAAAACTGCATGATTAAAACGCTAAGAGGAAAGCAGAGAGGCCCTAATGGAGCACAACTTGCTAGGTACATTGAAAGAGAGTCTCCGCAGTATGGAGAATGTCAGAGCAGTCAGTCCTAATGAGCCTCATCTTGTACGCCTTAAACAAAACCTTCGCCGGAGAATCGCAGAACTTGAAGACAGAGGCTGTACTCAGCCAACTACCACGCAACTTTAATCGCGGCATCCATGCGGCTCGCTGTGAAGAGTCCAGGTAGGCTGATGACATGAAAATGTGCGAAGGACGATTGAGTCCTGAGGACGTGGAAACCTTACGTCAAGGCTTCGCAAGAGACTGGTGGTCTGCTTCGGAAATGTTCCGTACCTATCCTTGCGTGGCCTGCGGACGCGGCGGCCTAACAGCCAAGAATCACGGGGGAGAGTGGCATCCCGAATCACATTCTTCCGCACCTCGCAAGCGCGTAAATCCATCGGGCAAGCCGGGGTATTACAAACGTTGAGGCAATTCAGTCCCAAGACCGCGCCGGGATTTTCGTTTATGGCGTTTGTCGACGCTTTTGCCTACCTAGGATGCCTACTGTTTTTTATGCCCGAATGTACCTAATTTATGGGATACTTTTCCAGCGCCGTGTTTCTTCCGCGAGGGACTCTTTTATGCAAGGCGAAAATGGTGAACGCTGGCGAACGCTCTGCCAACAGATAACTACCGAGCAAGACCCCGACAAACTCATCGAACTGGCCACAGAGATCACTCACCTTCTGGATGAAAAAGAAGCGCGCCTGAAGGGGTCGCAGCAAGGGGTCCAACGTTCCGCATAGATTGTAGAGCGTCCTTTTAGCTCTGTTTGGCATCCTACCGCGATGCCCCCTGTCTCTGCCTCCGAACAGAAGATCATTGACCTCTCCACAAAAGTGGTCGCAGTGCAAGATACCCCGGAGTTCTGGCCCGCCGTGCAGGAATTGAGGGATGCCCTCCACGATCACGTCTCTTCCACTCGGGACAAGGTTTCCGATCTCGCGTTTCTCATAGCCAACGAAAATGACAAGGCAGCTTGATTGACGTGGAGCCGTTCCCCTCTTGTAGGTCAGAGTCCGAAAACAGAAAAGCCCGAACCAAGAAAAATGTGTACTGCAACGTAGAAAATGGGCGACTGGCAGCCCTTTGAGGCGAAAGCCTTGCGCTTCCGAGCGACCAAGCGGCTTTAATTCGCGGAATCCGTGCGGCCAATTGTTCATGCCACGCGCGTCTCTGAATCTTCGGTTAGACATTTTTCGCATGTGGGAGTCCTAGCGGAACCTTAGAATCGCGTCGCTTGTCGTGGTCGAACATTACTCTCTGAAACTCGGCTTCTTCTTCTTCGTCATTCAATTGCCGGAATTTCCCCCAACGGTTGACGCCGACAACGTAGCCGCCCGGTTGTGAAATGCAAGCTGTGGCGGTCGTGATGTTCTGGTGCTTGTGGCCACAACCGATCATGCAAGTACCGCTATCGGTAAAAACAGCCTCATAGTATTTCTTCGCTTTTCCCATTTTCGGCCTTCTGATCTTTTAGATTCCAAAATGGGAAACGGGAACGTGACGGTGGTACATGACCGAAGGTAACCGAGTAGCCGTGCGTGCTTAAATTGGGCACGGCTATAGCACAAGACTTGTGAAGGACTATGGAGCAACGGCTGATTCACTTCTTGGCTGTGCAGTCTCCGAATCAATAGCGAATTTACGTTTCACGAACTCGACTGTGGCGGTGTCACGAAGTTTGCATACGATGTTCTGATTCGCGAACACTCCGGGGAAAGTCTTGGCCTCCGAAAGGGGCACGGTCTTGCGCCAGTTGATCCCGACCAAATATTCGCTCAGGTCGAGATTTTCAGCATCATGGGCCATACCGGGGCAATCGAGCGGCTGACCCAGTATTGGCTTTCCATTCACCACGAAGTCGCGGACGGGCACAGATGATGCGGTTACGATTCCAAAACCGACATATCCATACTGTTTCTGATAAGCGCACACGCGGTCATCGGGACTCAATTTGCTCAGGAAATCCGAGTAGTATTTCCCTCCACCAGCCGCCAGGAAACCGTAGCGCCGCATGTCCTCCCAAGACCGGCTTTCAGACTGCCCGACGTTGTAATACCAGAGGCCAGACCAAGGCGCTTTCGCTTTGCGCTCTGCCCGTTCAGTAACCTCTTCTTGGTCCAGCAGCCAATCTGTTGTTAGGAATGTCTCTCCCTCACGCTCGAACGTATTGAAAAATGCTGTGTTGATGGCGACTCCGTGCTCCTCAGCCAAATACTGAACGATGCGACGGGAAGAGGTGTCGAACTCGCTTGCAACGATCATCAGACTGTGAGCTTCGTTGAGATTTTCCGGCAGCATCATGCCGAAACGCTCTTGGAACGCATGTTCGAGTGGCTTTCCCAATTTAGCCTGAGCGATCTCGTGAACCTCTCGCGTCGTGAGCTTAGATACCCAACTGCCGTAATCAAGAATCTGCGCGATGATGTCGCGGGGAGTTCGATCTCGTTTGCATTCGATTACAACGAGCGTTCCATCACTCTCAAGCCCAAGAACGTCGATACGAGCGCCTGAATCGGTTCTGACTTCTCGTCCCAATACGAGCACATCTAAACCGATCAATCTTGGATGTTCCATGTTGCATCCGTCCACTCGATTGTGGATCGCTCTGCCAAACTAAAACGCGCCGTTGACGGCGGGTTGGGCCAAAGGACGAAAGCAGCGGTATGCCCGGTATTGGTGCTGGAATCGAGACTGCAAGGCTGTGGGCATCAGCCGTGAGACCCTGCATCAGCTTTTCGAGAACCTGTTGGGAATGATGCAGCCAACGGCTGAACTGCTGTCGCAACTCCCTGAACGTGCCGCAAAGCAGTGGCAGGAACGGAAGGCACGGATCGCGAAGGACGCTGAGACCCTCTCTAAGCGTCTGGCGGATCAGAACACTTTGAACCAAAAAGCAGTGATCGCAAAGCTGAACGGCCAGTTAAAAGATGACGATTTTGACGTGCTCAAGAAAAGTATTCAGGAAGAAATGTTCAAAATCGAAAGCGAGATATCGGCTTTGGATTCAGAGCGTTCCACGATGGATGATCTGATGCGGCAGCAAAAATTCAGGCGTTTGATCTTCGCGAGACCTGGAACACTGGCAATGTAAACCAGCGTCAGGAACTCACGAAAGCGTTCTTCCCGGACGGTCTCTACTTCAGCCACGAATTGAAGTTCTTTGAACCGTCTAACTCAGTGATTCAACAGATGGCTATGCGGTTCCTGGACGGTCTGAGTGATGTTGGCGTCCCCGACGGGATTTGAACCCGTGTTACCGCCGTGAAAGTAGCGCCGTAAGGAACACTCAGGAACTCTTATTGGACCCTGATTGGACCCAGATTTGTGTTGACCCCGCTGCGGGGCAACACTCTCCATACTTCCAAAACTCGGTTGGTTTGCCCGACAACCGGCAGCAATCCGTGATAAGGCCACTTATCGTTACCAATCTCAACCCTTTGACAGAGGCGCGTCTACCGGTCGTGTGTGATCGTCTCCCGTTCAGGCGACTAACCTTCACGCTCTCACGCCCCCGCAGGGACTCTCATGGGGACAAGAAAGTTACTAGCGAGGAGATAGGCGAATAGATGTCCGAAAGGCGGCGCGCAACGCAGCTGGCTGGCAGAAACCCATCCATTCGTCTCAGTCCACTCCCAACCGGTGCTGGAAGCACTCTTTAGCCATTCCCGCAGATCCGTGGCGGTCATCGGATAAACGTAGATGCGGACATTCTGGGCGAAGAGACGCGCGAGCGCCTCCAGGCGTCGGCCTTCAAGACTCCCGTAAGCGTCTTCAGACGCTCGAATCATAAGGGAAAGACCGGCGACGAAGCGCACAGGCGATGCTGCTTGTACGCCTTCTATCAGGGCCAATCGAATACCACCTCTCATTAGAGAATCGCCCTCACGACCCCACCATCTACTCGCAGTGCTGCCCCGTTCGTCGCTGACGAGACCTCGCCCGCCAGGTAGATCGCCATCGCTGCGACTTCATCCACGGTGGCAAAGCGCTTCAGGAGGGACGATGGCCGCACATGCGCAAAAAATTGCTTCTCTACTTCTGCCTTCGATTTGTTTTCCTGCTTCGCCATCGCCTCGACAAAGGCGCCCACACCTTCCGACTCCGTCGGTCCAGCAAGAATGCTGTTCACCGTGACGCCCGTTCCGGCCACCGACTCAGCGACCCCGCGCGCAACGGCAATCTGCGCAGTCTTGGTCATTCCGTAGTGCACCATCTCTGCCGGAATCTGCACCCCTGATTCGCTCGATATGAAAAGGATCCGGCCCCAGTTCCGTTCCAGCATCCCTGCCAGATAATGTCGCGAGAGCCGCACTCCGCTCATCACGTTTATCTCGAAGAGGCGGTACCAGTCCGCATCGGGAATCTCCGCAAACGGCTTGGGCTCGAAAATGCCCACATTGTTCACCAATACATCCACCGCAGGGAGTTTCGCAATCACGGCCTCTGCGCCCGCTGAGCCAGAAAAGTCCGCCACTATGCCACCAACCTTGGCCGCTGCAGCATGTGATCGGATTGTCGCCATCGCCGCATCTACGCGCTGCTGACTGCGGCCGTTGACGTAGACATGCGCGCCTTCGCTCGCGAGTGCCTTGGCGATCGCAAACCCGATCCCTGCCGTCGATCCCGTCACCAGTGCGATCTTGTCAGTAAGTTTTAGATCCACGTGATTCTCCTGTAAAAAACCCGTGCCCTTTTGTCGTCACGTTGTTGTTGACTCTGCCTCAGGGAGCCGCTCGCGGTCCCTTGTCGTTTCCCATTTGATCCACTTGAGATCCAGCACAAAGATGGAGTAGAAGACGGGGACCAACAGCAAGGTGATGAAGGTAGCGACGGCCAGTCCGCCCATCTGCGCATAGCACAGAGGTTTCCAGAGTGGGCCACCTTCGAGTGCAAGAGGAAACAGAGCGAGGATAGTTGCGCCCACGGTGATCATCACGGGCCGAATGCGCTCAATCCCGGCATCTGGAAGAGCACGCTCCAGGGGTTCACCCTTTTCGTGCATCTCCTCAATGAAGTCGAAAAGCACGATGACATGGCTTACGATGACTCCGATGAGGCTGGCCACTCCAAGAAATGCCATGAAGCCAAAGGGTGTGCCCATGATTGCCAAAGCGATTAATGCACCAATCGCTCCATAGGGGGCGGCAGCAAAGACCAACAAAGGCTTGACGGCATTGTTGAACTGAATAAGGAGCGCCAAGTAGATGCCGACTAGAGAAATCAGAAGAACGACGGCGAGATTCGTGAATCCATCAACTTGTTTTGCCTTTTCCCCGCCAATCTGTAATTGATAGCCCGGTGGAAGTCTCTTTTTGAGCGCGATCAGTTTGGGTTCGACCGGCGCCAGAACCTCCGACGCGAGGACGCCAGGCGTCGGAAAGCACAAGATAGATAAGGTGCGGAAGTGCTCGCGACGCCGAATCCGCGCCGTCTCAAGAATATCCTTTAGAGTCGCCACCGAAAGCAAGGGGACTTTGACGTTCTCTTGCGATGAGTTGACGTAAAGATTTTCGATCTGTGAAAGGCGCGCGCGATCCTGCGGCCGAAGGCGGACGACAATCGGGATGTCCTTATTCCCCTCCTTATATATACCCACCTGGGTTCCGCTAATGGCGGCAGACGTGGATGTTGCGACATCGGCATTCGTAATTCCGACCAAGTTGGCGCGATCTGGATCAATTTCGATTTTCATCTGTGGGCTGTCGGGGCTCCAATCGTCCCTCAACACGGCAATGCCAGGTGATTGCCGAACGATGTCCATGGCTTGGGACGCGATGGCCCGAAGGGATCGGATATCGGCGTTCTCGGTGCGCGGGTCGGTATCGGCCTGGCCTGTAATAAGGACCTCAACAGGAGTTTCGACTGGGTTTGTTTGCAACTGTCGCACCGTGATCCATGCGCCCGGAACCTCTTTATTGAGTTCATCCTGAAGAGGTCCAATCAGCTTTGGAGTGGCTTCCTTGTCGCGCACCTGCACAATGACCTGCGCATAGTTGGTCTGGGTCGCTTCGGGAGCGATGGAAAACCAGAACCGTGGTCCGCCGCCGCCAATGAAACTCGTCACGGAAGTGAGCAGGTGCTCAGCTCCCTTTTCTTTTGTTCCCTTTTCAGTAGCCGCTTCAATAACCTTGCGTACAACCTGCTCTGCCCGCATTGCGGTATCGTTGGTCGCGCTTAGGGGAACGTCGTTGGGCAGCCAGATGTCGAGGTAAAACCAGTATTGGACGTCCTCAGGGAAGAATTGTGACTTAAGGTGGGAAGCCGCGAAGCCGCCGATCAGCAAGAACACGAACGAACCGGCCAGAACGTACCAGCGATGTTGAATTGCCCGGCCTACCAGCCGGTTATAGAAGCCATAAAAGCCCCGCTCGCGCTTCTCTTCTATAGTGGACTCTTTCCTGGCCGGCGGGCGCTGAATGTAGTAACCCAGCAGTGGAACAAACGTCATGGCAACCACCA
>WNGE01009666.1_pt1 | contig 10114 bp, 11 predicted proteins | sample 5400651 | NCBI WGS metagenome assembly WNGE01 (sample SAMN13153370, study PRJNA577476) | soil metagenome | isolation source: 60 cm soil or saprolite under grassland replicate 2 | place: USA:California | collected 2016-06-15 | reverse complement strand
CGCTCTGGAAAAGATCGACGCCGAGATTGGCGCGGGAAACTTCAGGCCGATGCCGTGAAGTCCCATGCGCTTGCTTCGTTCTGGCGATGTTATGACGAACTGCCAGGGCATGTGCAGCGACTCGCGCGAAAGAACTTCGAGCTGTTCAAGGCAAACCCACGACATCCTTCGTTAGGCTTCCAAAAGAAAGGCGGCGTCTACACGGTTGAGGTTGGCCGGAGCTATCGAGCCATTGCACGTGAGCGCGACGCCGAATACTATTGGTTCTGGATCGGAACGCACGAAGAGTACAATCGCTTCAGGTTCTGATTAAGATAATCCGAAGCTATTCTGCCGAGATTCTAAGACTGACCCTTCTTTTCTTCTTTCGATGATCTTTTCGAAGTTGAAACAGAAACCGCGGGTGGTGGAGGAGCACGACAGTTTTTCCGCCGTTATGTCGGCCGTCGAAGCGGGAACCGGCGTCGCCATTGCCACGGACTTTGGTTACAGTTTTGGGAACCGTCTGAAATTTTTGCATATTACTCCTGAGCCGAAACCGATCTCGGTCGGCATCGTCGGGACAAAAGGCCGACTCAGCCCAGCTGCCGAAAAATTTTGGCAGTGCGCGAAGGGAGCGGTTTCGGCGAAATGATCTGTCTACGTTGCCTAACGACTCCCGGCGTTTTTGTAGCGTCCCAAAAACTCCTTAGCTCAGGGTAGCTTATCGAAAAAGAGATAAAGGACGGCAATCCGGCCGTCCCGGGCAATGATGAAATCAGTCCCGGCGTAAGCCGGCGCCTCACCAGGGTGACCCGATACCCATTGGACCCGCCCGGCATTGCCCAATTCCTCGGGTTTTGCAATTGGCTGATATTGAAAGTCAGGGTGAGTAGCCCTGATCGCGTCCGCGACGCGATCAATCTCGTCCCGGCCACGGTAAACTCCCTTGCTGGGGTCGTAGAACACACAGTCTTCGGTGTAGATCTCGTCGATGGCCGCGCGCCGACGCGCGGGGTCGTTTTCACCGAAGACGTCGCGAAGATTACGGATCAGTAAGGTCGATATGCTGTAGGACATGGCGCTAGTTTGGGTGGTTGAAATCCAATAGAACCTTGCCACCACGCTGGGAGTGTTCAATTGCTTCTTTGATTTGGGATAGTTTGTATGTTGTGGTGACTGGCAAAGTTAATTTGCCGGAAGCGACTACTTTTGCTGCCTCAGTCAGTGCCGCTCGCATTTTTGGGAGATACTCTTCGTAATACATCCAGAAGCCGTGGATGTTTAACCTCTTGCCAATGAGATCGCCTTGCGGCACATGAATCGGCAAACCACTCAGCCACGCGTAGCTGACGAGATGAGCGCCCGGAGAAAGCACGCTGGCCATCGTCGCTGTCGCTGGACCACCTACGGCATCAAGACCCAGAGATATTGGTGTTCCGCCGGTTGCAATCTGAATTTGCTTTGGGAGGTCCGGCGATTCCACGCCTACGAAATCAACACCCAGCTTTTCAATCTCCGGGATAAGCTCGGAGCGCCTGACAATACCTACAACCTTGAGATCGCGCGATTTTGCAATCGCAATCAGGCATCGCGCTACGTGGGAGTTTGCTGCGTCTAACGCAATCCAGTCTTTCGCCTTTAGCTTTACAAATTCGTCTAAGAGAAGAACCGCGGTCGTCGGATTGATGTTTAACATCGAGGCCGTTCTGGCATCGATTGAAGGAGGAACGACGAAAAGACCTTCGGCTGGAGCAAGGACTTTTTCAGACCAAGTGAATGTTCCAAATGGAATGGTAACACGATCGCCTACCTTGACGCTGGTGACTCCCGGCCCGATCGCCTCGACGATTCCGGCGCCTTCACCTCCGATGACAGAAGGAAGCTTCGGATTTAAAAAGTAAACTCCGTTCGCTAAAAGGAGGTCGCTGTAATCAACCGGCGCATACTCCATGCGCACCAGAGCTTCGCTCGCAGACGGCGCGTTTGGTTCCGAAACTTCGACCATCCTCAAGTTCTGAGCTGGATTACCGTAGGCAGTGAGATGAATGGCTTTCATTTAGGACTCTCCTCGCTCCTCAGTTTCAATTGGGAAAATCGCTGCCGAACATCGGCAGTCCGCTCTTTGACACCGCCTTCCTGGCTTCGTCTTGAATCACATCCCAGTGCTCTACCAGGACTCCATTTTTGATGCGAAGAATGTCAGCTGCAATCCAGTTCACCGGCTGAAAACCGGAAAATCGGCCGTGAACAATCACGAAGTCTCCATCGGCCACAATCGTCCCCGGCTCGTACTTCAACGTCGCTGGAAGCCTTTTGACCAAATTGAACAGTCCTTCGCGGCCCGGCTCGATGTGAGCGCTGTGCTGGATGTAGTCCGGCGACCAAAACTTCTCAGCCGCCGCGTAGTCCCGCTTGTTAAACAAGGTGTCGAACGCGTCGAGCACCAGCGCTTTGTTTTTCTCCTGTGTCGTCTGACTCATAGTAATTTCGTCAGTTCTCTGTTATTTCATCGACTCGGTCGGGATAGAACGCGACGTGTCCTTTGATCTGCGCAACGGCGGGGTAGGGATCCTCGTAGGTCCACACCCCGTTGACCGACTTCTTTCCTCCAGCAGGAACACTGTAGTAACTGCAATCGCCTTTATACGGGCAGTAGGTAGCGTAATCTGTCCGTTCCAATTGAGAAAGATCGACATCTTCACGGGGAATGTACTGAACGGGCGAATAGTCCGCTTCGCGAAGCGTTAGGGCGTTGCGGGTATCGGCTACTACATGCCCCGCAACGGACACAACAACGCGAGCGGGATTGCGCTCGATGGAGATCGGGTGATCAGGACCTGGAATTCTAATCTGTTTTTCTTTCATGTTTCGTTTTCCTTTTGAAACTCCTCAGATTGTTAAGACGACTCTGCCGAAAGGGCGGCCCTCAACTAAGTAACGCAGAGCAGCCGCCGCTTCTGCCAGCGGGAAGGCCTTAGCCACGATCGGTTTGATCGCACCGGATTTAAGTAGAGAGACAATAACTTTCCATGCGTCAGTAATGGCCGCCTTCGGCTGAGCGAACATGTTGAGACCTCGGATGCTGGCCTGTGGCACAATGAGATTTGTCACATCAATAGTTGTCTTACGGCTTGCGGAATATCCCAGTGTTGTGACGCGTCCTCCCACCGCGAGCGCTCCGAGCGCCTCGCTCAAGACGTCACCACCGATTCCGTCGATGACGATGTCTGCGCCATAACCGCCCGTGATACGACGCACGCCGTCACCCAACTTCTCCAAGGAGGTATCGATGACTTCATTGAATCCGAGCGCCTTCGCCTGCTCGGCTTTCGCATGATTGGTCGTGCTTGACATGGCGTGTTTGGCGCCCAAGGCGCGCGCCGATTGCGTCACTGCATTGCCGATCGATCCTCCAATCGCCGGTGCCAGAACAGTCTTGCCTGCCCGAAAACCAGCCAGGGTAAGAGCCACCTGCGCGGTGAGATACGCGACCGGAATACCTGCGGCACTCACGTCGTCGACATTGTCAGGAATCAGGCAAAGGTCCTTCTTCTGTACAGCAACCCACTCACTGTAAGTTCCATCCTCAAAAGCGCCATAGGCGCCGAAAAACATCACGCGTGAGCCGACGGGAAAATCCGTTCCGCCTCCCTCCTCCACCACGCCCGCGCCTTCGTTGCCCAGGACCAGCGGCGCTTTCAGGGGGTGGGGAAATTTGCCGGAGAGAATCGTATGGTCGAGTGGCGTGACGCCAGCCGCGGTGATTCGCACCAGTACTTTCCCGTCTGTGACCGCTGGTTTCGGTAGATCGACCAGCTTCAGCCCTTCATAACCACTAAATGTTTCGGCTCTCATTGCATGCATATCATTTCTCCTTTGATTCAGGCATTCATTCCGCCATCCACGGTAAGATTCGCCTTAATTCTGTGTTCTGAGCATACGATCGACCGATCGGCTCATTTGTTTCAAAATAAATCCAGGCGCCAAGCGATTCATCATTTTGAGCTGATTCGCCTGACCCGGACGAATTTCAAATCGATCGGTTTGCATTCCTTTGACGGCGACTTTCACCATGTCTTCCACCTTCATGATAGAAACGCCTTTCATGTCTTCAGAATTAAAGTCATCCAAGAGCTCGGTTTGCGTCGCCGGCGGTGCTAGCTCAAACACCCTCACTTTGGTGTTTTTCAGTTGCACACGAAGAGACTCGGTGAACGAATGCAGACCGGCCTTGGTGGCGCAATAAACCGGTGAAATGGGCAATGGAACAAATGCCAATCCCGATGAAACGTTCATGATTGCGGCCTCTGATTTTGTTTTCAAATGCGGCAAGAATTGTTTCACCATGCGAATCGGGCCGCTTAAATTGATTTCAATCTCTCGAGTGATGTCTTCGAGGCTTCCAGCTTTGTCGTGAATATTGATCTCACGCATGATGCCGGCGTTGTTGATCAAAATGTTGAGCTCAGGAAATTGTTTGGTGACCTCTTCGTAAAGAGTGGCGATCGCTTTCGGATCGGAAACGTCGCTTCGAAAGGAGTGAATTTTTGGAAAGGCCGCTTTCGCACGGTCCATCTTGGCTTGATCGCGGCCCGTGATAAGAATCGTGTTACCAAGCGCCGCGAGTTGTTTGGTGAGTTCGTAACCGATGCCGCTGGCACCGCCGGTGATCAAAATCGTATTGCTCGTAAGTTTCATAATTAAGTATTTAGGTGGCCAATCCGCGCGTGAGCGCAGATGCGGACTTGATAGCAAGCCCTTTATCAATCAAGTCCGCTTCGATTTTCCGCGCAAGAGAAGCGGGCACGAGGGCGTTCAAGATGCGGTTCAGCCGGCCTGGAATGACTTTGGAGCGGTTTCTGCGCAGACTGCTGAGGGCCTCAGATACGCACTGCTCGACGCTCATTGGTTTCATCGGCATGGTTTTCGGATCGAGGCCGAACTTATCGAGCACCGCTGTGTTCGTAAACCCGGCTGCCAGCACAGTGACGTAGACACCTAGCGGTTTGAACTCATAGTGAAGCGCCTCGCCAAGGCTGTGTACATACGCCTTCGCGGCTCCGTCATTTGCCATATAGGGCACGCCGGCTTCCGCACCCATTGCCCCCGCGAGAATGATTCCGCCCCGGTGCCGCTTGGCGAGTTTCGCGCCGAAATGGTGGGTGATGTCCAGGTGCGCCATCGTACTGATCCGCAAGGTTGTCCGATGCAACTGCCGATCAAGCTTTAAGAACTCGCCCGGATTTGCGGTGCCGGCATTGGAGATGACAAGCCCGATGTCGATATCGTGCGTAGCGTCGGCGAGTCCCGCTATGAATCCCTCTTGTGAGAGGTCCATAGTCAAGGCGCGGTACTGAACATTAAACTCCTGTGAGATGGCGCGTCCCAGTTCGGTAAGCAATGTGTCTCGCCTGGCCACCAGCACTACGTTGATCCCCGACGCTGCGATTTGCCGCGCGAATTCCTTACCGATTCCAGACGAAGCGCCCGTGACGAGTGCCCACGGTCCGAACTGTCCTTTATCAAGCGCTGCTTTCATCGTACTGTTCCTTTCTGTCGATTGCACGTGTTGCTCGGTTCACGCATTCATTCCGCCATCCACGGTAAGATTCGCTCCGGTGATGTAGGAAGACTCCGGACCGGCGACAAACGCGACCATGGCAGCGATCTCATCGACGCGACCGAAGCGGTCTAGTGCGGTAGCGGCTTTCTGTGGCACGGCCCATTCGCTAGTGGCCGGATTCAACTCCGTGTCGATCGGGCCCGGTTGCACATTGTTGACCGTAATGCCCCGGCTCCCGAGCTCTCGAGATAGCGCCTGAGTAAATATCTTTACGGCTCCTTTTGTGGCCGCGTAGGGCACAAGGCCGGGCACGACGACTCGCTCACCCACGGACGAACCAATCATGATAATGCGACCGCCGCTCCCCATGTGCTTCAGCGCCGCATGCGTCGCGATGAACACGCCACGGAAATTGATGTCGATTACGCGATCCATCTCTTCCAGCGTTGTCTCCTCAAACGTTTTCGGAATGGCAGTGCCGGCATTGTTTACCAAGACGTCTAGTTGGCCGAACGTCGCCACTGTTTTCTCGACCGCCGCTTTGCTCGCCTTGGCATCGGTGGCGTCGGCCTGAATCGCGATCGCGTTCCCGCCGTCGCGTTCAATCTCCTTAACCACGGCCGCGGCCGCATCAGCACCTTTCGAGTAGGTGATGGCTACCTTGGCCCCGTCTGTGGCCAGACGTTTGGCGATAGCGGCGCCAATGCCGCGCGAGCCGCCGGTGACAAGTGCAATTTTTCCTTCCAGTTTCCTATTCATGGTTTGTCTCCTGCTTCTTTCTAGGTTGGATTCATTATGTATCGATTAGTATAAAACTCCGCGCTGGACAAAACCTGTCAAGTGATTTATTTACCTATCGGTATGAAATCAGAAACCCCTGCACAGCTCGGCCGGCCGCGCTCCTTCGATCCGGACACCGCCCTGGATCGCGCGATGCACGTTTTTTGGGCCAAAGGTTACGAAGGCGCATCGCTTTCCGATCTCACAAGGGTTATGCGCATCAATCGACCAAGTCTTTACGCCGCTTTTGGCAACAAGGAGCAGCTCTTTCGCAAAGTTCTCGATCGCTATATGGACGGGCCGGTCGCCTATTTTGGCAAAGCTCTGGCGGCATCGAAGGCGCGGGATGTGGTCGAAGAAATATTCCTCGGCACGGCCAGGATGGCTGGTGATCCCAGGATTCCAGCAGGATGCCTCATGGTGCAAGGTGCGTTGGCGTGCGGAGATGCGCCCGTTCGGAAGGAAGTGGCTGCGCGACGGACGGCGGCCGAACTTGCACTGCGTCGCCGTCTTCAACGAGCAAAGCGCGAAGGCGATCTTCCGAAAAACGCTGACCCAGCCGAACTGGCCCATTATGTGATGACTGTCGTGCGCGGAATGGCAGTCCAGTCAGCGGGCGGCGCCGGTTGCGATCAACTTCGTCGCGTCGCGCAAATCGCACTGCGTGCGTGGCCGACTCGTTAACTCGCACGTCGCTTAAATTATTTGGCGGGCTTTCTTAAGTCCGCGCGCGATGAAGCCGCCGCGAGAATCTGGCAGCGCGATCTTTATTCCGGCGTGGCTTTTTCCCGGAGCGTCTTGAGCGCGCCGCTCCAAGCGAGGAGCTGATCCAGCATGTCGTTAACTGACTGTTCCTTTGTCGGGCCGGGCCTGAAGACGCTGAAGTTTTCGAAGTCGGTAAACATGGAGAGCAGAACCTGGTTGCGGATGGTGGCCATTTGCAGCTCGGCCAGGACCAGACGCAGCTGCTCGACGGCGCGTACTCCGCTGACGCCGCCGTAGCTGACGAAGCCGGCCGCCTTGTTGTTCCATTCGGCAAACAGAAAATCGATCGCGTTCTTGAGCGCGCTGGGAATTCCGTGATTGTACTCGGGCGTGACGAAAACGTAACCGTCGAAGTTGTCAATCTTCGCGGCCCACGTTTTTGTGTGCGGCTTACTATATTGTCCCATGGACGGCGGCACCGGCTCGTCAAGGAGCGGGAGGTTGAAATCTTTGATGTCCACGAGTTCGAACTCGGCGTCGCTGCGTTTTTTCGAGACTTCGTAGACCCACTTCGCTACCGCCTCGCCATTTCGACCGGGGCGCGTGCTTCCGAGAATGATTGCGATCTTTATCATGTTTAAGTTACCTCCGAGTTTTGATTTCTTCCCCTACCAGGTTTGTTGTGCTGCCGTTCCCTTTATATTGTGAGTTCGTTAGCAAAGGCGCCGCCGCGGTCTTAGACGCGAGCGCGGTTCGCACAAGAGGAGCCACCCGCGTCCCGAGTAGCTCGATCGCGTGCATCAATTTCGCGTGCGGCAGGGCTGCGACGCTCATTTGGAAGGTGAGACGGGAAATGCCGCCTAACGAGTCGTTCACGCGCAGGATTTTTTCTGCGACGGTTTCCGGATCTCCTACGAGCAGCGCTCCGGTCGGTCCGAGCTGGGCGTCGAAATGTGCGCGAGTGACCGGCGGCCAGCCGCGTTCCTTCCCGATCTCAGAAAAACTTCGGGCATAACCGGGAAAGAATTCGTTTGCCGCTTTCGATGCACTATCGGCGACGTAACCTAACGAATGAATGCCAACCTTGAGCTGGTCTGGAGAGTGTCCCGCGCGCAATCCCGCTTCGCGGTAGCGGTCGATCAACGGCCAAAAACGGTGCGGCTCGCCGCCGATAATTGCAACCATTAGTGGGAGCCCGAGCATGCCGGCACGAATAAAAGAGCCGGGTGTGCCTCCGGTACCGAGCCAAACCGGCAGCGGGTTCTGCAGTGGGCGTGGATAAACTCCCTGTCCGGTAAGTGGCGCGCGGTGTTTGCCCGACCAGTGAACGTGCGTGTTCTCGCGGATCTTCAGAAGCAGATCGAGCTTCTCGGCAAAGAGCGAATCGTAGTCCTCTAGCTCGAGCCCGAAGAGCGGAAACGCTTCGATAAATGAGCCGCGCCCGGCGACGATCTCCGCTCTTCCATTCGAAAGTAAATCGAGCGTCGCGAACTCCTGGAACACGCGCACCGGATCGGCCGCGCTCAGGACGGTGACGGCGCTCGTTAGGCGTATACGGCGGGTTCGGGCCGCAGCGGCGGCGAGAATCAAGGTTGGCGCGGAATCGAGGAACTCGCGCCGATGATGTTCGCCGATGCCGAACACATCGAGGCCTACCTCGTCAGCGAGCGTGATTGCTTCAAGCAACTCGCTGAGATGTCGGGCCGGATCGACGGCCCGGCCGGCCGCATCAACGGTTGCCGCTACGAAACTGTCTACTCCGATTTGCATTGCAGTTAAGGTGCCTTAAGCAGGAAAATTCACTTGGGCCCACGTCGCGAACTTGGTCGGTTGCCTGCCTGCTATTTTGTTCGCGAGCGCAATTCGGTCGGACGAATCCGAACCCAGGTAGGTATGCGCTTCCCAGTAACCGAACATCTCTGCCAACTCGGCGGCCCCAGGGAACAGAGTAGCGAACACTTCCTTTGGCACTTGTTTGAATGAAAATTCATGTCCCTGTCGATTTAGCGTCTCGACGATTTCGTTGAAGCTCATGAAATCACCGACGAGTGGCAGATACTCGCCATTGCCTGCCTCATCTGGGTGTGCGAATGCTCCAGCAACGATGTTGCCAAGTTCGCGAATGTCGCCCATGTGAAGGCAACGCACATCGGGATCAAGCGGAAGAGCCCAGCCCACAGATCCGTCTGCCTGCTTTTGCGGAGCGAGAGAGCCCACAAAATTCTGGTAGTAGCCAGGCGCGATGACGAACGTATGATGCGGGAACCCGGCTTCCTTCACGATCCGATCAATCTTCGCCTTGCCGGTAAAGTGGGGAACGTCGAACTTGCCGCCGCTGATCGCTTCTACATTAGGCAGCGTGGACCAGACAAAGTGTTTGACACCGGCATCCTTGGCAGCGCGTACTGCCGCCGTTGCCTGCTTGCGCTCGTCTGTACCTGGTTCCCGAAAATTGGTGACCAGAAAGACGCCATGTGCCTCTTCAAATGCAGCTTTAAGGGTTTCCGGTCGGTTTAAATCTGCTTCGACGACTTCGTCGGCGAGTTCGCGATGCTTGTCTGGACTGCGAGTCAGAGCGCGCACCTTGAATTGGCTGCTGGCTTGCAGAGCACGGACGACTCCACTCCCCTGCTGCCCCGTTGCGCCGATCACGGCGATTAATTTTTCATTATTGGATAACATGTCTATTCCTCGTTTCTTCGTTTCGATTTCGTTACCGCAGCCCCTGAGCCGCAACGCGCGGTTGCCAAAGACCTGCGAACGCGGAACGGACGCTCAGGAACACAACGATCCAGAGCGCCGTCACAACGAGAGCTAAGGGCAGACCGCTGGGAAGCATCAATGTGTGAATGAGCAAAATGTTGACGATGATCGGAGCGAGCAGGGTAAGCGCGAGTGGGACGTAGCGATTAACCAGAAGCAGGACCGCCGAAATAACTTGGAGCAGAAATATCGGGACCAGATAATGAGAGACAAAGAGCGCCCCGACGAACTGGCCGGCCGTTCCGGAGGGCGGAGAGCTGGGAATGAAGTGGAGGAAGCCGTTCAGTCCGAAGACGAGAAAGATGAATCCAAGAAGGAAAC
>WNGE01012361.1_pt1 | contig 10116 bp, 20 predicted proteins | sample 5400651 | NCBI WGS metagenome assembly WNGE01 (sample SAMN13153370, study PRJNA577476) | soil metagenome | isolation source: 60 cm soil or saprolite under grassland replicate 2 | place: USA:California | collected 2016-06-15 | reverse complement strand
GGAGAATCGGATTTCGATCTGTCCCATGGCGTGACTGGTTGCGAAGGTTCCGCAACCGTCGCATAGACCGACAGTTGACATGCCTACCTCTTTCGCTGTGCCTCGTGAATCGACCTGTTCGATCTGTGCCCCATTACGCGCCCTGCCAATGAGCGTGCAGCGCGTGCATTTGCAGGGCGGAAAACTGCTTTGATGGTTATCGTATACCGATATACAGGCTGGGCATTGACACGCCTGCCAGTGGTTATACGGGTATGGCATCACTTGTCCCGTGCTTCGAATGTGATGGTGGCCAGGTTGGGCATATCGTATTCATCCTTGGGGATGTAGATCCTGCCCGTGATGAAATCGTCCTGATCCACATACACCCCGTAGCGCTTCGTCTCGCGTTCCTTCACGAGACGGAACGTACGCCTAGTCTTCCGTGGCTGGGATACCATCGCGTACCAACCTCATGTATGCCCCGGCCCCGCTCACGGCGGTCAGCTCCGGACCGATCTCACGGAACATTGCCATGATCCTGTCGTAAGTAACCTCGGGACCTTCCTCCGTGTACGTTTCGCGCATCGAGGTTAGCAGTCCGTCGAAAGTCTCGCGGTGCTCCGGTTCGTCCGCGATGGCTTTACGCCTCTCGGCGGCGATATCGACAAAGGTACCTTCCGTGATGGCTTGCAGGACCGCTCCGAAGGTCTCTGCAAAGTTACAGATTTCGCACATGCTGTATCCTTTCGGGTTTGTTGGGTCACGGACGGGAGAAGGTCTACACCGTTCTCCCGTCCGGAGCTGTATGTGTGCGTGGTACAGATCACCAGTATGCGCACCCCACTGGCCACGGGCGAGGAGTCACCAGTTCCCCGCTGATCCCGCGTAACGCTATTCGGGAGCCACCTCTGAGACGGCGCCCTTACGGTTGCCTGCCAGGTCACCTTGACGGACTTACCCCGGTAGGGAATGTACAGGTCCTCGCCGTCGGCGTTCTTCTCACCGGTTGGCTGCGCCCACTGGTAGCCGACGGCCTCGTCCAGCTTCATCCATGCGAGCCGCTGATCGTTGGTGCCCGCGTAGCGAACCTTCACGCCGACGTTCAGGGTTTCGCCAGCCTTACCGGCGAGGTAGCCGATCTGCTTCGCGTCGTCGTTCGGGACCCTGACGGACTTTGCCTGTCCCGACGTGAGGGTGTCCAGGAGCCAACCGCCCTCGCTGACCACGCCCGGCAGGAACGGGTTTTCGCTGTCGGGAACGTCTTTGGTACGCCCGGCATTGGAGCTGCCCTGGCGCTTGATCGCCTCATCATCGACGGGGGCGAGTTCTCGCAGGTTGAGTGTCATTTCGGATTTCCCCTTCTAGTCTTCTTGCTCGTCATCATCGTCCGGGTCGGTCGACTCGGAGTAAACGTTGTCGTATCGATCGTCATCGTCGTAATCGTCGCTGACAACGTCGATTTGCCTGTCGTGGACGAAATCATCGTATTCGTCATTCCACGGCGTTTTCATTAGGACTCACCGCCGACTCAGTGTCATCGCTACTCCAGGAGGCGGCGTCGTCGTCGGTGCTCCAGAAGGCGTCGTTATTCCAGGAGGCGTCGCTGTAGTCATCGTCCCAGAACTCTTGACATTCTTGACAGTCACACTGCCTGTATTCTGTGTTCATCGGGGACTCTGCCAGGCCATGCGGAACCAGAACCGTGCGATCCTGTTCCACACTTCCACGTCCAGGCTGGTGTCACCCCAGAATTCGCGTGCGTTCTGGGTGGTGTAATGGCGTGCTGTTCGAACGGCCGCTTTCGCTCGTCCGACACACACCTGACGCGTGTATGTGATCGAAGTGGTGGGCATCAATTCAGGCATGTCTCTTTTCCCTTCCGTGAGCAATTCAATCAAGAGGGCAACTTCTACCTTCACACCGAATGTAATCGAGGATTGGCCGCAGCCCTAACTCGCAATTCCTCGGTCAGCTCCTAGTCCGCATCGTGCGGGGTGTCCCGCCTAGCTGGATGCCTCTAGTAGAAGCTGCTCTCTCGACCTGTCTTGCGCTTGCAAATACTACGTTACTCGCCCAGCTCCAGTTGTCTAGTCCCTAGAGCAAGATTCTTTAGACTGGTTTGATGACCCGCGTTTGCCTGCCGGAGTACGGCGATCAGTCTGGAGCCTACGTTTAACCCGTCCAGCGTCTCCACCAGCACCCGATCGGACCTCAGTGCGATGGAGTGGTCTGGGTAACGCGACAGGTGGCTTGACGCGGCTCTGACAGCCTCTACCTCGCTCGATCCGTACGAACGGGCGAATCGACAATTAAAACAAGAGATCGACTTAACGTTAACTAACCTTACAGCGATCTTGAAGTCGCAGCATAACCGACAGTAATGTTTCTGACCCGTACAGCGAGGCTCACTGTCCGTGACGGTGTGCTTACAGGTCAGTAGAATCGTGTACGTCATTCGGTTTTTCCACCTTCGTTATCGTGATGGCGACAATCAGATCCTGTTCTTTGGCGAGGCCGTAACTGTCTTCCAACAGTTGCATGACATCCGCCCAGCTGGTGGCCAGAACTACGTGAGGGAAGGTGAACCCCTTCCACTGGTGAACTACTATGTACTCACTCATCTTTCCACCTCTCCTATTTCCTCCATCACCCTACGCCACGCCGGGTCTCCCACGATCGGCTCCCATGGAATGTCGTGCGGAACGGACATCATTCGACCGTCAAAACCTGCGAGTGATCGGATGACGAGATCGTGCGGCTTCTCGTATGCGGAGAGTCCCTGACGACAGGCTTCACATTCTGAGCGAATATGAATTCGCTTCCCCTGGAGTCCTGGAGTAATCTCTCTATCTCTTGTCTCCCACAGACCGTGACGTACTTTGGTAGGCGCACTACCAGCCAGCGCGGCGCCGAGACCGATGAAACGGGTAGTCTGTCCGACGAATGGTCGCCAACTGTCAGCGGTAAGAGTACGTAGGTAGGTTTGAAAGGCTTCCAGACTAAACGAGTCTGCATCCAATCCTCGCCGCTTATCAGACCACGTATCGCCCTGACGCATCCATGCCAACCCGCTCTGGATATAAAGAATCTCATCGTACTCCGTGACTTCCCATTCCCCTAGTTCCTTTGAGCTAGTTATACCCAACAATGATGGGTCCATTGTCGTGTATATACCATCCGTCTCTACGGCTATCAGGTGCTCCCACGGGATCTGCATCATTATCGAGTATAGCTTTGCCCGCGTATATGACGTCACCCAGCCGGCCCATTCTAGTTGGTGCCATGGTGGGATACGGTTGGTCTCTTTGTCCCAACCAACTCTTTGCGCCATCTTCCCATAGTGCGAATTCATACACAGTTTCAGCGCTAGTTGGCTGGCATTCCCCGCCGCTTTCCATTCCTGGCGCTTCTGATACATTTCTGGAATATAGGCGAAGGGCAACGATTGCGACCCGGTGTATTCCCATCCCTCGATTACTTGACATTCCTCTCCCAGCTTCAACAGTTCTCTAACCTCGGGTGCCCAGTACCATCCCTCATTCACCCAGGGATAGGAGATATTGTGTTGCATATCCCGGTGAAAGACAGGCCCCGGAGCCTTTGCGAAACCCGCGTGCACGCGCAATCGCACCTTATAGACACCAAATCTGGCGAGACGAGACGGACGTCCAGAGAACTCGCGGTGCATCCATTGTCCGTCCGCAAGCGATGGAAGTTCTGCAATAGCGGCGGGATACGCTGAATTAATGTCAATCGAGTAGATGGGTCCTGTGAATCGACCCACCTTGAAAAGTTCAAAACGTCCACCGGCGTAGGCATACCTGGCCGCCTCCCTTATCTCGTCCGTGTTGACAGCCATATGCTGCTTGATGTTATTCTTTTTCATGGACTCACTAGCGAGCACGCCTGGTCCGTACAAGCGCGGTGGGTTGAATCCGGCATCCACCAGGTTGGTGTGTAGCTTCTCCGCCAGCTCCCGGAGCATCCCGATTTCAACCGTCCAGTAGTCGCTCACCTTCTGGATCTCGTCCAGCTTGAATGACCGCCGGTTGGCTTTACCTTCGATGATGATTTCCGGTACCGGGCCACACATTTCCTCGTATGCTCGGATGAACGACTTAGCAAAGAACGAAAAGATATCGTCTATCGTTACCGTGTCTTTCGCGTGCGAGTTAGTTTCTCGATCGTAATCAGAATGGTACCGAGTAACACGAAAGAACTTCCCAGGAGTAAAGGTGACCCTGTAACGAGTGCCGTCAAGCTTGCTAACATATGCCCCTCCGGTCTTGTGGATTACCTCCAGTGTCTTTGTATGTAGGGTACGGAGGATCATGTTGGAATCGTAGTTGAATGCAAACCCGATATGGCGCGCCATCGGATTTGCAACTCCCGTGTCCACAATGTGATCGAGTAGGTTAAACGAAGACAGTCCGCGTGTATCGAGCAGGCGTCCCATGTTAGAGCCGAAGAGCACATAGGACTGCGGTTTGCCATCACCATGGATATTGATCCCCTCGCCATCCCAGGCGATAAACGGTCGCCGGAACGTTGGATCACTAACAATGCCGCGTTTTGAGTATCCGGGTCTCGCTTCCGTCCTGAGCTGTTCGATGATGGGTGCATCATCATCAGGCTTCAGATCCCTTAGGTTAGAAATCACCATCAAGTCCCTTCACCAGGGTTACGGCGCTCACGCTGACCTCCCAGGTGCGGCCGCACGAGATACACCTGACGTCGGACGGGAGCGTTCCCTCGTGTGTGATCTCGCTGTCGCAGTAGCACACAAACTTCGTGATCTCGGTCTGGTTGGTCGAGAGGTGCTTGCTCACTACCCCTGGGAATGCGAGTTTGGGAGGTACGAAACACAGCTCCTCCACTGGTGGGACAAACGGTTTGGTTTTCATCCGTAGCTCTCCTCTGTTGCTCTTTCGGTCTCCGACAACACAACCGTGTCATAGTATTTACGTACAGACATGATGGAGCGCGACGCTCCGGTGCGTGAAACGAACATCACCTTTTTATCATCCGGAAAGATAGATAGTGCCTCTCTAAGCTGTCCTACCGTCATTGTGGTCCTCATCACGCGGCCTCATATGCATCCCTGAAGTCTTCCCAGTCAAAGTCCTCTTCGAAATCAAAACCATACTCATCCCACAAGTAGTCCGCCAACTCGTGACGCAACTCAATGCGCTCCTCCTTAGATCGATCCGGGTTTAATATAGCTTCATTGAACCAGTACTGTGCGTACTCATCGCCTGTTTGTTGGAGAATCAGATCATGGATGAAACGCTGACCCTCAGTCCCTGCCCCGGGTACATCAAACCAATCACCAATTGGCATTGATTCCCCCTACCTATTCAGGTATGACTCAGGGAGCGCCATTCGGAAATGACGCTCCCTGAGTTGTCAGTCAGGCAGAGGTATCGACGTAGTACGTCTTCGCGCGCTTGACCTCTCCCGTCTTGGGGTCCTCATAGTCGTAGTTACTCACCCGCAGTCCACGGCGAGCGGCGAGACCACCGGTCTTTCCGGTTTTCTCCGTGTATGCCTTGAGCTGGTCGCGGATACCGGTCGACCCGTCATTGATGATGTAGCGGGCTGAGACGCCGGGCGCTGTCTGTGCGACCGCGGTAGCGGAGACAAACTCGCCGTTGTCGCCAGTGTTGAATCGCCACTGGACGAAAATCAGTGGGATCCCCACTAGCTTCGATTTGTCGTCCGTGGGCAGCACTGCGAATCCGGTGCCCAGCTCCTCGGCCGCGTCAGTGACTTCCCCGAAGACGCCCTCAACTGCGCGAATCGCATCCTCAAAGGTCTTGATTTCCGACAGCTGGAGGTCATCGAATACGTCCTCCTGGACGTCCACTTCCTGTCCCGCCTTTGCGAGTGATTTGTCACTCATTACCTCGGGGACCGCTTCTTTCTTGCTGGCCATGTGCTTTTACCCCTTCGTTAGGAGACTGACCGCTCCGTGTGCTATGATGGCGGTAAGTCCGATTCCGTGTCGTATTGACAGTATACATACCGAAAGCCTGCAAGGTCAATGCCTGATGTGATATATGCGATGATCCGCATATGAAAATGAAAACCGTTTTCATATGCCGTTCGGGGCATATATCGGATGTGATATATGCTCACATGCGCAAGTATGCATGTTGATCTATACTTCATGTGATATATGCACTACCTCGCATATGTTAGGACGAAAGGGGCGTACGTAATGACGAATCCTCCCACTCCTCCACCCACCCCCCCGCCACCTCCGCCACCCCCGCCACCTCCGCCGCCGGCTCCAGCGATTGACTTCGGTCCGCTGTTGACTCAGCTCCAGGCACTCCCAGAGACGATTGCCAGGTCCGTGAAAGAGGCCATCGGCACGCCCCAGAACCCCAAGAAAGGCAACGCAAATGACGCTTCCGGCGGTACGTCTGGTTCTCAATTTGACGGGAGCGGGGCTAGCGGCAGTGCTACTGAATCTGCACGTCAGGGAAGTGGTAAGGACTCTGGTGGAGCTGAAGGTAAAGAAGGAACGTCTCCTCCCGCTCCTCCCGGAAAGAAGTCTTTCGTGGAATGGTGGTTTCAGGGATGAGCGAGCCGATGTCGTTCCGGGACTTGCAGCCGGAGACAGAGCCTCCGATGTTTCCGGAGAGCGAGTATCCGAAGCCGAAGGTACAGAAGCCGGAACCGACGACACAGAACGGTAAGCCGCGCCTGGCGGTTGCCTCCAAGGTGCGGAAGATTGTCACCGGTAAGGACGAGCCTCCGGTAGGCACGCGCGATTTCAAACCGCCGAAAGAGCGCAAGCCGACGCCGATGTACCGCAAGGGCATGTTCGTCAAGCCGCTGGAAGACCTGTATACGGCCGGTGGAATGGTGCTTATGCCATTCGACATGGTGTGCGGTCAAGCGGTCGTGCAGAGCGCACACAGATGCGCTGAGGCTCTGGACGAGCTGGCGCGCGAGTACGAACCGGTGCGCCGCATTCTGCAATCCATCGTGACGACTAGCGTCGTTGGGAAGGTGTTCGCTGCCCACCTGCCCATCTTGGCGGTTGCAGCGATGCACCATGGCGGAGGCAAGGTCTCGGGCATTGGCGAGCAGGCGGAGGCGTTTCTCCAAGGCAGTCACACAGTCTTTCCTGAGGAGCAGTAATGCCGGCTGGCTTTCCGGGCGGTCCATACCACCCTAGCGGACCCCCATTGACGGGTACGCGGTGGTACGGCATGCCTATGAGAGCCAAGTACGATCCTGTGTTCCGAGCACAGCTGTTGAATGGTTCGCAGCCGCACCGGGTCGCCAGAGAGACAGAGATAGACGCTCGCGTGGCCACAGAGGCTCCCCGGGTCCCATGGGACGAGTTCGTTGGCGATGTGCTGCACTGGAAGGCGGATGAGCACTTCGCGCTGATCGGTCCGACCGGTCAGGGCAAGACAACCATGTTGCTCAATGTCTTGCCATTGCATCCATACGTCGTCATCTTCGCCACTAAGCCGCGCGATGCGACAATGGACTCTCTGGCCACGAGCGGCTATCTGCGAATGGATCGCTGGCGCTCGCTCGACGCAGAGCAGTTCCCTCGCCGGATTCTTTGGCCCGACGCGACCCGGCTCAGCTCCGAGATTGGGCAAAAGCGCATCTTCGAAGATGCGATGGATCGTATCTATCGTGAGGGTGGCTGGACGGTCGCCATTGATGAGTTGTGGTGGATCTCCAAGAAACTCAAAATGGAGAACGACATAAAGACGTATCTCCAGCAGGGACGCTCTTTGTATATCTCGCTTCTCATGGCAACCCAGCGCCCGGCCAATGTGCCAGTAGAGATTTACGACCAGTCAACTCACATCATGTTCTGGCGGGACAACGACGAGCTTAACCTTAAGCGGATGGGTGGAATCGGCTGGAAGTCAGCCGCTCTCATTCGCTCCGTTGTGGCCAACCTGGAAGATCATCAGGTGCTATACGTCAACACGCGGAGTGGGAAGATGTTCCGCACTAGGTGTCCGAATGTGGATCCTGCACTGTATGACGTGCGCTGAAGGGAGGTAGGAACCATGATTCAGCCCAGCACACTCAACGTTCTGATCATCGGTCTTAGCGCCGTAATCTTCACGTTCCTGTGGAGAATGCTCGCCGCAAAGCTGGCGGAAAGAGGCTCGCCGATCGGCGATGCCATGGCAGTAGCCCTGTAAGTTCTAGAAAGGAAGATAGATGTCTCCAGTTGCCACCATGGGCGGTACGGGTCAGCAGACCAGATCGCGCGGCGGGCAGCAGCAGGTACTCCCTGTTGTCCCGTTCGTGCGGGCGAGCGCTGAGCACCGCGAGCCGGCCGGTATCGACGTCTCCCGTCAGTTCACCGCCGCCGATCAGGACCTCGGCGTATTCGACATTCCCGCATACGGCTACCTCCGTTCCGTCGTTCTCGTCGTGCAGGCCACTGGTGGCGCCGGCGCCGCCACGGCCAACGAAGACGCCCCGTGGAACGCAATCAAGAACATTGCAATCACGGAGCCGAACGGTGCGACCATCGCCCAGTTTGACACCGGATACGGTGCCTACCTGGCAGCGAAGTGGGGTGGCAACCGTGCGGCTTTCGGTTCCGATTTCCGCGCGTCGCCCACCTACACTGCCGTTAGCACAGCAAACGGCAACTTCCAGTTCCTGCTCCGCATTCCGGTCGAGATCAACCTGAGGGACGCGCTTGGTTCGCTGCCGAACCAGAACGCGGCTGCCACATTCAAGCTGCGCCTGACACTGGCCGCTAACACTCAGGTCTACACCTCGGTTCCGGCGACCACTCAGCCTACCGTGCGCGTACGCGTCTATACGGAATGCTGGGACCAGCCGGAATCGCAGAGCGCTGGCGCTAGTAACCAGCTCACGCCTCCCGCGATGAACACGACGTCTTTCTGGTCTTCGCAGGTCTACAATGTGAACGCCGGAAACCAGACGCTTCGGCTCACGCGGGTTGGCAACTACATCCGCAACCTGATTTTCGTGTGGCGCCGTACGGCCTCCACGCGCGCCACTGGCAACGCGGATTTCCCCGATCCGGCCACGCTGTACCTGGACACTCGTCCGCTGGACATCATCGAGCGAAACAACTGGCTTCACCAGATGTTCGAACGTTCCGGCTGGGGTGCGATCATCGGGGCTAGCGCTACCGTCAACGAAAACCCTGGCGGTCTGGACAACAGCGTGTACGTCTATGACTTCACGCACGAATTCGACGGGTCGCTCGGACAGGAGAACCGTGACCTGTGGCTCCCGACGCTCGGATCCACGCGGCTGGAGCTGCAAGGCACGTTCGCCTCACAACCGAGCACGCGGCCGCAATCGTCGTGATCGGTGCTCTCGTCCTGCTCATCCTCATCCGCCGTGGCTGGGGAGGCTCCGTTGGGGCCTCTGGCATCGGCTCTATCAATGTCGGAAGGTAAGCCATGACTCTCCCCTTCGGCGTGGATCTCAAGTCCTTCATCCTCGGAATGCTGTTCGTGTGGTTTGTCTTGCCGTGGATTATGCGGCTGGTGAACCGTCCGACTCAGTCCAAGACCGCCAACGCAATGTAGTTATGCCAGGCACAATCATGCTCACTCAGCGTGCGACCAGAAATCTGATAACAATTCAGAGTCTGTTGATCACGCTTCAGTACATTGGAGCAGCTGGCATATTGGCGGATTTTGTGGCTCCACGATATGGTGCACTACTCGTGGTTGTCATCGCAGCCGCTCAACAGGGCGTCAACTTCTACATCAGTAAGTCTGTCGGAGAAACGGTCACACATGTCGCCGCAGTGGTCGACCGGGCGCAAGAAGCCACACACAGGGCTGAAGATGCCACCGTGCAGGCAAAGGTTGCGGCACAAGTCGTGAAGGAAATTCAACATGGGTGACAGACTTTTCAACGTGATGGGAGCAATTGTAACGGTTGCTCTCGTCACTACGATTGTGAGTCGCCCGACTAGTGCCCAAGTCATTCGCGCGATGGGTGATGCTTTTTCGGGTTCTATTCGGGCTGCTCTGGGCAACGGCTGATTACCGGAGGGTGTAATGGCTGGTAAGGCTTTTAACCCGTGGGCAACCGGCAAAGAGCAAAGCGCGAGCGACACGCCGGACTACCCGGTTGCGTCATACCATG
>WNGE01021259.1_pt1 | contig 10118 bp, 9 predicted proteins | sample 5400651 | NCBI WGS metagenome assembly WNGE01 (sample SAMN13153370, study PRJNA577476) | soil metagenome | isolation source: 60 cm soil or saprolite under grassland replicate 2 | place: USA:California | collected 2016-06-15 | reverse complement strand
TGCAAGTGGATCGTCGACCTGCAGGCGACGACGTTCGCCGACGCGCAGGCGTACTGGGTGGCGGGCGGCTGGGCGGCGCGGGGGCCCATCCGCCTGGCGTCGCGCATCGACACGCCCCGCTCCGGCGCGAAGGTGCCAGTGGGCCGGGTCGTCCCGATCGCCGGCGTCGCCTGGGACCAGCACGTCGGCGTGTCGAAGGTCGAGGTGCAGGTGAACGCCGGACCGTGGCAGCCGGCCCGGCTCGCCGCCGTACCGTCCACCGACACGTGGCGGCAGTGGCTGCTGCCGTGGACCGTCACCGGATCCGGGCAGCACACGATCCGGGTGCGCGCCTACGACGACCGCGGCGTGGTGCAGGACGAGCACCACGCCGACCCGTTCCCGGCCGGCGCCACGGGCTACCACCAAATCATGGTCACAGCTCGGCAGACCTGACCTACGCTGAACGCCGTGAGCGCCGCCGAGGGGATGCCGGAACCGCGGCGCCCTCGATTGCGGCCGGCCCCGAAGACCGATGGCAGGTCGGAGAGCAGCGAGCCGCCGTTCGAGCCGACCAGCTGGGGCGGCGCCCTCGCGTTCATGGCGTTCTGCGACGACAGCGCCTGGCAACTACTGTCGAGCACCGGCCCGTTCGTCCTGATCGGCTGGGTCGTCCTGCTCTCGGGCATGCGCAGCTGGCTGATCGTGACCGCGCTGGTGACCGTGGTGGGCGGCCTGGCCACCTGGCTGATCGCGCCGAGCGGGCTGATCCTCGGCTGCAGCGGGCTGATCTTCGGCTGGATGGGCTACCTGCTCGCGCGCGCGTACTTCTCCCGGCGCATCGTGTGGATCCTGGCCGCCGTCCTGGTCGCGTTCTTCTTCAGCGGGCTGTTCGCCGGATTGCTGCCGTCGATCAACTCCAAGAGCTCGTGGCAGGCGCACGTGTGCAGCTTCGCCGCCGGGATCGTCGCCGGATGGCTGCTGCACCCGCGCGGTGCGCGAGCCGAAAAGCGCGCGTCACTATCCTGACGGCGTGCCTGCTGACTCACCCATCGGGATGGTCGACTCCGGCGTCGGCGGTCTGACCGTCGCCCGGGCGGTGCTCGACCAGTTGCCGCACGAGACGCTGCACTACGTCGGCGACACGGCCAACGGCCCGTACGGGCCGAAGCCGATCGCCGAGGTGCGCCGGCACGCACTGGCACTCATGGACGAGCTGGCCGGGTCGGGCGTCAAGGCGCTGGTGATCGCCTGCAATGCCGCGAGTGCCGCTTGCCTGCGCGACGCCCGCGAGCGGTACGACATCCCGGTCGTCGAGGTGATCGTTCCCGCCGCACGGCGGGCGGTGGCCGCCACCCGAAACGGCCGGGTCGGGGTCATCGGCACGACGGCGACCATCACGAGCGGCGCCTACCAGGACACGTTCGCGGCTGCGCGCGACGTCGAGGTGTTCACGGCCGCCTGCCCGCGTTTCGCCGAGTTCGTCGAGCGCGGCGTCACGAGCGGACGGCAACTGCTCGGCCTGGCCGAGTCGTATCTCGCCCCGCTGAACCACGCCGGCGTCGACACGCTCGTGCTCGGCTGCACGCACTACCCGATGCTCGCCGGTTTGTTGTCGGTCGTGATGGGGGACGCGGTGACGATGGTGTCCAGCGCGGACGAGACCGCGAAGGACGTGTACCGGGTGCTGCTCGGCGCCGGGCTGCTGCGTCCGGACGTCGCCCCGCCTCCGCGACATGTGTTCCGCTCCACCGGCCCGTTCGAGCCGTTCGCCCGGCTGAGCCGCCGCTTCCTCGGCCCCGAGATCGTGGACGTGGTGGTGGCATGAAGCTCACCGTGCTGGGTTGTTCCGGGACGCTGCCCGGCCCGGACTCGCCCGCGTCCGGCTACCTCGTCGAGGAGGACGGCTACCGGCTCGTGCTCGACCTGGGACACGGCGCGCTCGGCCCGTTGCAGCAACACGTCGCGCCGCACCGGGTGGACGCGATCCTGCTGTCGCACCTGCACGGCGACCACTGCATCGACCTCACCGCGTACGTGAACGTGCTGCGGTACGGGCCGGATCGTCGGGACGGGCGCATCCCGGTCATCGGCCCGTCCGGTACCCGGGACCGGATCGAGACCGCCTACGACCCGCTCGCGCGCAAGCTGGCGTTGCAGGAGCTGTTCGACTTCTCCACGCCGCGCAGTGGTGAACTCGGGCCGTTCGCCATTTCCGTCGCGTCGGTGAACCACCCGGTGCCGGCGTACGCGATCAGCGTCAGCATGGGCGACCGCACGCTCGTGTACTCCGGCGACACCGGCGAGAGCGAGGCGCTGGTATCGCTGGCCCACGGCGCCGACGTGCTGCTGTGCGAGGCGTCGTTCGGTCCGGACGACGCCTACGTCCCGGACCTACACCTGACCGGCAAGCAGGCCGGCGAGCACGCTGCCCGGGCGGGCGTCGACCGGCTCATCGTCACCCACGTGCCGCCCTGGCACTCCCGCGACGTGGCTGTCGCCGAGGCGGCGTCGGCGTTCACCGGAGCGGTTGAGGCCGCCCAACCCGGCGCCGAATACTGGATCTAATCTGATCGATCCGCCGGATTCGTCTCTGCGGGTGCACCACTCGCTGCGCTCGCGGGCGACCCTCGAGCCGAGCCTTCGCTTCGCTCGGCCCGCGTCGCGGCCGGCGGGCTCTTCGCGCGAGCGCTCATCGCGTCGAGGGTGGCTCCAGCATGCTCAGTCTTATGGTGCGGTCGGCGTTGTCGACGTTGGTGTCGACCAGGCAGATCGACTGCCAGGTGCCCAGCTGCAACCGGCCGTCGACGACAGGCACCACGATCGACGGGGCGATGAACGCGGGCAGCACGTGGTCGCGTCCGTGGCCGGGCGAGCCGTGCCGGTGCCGCCAGTGATCGTCGGGCGGGAGCAGCTGGTCCAGGACGCTGAGCAGGTCGGAGTCGCTGCCGGCGCCGGTCTCGATGATCGCGACGCCGGCCGTGGCATGCGGCACGAAAACGTTGAGCAGGCCGTCGCCGACCACGAACTTCGCGCAGGCCTCGGTGATGTCGTGCACCTGCGGGCGGCCGCCCGTCCTTATCCGGATCGTCTCGCTGCGCATGTCTGGGACAGTAGACGTCGTGCACATCGCGATCCTCGGCCCGCTCGAGGTCCGGGACGGCGACGCCGGCGGCTCCGTCGAGGTCGCCGGATCGCGGCTGCGCAGCCTGCTGATCCGCCTGGCGCTCGACGCCGGCCGGCCGGTGAGCGTCGGCGCGCTCGTCGACGCCGTGTGGGGCGAGCAGCCGCCGGCCGATGCCGCCAACGCGCTGCAGTCGCTGGTGTCGCGGCTACGCCGGACGCTCGCCGGGGCGGCGGCCACCGTCGGGCAGTCGCCGACCGGATACCGGCTGGCCGTCGAGCCCGACGACGTCGACGCGACCCGGTTCGAGCGGCTCGCCCGGGCCGGGGCCGCCGCCCTGCGCACGGGCAACTACAGCCAGGCTGTACGTACGTTGCGACAGGCGCTCGCGCTGTGGCGGGGTCCGGCGCTCGCCGATGTCGAGGGCGCGCCGTTCGCCGGGCCGACGATCACCCGGCTGGACGAGGTGCGCCTGGCCGCCACTCAGGATCGCATCGAGGCCGACATCGCGCTCGGCCACGCTGCTGACGTCATCGCCGAGCTGGACGCCTTGTGCGAGCAGCGTCCGTTGGACGAGCGGCTGGCCCGGCTGCGGCTCTCCGCCCTGGCCGCGATGGGCCGGCAGGCCGACGCGCTGGCCGAGTACGCGCGCATCCGGATGAGGCTGGCCGACGAGTTGGGTATCGACCCGTCCGCCGAGCTGCAGGCCGCCCACCTCGCAGTGCTGCGCGGCGACACGGCGGCGGCCCGTCCGGCCCCGACCCGCGCGCCGCGCACCAACCTGCGCTCCCAGCTCACCAGCTTCGTCGGCCGGGACGAGGAGCTGGCCCGCATCGGCAAGCTGCTCGACGAGAGCCGGCTGGTGACCTTGGTCGGCCCCGGCGGCGCCGGCAAGACGCGGCTGGCCGTCGAGGCCGGTTCGACGCTGGTCGACGATGTGCCGGACGGCATCTGGTTCGTCGAGCTCGCCTCGGTCACCGACGCCGCCGACGTGCCGCAGACGGTGCTCGGCTCGCTGGGACTGCGCGAGTCGCTGCTGATCGAGCAGCCCACGAAGCTGAGCCCCCGCGACGCCACCGGACGGCTGCTCGAGGCGCTGATCGACAAGGCGGTGGTGCTCGTCCTGGACAACTGCGAGCACCTCGTCGATGCCACGGCCCGGCTCGCGGACCAGCTGCTCGCCGGCTGTCCCGAGCTGCGCATCATCACGACCACCCGGGAGCCGCTCGGCATCTTCGGCGAGTCGCTGATCGTCGTGCCGCCGCTGGGCCAACCGGCACCGGACGCTCCGCCCGACGAGGCGTACGCCTACCCGTCCGTCCGGCTGTTCGCCGACCGGGCCGCCGCCGTCCGACCCGACTTCGCCGTGGACGCGGCCAACGTGACCGCCGTCATCGAGATCGTCCGCCGCCTGGACGGCCTGCCGCTGGCCATCGAGCTCGCCGCCGCCCGCACCCGGGCGCTGCCGGTGGACGATATCGCGAGCCGGCTGTCCGACCGGTTCCGGCTGCTCACCGGCGGCAGCCGTACGGCGCTGCCCCGGCATCGCACGCTGCGCGCCGTGGTGGCCTGGAGCTGGGACCTGCTCAGCGACGCCGAGCGGCTGCTGGTCGAGCGGCTGGCCGTCTTTCCCGCGGGCGCGACGCCGGCGAGCGCCGAGGCGGTGTGCGCCGACGATCAGGTGCCGGCGCCGGACGTCCTCGATCTGCTCGCGTCACTGGTCGACAAGTCGCTGCTGCAGGAGTCGGGCGGCCGGTACCGGATGCTCGAGACGATCCGCGAGTACGGCCAGGAACGGCTGGCCGAACGGGGCGAGCTCACCGCGATCCGCGAGGCCCACGCCCGCTACTTCGCCGCGCTGGTGAAGGAGGCCGAGCCGCACCTGCGCCGTCGCGAGCAGCTCGCCTGGATCGCGCGGCTCGATGCCGAGCGCGACAACATCCTGGCCGCGCTGCGTCACCTGGGCGATCGGGGCGACGCCCAGGCGGCCCTCGAGCTCGCCGCCGCGATGGGGTGGTACTGGTCGCTGCTGGGCAGCCACGCCGAGGCGCTGACCTGGATCACCTTCGCACTGGACGTCCCGGGCGAGGCGACACCGCAGGTCCGCGCCCTCGCCGAGGCGATTCAGGTGATGAACTCGGCCTCGACGCCGGCCTCGATGATGTCCGAGGACGTGGCGGCCGGTCTCGCCCGGGTAGCCGACCTCGATGCGCGCCTCGCCCGGATCGACACGGACGAGGTGCCGCTGCTCGCGTTGTTGCGACCGGTGATGGCGCTGTTCGCGAACGACTTCGACCGCGCCGAGCAGCTGATCGTCGAGGGCCTGGATCACGCCGACCCGTGGATCGCGGGGGCGTTGCGCTCGTTCCGGGCCGCGTTGGCCGAGAACAACGGCGATGTGGACACGATGCGCGTGGAGGCCGGGCGTGCCGTCGCCGAGTTTCGGGAACTGGGCGAGCGCTGGGGTCTCGCCAATAGCCTGCAGATGCTCGGCATGCTCAAGACGATGGACGGGGACCTCGACGGCGCCATCGCGACGTTCGAGGAGGCGCTGAGCCTAGTCCGCGAGATGGGTGCCCGCGAGGACCAGGCGCTCATGGAGGTGCGCCTGGCCGACGTGTGGATTCGCAAGGGCGACCTGGAGACGGCCCGCGAGCACGTCCGCCGCGCCCAGCAGATGAGCGAGGAGACGGGCTCGACGATGGAGGCGCTGTTCGCGGGTTCCGTGCTGGCCGAGTGCGCGCGCTTCGCCGGCGACCTGGGCGAGGCCCGACGGATAGTGGACGAGTCGACGCGGCGCCTGCAGCAGATACCGGTGATCCACCCGATCCAGGGCCACGCCCGGGCACTGACCCTCTCGATCGCCGGCAAGCAGGATCTCGCGGACGCCCGCCCCGACGAGGCAGCCGACCACCTGCGGGCCGCCTACGAAGCGGCGGTCGGCACCACGGACATGCCGATCGTGGCGGCGGTCGGTATCGCCGTCGCGGACCTGGCCGGGCACACCGGCCGGGCGGGGGACGCGGCGCAGATGCTGGGCGCCGCGGCCCGGTTGCGCGGCGCCCCGGACCGGACCCATCTCGACGTCAAGCGGTTGACGGCGTCGCTGCGTTCTACGCTGGGTCCCGCGTTCGACGTGGAGTACGCCCGCGGCCGGGCGCTCGACCGCGACGCGGCCATCGCCCGGCTCGACCCCGCGTCCCTGGACCGTTACGCGCGGCGGCGGTAGGCGCGCAGGGCCAGCGGCACGAACACGATCAGCAGGACGGCCATCCACAGCAGCGTCCAGCCGACGTGCGCCCCGGTCGGCCCGCCGAGCGTGAGGCCGCGGACGGCACCGGCCAGTTGGCTCATCGGGTTGACGTGCACGAACGCCTGCAGCCAGCCGGGCATCGTCTGCGGGGCGACGTAGACGTTGCTGCCGAAGGCCAACGGGAAGATCAGCAGGAACATGATGCCCTGCACGGCCCCCCGAGCACGTAACCGAATCCGAGGTAGATCACGCACAGCGTCAGGTAGCGGAAGAAGTCGGCCAGCACCGCGCCGACCAGCGGCGCCGACCGGGCGATCGGCAGCGACCGGAACCGGTCGAAGACCCCCTTCTCGATGTCGGCGTTGAGGTTCTGGCCCAGCGCCACGCTGCCCATCGCGATGCCCTGCGCGAGCAGGCCCGGGAGCAGGTACTGCAGGTAGTCGTGTCGCGAGCCGCCGCCCAGCGCGCCGCCGAACACGTACACGAACAGCAGCAGGAAGATGACCGGCTGGATGGTCACGTCGATCAGCTGCTCCGGCGTGCGCGCGGTCTTGATCAGGTTGCGCCGGGCGAGCGCGAACGCGTGCCTGACCGTGCGCGCCGATCTCGGCGCCGGCGGGCCTGTGGGCGCCGGCGGGCCTGCCGGCGCCGGCTTGGGGGTGGTGAGCGTGGCGGTCATGCCGCGACCTCCTCGGTGTCGGCGTGCCGGCCGGTGAGGGTGAAGAACACGTCGTCCAGGCTGGGCAGGTGCAGGGACAGTTCGGTGACGGCGATGCCGGCGGCCTGGAGCCGCTGCACGGCGGCGGCCAGGGCGGCGTCGCCATCGACCGGAACGCTCAGCACGCCGCGTCCGGGCGACTCAGGGTGCGCGTCGGCGATGGCGCCCAGGATCACGCGCACCTCGTCGAGCCGGTCGGAATCGGCGGGTCGAACCTCCAGGCGCTGGCCGCCGACGATGCGCTTGAGGCCGTCCGGGGTGTCGTGGGCGATGACGCGGCCGTGGTCGATCACCGTGATCTCGTCGGCCAGCGCGTCGGCCTCCTCGAGGTACTGCGTGGTGAGCAGCACGGTCGACCCGTCCGTGACGAGGCTGCGGACCACGTCCCACATGTCCTCGCGCTTGACCGGGTCGAGCCCGGTGGTCGGCTCGTCCAGGAAGATCACGGCGGGCCGGCCGACGAGCGACGCGGCCAGGTCGAGGCGGCGGCGCATCCCGCCGGAGTACGTCTTCGCGGGACGTCCGGCGGCCTCGGTCAGGTCGAACCACTCGAGCAGCTCACGCGCCCTGGCCCGGGCCGCCGGCGTCGGCAGGTCGAGCAACTGGCCGATCAGGACCAGGTTCTGCGTTCCGGTGAGGTCCTCGTCTACGGACGCGTACTGTCCCGTTAGCCCGATGTGCTGGCGCACCTGCTGGGGGGCGCGGGCGACGTCGTACCCGGCGACCCGGGCCGACCCGGAGTTGGCCCGCAGCAGGGTGGCGAGGATGCGGACGGCGGTGGTCTTGCCGGCGCCGTTCGGGCCGAGGACACCGAGCACGGTGCCCTCGCGGGCGGCGAGGTCGATGCCGGCGAGGGCCAGCGTCCCTGTGGTCTCGTTTCCGAAGCGCTTGGTGAGCCCTTCGGCTTCGATGGCGTATGTCATGGCGTCAGGTTGCGGGGCCGGCCTGGCAGCGCCCGCACACCGCGCTGGCACGCGCTGACACGGCGCTGTCACGGCGCTGTCACCTGAATCGCGCAACTTCTGGCATCCCTGGGCTGCCGGATGTTGCGCGATCGGTGACAGGGGCGCCGGATACGCTGCGGGCATGTCACGTCCGGATGGCCGCGCGCCAGATCAGCTTCGTCCCGTCACGATCACGCGCGACTGGCAGAAATACGCCGAGGGCTCGGCGCTGATCGAGTTCGGCGAGACGAAGGTGCTCTGCGCCGCGTCCGTCGTCACCGGGGTGCCACGCTGGCGCAAGGGCAGCGGCCTGGGCTGGGTCACCGCCGAGTACGCGATGCTGCCCCGGGCCACGCTCACCCGCAACGACCGCGAGTCGGTCAAGGGCCGCATCGGTGGCCGCACCCACGAGATCTCCCGGCTGATCGGCCGCTCGCTGCGGGCGGCCATCGACCTGTCGGCGCTCGGCGAAAACTCGATCTCCATCGACTGCGATGTGCTGCAGGCCGACGGCGGCACCCGCACGGCGGCGATCACCGGGGCGTACGTCGCGCTGGTCGACGCCGTCCGCTGGCTCGCGTCGCGGGGCGCGCTGGCGCGGCCGAGCCCGATCGTCAACTCGATCGCTGCCGTTTCGGTTGGCGTCGTCGACGGCGAACCTCGTCTGGACCTGATGTACGAAGAGGACGTCCACGCCGAGACCGACATGAACGTGGTCGTCACCGGCGATGGCGCGTTCGTCGAGGTGCAGGGCACCGCCGAGGGTGCGCCGTTCCATCGCTTCGAGCTGGACGCGCTGCTCGACCTCGCGGTCAGCGGATGTGCGCAACTGGCGAAGCTGCAGGCCGAGGCGCTGGGGTGAGGCTGCTTCTCGCCACCCGCAACGCGAAGAAGCTGGACGAGTTGCGCCGCATTCTCGCGCCGTTGCTCGACGTCGAGGTCGTCGGACTCGACGACGTTCCGCCCTACGACGAGGTGCCCGAGACCGGCGCGACGTTCGCCGACAACGCGCTGCTCAAGGCCCGGGCGGCGGTCGAGCACACGGGGTTGGTCAGCGTCGCGGACGACTCCGGCATCGTGATCGACGCGCTGAACGGCATGCCTGGCGTGCTCTCGGCGAGGTGGGCCGGGCGGGGCCGCGACGACGAGGCCAACCTGCGACTCGTCCTCGATCAACTGGCCGACGTGCCCGCCGACCGGCGCGGGGCCGCCTTCGTCTGTGCGGCGGCGCTCGTCACGCTTGCGGGCACCGAGACGGTAGTTGAGGGACGGATGCCCGGCCGCGTCGTGTGCGAACCCCGCGGCCACAGCGGGTTCGGCTACGACCCGATCTTCGTCGCCGACGGCAAGGACGTGACCAACGGTGAGCTGCCGCCGTCCGAGAAGGACGCGATCAGCCATCGGGGCAAGGCCCTGCGCGCCCTCGTGCCGCACCTCGCGGCCGCCGTGAGCCGAACGCCGTGAGCCGAACGCCGTGAGCTAAGCGCCGCTCTCGCGGTGGGCGCGGGCGCGTCGCCTGCCCTCGTGCATCGCCTGCACCCGGGCGATCGGGATCTCGCGACCTTCCGCGACCAGCTCGGCCGGCAGGTGCTGCGGTGGCGGCATCAGCTCCCGCCACGGGTCCGCGGCGCCGAGCTGGCCCGGCACGCTGCGCACGGTGAAGTCGGGTGGGATCACGCCGTCAAGGGAATCCCACGCGAGCGGGAACGACACCGGAACACCCGGGCGCAGCCGTGGGCTGTAGGCCGCCACGACCGTCGCGCCGCCCGCGCGCGTCGAGTCGAGGAACACCTTGCCGGCGCGCTCCTCGCGGACGAACGCCGTCGTGGCCACGTCCGGGTCGAGGCGTTCCGCCCGGGCCGCCAGCGCCCGGGTCGCCGCTGCGACCTCCTCGGTCGTCGCCGAGCGGAGCGGCACGAAGATGTGCACGCCCTTGGCGCCGCTCGTCTTGACCGCGCCGCGCAGGTTCAGGTCGGCCAGTGCCGTCCGCACGAGATGCGCCGCCCGCACCGCGAGCCGGAACGCGTCGCCCTCGGGCGGGTCGATGTCGAGCACCAGATGGGTCGGGCGGTCAGGCTGGTCGACCCGGAACAGTGTCGG
>WNGE01009663.1_pt1 | contig 10118 bp, 7 predicted proteins | sample 5400651 | NCBI WGS metagenome assembly WNGE01 (sample SAMN13153370, study PRJNA577476) | soil metagenome | isolation source: 60 cm soil or saprolite under grassland replicate 2 | place: USA:California | collected 2016-06-15 | reverse complement strand
GGAGCAGACGGGGTCGGAGGTCGAACGGCGGGTCATCGCCAACAGCTCGTTCCGGGTGGTGGGGCGGCTCGACACCGCCGAGGCCCAGCGCAGCGAGTACGGATTCCTCCCCGCCGTGACCCGGGCCCGGGCCTCGATCCTCAAGCCGGGGTCGATGATCCTCCAGCAGCCCCACATCCCGATCCCACTCCAGATCCGGTTCCCGTTCCCGTCGTGGGCCACCCGGGCCGACGAGGCCGCATCCGCGGCAGCCGAAGACCCGTTCGACGCCTTCTCGGGGGATTGAGCGCTTCAGCGAGCTCCGCCGGGCTCGATCAGCGCCGCGGCGGGGCCGACCGGTCTTCGATCTCCCAGGCGTGGTCAAGGGCGTGCCAGGCCGAACGGCGGACGAAGTATCGAGGGGTCCACAGCGAACCGGACCGGGGGGTTCGCGGCGGCGGCTCGCCGCGGGCCAGCGACGACATGAGCCTCAGGGCGGCCCGGCGAAGTCCGGCCATCTCTTCCCACACGTCGGCGGCGGCCGAGGGCTTGCGATGCGAGCCCCCCAGCTTGCCGAGGTAGCCCCCGTCGGCGTCCAGGACGTGACGGACGATGGCGTCCAGCTCGCGGCCGCCACCGCGGGGACCCTTCCGGAGTCTTGCTCCCACCGCAGCTTTGGCCGTCCGGTCGAACGCCGCCCAGCTCGCCCGCAGGATCGCCGCCTGCCGCTTGGCTTCCGCCTGGTCCAGCGGCCGAAGGTCGGCGGCCGGCGCCTTCCCGGGCGCGCCGAAATCGGTGGTGGCGTTGCCTTCGAGCCGCTCCACCACGCGGAGGACCGACCGGTCCGCTGGAGGCTCGAACCCCGACGCCGCCCTCCTCAGGGCCTTCCGGAACCGCGGGCCGCAGTCCACCAGCGCCCCCAGGGCGGCCTCGTCGTCGCGACCGCTCCGGCACCAGCCCGGCCATTCGACCGCGCCGGCGAAGACGCGCTTCTCCCCCACCTCGAGGTAGACCGGGATACGCGGGCCCACGATGGTCTTTCTACCCGGAAACGAGGAAAACGCGCGGCTACCCTTGATGGGATAGCCGCGCGCGTTCTCTCGAGCCCCGACTGGGGCGGCGGGTCAGCGGCAGTCGATCCGAATGCTGTCGACGGTCGACGTTGGGTTGCCGTCGGCGAGGGTCAGGTGGTACAGCGTGACCACGTAATTGTTGTTGTCCGGGCCCTGGCCCACCATGTTGGTGGAGATCTCGATGGTGGCCTCGAAGGTGCCCTCGGTGGTCGCGTTGAACTCGGACGTTCCGTGGCCCACCAGCTGGTAGTTCGCGCCGGTTGCATCCCCCACGCCGGAGACGCCCTGGAAGTTGAACTCGGAGTCGACGTGCGTTGCGCCGGCTCCGTCGCTGGTCAAGTGGAACACGGTGTTCTGCGTCCCGGAGAACGTGACCAGGTCTCCCGAGCATGGAGAGCCGACCGCCACGGGGATCATGTCGTACTGCTGAACCACGGTGTAGGTGAACGCCTTGGCCTGCGCCGCTTGGGGCGCGAGCATGGGCGCCGCCACCATCGCCCCGACGGCGACCACCCCGAAAAGGTGCTTGAGCCTGGTTCGAGCCCGCATCATCACTCCCTCCCATCGATCCGTGGCGCTCATGGGGCCGCATGAGCGGCCTCACCGTATTGATCGGCCGCGGAGCGCGTCGGGCGCATGCCCCGAGTGACCGAAATGGCACGGGAGCGGACCGTAGGTCGAACGGGGAACTCGGGATGGATCGAGGAGGTGTGTCCGCTCGGGACAGGGTGATCCGTGCCGAGTGTCGTCTTCGAGCGCGACCCAACGAATGACCACCGATCCCCCTCCAGATCCGGTTCCCGTTCCCGTCGTGGGCGACCCGGGCGGACGAGGCCGCGGATCCGGCCGCCTCGCAGGACACGTTCGAGCCCTTCGTGAGGGATTGACCGCTCGAGGGTGGCCCGGACGCCGCCCCGATGCCTCAGGGGAACGTGATTTCCCACACCCCATGCCCGATCGTGCCGGCGTGAAGCGTGCTCCCGGAGGGGTCCATGGCCAGGGCCTGAACCTGCGCAGGAGGGCTCCCGGCCATGAGCGTCCAGGTGGAACCCCCGTCCGAACTCGTGTACACGCCGAGCTGCCCCTGCGAGTTGGAGCCGGCGTACAGGGTTTGGGGAGCGGCCGGGTCGACCAGCAATGAGTAGGCCCACTGCGCGTGGAGCGCCGTCCGCGACCAGGTGGCGGCGCCGTCCGTCGTCTTGAAGACCCCCCCTGCGCTCCCGCCGCCCGTTCCGGCGTAGAGAGTGTCCGGCGCCGACGGGTCCATCGCCAGCGAGTACACGTAGGTGTTCGAAAGGCCGGTCGACATGACCGTCCAGGTGCGGCCGCCGTCGGTGCTCTTGAAGACGCCGCTCAGCGTGTTGGCCGCGTAGATCGTCGTCGGGACCTGGGCGTCGATGGCAAGCCCGTCGACGTAGCCGGTGCCCGCGCTCTGGAAGGTCCACGTCCGGCCCCCGTCGGCGGTCCTGTACACACCCGCATCGGAGCCCGCATATAGGGTCCGGGGGTTCGAGGGGTCCATGACCAGGCTGTACGCCGAAGCTCCGGCCAGTCCCGTGGCCCTCCAGGTCCGGCCACCGTCCACCGTTCGGTACACGCCCACGCCGGTCCCCGAGAAGTACTTCAGCCCGGCGTAGATCACCTTCGGGTTCGAAGGGCTGAAGACCATGGCGTCAACCCAGGAGTAGTCGAACGGGATGTCGCCCGCCGTTCCCCATGAGGTTCCGGCGTCCACAGAGCGATAGAGGTGCCAGTTGTCCGTGCCGGCGAACACGGTCTGGGGCGAGGACGGATCGACGGCAACGCAGTACACGAGGGTGTCCGCCGGGAACCCGTTCGTCTTCGCGATCCAGGTCGCGCCGTGGTTCACCGACTTGTACACCCCTCCCACCGTGCAGCACGTGCCCGCGTACACCGTGGCCGAAGAGACCGGATCGACGGCCAGGGCGAACACGTCGGCGATCGACACCATCCCGGAGCTCGAGTCGGCCCACGTGGCCCCGCCGTCCCTCGACACGTACACCCCCGGGTTGGTGCCCACATACAGCGTGGATGGTGCCGCCGGATCCACCGCCAGGGCCTGGACGTACGGGTTGGGTAGCCCGCCGATCTGCGTCCACGTCGCTCCGGCGTCGGTGGTCTCGAACGCGCCCAGGTTCGACGTGCTCATGTACAGCGTGGAAGTGTCCGTGGGGTCGAAGGTGATCCTCGCGGTATAGGCCGAACCCGTGACGTTCAGGCCGGCCAGGGACCAGGCCGAGCCGCCGTCGGTGCTCTTGTACACGCGGGTGGTGGTCGAGCTCGCCGTGACCGCGTACAGCGTCTGCGGGGATGCCGGGTCGACGGCCACTGCCAGAGCGGCGTAGCCCGCCGGGATCCCGTTGCTCGTTCGGGTCCAGGTCCTGCCGCCGTCGAGGGTGGTGTAGACGCCGCTGGACGCGCCGGCGTAGGCCCGGGAGGACGCGGACAGGTCGACCGCGAGGGATGAAACCGCGTCGCTGGAGGGGATGCCGGCGCCGCCGAACCGCCAGGTCCCGCCGCCGTCGATCGTCTTCCACACGCCCAGCTGGTTGAACTCGAACTCCCCGGCGACATAGAGGGTCTGGGGGTCGGAGGGCGCCATGCCGATGGTATGGACGGTCATGGGCAAGGGCAGGCCCGAGCTGGCCGACGCCCATGTGGCCCCGCCGTCCAGCGTCTTGAAGATCCCGTCGTGGGACACTCCGGCGTACACGGTCCCCGGCGTCGTCGGGTCGACCGCCAGCTCGAAGACGGTCCCGCCGGTCGAAGGTCCTTGGGTGGTCCACGTGCCGGTGCCCGCTCTCGCTTCGGTGGGCATCGTCCAGGCGAGGAGCGCCGCCAGGAGAACGAGAGCTCGACACACGGACCAGAGGCCGAGCGTGCGGCGCCGACAGGCATTCGGCTGGCATTGGTCGCGCATGGGACCTCCCCGAGCTCGGAAGAACTGACCGGAAGCGTATCCCGGGATCGAGGCCAGGAACAAGGGTGCGAACGCCTGCCATCCAAGGCATCAACGAACCGGAGCGCGGGGTTCGCGGCGGCGACCCGTCACGGGGCAGCGACCACGGCGGTTCAGAGCGCAACGCCGCCCAGCTCCCCCGCAACATCGCCTCATCGAGACGATCCGCGGGGTGGGCTATCGGGCCGCGGACTGAGCCGAGGGGCGGCTCAGGCCGCCCTGTGGCTGGGGGGGAGTTCCGAGTCGCCGTACCCGTGGGAGGCCGCCCACTCCTCGAACTCGAGGCGATCCCTGCGGTCCGCTTCGGCTGCCGATCGCATGATGCCGAGCAGGATCGCCACCAGGGCGACATAGGCCACCGCTCCCACGACGATCCACAGCCACACGGTCCAGCTCATCCCTTCTCGGACCACGATACCCGGCCCCTCTGACAGGGAAGCCACCTGCCCGTGGCGTTTGTGTGGAGGGCCTTGCGTCGGCCCGTGCGATCGGCCGCCTCCTGGGGGAGGGACCGGCCCGGGGGTTGCTGATTGAATGCCCCATGGGGCGGCGGCGACTACGTGGACCAGGCCGGACGGGAGCAGACACTGGTCGTGCGGTGGGACGGCAGCACCTGGACCCAGGTCCCCGGTCCGCACATGAACGACTTCCAGGCCCTGTACGGCGTGAGCTTCTCCAGAGCGGACGATGGGTGGGCGGTCGGGGAGCAGTTCCCCTCGGGCGGCCGGTCCCGCACGCTGGTGGCCCACTGGAACGGTTCGAGCTGGGCCGCGATGCCCTCCCCGAACCCGTCGCCGGGCAACGACGTTCTCTCGTCGGTCAGCGCGGACTCCACCTCCGACGCGTGGGCCGTGGGCATCTATCAGGCATCGCCGAGCGTCACCGATTCGCTGATCCTGCGATGGGACGGATCGGCCTGGACGCAGGTCCCCAGCCCGAACCCGGACCCTCAGTACAACATCCTCACCGGCGTGTCCGTGAACGCCGGAGACGTGTGGGCGGTCGGCTATACGGTACCGGGCGGGGTGATCACCGAACCGCTGGTCGTTCACCACTCGCCATAGTCGGGGCGCCCCTCGACACGGCACCGGATGGCGGGGGAAACGCAGAACGACGTCCGCGGGCCGGCCGGTCTCCGAGCCCGCTCGAATCACAAGCGTGTGATTCGGGTTGCGCGGCGGAGTAGGCTGGATCCGTGAGGCTGCTCCACACGGGCGACTGGCACGTCGGGCGGGCCATCCGCGGACGGTCCCGGGCCGCCGAGTTCGACGCGGCCCTGCAGGAGGTCGTGGGGATCGCGGAGCAGGAGGGCGTCGACGCGGTCCTGATGGCAGGCGACCTGTACGACCATCGTTCCCCGGCTCCCGAGGCCGACGCGCTCGTCTTCGAGGCCCTGGTCCGTCTGTACGAGGCCCATATCCCGGTCGTGGCCATCTCCGGGAACCACGACTCGGCCATCCGGCTGGAGGCGCTGGCCAGGCTCCTCCAGCCCATCGGGGTCACCATGGTCGCCCGGGTCGTTCCCCCCGACCAGGGATCGCTCATCGAGGTGCCCTCCCGCGACGGTTCCGAAGCTGCCCTCGTGGCCTGCCTCCCCTTCGTCCCAGAGCGGCGGTTCGGGGACGCGGCGGCCCTCTTCGCCGCCACCGAGGCCTGGTACCAGTCCTACGCCGAGGGGATGGGCCGGCTTCTGGCCGCCATGACCGAGCCCTTCCGGCCCGGCCGGGTGAACGTCCTGCTGGGCCACCTGTTCACCGACGGCGCGATCCCCGGAGGCGGCGAGCACCAGATCACCATCGGGATCGAGTACGCCGTCTCGCCGTCGCGCCTGCCGGCCACGGCCTCCTACGTCGCGCTCGGGCACGTCCATCGGCCACAGGCCGTCCGGGGAGCGCCCTCCCCTACCAGGTACGCGGGCTCGCTGCTCCAGCTCGACTTCGGCGAGACCGAGCAGACGAAGTCGGTGACCATCGTCGAGGCCAAGCCGAACCGGCCGGCGAAGGTCCGCGAGGTGGCCCTCTCCGCGGGGAGGCGGCTGCTCGACGTCGAGGGCACCCTCGACGACGTGCTCGACAAGGGCGGGTCCCTGAAGGAGGCCTACCTGCGGGTGTTCGTCCAAACCGACGGGCCGATCCCCGGCATCGCCGAGCGGATCCGCGATGCCCTCCCGAACGCCGTCGACGTGCAGCTCAGGTACGAACGGGCGGAACCCGAGGACGAGGGCCAGTCGCTCTCGTCCCTCCAGCCGCGCGACCAGTTCGTCTCCTACTACCGGCGGGAGCACGGGGTCGAGGCTCCGCCCGACGAGCTCATGACCGCGTTCGACGAGGTCCTCGACGACCTCCACCAAGAGGGCTGAGCACCTGGCCGAACGTGGTCTCGGCCGGCGTGCCGAGGAAGGCTCCGACCGATTCGGCCTCCGCGGCAACCTGCCGTCGGACCGCGGCCGACAGGCGCCCGAAAGGCCGAACCTCCACCCGGAACGAATCCGGGCCGCGTTCGCGCTTCCAGGTCCCGGAGGCCCGACCGTCCACCAGGACCACGGGGTAAAGCCACCCGCCGCCCCGGTTGATCTCTTTCCACCGTCCGGGCCCCACGGCGAACGAGCGATCCTTCCATCCCAGCAGGTACTCGTCGAAGTTGGGGAGCAGCCGGACGATGCCCTCGGGGGCCTCCCTCGGAGGAGACTTCAGGGTCCACAGCGCTGCGCCGGGGGCCTCGACCTCGACCAATCGGCCGGCGATCGAGCGCCAGCCTCGCCGGACGTCGCCCATCCGGATCCCGGACCAGAAGGCCAGGTCCTCCGGGGCGGCGGGCCCGTGAGCGGCGAGATACCGGACGGCCAGCTCGGCGAGGGCCGCGTCGCGATCCATGGGCTTCGTCTCCCCGACCCAGTCCCGGACGAGCACGAAGCACCGGTCGGCCCCTCGGGTCGGCCCGTAGCACACCCCGCCCTCGGCGGCCGCCAGCCACACCAGGTGGTAGGCGACGGCCTCGTCCGCGGTGGGGAAGCCCAGCCGCCGAAGGCGCACCAGGATCTCCTGCCGGGTGAGGGGCCCGTCGCGGCCGAGCATGCGCTCCACGGCCCGCTCGGCCTTCGCCGGCTGGTCACCGGTCAGGCCGAGCTGGCGGAGGCGGCGGTGGGCGTTGGCGATCCGAGGCTCCAGGACCAGCGGGCGGAGCCAGCCGTAATCCTCCGCCGTGACGAGGTGCAGCGTCCCCCGCATCGCCCACGTCAGGACCAGGGACCGGTCCTCCAGCCTCGCCGCGTCGACGGCCTCCCGGGTGAGCCCCTCGGTCCTGGTGGCAATGGCCACGGCGGCGGCCGACGGGACCTGGGCCTGCACCGCGAGGAGGCGCCGGACCAGGTCGACCGGCTTGGATCGCCCGGGCCGGTCGAGCAGCTGGGCCGCCACCCGGGCCCGGCGCAGCCGGTCGGTGGAGAGCCGTCCTCGGGAAGGCATCGACGGAGTGTAGCGCCGTGCGAGACTGGTACCGGAAGGGTTCCATGAGCATGGAGCCGGGCCGGATGAGAGAATCACAGCGGTGTGATTCGTCTTGTGAGTGATGCCGCATGCGGCCGCTGAGACTCGAGCTCAAGGGCTTCACGGCCTTCCGCGAACCGGCGGTCATCGACTTCGAGACCCTCGACGTGTTCGCCATCAGCGGGCCGACCGGGTCGGGGAAGTCGTCATTGCTGGACGCCATGACGTACGCGCTGTACGGGCGGGTCGAACGGGTCGGCGACCGGGTGGGCCAGCTGGTGAGCCAGGGCCAGCCTCGGATGGCGGTCACGCTCGAGTTCGCGGTCGGCAACGACCGGTACCGGGTGACCCGTTCGACGCCGTCGGGGAGGGGCGCCACGAAGATCCTCCTGGAGCGGCAGGACGAGGCCGGCGAATGGAAACAGGCGGGCGAGGGGGCCGACCGCGTCCGGGAGGCCGGGCCGCTCATCGCCGGGGCCATCGGCCTCACCTACGATGGCTTCACCCGGTCGGTGCTGCTCCCCCAGGGCAGATTCGCCGAGTTCCTGGTGGGCGACGCCACGAAGCGGCGCGACATCCTGACCGAGCTGCTGGGGCTGGGCCTGTTCAAGCGCATGGCGGAGCGGGCCGGCGTCATCTCGCGGGAGTCATCGATCCGGGCCCAGGAGCGGGAGCTCACCCTCCAACGTGAGTACGCCGATGCCACACCCGAGGCCCTCAAGGAGGCCCGAGCCCGGGCCAGGGAGGCGGAGAAGCGGGAGAAGGCGCTGGCCGACGCGGCCGAGCAGGTCGCCGACATCCTCGACCGATGGCGGGAGGCCGAACGCTCGGCCGAGGCGCTCCGGGCCTGCGTTGCCGAGGCCGAAGCCGCCGCCGGCCGGGCCAGGGCCGCCGCCGATGAGCTGGCCGAACTGGCCGGGCAGTTGGAGGACGCGGCCTCGCGGGTCGAGGAGTGCGGGGCGGCCTCGAAGGCCGCTGCCGAGGCGCTGGAGGGGGCGCGGTCGGCCCTCCGCCACGCCGACGCCACCCTCGGGCCGGCCGACGAGCTGGCCAGGGCTCGGCTGTGGGCCCATTCGCTGGCCGAGGCCGTCCGGGCCCGGGAGAACAAGGTGGTCGAGGCGGAACAAGCCGTGGTTGCAGCCGAGGAACTGGCCGAGGCCGTGAAGCGCTCCGAGGGGGCGGAAGTGGTGAGCCGGGACCGGCTGGCCGTCCTCGAGACTCAGGTCCGGGAGGCAGAGGGCGCGCTGGAAGAGGCCCGGCACGCGGACCTGGTGGCGGCGGTGTCGGCCGGCCTGAAGGCAGGGGACCCGTGCCCGGTGTGCGGCCTGCCCCTGGCGAAGGCCCCGAAGCGGTCGGGGGCCCGGGCGCTCGAGGCCGCCACGGCCAGCCTGGAACGGGCGAAGCGGGGACGGGACGCCGCAGCCGGGGCCGTCGGGGAGGCCGAACGCTCCGCGGACGCCGCCCGGCGCGACGCGGCCGCCAACGCCACGGAGCGAGCCCGGCTCGCCTCGGAGATCGAGGGACTGGATCGCACCGCCACCGAGGAGCGCGCGCGGCTGCGGGCCGTGCTGGGGGATCCGCTCCCCCTCCATGCCGCGGAGGAGATCGACCGGCGCTCGGCCGAGCGGGAGCGTCTGGACCGGGCGGAGCGCCAGGCGGCCCGGGAGGCGGCCGAGGCTGCGCAGGCCCTGTCGGCGGCGGAGCGGGAACGCGACCGCGTGGTCGCGCTGATCGAACGGCAGCGGGACCGCCTGGCCACGGATCACCGGCCCCTGTTCGATCGGGCATCCCGTGCCGTGGGCCCCGACCTCGTCCCCACCGACCTTCCCGCCCTCCCGGAGGACCTGGGCGTGGCCCTTCTCGCCTTCGCGGCGGCCATCGGGGACGTGCTGGCCGCGTTCGCCGAACGGCTCGCCGAGGAGGCGTTCCTGCGCTCCTCGCTCGAGGACAGGCTGGTCCAAGAAGCCGCGGAGAAGGTCGGCGGCCTGGTCGAGCCCGCTCCCACGCTCGTGGCGCTGGCCGAAGCCGTGGCCGCCGCCCGTGCCGAGGCGACCCGCGCGGCCACCGTCGCCGCCCGGCGGGCCGATGAGCTCGCCGAGAAGATCGTGAGCAAGAAGCGGCTCGCCGAGGAGGCCCAGGAGCTCACGACGAGGGCCGGAGTGTTCAAGACGCTGGCACTCGAGCTGCGGGCCGACCGCCTGATCGCGTTCCTCCAGGTCGAAGCGCTCCAGCTCCTGGCGGCGGCCGGCTCGGACCGCCTCCAGAGCCTGTCCGACGGCCGCTACCGACTGCTGTGCCGGGACGACGAGTTCCTGGTGGTCGACACGTGGAACGGCGACGAGGAGCGAAGCGTGCGCACCCTGTCCGGCGGGGAGACCTTCCTGGCCTCGCTCGGCTTGGCCCTGGCCCTGGCGGACCAGGTCCGGTCGCTCTCGGTGACCGACCGGGCCCGCCTCGACAGCCTGTTCCTGGACGAGGGGTTCGGCACCCTGGACTCGGAGAGCCTTCGCACCGTGACCGATGCCATCGAGCAGCTCGCCGGCGACGGGCGCCTGGTCGGGGTGATCACCCACGTTCCCGAGCTGGCCGAGCAATTCCCGC
>WNGE01009661.1_pt1 | contig 10118 bp, 6 predicted proteins | sample 5400651 | NCBI WGS metagenome assembly WNGE01 (sample SAMN13153370, study PRJNA577476) | soil metagenome | isolation source: 60 cm soil or saprolite under grassland replicate 2 | place: USA:California | collected 2016-06-15 | reverse complement strand
CTAGGACGGCATAGTGGTCCGCTCTCATGGTGTATCACTGTTGTAACTGTGGCTTCAAGTTCGAGACGGGCTGGTTGGAGGCAGTCTTGGTCTTGGATTCCTTTGGTTTCTTATAATGGGAAACAGCCATTACATCGCCGTTGGAGAGCATGCTCGTGTAGTTGCGCGAGTTGTAGCAAAACAGCATGCAAACAAGTCGCTTCGGGAAGATCTCCTTTTTGACGAGTCCAGTGACTTGTTTGGTGACCAGGTCATCCTGCTTAAGTGTTGGATCCAGCTCAACCAGTTCACCGGCAATGGTGGCCTGAGACTTGATAAAAATATTCAAGTCAAACTTGGTCGTATAACCCTGCTCAATCAAGCCGCCAAGCAAATCTCCGAGCACATCAAAGCTGCCGTATCCTGGCTTTGGTTTGATGACTTCGGCAACGAGAGCATCAACCTTTTGTAACTTGGCTGGGTCATTGGGTAATCCGCCTTCTACCAGCGCTCCCACATTTGCCCGCAGGCGCTTTGCATCTGACATTCCCGCCGCAATAAGCAGTTGCACCAGGGCCAGCCGGTCCGCGCGCGGAAACACCCCCATCAACCCCCAATCCAACAAGGCGATTTGATATGGGTATTTCGGATTATTGAGTACATGGTAGACATTGCCCGGATGTGGGTCACCATGGAAGATGGCGTTCGGCTTTTTCGAAAAAATGACATCGCCGGTCATCACTTCACTCAACCGCTTGGCCATGATCGATCGTTGTCTTTGGTCGCCCTTGAAAGCGCTGGTGATCTTTTCACCCGCCACAAACTGCATCGCCGTAACATGAGGGGTTGAGATCGGAAATATCTCCGGCACCAGGACCTTGTTATTACCCTTGTAGTAGGCACGGGCAGTGGCGAAGTTCTTTTGCTCCTCGACTATGTTGATTTCATTGGTTAGGGCCTTCCGGATCTCTCTGAAGATGTCAACCAAAGGCATCGAGCCAAGGTTATAAAAATCGTGGTTGACGGTGAAATACTCTGCCAGTCCATCGATGATGGCCAGGTCCTCCGGCATATATGCGAGCACGTAGGGTTTGACGACTTTGATAATCATCTGCTGCCGTGCGGTGGTTCCCGGGGCGATGTAGGTCGCCCGTATCGTTGCGCCCACGCTGGCCTCGGCCAGAATCTTGTCCGCAAACTGGATCTGATATTTGTCGATTCCCGGTTTGCCAATATCCTTATTAATGAACTCAACCAGTTCGTCGCGAGTCATCGTGTGAATCCCGTTTTTCCAGGCCTTGCAGGGCGGCGCGATATTCGGGAGCAAGATCGGGATTGCGCGCGAGGATCTGACCCATCTTTTGCAGGCTGGGGACTTTGGAAACGAATTCTACAAGATAGTCACCGGCCGACGTGTTCGGCGGAAGCATGGCCAGGCCAACTAGTTTGTCCAAAAGACGATCATCAGAGAGATGATCAAGAAAGTAGAGCATCGCGTCGTGAACAATCGGGATCCAGATCTCTCCCCACTTTTCGGGGATCATGTTCATGACTCCTGACTGGCTCGACGTAACTTTCGCCTGGCAATTGCCAGGATCAATGGAGTGAAATACCTATGCACCACTTCCAGACCCCCCAGACCTGCCGTGCTGTCAGGATGAGTCGGCATCAGGACCAGTTTCAGTTTGGCCACGCGCCAGAGGAGATGCGACCAGAGGAAGAGTTTCCAGCTCCACCGAAGGAGCAGGAAGCGGAACACCGGCATGCAAACACTCCAATACCAATACGCACCCACCGAACCTGCCGTTATCTGGTTAGTTTGATAGGCCATCGAGTTTCCATGAAGAGGTAGATATGAGCCAAAGTTAGACAACACCTCTGCCACTACCAGGCAAACAGCTTCTGGTATCCAGGCGTCCTTCAACCTCGTGATGCGTTTGATTTCAAGATCCAGCAGTGGCAACTCGGTCTGAGGTACAACATGGGAAGAGGCGATCTGACTGACAAAACTGGACCATCGCGGAGCGATCCAGGATTCAGCCAGGAAAAGCAGTTATTCATGAAGCCCGCAACTCAGAAATCGAGTTCGAGTCCGCGAAGGGGATGGGATTTCGTCTTACTCATCGTCGCCCTGGCCACTTGCCACTCGCCACTCGTTACCGATGCCGACCCGCTCGCACAGATGGACAAGTTCGGCCACAGAGTTGGCCTTCATTTTCTCCATCACACGCGCGCGATGAACCTTGATGGTCTTCTCTACGGTGCCGAGGTCGTAGGCGATCTGCTTGTTCAATTGTCCTGAGACGACGTGAGTGAGAACTTCAAGCTCGCGCGGTGTGAGTGTCTTTAGCCGCGCCTGAATCTCGTCTATTTCGGCGCAGCGCTGCCGGGCGAGGCCATCTTTTTCGATTGCTATGTGAATGGCAGCGAGCAGATCTTTTTCATCCACGGGCTTTGAAAGAAAATCCAAAGCGCCGCCTTTCATTGCTTTCACACTGGCAGGGACAGTGCCATGGCCGGTCAGGAAAATAATCGGGATTGTGCTGCCCATCTTTGTCAGGGCTTCCTGCAACTCCAGGCCATTCAAACCCGGCATGGCAACGTCGAGTACGAGACAGCCGGGCGCGTGAGGATCGTGCTGGTCAAGAAACTCCTGTGGTGAACCGAAATTCTCAACGGTCAAGCCGGCCGACCGTAGCAACCGGGACAAGCTGATAAGTACAGCCGGATCATCGTCCACCATGAAAACCGTGGCGGCTGGCAAATGACGAGTGGCAGAGGCCGACTCATCTTCCACAGTCCGGTTTCGAGTTAAGGTCCTCTTGTGCATAGAGTCACCTGCTATTTTGTCACTTGCCACTTGCCCCTCGTCACTTGTCACTCGCCATCCACCGGCAGCGTGAAATGAAAGGTTGTGCCGCGTTCCCCCCCGGGGTTGTTCGACGCCCACAACCGGCCGCCATGCGCCTCGATGATGGAGCGGCAGACTGACAATCCCAGACCCAGCCCCTGGCTCTTGGTGGTGAAGAACGGATTGAAAACCTGCTCTAATCCCTCCGCCGGAATGCCCGGGCCGAGGTCTGAAACTGAACACAACACACCCTGGCCGTTGGACAGTTCTGTACTCACCACCAGGCGCCGGTCGACGGGCGCGTTCTCAGTCATTGCATCGCAGGCGTTCATCACCAGATTAACGAGCACTTGTTGAAGTTGCACGCGGTCGCCGATAACCGCCGGCAGCGATGGAGCAAATCCAGGAACTAACACCACCCCTTTATTAACCAAATCGTTGCGGATTAAGTTAAGGCCTTCCTGTAACACGTTATTGACGTCGAGCGGCACTTGCTGCACTTCTCCTTCCTTGAGCAGCAGGCGCAAGCGCCTAATCACTTCGCCAGCACGGTGATCCTGGTCGACAATATCCGTGAGGATGTCGCTTACCTCTTGGATGTCGATGTTGTCTTGCGCGAGAAAGCGTTTCGCCGCCTGCGCGTTGCTCAGAATTGCAGTCAGTGGCTGATTCAATTCATGCGCTATCGAACCAGACAATTCTCCCAGCATCGTTACCCGTGAGAGATGGGCCAATTCCTGGCGGTGCTGTAGCGCTTCCAGTTCAGCCATCTTGCGTTGCGTTACATCTATAGATAGACCGAGCACACGGACCGGTTTGCCTCGGTCGTTGCTTTCAACGTAACCGCGTGATGAGATCCAACGCACCTGGCCGCCGGGCAGGACCACCCGGAATTCGATTTCGTAACTGCCCGCTTCTGCCAGAGCCTTATTCCTGGCACGAATGAGGTCGTCGCGATCGTTGGGGTGAAGTCGTTGCATAATCCGGTTGAAATCCAACGGCTCGGACTTCGAAAAACCAATCAACTCACGCCACTTGTTCGTTGCCCAAATCTCATCGGTTTCGAGGTGGCGAATCCAGACCCCCAGTTGCGCGGCGTCGGCGGCCAACTCCAATTGATGTTCGCTTTCTTGTAGATCCTGTCCGATTTGGGCAGCGCGGACTGAGTCATGACTCAACTCGTAAGCCATCGTCAGGATAACGCCCATGTATAAAAGACTCGCTGTGACCGGCGCATCGACAATTTTCCATAATGTCAGCACCGCGTAAACGCTGCCCACAATTGCAAAGAACGCGATGCTTCCACCCAACGTCACCGCCCGCCGCCGATCCCCGCGACGCCAAACGGAGAAGGCGGCATCCAGGACGAAGATCACCCACAAAACAAAACTGAACTGCCCGACGAGCATCCACGGACTGGGCACGCCCTCGCCGACCGTAACCGAATCTCCGAGAAATGAAACTTGATGCAGACCCGTGATGCGACGATAGTTGAGATTTGGCGTGAGAATGAAATTGAGCACCAGCGCCAGGGTCCTCACTCCGAATACTGCCCAGGCCAGCCATGGCCGGCCGGCGCGCAGATGGACGTGTACAAATCCCACCAGGGCCACTATAACTAAGAATGCGGGTGGGTGAAGCCAGCGGATCGCTAAGGTGTATTGCGCGATCGTCTGTGACCGCATCATCCACAATTCATCCAGGGCAAGGAGACATGTGCCGGTCGCAGAAAGGAAGAACCACAGACTGGCCCAGGCCTGTCGCCGCTCCAGCCAGACAAGCAAATGCATCAACGCCAGCGTGAGACAGGCAGACGCCACCATCGACCAGATGATCGTGACCCAATTCATGGGCGGAAGATTAGCAAGCATGAAGTCACCACAAAACCCTACCCCAAGCGGCGCGCACTGCGTTTCCCTTCAATCCGTTTTGAGCGTTTGCATCGGCTCTGGAGCGCCGGACATTAACGCTACCAGCGCGTGAGCATATGGTCAGCACTATCCGGCTACTGCTGGGCACAGGGAAGCACCAAGGCGTCTACCATTTCAGCGTATTGTGAGTTGAGTTAATAAGTTTCAGCAAGCGGTCTCAGCCTCTTTGGATCTTCCCTGGTTTGTTGTAAGGCGAGCGCGTATTGGGTACTGTCAGGTTAACTGCAGAAGATGTAATCAGGCTGTTCGTGCGGCATAATCCACTGATGCGCACTTCCGTCTCTCTCTATCATCGTCATCGCTTCCTTGCCGAGATTATCAATCATTGCGTCTGGTTGTTTTTTGCTTTTCCCCTGAGCTTCCGTGATGTCGAAACCGGAATCTTACTAACAATTCCCTGCAAATTGACCATTGACTGAGTAACCCAAATCAAATTTGCCTGCTTTACCCGGCCGTTCCACCCGAGTGCGCTGTTGAAAAATCCGACACCACTAAACAGAGCGTGGTCCCACACTATCTTGTAGATCTACTCTCTTGGTGTCTGTATAGCGTGTGGGTGCCGAGTTCGAGCTTCGGCACTCAGCTTAAGCTGCTGAATTGGTTGAAGTTGTAGGTTTGATTTGCCGAAGGGGGGACTCGTACGCTTAGTGCCTTTTCCTTCATATATCGCGTTTTCGCTGTATTTTCGCAGGTTTTATCAACCTCACGAATCGTACACTGGGTCCACTCAGCTAATAAATTCACCTCAGATTGGCACTAATCAGGCACTAATTTTGTGGCTTAGGAGAGGTTCAGTTTCAACCAGATCAGAATTGGCTCTGATCCATACATTGATAACGGGACGTTCCTCCGCTGGCGCCGGATACTCTTAAAACTTGAGCTTCAATGCGAACTGAATCAGCCGTGGATTGTTGCTCGTCGAGATGATGCGCCCGAAATCGCCGGGGTTAATAATTTGGCCCGTGGTCGAATCAATCTCGGCGGCGTTCAGGTTGCTGACGGGGTTGTCGAAGTTGACGTGATTGAACAGGTTGAAGAACTCGCAGCGGAACTCGACGCTCTTCGCTTCGCCCAACGGAAAGCGTTTGATGATGGAGAAGTCCACGTTCGTCTGGCGTGGTCCACGCAGAACGTTACGCCCGACGTTACCAATGTCTGTGCCTTGCGCGCCCGCGACGGCCGTAGCGTTCGAGCTTGGGATCCGTTGACCGGGCTGCACGATGGGCCGAACGAAGGCGAAAGGGTTCAAGAAATATTCGGGCGGAACGTTGCTGGTCGCCGGGTCGCGCGTCGCTCCTGTGGCCCAGTTGGGCCGGGAGAGTCCGCTGTTTGCCCCGAAATAGAAGGAGCCCGCAGCGGAATCCACGATGTCAAAGGGCGCGCCGGACATCGCGGTGATGATCCCCGCCACTTGCCATCCGGAGAGCACGAACCGTCCGGCAGTTGACCCATCCGCAAAAGCCGGGCTCGGCAAGTCCCACAGATAACTTAAGACGAACCGGTGCGTGCGGTCGAAGTCAGAGACGCCGCGGTTCGCCCTGGAATCAAACTGGTTGCCGAGGATGCCCGACACATCAGTTTCTCCCGCGCCTGAGGCGTTGTCGTGCGACCTCGCATAAGTGTATGAAGCGAGCAATTGCAGCCCCTTGGAGAGCCGCCTGGTCAAGCTCATCTGCAGCGAGTTGTAGGCTGACTCGGCGGTGGACTGAATTTGATACAAGCCCGCGATGTCGACACCCTGATACGGCGCTCGCAGCGTGGCGTTGGTGGGCGTGTTGGTTGTAATCGACTGTCCGGTTACGGCATTGACAATAGGGTTTTGCGGGCTGGCAAGCCTCGCCTGGTTGATGCGGGGGGCGCGGAACAGATTGCGTCCTCGTGTGCCTACGTAGGCGCCTTCGAGCACCAGGTCCTGCGAGAGCGCATATTGAAGGCTGGCGTTGTACTGATGAAAGTACGCTGTGCGGAGATAGCGATCAAACGTACCGCTGCTAAGGGCGACGCCGAGGACGAACGCGGGGAATTGATCTTGCGACGGCAGAGGAACGAAAGGGTCTTCCAAACGAACCAGAGCGCTAGACGGACTCCGGCGAATGGCGTACGTCGGCGGAGCGTTAATCGCGAGACTTATGTAAGACGTGGAGGGGCGCGAATAGAAGATGCCGTAGCCGCCGCGCAACGCCAGGCGCCCTGAATCAAAAGGCGAGTAGGCAAAACCTGCTCGTGGGCCAAAGTTATTCGGGTCAACGCTCGTGAAGACGCGCTTGCCGACGTTCGGCACGTCGGCCAAGTCGTATTCCGGGATCACATTCCCCGCCTGAACGAACCCGCCGGCGGGCGGGCCTACGGGGTTGCCGCTCGCGTCCACCTCCATCCTCGGTTGATAAAGCGCCGGGTCGAAGGTCCCCAGAGCGCCGCGCGTCTCGTAAGGCGGAAGGTCCAGCTCGTAGCGCAAGCCTAGATTGAGGGTCAGCTTCTGCGATAACTTCCAATCGTCCTGAAGAAAAAGGCTGTAGTCGGCCGCGCGCAGGAAGCGGGTGTTGATGCCCTCAGCATTCTGCGAGCTGTTAGCCAGGCCGACCAGAAAATGGTTGAAGGTCTGAAAAATTATTACGCCGCGCCGGTTGTTATTCGTCGTCAAATCAGTCCGGTAATAGATGACCCCGCCGCCCATGCGAACGCTGTGACGCCCCGCTGTGGTTGAGAGAATATCAGCCAGCGTAATCGCAGAGTTATTGGCCTGAACATCTACGAAGTTTCCGGAATTGCCGATGGTCAGCGCCTGGCCCACGCCGATGCGAATCAGTCCCAGCCCCGGATATGCGTCGGCGTTAGCCCTCCTGATGCCAACATCCGAATCTTTTACCGGGTGTCGCCCGAAGCTGTCCGAGTAGACGAGGCTGTAGCCAACGCTCGTTTCGTTGACTGTCCTCGCGCCGAAGGTGTGAATGTCCTGGACCGAAAGCAGTTGGTTCTCTTGCTTCCGATCGGCCCCGAAGCCGGGGACGTTGGCACCGCCGTTGGGAAGCGCAGAAAACTGCGGCGCGTTCGAGAAGAAAAACTTTACGGCCAACCAGTCTCTTTCACCGGCGCGGTAGTCAACGTTCGCGTTGAATTGATCCTCGCGGTAAGTGGAGATGGCCGAGCCTGAGTACCGTCCGTCGGCCTGAGGCGTGGGGATCACGAATTGACCGCCGGGCAGTTTCATATTCAGGAGGGCGAGCGCTGTTGGGTGGATAGAGGTAGCGGGCAGTCCGCCCCCAATAGTTGGACGGAACGTTGCTAGCAGCGTCTGTTGGGAACGGTCGTCAGTCAGACCAGGCGGGGCGATGAGGATGCTGGACGTGAGGCTGTCATCAGAAGCGCCGTTGCGCTCGCGCGTACCCTGATACGAGGCGAAGAAAAACGCCTTCCCGGTTTTGACGGGGCCGCCGACGAGCCCGCCAAAGACGTTGCGCTCGAGCACGGGCCGCTTCACGCCAGCCGCCTTCAAGAAAGGGTTGTTAGCGTTGAGCGTGGCGTCGCGGAAGTATTCGTAAAGCGCGCCGTGAAACTGGTTCGTGCCGCTGCGCGTGACTGCTTGCACGCTGCCTCCGGCGCCGCGCCCAAACGTCGCATCGTAGAGCGAAGTCTGGACCTTGAACTCCTGAATCGTCTCCGGCGCGGGCACGGCCACCGCCCCCGCGGTGTTAGTGTCCAGGCGGTTGGCGTCAATGCCGTTGACCTGGAAATTGTTCTGCGTGACGCGCGCGCCGTTGACCGAAACGTTTTGCGAGTTGCGACCCAGAGCAGTGTTGTCAGGCAGCGCTGCAAACGTGCCCGACGAGAGCCCGAGAATCTGTGTAAAGTTGCGCGTGGCGAGCGGCAACTCCGCGACCGCGCGCGAGTCAACGACCCGGCCAAGCTGCGGGCCGCTCGTTTGGATGAGTGGCCTCGATGTGTTGATAACTGCTTGTTCGCTTATGGTTCCGAGTTCCAGGCTGACGTCAACTGTAGCCGTCTCTGTGATAGCCACTCGGACAGGTTCGATCCCAGCTGTCTTGAATCCATTAGCTGTAACGCTCACCCGGTAAGTGCCTGGCGAAACCATCGGCACGGTGTATCTGCCTTCGGCGTCGGTTGTTACTCTGCGGACTTCGGTAGTGGCAAGGCTTTTTACCGCTACTTCAGCTACCGCGATGACGGCCCCGTTCGGGTCTTTGACGGTTCCGGCGATGCGGCCGGTGGTCTGACTTTGAGCGAAAAGGGAGATGGAGCAGAAGGCAACCAAGTAACTGACCCGGAACAACGACATCGCTTTTCTGGTGCTCATGGCTTGTCCTTGAATGGCCCCGTTCACGAGGTTGAACAACTCTAGGTTCGAATCAATTTTTCGGCTCGAGTCAGTTTAACCGGACGTGCTTAAGCAGTTCATTGAAACGCGGATCGCCTCGTAAAGGATCGAGTTGCGGATCGACGTTGAGCATAGAGATTTGCCACGAACGCTCTTCGACCAATTTGTCTAAATATGCGAATGCCTGCTCCTTCTCTCCGAGCTGAGCGAATGTGATTGCGATCTTGTAATTGTTAGCGCCGGGGCCCTTCTGCTCATCGAGTTTTGAGAACTCAAGAAATTTCCGCTGAACGCCTTGCCAGCCCGCGGTTTCGTATGCACTGTGATACGCCTCGAGGCGTTGCGGATCCTTTTGGACTTTCATAAACGCTTCAAAGGCGGCAGCATAATCGCCTTTCATTTCGTATGAGCGGGAAAGCCAGATCGTAGCCAATTCTGTTTGCAGCTCGCTAGTCCGTGTCAATTGGACAATCGCTTCGTCGTAACGTCGCGAGTAATACAGTATCCGTCCGCGGTCGCGCTCATACATCCTGGTTCCGGGCGCGATCACTTGGGCGGTTTCGATTTCTTTCAACGCCTGTTCAAAACGCCCGCCAGAGGCGTACAAAAGGGCATATCCCCAGTGCGCTGTATCGTTGTTCGGCTCTAATTCGATGGCGGTCTTCAGGTCCTTTTCCGATGCGGCGAAATCCCATTCGTAGAAAAAATTTATTAATCCGCGAACCGCGTACGCTTCGGCCATATTGCTGTCGAGATCTAACGCTTTCTTAATGACTTGTTTCGCCTTTTCATTCTCAATTCGGGGCGAACTGCCGCGAACCCCCAGCCCTTGATAGGCAAACGCTAGCCCCGCATAAGCCCGCGCGTAGTTAGGATCGAGGCGAATGGCCTGCTCAAAATTCTCGATCGCCTTTTTGTCAGCTTCTAAGTTTCGTTCGTTTGCCAGGTTCTTGCCCTGCACATAATGGTGATAAGCTTCTTCATTAGTAGTTCCACGGTTTGGTGTCGGATTGGCAGCAGCCGA
>WNGE01009660.1_pt1 | contig 10118 bp, 9 predicted proteins | sample 5400651 | NCBI WGS metagenome assembly WNGE01 (sample SAMN13153370, study PRJNA577476) | soil metagenome | isolation source: 60 cm soil or saprolite under grassland replicate 2 | place: USA:California | collected 2016-06-15 | reverse complement strand
GGATGACGGCCGCAGCCAGGTCGTCCGGGCGAACGCGCGCGAGCGCCCCGCCATAGCGCCCGACCGGCGTGCGGACGGCTGCGACGATCCATGGCTCGCGCAGCGGGCGCCTGAGGTCGCGGGCCATGACTGATGGGCGGGAGCGGCTACGGCAGGGCGGAGAGGACCGGCCCGGCGAGGTCGTCGCCCGGCGCGCCGACGACATAGATGGTGTCGCCCTTGACGTAGATGTACAGGATCTCGTCGGTTTGGTCGTCGATCTTCGTCGCGGCCTTTCCGCCCAGGTTGACCTGGGTCGACTGGCCACTCGAGTCTGACGCCGCGGCAAGAAGGAACGCCTGGATGAGGAACTGGTTGGCCCCCTGGAGGCGGAATGCCGCCGCCGAGACCTTGCACGTGTCCTTGGATGCCGGCTCGGCGACCGCGAAGGCGCCGGAGCCGAGGCTCGCGAACAGCGCGCTGTACGGATTGCTGCTGGCATCAGGGAGCTGGGTGGTGACGCCCGCCGCGATGCTCTGTTTCTTGGATGGCTGGCCGCACAGCAGGTCGGGGAGCGTCGCCTCCAGGTCCTTCGCGCCGCCGACGCCGATGAGAATGCTGCCGCCCGGACCGGTCGTAGCCTGACCCGTGGTGGGCTGGGACGTGGCCGACGAGGATTGGCCGGGCAGGGAGATGTTCACGCCGTTGCAGGCGACGGCGACGATCAGTGGCAGTGCGATCACGACGATCAGCCCGAACCGTCGGGCAGCAAGACGGGTCATGGTCCCTCCTGTGGGTTGCCGCTGGAAGCTGGGTGCCGGTGGATGCTGGATGGTCGGCCCCGAATCTCGCGTCGATCCTATCCTAGCGACGATCCCCGGCGCGTTCACGTCACGACATCATGTCGCGCTGCTTGTCGTCGCGCTGCTTGTCGTCGGGCTCGCGGCTTCGTCGGAGGCTACCGCCAGGAGGGAGGAGGCGGGCGCGAAACGGGCGCCCTCGGCGGCCGCCAGCCTGGCGAGGCGCTTGGCCACGACCGCCGCTCCGCCCATCGTGTCCACACGGGCGAACGGCCCGAGCGGATGGCCCGCCCCAAGCTCGATGGCCAGGTCGACGTCGGCCGCGGAGGCGACACCCTCGCCGAGCGCACGGAAGGCCTCGTTGACGACGCCGAGCGTGAGCCGATCCACGAGCTCCTGGACGCGCGCCTCACGAGGCTCGATGACGGCGGGCGCCGCGGGCGAGACCGAAGGCGGCTCACCGACCGGCAGGTCCGGCGACACGCCCAGGACCTGGCCGTCAGCGTCGTATCGATAGAAGCCACGCCCCGTCTTGCGGCCGAGCGATCCGGCTTTCACGAGCCGCTCCTGGATCGGCGACGGCCGGAATCGTGGCTCCCCGCCGAATCCGTCGAAGAGGCCGCGTGCCGCGGCCAGGTTGACGTCGATGCCCACGAGGTCCATGAGCTCGAACGGGCCCATCGGGTAGCCGGCCGCCCGGGCGGCTCCGTCGAGCTCCTGGACCCCGGCGAGGCCGGACTCGAGGATCCTGAGCGCCTCCAGCGTGAACGGCCGGTTCACCCGGTTGACGATGAAACCAGGGGAATCCGAGCATCGCACCGGCGTTTTGCCCCAGGCGGTCATCAGCCGCATCGCCCGATCGCCCACGTCCGGATCCGCTGCGGCCGGAGCGACGACCTCCACGAGCCGCATGACCGGCGCGGGATTGAAGAAATGGAGGCCGATCACCCGGTCCGGGCGGCGCGTATTGGCGGCGATGGCCGCCACGCTGAGCGCGCTCGTGTTCGTCGCGAGGATCGCGTCCGGACTGGCTGCGGCGTCCAGCGTTCGGAACAGCGAAGACTTCACCGCCAGGTCCTCCAGGACGGCCTCCACTACCAGGGCCGACGCGGCCGCGACGTCTTCGGCGGTCGACGCCACCCCCAGGCGATCCAGCTGTCCGGCGACCGTCGCGGCCTGCTCCACGCGCGGGTTCCGCTTCGCGGCCCAGCGGCCGAGCCCGTCGGCAATCCGGCCGCGGGCACGTTCCAGGGCCGCCGCGTCAGGGTCGAATAACAGCACCGGATGTCCGGCCGCCAAGGCCACCTGGGCAATGCCGGCTCCCATCGTCCCCGCGCCGACGATCCCGACCGGCAGGTCGACAGCCTTCTCCATGGGCGGACGCTACGCGGCGCGTGACCGGACCGTCAACGCGCGGCACGCCCGCGCGACACGTCCGCGCGGCACGCCAGGGCGGTGCGCCGCTCCGAGCCGCGCGGCCACCGCGGCATGCCGCCATGACCAGTGGCCATGACCAACGGACGCGCCGGAGCGGGACCATCGGCGTCAACCGAGCGGTAATCGCGAGGGTCTGCCGCCGTTTTGTCTGCATCGGGCACGCGCACCAGCTATCGGGCGGTGTACCGGCACTCATCTGGGGAGAAAGCTCTCATGCATCTGGATCCGCGTAACTGGACCGCCGGCGACGCACAGCCCATCGAGGCCGGTCCGCCCATCGTCGACGAGTCGGGCCCGCGCAATGGCGAAGGCTCGCGCCTCGGGCGCTCACTGCCTGGCGCGATTGCCGGTGCCTTCCTCGTGAGCGCCATCGCGTTCGGTGCCGTAGTCGTCCACGCACCCGATGGGGACGACGCCGCGGCGTTCGCCGGCAGGCAGGCCAGCGGCCAGACCGGCGACGGACCCCAGGGCTACCACAACGACTACACAGGTGTCGCCGATCCGACCACGGCGCCGGCCGAGGGCACGATGGGCAGATCGACCGAGCCGACCGCCAAGCCGGAGCCGACCGATAAGCCGACCGCCAGGCCGGAGCCGGTTCCCGAGCCCACGAGCGAGCCGACCACCGCACCGAAGCCGGAGCCGACGGCGTCGCCCAAGCCGGCCGCGATGGGCCTGGAGCTGCACATCGGCGACGGCTATGTGAAGGTCGACTGGACCGCCTGCGCGGGCGACTTCGACTTCTACAAGATGGTCCGCTCGATGGACAGCACGGTCCGCTGGCCGCTGGGCGAGAACGACACCCTGGTCGCGGCGATCTCGGCGGGCATCACGGCCATGGCCGACAAGCATGCCCCGGCGGACCGGACCGTCTGGTATCGCGTCTTCTGCGTCCGTTCGACCGGCGACGGCTACCAGGTCCTCAACAGCACCACGGCCCGCTCGATCCACACGCCGGACGCGCCCGCACCAACACCCGCACCCGAGACGATGGGCCTGGCCCTCTCGCTGGGTGACGGAGGCCTGGTCGTCGACTGGACCGTCTGCGAGGCGGACGGCTTCGACTACTACAAGGTGGTTCGCTCCACCGACAGCACCGTGACGTGGCCGCTGGGCGCCTACGACTCGCTCGCCTTCTACACCGGTGACCGCGAGGCCACCGTCTTCGTGGACACGGAGGCCGACCCGGGCAAGACCTACTTCTACCGGGTGTTCTGCGTCAACTCCACCTCGTACGGCTACGTCACGCTCAACAGCACCACCGTCCACGACATCCACGTGCCGGCCGCCGAGCCGACGCCGACGCCTGCCGGCTGAAGCCGAGGCGATCCACCAACCGGTGGACCTGAGATGGGCGAAGCGACGCGGAGCCTGGTCTCCCGGGCCGGGGTACTCAGGGCAGTACCCCTGGCGGATGGTGCCCCGTGTCGCCCAGCCCTACGGTCCCTCGATCGATGCAACGTGAGCCAGCCGCCACCCGGCCAGCCGCCACCCGGGTGGATCCCGCGCGGGAACGGGACCTCGTGGACCGCTCGCGCCTGGACGGAGCCGCCTTCGGCGAGCTCTACGACTTCTACCTGCCTCGCCTGTTCGGTTTCATCGTCCGACGCGTCGGAGAGCGAAGCGTGGCCGAGGATCTGACCGCCACGACCTTCGAGCGAGCCCTGACGGCCGTCCGCCGGCGCGAGTTCCGGAACGAGTCGTTTGGTGGCTGGCTCTACCGCGTCGCGGCCAATGCCATCGTCGATCACGTCCGCAACGGCCGGCGGCTGCTGCGGCTTGGCGAGTCCGCCTTCGAGACCGATACCGACGGAGGCGACCCGGCCGGCGGGCGCCACCGGACCATCTTCGCGGGGGATGAGGCGGCGCTCGACCAGTTCGCGTCGATGCTCGACCGCGATCAGCTCGCCCGAGCGCTGCGCCGCCTGCCCGAGACGCACCGCCGCGTGCTCGTACTGCGCTTCTACGATGACCTGGACCTGGACGAGATCTGCGGCGTCCTGGGTTGCTCCCGGGCCACGTTCGCCGTCAAGCTCCATCGGGCGCTGGCCGCGTTGCGAGGCACCATCGGCGCGGAGTCGACCGATGCGGCCTGATCGACCGGGCGACGACCGAACCGGCCGCGGCCGGCAAGAGGCCTCGTGGGCCCGGCTCCGGCCGAGCGATTCGAGCCCGTCAAGCCTTGTTCCGTTCGAGCCGCTCGACACGACCGGCCTGTCGGTCCTCGAGGAGGAGCTCGCGGCCGCCGGCCGGCGGATCCGCGCCGAGCGGTCCCGGGCAGAGTGGCCGGACCCATTGTTCGCGGCCTCGCTTCGCGATCGCCTGATCGGCCAGCTGCCGTTCGCGGAGCGAACGACCCCTGCCCCGCGGGCCGAGCGTACGGTGCCCGCCATGGATCCGCCGGCGTTCGCTCCGGAGCGGCTAATGCCACGCCTGGTCCGGGCCACCCCCAGGTTCCTCCCGGCGCCGGGTTGGACCATCGCGACCATCGCGGCGGCCCTCGTCGTGAGCCTGGTCGGCCTCGGTCCGGGCCATCTCCTGCAGGCCCCGGCGCCGAGCCGTGCCGGCGACGTAGCCGGCGCGAGTCTCGTGCGAGGCGGGTCCACGACGGCCCTGGCTGCCGGTGCGGCGCTCGAGGTCGGCGACGAGATCCGGACGACCGACATCGGACGAGCCACCCTCCAGCTCGGCAACAGCCAGGCTCGTCTGTCGGGGGGATCGGACATGGTCATTCGTAGCCTGGCAGCCGACGGTCTGGTGCTCGAGCAGCTGGCCGGTCGGGCCTACCACCGCGTCGCCGTGGCGTCGGGCGGGACGTACACCGTCATGACGGCGGCGGTCTCCTGGACGGCCCACGGAACGGCCTTCGACCTGGATCGGCGGACGCTCGCCTCTGGTGCCGAGCGCCTGACCCTTCTGACGATCGAGCATTCGGTCAGCGTGGCCGGCCCGGACGTCTCTGCCACGGTGACGGAGGGTCGCCGGGCCGAGCTGGTGCTGGGCCTCCAGGGCGTCGCTCCCGACATCGCCACGGGACCGATCCGGCCGGGCGAGCTCAGCGACGGCTGGCTCGCGGCCAACGCCGCGCTCGACCGAACGGCTGGATTCTCGACCGGCATCCTGACCGGCCTCGCGCCGACCGAGCCACCCTCGTCGCCACAGCCGACCGAGCCGAACGTGCCCAGCCCGCCGCCAGGCCCGGCCGCGACGGCGCCCGCTGACCCCTCTCCCAAGCCGGCGCCGAAGCCGACGCCGGTGCCGACGGTGCGCCCGACCGCGACTCCCCGGGCGGCGACCCCGGAGCCGACGCCAAGACCCACGCCGACGCCGATCCCGATCGCACCGCTCGCCCTCTCGGCCGGCGCGTGTCCGGGTGGCACGATCCTGGACTGGAGCGCGGCGCCGGCCGGCGGGTTCCACCACTACAAGACGCTCTGGAGCGGAAGCGACTCCTTCTCCGATGCCAGCGTGGTCAGCGGGACCTACACAACCGATCGATACAAGACGAGCGCGGCGGACCTCAATGCGACCGGCACCCGCTGGTATCGCACCTACGCCTACGACAGCCTGGGCCACGTGGTCGCGAAGAGCAGCACGCGTTCGGCGACCGGCCTGGGCGACCCTGATGGACTGGGCGCCCTGAGCGTCACGGACGGAACCGGGACGACGGACTTCGCCTGGCCGACCTTCGGCGGCTCCGCCGATTGCTTCACCTGGTACAAGGTCGTGTACTCGGCGGACGACTCCTCGCCGAGCTACCTCACCGCGGCCACCCTCGCCACCTACACGAGCGATCAGTCTGCGGGGACCGCGAGTGCCGAGATCCCGCCCGGCACCTACTGGTTCCGGATGCAGGTCTTGCGTGAGACCGACATGGGCAAGTTCATCGTGGCCCAGACGGATCCTCAGCAGCACGTGGTCCCGTAGCCGCCGCACCAAACTCTAGGCGCGACGGGGAACAGGGTGCAGAAGGGCGGCGCCGCGATCGCCGGGTACAGGCTTTTGATCGGACTCCCGCCGAAATGCCGCGATGTACCACGATGCGACGATCAGTCCGAGGGCGTAGAACCACTGGACGCCGGGCTCCACGGACGTGATGCCCAGGACGAGCCAGAGGACCGCGGCGCGGAGGCGGAGGATCGCCGGCACCGCCACGACATAGCCGTGCGAATAGAGCGACGGCGACGCGGCGATCGTCGCAACCCCCAGCCGCCACAGCCGCTCCGGCCCGCCTCGCCCGGGCATTGCGAGCACGAGGACGGCCAGGCCGATGACCGCCGCCAGCCACTGCGGCAGGACGCGGGCCGGTCCGAGTCCCACCAGCGACCCCGGCAGCAGCGGCTGTGACTCTCGGTAGAGTCCGAGCGACGTGATCCACTCGGACCAACGGTCAACCCCGACCACCGGCAACGTCAACACGAACCAGGCGCCAACGAGACCGACGCCGATGGCGACGTCTCGCCACCGCCGCTCGAGGGGCAGCCATAGGGTCGCAATCCCGCTGTAGAGCTTGAACAGGGCGCTCAGGATCAATCCGGCGCCGAAGACGGGGGCCGCCACGAACAGCGCGAACAGCGGGATCGCGACGTTGCCGACGTAGAGGCCCTGCTCGAAGGGCGGCCACACGAGGAAGACGGCAACCCAGGCCCAGCCCATGCCCAGCCGCCGCAGGGCCCAGACGGCCGCGCCGCCGGACAGCACAAGCCACGCGGCATCCACCACCGGACGTGGCGGCAGGGACAGCAGCGCGAAGACGGGCAGGGTCAACGGCGGGTACAGGAACGGATAGTTGGTCAGGTCGTCCGGTCGCACGAGGAAGAGGGCGTGGATGTAGACGGCGCCGCCCTCCAGGAAGTGCGTCCCGGCCTTCAGGTAGAGATGCCAGTCGCGGAGGCCCTGGGACCAGAAGGACGTGACATCGGTCAGGACCATCCCAACGACCGCGCTGATGGCCATGACCGCAACGGCCGACGGTCGCCCCACCCGCCACAACCAACCGGCCAGGCCGACCGCAGCGATGACCGCCCAGGTCGGGCCGAATGGGACACCGTCCCCGGTCGGCACATGCCAATCGCGCGTGGAATAGAGGATGTAGGCGGCGAGCCCGATGGGCAGCAGCCAGGCGGCGAGCCCGGCGGGCAGCAGCCAGGCGGCGACGCGCCGGACCGTTACTGACATGGGCCGTCGGCCTACTCGCCCGTGAAGCGAGCCGCCCGCTTCGCGCGGAAGGCGGCGACGCCCTCCTCGTGGTCCTTCGATCGGCCCGCGATTCCCTGCAGCGCGGCCTCGTGCTCCAGCGCGTCCTCGAGGCCGGCGTCCGCGGAGTACCGCAATGCCCGCTTGGTCAGGGCCATGGCCAGCGGCGATCCCTCCGCGAGCCGGATCGCCAGCACCCGTGCCTCGTCGAGCAGCGACTCGGCCGGGACGACGCGGCTCACCAGGCCGATGCGGACCGCCTCGTCCGCCGATAGCGGATCGCCCACCAGCGCCAGGTCGGCCGCCCGTGCCTGCCCCACGATCCGGGGCAGGAACCAGGTTGCGCCGCTGTCGGGGACCAGGCCCACCCGACCGAAGGCCAGGACGAAGCTCGTTCCCTCGGCCGCGATCCGCAGGTCACAGGCAAGCGCGAGCGAGCAGCCGGCACCCGCGGCGACCCCGTTCACGGCCGCGATCACGGGCTTGGAGAGCCGGCTGATTGCGAGGATGACCGGGTTGTATCGCAGGCGCAGCTCATCGGCGAGGGTCGGCTGCTCGCCACCGAAGAGCTCCCGGAGATCCTGGCCGGCACAGAACGCCCGGCCGGCCCCGGTCAGCACGACCGCCCGGACCGACCGGTCACGCTCCACCGCCCGGAGCGCGGCGAGCAGCTCCGTCTTCATCGCGCGGTCGAACGCGTTCAGGGCCTCAGGTCGGTTGAGGGTGATCGTGGCAAACGCGTCGGACGTCTCGAGGCGGACGGTCTCGAGCGCCGTCGAGGCGTCGGTCATCTGCCGGGGAACTCCACGAGCTGACCGTTGACGAGCTCGAAGACGCGCCGGTCGATCGGCTCGTCGGCTCCGCCAGAATGCTCGATGACGAACTCCGAGAAGAGCTCCGCGAACTCATCGTCGTCCTGCCGCAGCGCACCGGCCAGTAGCAGGTGCCGCTCCGGCAGGCCGATGAGGACCCGCCCGGCACCACCGAGCTCGCGGGCCAGGTGGTCGCGGACCTCGGGCAGGAGGATCCGGACCGCGTCGTTGCCCTCGCCGGTATCTGACGAGACGAGACGACGGTTGCCCGATACTTCGTCGGTCCAGGGAGCCTGAGCCGACCAGGCGGCGAGATTGGCGATCGCGGCGTCCTGGACCTCGGCCACGCCGACGCCCCACGAGGCGAGATGGTCGCCGTTCACGAGGACGTCGAAGCCCTCGGCGGCCATGGTGTAGACGACGGGCAGGCCGCACGGTCCTTCGTCGAGGAGCGGCCGGGTGTGTGCCTGGCTCGACGGGTCCGGACTGCCCTGACCGAGCTCGGCGACCGGCAGCCCCTGGGTGCCGACCGGCCGGAAGGCCGGAACGATGAGGGCGGCGGCTGTCCCGAAATCGTTCTCGGGAGCCCTGGACATGGCGGCGCCACCCGGAACGCGCTGGACGATCGAGTGGCCGCTGACCGGCGAGCGCTCGTCGATCGGCGCACGGAGATCCGGGGCGGAATCGCGGATGGCTTCCGGGGGCGCGTCCCCCATGTCGCGTTCGGGGTCGCGGCCGTAGTCGGAGCCACCTCCAAACTCGCGCTCCATCACCGACCTCCCGTCATCGTTGTGCGCGCTCGTCGTCCGTTGCCGCCGTCTCGCTCTGGGGTGATCGCGGTACCGCCGTAGCCTAGCGGCCCGACCACCGGGGCGGTCGCTTCTCGGCGAATGCGGCCATCCCCTCCCTCTGGTCCTCGCTGGCAAACAGCATGAAGAAGCTCTGCCGTTCCAGCTCCAGGCCGGCCGCCAGCGACTGCTCGAATGCCTGCCTGATGGACTCCTTGGCCGCTCGAACGGCCAGCGGCGGCATCGCGGCGATGCGCGCGGCCAACTCCAGGGCGGCGTCCACGGTGACCTCCGCCGGAACGACCGACGTCACGAGGCCCATCGCGTCGGCCTCTCGCGCGGTGATGGGCCGGCCGGTCAGGATCAGCTCCATGGCCCTGGCCTTACCGATCGCGCGCGTCAGCCGCTGCGTACCGCCGGCGCCGGGCATGACCCCAATCTTGATCTCCGGCTGCCCGAACTGGGCGTCGTCTCCGGCCACGATCATGTCGCATGCCATCGCGAGCTCGCAGCCACCGCCCAGGGCGTGGCCGCGGACGGCCGCGATGATGGGGGTCCGGATGCGCCCGATGCGGTCCCAGGCGGAGAACTCGTCACCCGCCGCCAGGCTTGCCGGTGTCTGGCCGCCCAGCTCATGGATGTCCGCGCCGGCGGCGAAGGCGCGGTCGCCGGCACCGGTCAGGACGATGCAGCGGCAGGCCGGGTCGACATCGAGCGCCTCCAGCGCCGCGGCGAGCTCTCGCAGCAGCGCGAAGGACAGCGCGTTCAGCTGGGCCGGCCGATCGACGGTGACCAGGGCGACGTGGTCCGCCGCTGGACCGGGGATCTCGGCCCCTGCCGCGCGCCCGGCCGGCAAGGGCGCCGGGAACGCCACTCGCACCAAGCGGGCATCGGACGACGACTCCGCGGCGGGCCGTCCGGCGCGTCCGGAAGTCGGCGGCGCTGAGGCCTTGGGCGGCGTCGCGGTGGGTCGCGCGTCGGTCACTCGGGTGGGCCTCCTCGTCGTGGTTGGCACAGTATCCACGCTTCGGCCGTGGTGAGCACTCGGTGCCGAAACGTGCCCGTGCGCCGCGTCGCAATTGGAGTTTCCTGCCGTGTGTTCAGTG
>WNGE01009659.1_pt1 | contig 10118 bp, 7 predicted proteins | sample 5400651 | NCBI WGS metagenome assembly WNGE01 (sample SAMN13153370, study PRJNA577476) | soil metagenome | isolation source: 60 cm soil or saprolite under grassland replicate 2 | place: USA:California | collected 2016-06-15 | reverse complement strand
GTTGTAACACGAGCTGATGACAAGGTAGGGGTAATGCTCGCTGCCGTACAGAAAACCGACTTGCAACCACGCGAAACTTCCGCCAGTGAAGGCGCCAATCACAAACACAGCGCATCCGGTGATCCCGCTGATCCAGGCAATTTGATCTGGTAATCTGCGTTGCAGAATGAATGACCAGCTAGTACCGGTGACAGCAGCAACTGCGAGCCAGGCCGCCGGCGTGTGTAGAAGCCACGGTGACGCGATTACTGCCGCAGTGGCAGCGAACCCCGCGAGTACACACAGCGCGTGGTTCCATCTTTTTTGCCATAATGGCCAAAGAACAAAAAACGGCGTCACGAATAACAGTTGCCCCTTAAACATTGCGCCTGCGGCCAACAGACAACCGCAGACGAACCAGCGATTTTTGAGCGCTGCGAGCGCAGCGAACAGATAAAACGGCAGGATCCATACATCCCACTGTGGCCAGCCGTGCGCGTCAAGAATCATGGAGGGTTCAAGCCATGCCACGCTCGCCGCAGCGAGGCCGCACATCGAAGCGCGATCTCTTAACGGCAAACCAGGAAGCAAGGATGCCCGCGTTGTTCGTGAGCATCGCTGCACGCACAGACGCACCAGGAAGAAAATTGCCACCGCGGAAAGCAGCTCGCATAACAGATTGATCTTCAATAACGGGTTGACCAGCTTTGGATGCCCGTCATCGACTCCGGGAAATTGATTACGCACCTCCTTCGCCCAGATCGCCATGACCAGAAGTCGGAGAGGCGGATAGTCCAGACCGTAATCCTTCTCATAGGACTTACCCTTGACCCGATCATAAAGTGCGAAGTAGCCGCGGCAGAATCCTGTGAATGAATTAGCCGCACTCTCATTAGGCGATAAGCGACGCGCTTCTTTCAGGGTTTCGCTGCCCCAGTAAAAAGCGTTGACGATGTCGTGCTGATAACGCACGTGCCTCGTGCTTTCTCCAATCCAGCGCCGTAACTGAATCCCGCCGAGGAAAAGCGCGACGATGAGAAATGCAAGCAATGCGCGCCGGGCAAGTCCGCTGGCGAACAGTCGTTCAAAAAATGCCCGGATGACCATTTGATACCCGTACCGAAGACCGCCGTTCGACTGGAACGGTTACGAGAGTCTTCTTCAAAGCAAGTTTTTCTTGGTTCCTCGTTCCAGCCTAAGACGGATAGAGATCGTAAGGCGGCGCGCAAGCGGCCGTTTGTATTTCGTGGAATTAGTTTTTCGATTTGCACAGGAGTGATCCCGAACTATTTTAGGCACGCGGGGTGGAGCAGCCTGGTAGCTCGTCAGGCTCATAACCTGAAGGCCGCGGGTTCAAATCCCGCCCCCGCAACCAATTTTTCTGGCAACCCACGGTGCTTTATCGCGTTTACGTTATCCAAAACCGCGATGGAAAATTTTAGATTGGCTTGTCCGACGATGTAGCGCGTAGAGTCGAACAACATAATACCGGACAATCACGTTGGACACGGGGACGCGGTCCATGGGCAATTGCCTGGCAAAGTGAGGAGTTGTCGCTGACTGATGCAAGGAAATTAGAGAACCGGCTGAAACGGCAAAGACGAGGGAAAGGTTTCTATACGATCACTGGTTTTCATCGAGACAGCTCATAATCCGGCAGCTGCCGGACCGCGGGCTCAAATCCCGCCCCCGCAACCAAATCAATTTTGCAGATTTGGAAACGACTTGCCGCCCGTGATTCTCTTGGCAAACTGTATGCCCGCCGTTCGGCCAAAAATGTAATCCAGCGTAGCTCAGTGGTAGAGCGGTCGGCTGTTAACCGATTGGTCGTAGGTTCGAATCCTACCGCTGGAGCCAAAACTCTAGTCACCTGCTTGTAAGTCTTATTTGCGTTCGCCACTGTGCATGAGTTCGTTGGAGCGTGACGAAAAGACTTTCGGGCAAAACAGAAACTGGAAAAATTCTCGTCGGCACGGCCAGCTGGTCGGATCCCGGCTTTGTCGAGCGCTGGTATCCGAAAAAGATGCCGGCTGGCGAGCGGCTTCCGTGGTATGCGCAGCATTTCGAAATGGTCGAGGTGAACTCGACATTTTATTCCGTGCCGGAACCGAGAATGGTGGAACGCTGGTGCGCGGCGACGCCGGATGATTTCACGTTCGACGTAAAGTTGCACCAACTGTTCTCATTCCACTCGACGCCGGCAAAACTCTTGCCGCCGGATTTGCAAAAGTTCGCAGAGACAAACGCGAAAGGAATTGTGAAATCGACGCCGGAGTTACAGGAAGCAGTGCTAAAGATTTTTCTGCGGTCGATGTCAATTTTTCACGATGCAGGAAAACTTGGCGTCCTTCTTTTGCAACTTTCCCCCGCGTTTTCTCCACGAAAACATGAGTTAGGCGAGCTTATTCAATTGATCGAAATGTTGAGCGATTACGATCTTGCGATTGAGTTTCGAAACCGCAATTGGGCAGTCGGCGATCAGTTGGAATCGACAATTGATTTTGTGCGAAAGCATCACGCAACCTTTGTGAACGTGGACGCGCCTGTGTCGGATCATTTCATGGTCATGCCATCGGACGTGGATGAGGTGACGAACTCGAAGGTTGCATATCTGCGGCTGCATGGACGCAATGAAAAGGCCTACATCACTGGCAAAACTGTGGCCGCACGTTTCGATTACGATTACAGCGAGAGCGAAATCGCGGAGGTCGCACAGCGCAGCAGAAAGCTTGCGAAGGAAGCGCGTGAGTTGCATGTGATTTTCAACAACAACAATCTCGATTACGCCCCCCGTGCGGCGCTTCGCTTGCGCAAGGCGCTTGGTCAAATCGTCAAGACGCCGGCACAGACAGGGGAGCTGTTTTAGCTTAGGTTCGACAGTGCACGATCTACGTCCCGGGCAGAAATCTCCACGGGATTATGAGTCACGGTTACCCGGATCGCTTGCGCAACTGAAGCGCTGGCTGGTGATGCATCACATGACCCTGATGACAATTGCCGACACGCCGCACTCCATCGCTCTCGGGTCGGCAATCGGAATTTTTTTCGGGTTCACACCACTCTATCCGCTAAAAACATTATTGTCGATCGCAGTGGCATGGGTTTGCCGATGCAACAAAATCGCCGCTGCGATCGCAGTGACGTTGCACGATGTACTGATTTGGGCGATGCCCGCGATCTACGTTGCCGAATACCATTTGGGGTGTTGGACCTTGAACCGCCCGGCCGCACGCCGCATACATTTGCGGCAATTCGGATTGCGCGACTACATCGATTGGCATGTGTTTTCACGGGTCGTTTGGCCTGCCTTTTGGCCAGCCTTCGTTGGTTCGCTCTTCCTCGCGATCCCTTCCGCAATCATTATCTATTTTGTGATGCGGTTACTGGTTAGTCGGGCTCGAACGCCACAGAAAATGGGTTGAGGTGGAACGCGTTGTCCTCAACGCGTTGGAAAAATGCGGCTTTGCCGCCTGATATTTGCGTCTTCGGCGATTGGTTTTGGCATCAGTCCGAGCCGGACTGGCATTTTCCGGAGAAGCCGATCCACCTTTCCGCAGCTGGAATGGTTGCCTTCAACGCGTTAGCAAAGGAAATGCAGTAAGTTAACTGCTTTCGTTCTGGAGCGTTTGCGAATCAGAACCCGTCGATTAAGGTGCTGCGGTTCGAGGGTTCTTATGCATTTGACACGTCGTTTTCTTACCGTTTTTTCCGCTTTTCTCGCCAGCATGGCGCTTCTGCGCTCCGCTGCTGCCGCAGAGGCGTATCTCATCGCCGACGCACAAACGGGCTACATTTTGGAAGAACAGGAACCGAGGAAAAAACTGCAAGTAGGCAGCCTGATGAAAATTGCGACTGCAAGTGTGGTGCTCGATTGGGCGGAACGCAGATCGGGCGACCTCAACCAGGCAGTTACGATCCCGCAGGAGGCGTTTGCCGGCACTCTCGAAAACAACATTGGCTTTCAGCCGGGCGATAGCATCACACTGCGAGATCTTCTCTACGCTGCGCTTGTTCAGTCCGATAACATTGCGGCCTATACCCTCGCGTACCACGTTGGCTCGAAGCTAGAGTCGCTCGCGCCAGGTGAGGCAGGCTCGAAATACACGCCAGTCGATGCGTTCGTCGCCCAGATGAATGCGCTGGCCAAACAATTGAAGATGGATCGCACGCGTTTTGTTAATCCCCACGGCGTCGATTACAAGGTCAAACCGCTTCCGTATTCAACGGCCGAAGACATGGCGCGCCTGACTCGCTATGCGATGAACAAAGCCAGTTTCCGGTTTTATGTGTCGCAAAAGGAACGGCAGATCTCGTTCGATCGAGGCGGGCGTCGATTGAATTACGTGCTTCGCAACACAAACGAACTTCTGGGAAAAATGGGCATCGACGGGGTCAAAACAGGTCGTACCGCGCGATCCGGTGATTGTTTGATCCTGTATGCCAATCGTCAGGCGGAAGTTGTTCGCCAGGGTCAGATGGAAACAGTGTATCCGCGTCATTTGATGATCGTGCTCCTGGGCAGCACAAATCGATTCGGTGAAGGCACAGCCCTTTTGCAACGCGGTTGGCAGTTATACGACCAATGGGCAGCCGGCGGTCGTGTCGCCGACTCAAAGAAAATGCTTTAGCAGACTGATCCTTCGATTGCAAAAATGAAGCCACGGATTGGCGTTCTGACCAGCGGTGGCGATTGCCCCGGACTTAATGCGGTTCTGCGAGGCGTGGTACTGGCGGCGGAGAAACTCGGGTCGGAAGTAGTTGGTTTTCGTGACGGATTCGAAGGACTTCTTCCCCCCGGCAATCATGTTATCCTCGATCGTCAGAGCGTTAATGGAATCATGGCGCTGGGCGGCACGATCATCGGCACGACGAATCGCGGCCATTTCGTTGCCAAAGTCGGTGCCGGCGATCGGACGATTGTGCCTGAGGACATCATTGCAGGCGCAAAGAAGATACTGGATGAGCTTCAGGTACGGGCGTTGATCATTGTCGGCGGTGATGGTTCGATGGTCACGGCGCAGCAGTTGCAGGAAGCTGGCATCAATTGCATCGGCGTCCCCAAGACCATCGACAACGACCTCGAGGCCACTGCGACAACATTCGGATTCGATTCTGCTGTCGCTGTCGTAATGGACGCGCTCGATCGGGTGCATACAACGGCGACCAGTCACAGGCGAGTCATGGTGGTCGAAGTAATGGGACGCCATGCCGGCTGGATCGCGTTGCACGGCGGCATCGCTGGGGGGGCGGACATTATTTTGATTCCAGAAATTCCATTCGATTTCGACAAAATCGCTAACGTGGTCAAGGCGCGTGAGGCGGCTGGTTATCTGGGAACAGTTGTTGTGGTCGCTGAAGGCGCGCGACCAAAACATGGCGAACAGATAAAGCGTGACGTGGAAGGCGGCGAATTTCGTCTCGGGGGGGTCGGGGAAATCGTGGCGCGCGAAATTGCAAAACGCACTGGAAAAGAAGCGCGCTGCTGCGTTCTCGGTCATCTGCAACGGGGGGGCACCAACGACCCTGGATCGAATTCTTGGAACGCGTTTTGGCGTGAAAGCTGTCCAATTAGCCAGCGAAGGACACTTTGGTTCGATGGTAAGTTACCAAAATTATCAGGTGCGTCAGGTGCCGATAGCGGAAGCTGTCAACCGGCTCAAGCTGGTTCCGCCTAACGGCGAAATGGTCCAAACCGCGGGTGACGTGGATATTTCATTCGGCGATTAAGCCTGTCATGTTGAGCGAAGCGAAACATCTCTGATCATTGTTTTAATGCCTGTCGATCCAAAAGCGATCAGAGATCCTTCGCTTCGCTCAGGATGACAAAAGGAAAAGAAGCGCGCCGTCCCCGGCCTTAAGATCAAACATCCGTGAAAATCGTCCTCGCATATTCCGGCGGCCTCGACACGTCCGTGATCCTCCGTTGGCTCAGGGAGAATTATCAGGCTGAAGTCATCGCGTTTTGCGCCGATATCGGCCAGGAAGAAGAACTGGACGGCTTGGAGAAAAAAGCCCTAACGAGTGGCGCATCGAAATGCATCGTCGAAGATCTGCGCGAGGAATTCGCGCGTGATTTCATTTTCCCGATGTTCCAGGCGGGCGCAATTTACGAGGGACAATATCTGCTTGGCACGAGTATCGCGCGCCCGTTGATCGCGAAACGAATGGTCGAGATCGCGCGCGCCGAAAATGCCGACGCCATCGCTCATGGCGCGACAGGGAAGGGGAATGATCAAGTTCGCTTCGAATTAGCGACCGCGGCGCTTGCGCCCGATCTGCGCGTGATTGCGCCATGGCGAGAAGAACGTTTTCGTAAACAATTCCCTGGCCGTAGCGAGATGATTGCATTCGCGAAAGCGAAGGGAATTCCGGTCGAAGCCAGCGTTGAAAAACCGTACTCGATGGATCGCAATCTGCTCCACATCAGCTACGAGAGCGGCATGCTGGAAGATCCGTGGTTCGATGCGAGCTCGCCCGAGATGCGCACGATGTACAAATTGAGCGTCGCGCCGGAAGATGCGCCCGACGAACCAGAATATGTCGGGCTGGAATTTGATCGTGGGGATTGCGTCGGCGTGGCGCAAGTTTCCAGCTTGCGAGCCAAAAAATCGCAAGATCAAAATCTTGCGCCACGATCCAGAATGTCTCCGCTGGAGATCGTGCAGACACTCAACAAGCTTGGTGGTAAACACGGAATCGGTCGCGTGGATATTGTCGAAAATCGTTTTGTTGGAATGAAAAGCCGCGGTGTTTACGAGACACCTGGTGGGACAATTTTGCATTTTGCTCATCGACAAATCGAAACGCTCACCATGGACCGCGAAGTCATGCACTTACGCGACAGCCTCATTCCAAAATATAGCGAGCTTGTTTACAACGGTTTCTGGTTTTCGCCTGAACGCGAGGCGCTCCAGGCACTCATCACCGAAACGCAACGCGACGTGAGCGGACTCGTTAGGCTCAAACTCTACAGAGGCAATGTCATTGTCGCCGGCCGCAAGAGTCCCAAGAGCCTGTACGATCCAAAAATCGCGACAATGGAAGGCCACGGATCTGCGTATGATCAAAGTGACGCTACTGGATTCATCCGGTTAAATGCGCTCCGCTTAAAGCTGCGCCTGCTGCTCGATCAGCCTGGGTAGTCCACGCGTTCGCCTGTTACAAACCCGGCGCACGCAACCTTGCGGCAGGTTGATGTCGATCTTATATTTAATGGCGCACTCAGCGCGAAAGAGTTAGGAGGTCATTATGCCAACGACAATTGCTGCTCCAAAAACGAAAACGGCTCCGACAGCCGAGGAAGATTTTTTACCGCTCCACGGTACCGATTACGTCGAGTTTTATGTCGGCAACGCCAAGGAGGCGGCGCATTTCTACAAAACCGCATTCGGATTTCAAAGCCTGGCGTATTCCGGGCCGGAAACCGGGGTCAAAGATCGCGCCAGCTATGCGATTCGGCAGAATAAGTTGACCTTGCTCCTGACTACTCCCATCCGTGCCAATAATCCGATCGCCGATCACATCTACAAACATGGCGACGGCGTCAAGGCGCTGGCGTTAAAGGTGGAAGATGCAGCTTCAGCATGGAAAGAGACGACGAAGCGCGGTGGTAAGAGTTACATGGAGCCGAAAACGCTCTCAGATAAACATGGCGACGTAGTGATGAGTGGGATCCACACCTATGGCGATGTCGTCCACCTATTCATTGAGCGCGAAAAATATCGCGGTCCGTTCATGCCAGGTTTTCGTAAATGGGAATCGAACTACAATCCGCCCGAGACTGGCCTCCAATATGTCGATCATTGCGTGGGCAACGTCGCCCTGGGGCAGATGAATCCGTGGGTGAAGTTTTATGAGGACGTAATGGGGTTCCGAAACATCCTGACCTTCGACGACAAGGACATTTCCACCGAATACTCGGCGCTAATGAGCAAAGTGATGAGCAATGGCAACGGCTTCGTGAAGTTTCCCATCAACGAGCCGGCCGAAGGCAAAAAGAAATCGCAGGTGGACGAGTATCTCGAATTTTACGATGGCGAAGGTGTCCAGCATGTCGCCATGGCGACCAACAATATCATCGAGACGGTGACCGATCTGCAGAAGCGGGGCGTTGAATTTCTGCACATCCCTTCGAGTTACTATGAGACGTTACTCGATCGCGTGGGTCACATCGATGAAGAACTGAATGCATTGAAACGGCTGGGCATTCTCGTCGATCGTGATGATGAAGGTTATTTGCTGCAAATATTTACCAAGCCGGTAGAAGACCGGCCCACGCTCTTTTTCGAAATTATTCAGCGCAAAGGCGCGAAGAGCTTTGGCAAAGGCAATTTCAAAGCGCTCTTCGAAGCCATCGAACGCGAACAGGAAGCGCGAGGTAATCTGTAATTTGTCATGTTGAGCGAAGCGAAACATCTCAGATTTGTTTACTTCTGTCGTGGCGTATCTGAAACAGTGCCGACCGATCAGAGATTCTTCACTGCGCTCAGAATGACAGAATAGAAGGAGGAGCGACTATGCCGTATTATCAAAGACTGGGCGAAATTCCGAGGAAGCATCACATCTGGTTTCACCGCAACGGGTCGGCGCCGACGTATAAGAACGAAGGCATTGCCTATGAGCATGTCTTCACAACGCAAGGATTCGATGAGGCGTACTCGATCATGTATCACCTGCGTCCGCCTACGCGCGTGCGCAACGTCGAGTTAATCAAACATTGGGAACCAAAGAAGGTAACCGATAGTCCGCTGCGACATCATCACTTAAAGACGGCTAATATCCCGCGTCGCGGCGATCTGTACACCGGACGCGTTCCGATGCTGTTTAATCGGGATGTGATTGCCTATCGCGCGCGTCCGGCGAAAGCGTACGATAAATTTGAATATTACAAAAACGGCGGCGCCGATGAGATCATCTTCGTGTTTCACGGCAGCGGCGTGATGGAATCTGTTTTCGGAAAACTGCCTTACCGCGCCGAGGATTACATTGTGATTCCGCGTGGAATCACCTACCGGCTCGTGCCGGACAAGATTGAAGAGGAGGATTATCTCATTCTCGAATCAGTCGGCCCCGTTCGAATTCCGCAACGTTACCTGAATCACGAGGGGCAAATCAAAATGGGCGCGCCGTATTCCGAGCGCGATCTTCACGCGCCGCGCGAGATAATCATGATCGACAAGGAGGAAGACGTTGATGTTCTTGTAAAAGATGGATCGCGACTTACGCGGGTGACGCTGGCACAGCATCCCTTCGATGCGGTCGGATGGGACGGCTATCTCTACCCATTCACATTCAACGCGCAGGATTTCGAGCCGATCACCGGCACGGTTCATCAACCGCCACCGATCCATCAGACCTTCGAGATTCGCGGATATGTAGTATGCACTTTCGCGCCGCGCCTGCTCGACACGCATCCGGAAGCCGTAAAAATCCCGTGGGTGCACGACAATGTCGAGGCGGACGAAGTTCTGTTTTACGTGCGGGGGAATTTTGGTTCACGGCGTGGGATCGAAAGTGGTTCGATCACATTGCATCCGCGTGGAATTCCACATGGGCCGCATCCGGGCACGATCATGGCAAGCCGAAACGCGACACGCACGGAAGAATTGGCTGTCATGTTCGACACGCAACACACGCTCGAAATGACTGAGGAATCGCTGGCATTAGACGACCCGAAATACCCGCAAAGCTGGCTCGATTGAGGCGGATTCCGCGCCTTTGGTGCTAAATACAGCGCGAGGCGGCGGACTGGAGAGCGCCGCTCCTCGATGCTACCCTAACTCAAAAGACCACTTATGATTCAGGGCCGTCATACCGATCTTGATATTGAGGAACGTTTCACGCGCGAGAGCAATCGCCTGCTGGAGAGAGACCTCGACAGAATTGCGAACGCGTACCGCGAACTACTCCAAAGCATTGGGGAAGATGTTGATCGAGAAGGTCTCCAACGAACCCCAGGTCGTGCGGCGCGCGCGCTGGAGTTTCTCACACAAGGTTATAGACAGAATCTCGATGAGATCATCAACGGGGCCGTTTTCGAGTCCAGTGCGAGTGAGATCATCCTAGTCAAAGACATTGAGCTTTATTCGCTGTGTGAGCACCATTTGCTTCCTTTCATCGGTCGCGCGCATGTGGCTTAC
>WNGE01013675.1_pt1 | contig 10120 bp, 10 predicted proteins | sample 5400651 | NCBI WGS metagenome assembly WNGE01 (sample SAMN13153370, study PRJNA577476) | soil metagenome | isolation source: 60 cm soil or saprolite under grassland replicate 2 | place: USA:California | collected 2016-06-15 | reverse complement strand
GCACCACGGCCCGCATCCTGCAGGCGCTGCTTGCGCGCTGGCCCGGCCACCCCCGGGTCGACCTGGTCACCACCGACAGCTTCCTGCACTCCAACCGGGTGCTCGAGGAGCGCGGCATCCTCAACCGGAAGGGCTTTCCGGAGAGCTACGACCAGCGGGCGCTGGTCGAATTCGTCGCCGACGTCAAGTCGGGGGCGCCCGAGGTGGCGGCGCCCGTCTACTCGCACCTCATCTACGACCTGGTGCCGGACACGAAGGTCGTGGTGCTGCGCCCCGACGTGCTCATCCTGGAGGGCCTGAATGTGCTGCAGGCGGGGGGCGGCCGGCTGTTCGTGAGCGACTACTTCGACTTCTCGATCTATGTCGACGCCCGCGAGGAGGACGTGGAGCGTTGGTACGAGGAGCGTTTCCTGACCCTGCGCGAGACCGCGTTCCGGGATCCCAGCTCCTACTTCCGGCGCTTTGCCGACCTCACCGTGGAGGAGGCGCGGGCGACCGCCGGCGAGATCTGGCGGGAGATCAACGGCGTCAACCTGCGGGAGAACATCCTCCCGACCCGCGAGCGTGCGCGCCTGATCCTGGAGAAGGATGCCGACCACTCGGTGCGCAGCGTTCGCCTGCGCAGGCTCTAGCGTGGGGGGCATGAACAACCAGCAAAGAGCCGCGCAGATCGCCCGTTACCGGGAAGGGCCCGGGGTGCTCGAGCAGGCGCTGGCGGGCATCACCCCGGACGAGCTCGATCGGCGCCCGGCGCCCGACCAGTGGTCGCCGCGCGAGGTCGTCCACCACACCGCCGACAGCGAGACCATTGCCGCCATCCGGCTGCGCCGCCTGCTGGCCGAGGAGAGGCCGGTCATCCAGGGGTACGACGAGATGGAGTTCTCGCGGCGCCTGCACTACTCCGACCGCCCGCTGGGGCCGTCGCTGGCCGCGGTGCGGGCGGCGCGGGAGACCAGCGCCGACATCCTGTACCGGCTGACCGAGTCGGAGTGGGCGCGCGCGGGGACGCACACCGAGAGCGGCCCCTACTCGGTCGGCGACTGGCTCCGCATCTACGCCGCCCACTGCCACGACCACGCCGAGCAGATTCGGAGGGCGCGGGCCGGCTTGCCGTAACGGGGATGAGGGGAACCGGCCGCCGGGACGTTGTAACGGGTGCGCCCATGCCGCGATCTCCTTACCTCCCCGGCGACAAGACCTCCTTCGATGCCCTCTACCGGGAGACCTACACGCGCGTGTTCCGGACGCTGGTGTCGATCACCGGCGACCGGGCGGCGGCCGAGGACTGCGCCCAGGACGCCTTCCTGCAGGCCTTCAAGGCCTGGAAGAAGTGGAAGCAGGACGCACCGGCCGAGGCGTGGGTGCACCGAATCGCGATCAACACCGCGATCTCCTACCGGCGCAAGCAGCGGCTGCGCGAGGTGGGTGAGCTGATCCGCCGCCTGGGCCGGCCGGTCGCCGCCGACCCTGAAGCGCGCGCCCTGGACAGCGACCTGCTCCGCGAGCTGCGGCGGCTGCCCGCCAAGCAGGCGGCGGTGATCGTGCTCCGGCACCTCCACGGATACACGAACCGGGAGATCGCCGCCGCCCTCGGGGTGCCCGAGAGCACGATCGCCACTCGCCTGATGGTGGCCAAGCGCACGCTGCGCGCGCGTCTGGGCGGCGCCCGGGAACCGATTACGGATACTTCGAGCCCCCTGCGCGTCCCTCCCATCGAATGAATACGAGCGGCGGTTTCGACTTCGACAACCTGATCGAGCACGAGCTCGAGAGGTCCGTCGGCCGGCTCCAGGGCCCGAGCCCGGCGCCGGCGCAGTCCGCGTACCACGCCGCCGCCACGGGAGGAAGCATGTCTGGGTTCTCATCTTTCACCGACGCCGCCTCGGTCAAGGTCGGCGTCGCCCTGGCGACCGCCGCCCTGATGGTCGCCGGCGGTGCGGTCGCCGCCAGTGCGGCGACCGGAAGCGCCGACCCCGGCGTCTGGGGCAAGACCGTGACCGCCGCAAGCAGCACGGCGTGGAGGAGCGCGCGGAGCACTCCGCCGCCAGTTCGGCCCGCCAGAATCACCCCACCGGGAAGCCGAGCGACGTCCCCGGCGGCGAGCCCACCGATCACCCGGGCGGCAAGCCGAGCGGTGTGCCGCCCGGCCCGCCGTCCACCGTCCCCCCGGCCGGCCAGGGCACGCACCCGACCGGCCCCCCGGTCACGCCTCCGTCGCCCCGCCCGTAGCCGAAAGCCTCTGGTGAGCTAAGGCGGGAGCCGGTTCGCCGGCTCCCGCCCGGCACAATGGGCGGGATGGGCGCCTCGGAGCTCACGCGCCGCCATCCCGACGCCTGGCGTGTGGCCGTCGACCATCCATTCCTTCGGGGTGTGCGCGACGGCAGCCTGCCCCCGGGCGCCTTCGACGCCTGGCTCCGGCAGGACCACATCTTCGTCGCCGACCTGCTCGGCTTCCAGGCCCGCCTATTGGCGGGGGCGCCACGAGCCGCCCTGGCGGTGCTGGCCCGCGGGCTGGTGGCGCTGGAGGCGGAGCTGAGCTGGTTCGAGGAGCATGGCCGGCGCCGCGGCCTGGCCCCGGCCGGCACCCGGCATCCGACCACGGAGGAGTACCGGAGGGAGCTGGAGCGGCTCCTTGACGAGCCGTTTGCGATCGCCATGACCGGCCTCTGGGCACTCGAGCTCGCGTACCTCGAGGGGTGGCGCGGCGCGGCGCCCGGGGCGCCCGAGTACCGCGAGTTCGTTGAGCACTGGACGGTTCCCGAGTTCGCGGTCTACGTGGCCGGGCTCGAGCCGCACGCTGCCGGCTCGCCCGCGGCGGAGATGGCGTGGCTGCGCATCGTAGACCTGGAGCGGCGTTTTTGGGACATGGCCCTTGCCCCGCAGTGACCGGCCGCTTCACAGATCGCCTGCGCGCAGCGGCGGATGTCTCGTGGCGGGCGCAGCACGCGCACCCGTTCGTGCGCGGCATCGGTGACGGGTCGCTCGACGGCGGGCGCTTTGCTTACTGGGTGCGCCAGGATTTCCGGTTTCTGGTCGAGTACTGCCGCCTCCTGGCCCTGGCTGCGGCGCGGGCGCCGGACCTCGACACCCTGGCCCGTTTTGCCGACCTCCTGAGGTCGACCGCGGTGACCGAGATGTCGCTGCATCGCGCGCTGGCCGCGGAGATGGGCATCTCCGAGGCCGATCTGCGGGGCGAGCCGATGGCGCCCACGACGCGCGCCTACACCGACTTCCTGCTGCGAACCGCGGCCCTCGGAGACTACGCGGAGCTGTGCGCGGCGCTGCTGCCCTGCATGTGGGCATTCTCCGAGATCGGCCTCGAGCTGGCAGGCGGGCCGCGCCCGGCCGACACCCGGCTGGCGGCCTGGATCGATTCCTATGCCGACCCCGGCTTCGCCGAGCTGGCGGCGTGGTGCCGCGACCTCGTCGACCGCCTGGCCGAGGGCGCCGCGCCCGCCACCCGCGCCGCCATGGAGGCCGCCTTCGTCACCAGCAGCCGCTACGAGCTGGCGTTCTGGGAGATGGCCTGGGTTGGCGAGCGCTGGCCAGAGCCCTGATCAGACCTGGCGGATCGCGCGCCGGATCAGCAGCACTCCCACCAGGGCTTCCAGCACCGCCATCACGAGCAGCACTCCGAGCGGCGTCCAGAGCGTGGAACCGGTGTCGCCCTGGACGAGGACCGCGCGGTAGGCCTGCGCCGCCCACAGGTTGGGCGTGACGCGGCCGAGCGCGGCCACGAAGCCGGGCAGGCTGGCGCCCGGCAGCAGCGAGCCGCCGACGGCGCCCACGCCCACCGTCAGGAGCGCGCCCAGCGCCTGGAAGATCTGCCGCGCCGCGTAGCCCACGCCCATGATCAGGACCGTGTAGCCGCTGAGGGCCAGGCCCACCACCAGCGAGATCAGCCCCAACAGCGGCGGGTTGGGCCCCGGGCTCATGCCGGCCGCGAACGAGACGCCGAAGACGATCGCGAGCGCGGCCATGATCCAGACCCAGGCCGCCAGCGCCCGCGCCACCACCACCTCGGGCAGCGACAGCCGGCTCCAGAGCAGACGCCGGAGACGTGCGTTCTCGTGCTCGGACGCCATCGAGAACGCCAGCAGCAGGGCGACCAGCTCGAGCAGCGACATCGACGTCACGGTCGCGAACTGGGCCTGGGAGGAGAGCGCGGTCGCCGGCTGCGCGGGTCCCACCAGCGTGGTCTGGTTGCGCGCGCGCCCGATCTGGAACTTGCCCAGGGCATCCGTCTCGGCCGTGCGGGCGGCGGTGTCCTCGTTGGAGCGCGCCCGCGCGGCCCGCAGGCGGGCGGCGGCGACCGCGGTGGCGACTCCGCTGATCTCGACCGCGGCATTGGAGATGGCGGTGGTGGCGAGCACGTCCTGCCGGGTGGCGCGCCGGTTGACGAAGGTGCGCAGCGGCATCGCTTCACCTTGCAGCACCGAGGTCTCCAGGCCCTGCGGCAGCACCACCACCACCACGTCGGGGTGCGCGTTCACGTACGCCTGGCCATTGTCGGCGATGGCGACGGTCAGCGTGCTCAGCCCCTTCCACGCCTGCAGCTGGCCGGCCACCTTCTTGGAGAGCGTGGTCCGGTCCTGGTCCTGCACCCCCAACCGGTCGGGCGCCGCCGGGACCGGGTTGAAGGTCAGGTTGGCCAGCAGCGCGAGCACCAGCGGCAGGCCGACGATCGCCAGCAGGAGCCGGGGATTGGTGAGGATGAGCCGCGTCTCGTGCACGAAGAGGCGGCCGATGCGGGCGGTCGGGGTCACGGCGCGGGCACCAGCTCCAGCAGCAGCTGCTCCAGCGAAGGCGGCCGCACCTCGACGCGGCCCGCGATCAGGCCCTTGCGCTCGAGGCGCTGGAGGATGACGGGCAGGGCCTGGGCCGTGTTCGACACCTGGGCCCTGAGCACCCCCTCCTCGACGGTCCACGAGAGCACGCCGTCGACGCCGTCGAGTTCAGCGCCGTCACTCCCCTCGGCGAGCTCGATCTCGACCACCGCCGAGCCCATCCGCCGGACCAGGCGCGCGGTGTCCTCGTGGATTCGCTGCTCTCCCTCCACCAGCACCAGCACCCGATGCGCCAGGAGCTCGATGTCGGCCAGGTTCATGCTCGTGATCACAACTGCGGTCCCCTGCCCGAGCAGCTCGGCGACCGACTGGAGCAGCACCTGGCGGGCAGCCGGGTCGAGGGCCTGCGTCGGTTCGTCGAGCAAGAGGACCGCGGGCCGGTGGATGAAGGCGATGGCCAGGTGCAGGCGCCGCGCCACGCCGGCCGAGTAGCTCGCGGCCCGGCGGCCGGTCCAGCGGCCGAGGTCGAAGCGCCGCACCATCTCGTCGACGCGCGCATCCAGCTCGGTTCCCCGCAGCCCGTACATGAAGGCGAACAGGGCCAGGTTCTCCCGCCCGCTGAGGCGGGGGTAGAGCGTGACCTCCTGGGGCGCCAGCCCGACCTCGAGGGGCACGATGCCCGAGCGCACCGGCTTCCCCAGGACTCGCACCTGGCCCTTGTCCAGGGGCAGCCAGCCCGCCACCGCGGCCAGCAGGGTGGACTTGCCCGACCCGTTGGGCCCGGTCACGCCCAGGCACTGGCCGGCGGGTACCGAGAAGGAGACGCCTCTGAGCACCGGGCGCCCGCGGCGCGAGGTGTGAAGGTCCTCCACCTCGAGGACCTGTGGGCTCAGTGGACGGCCTTGACCGAGAGCTCGATGACGCCCGAGGGCGTGTTCACGGTGACCTTGTCGCCCTTGCGCTTGCCCAGCAGCGCGCGGCCCACGGGCGACTCCACCGAGATCTGGCCGGAACCGGGATCGGCCTCCACCGCGCCAACCAGGTGCCAGGTCTCGACCGAGCCGTCGGCGTTCGCAACGTCGATCGTCGAGCCTGGCTCGGCCACCCCCCCGTGGTGTTCCTCGATGATCTGGGCGCGCCCGATCATCTCCTCCAGCTCGTAGATGCGGGCGTCGAGGGCCGCCACCTCCTCCTTCGCCTGCTCGAACTCGGGGTTGTCCTCGATGTCGCCTGGCTGCGCGGCCTCCTTCATGCGTTCGGCCGCCTCCTTGCGCCGGGCGCGTGCCTCCTGGAGGTCGTGCTTGAGCTTCTCGAGGCCCTCCGCGGTCACCAGCACAGGTTCGCTGAGGTCCACTAACGGCCAATAATAAGCCTCGATGTCCGTGACCCTCGGGCCGGGCGACGCGCTTCTCGTAGTTGATCCGCAAGTCGACTTCTGCCCGGGCGGCGCCCTCGCGGTGCCGGGGGGCGACGCCATCTTTCCGGCCGTCAACCGGGCGGCCAAGGAGGCTCCGCTGGTGGTCGCCAGCCGGGACTGGCACCCGGCGGACCACGTCTCCTTCGCGGCCCGCGGCGGCCCCTGGCCGGCGCACTGCATCGCCGGTACCCCGGGGGCCGAGTTCCACCCCGCGCTCGACGCCGGCCGGATCGCCAAGGTGGTGAGCAAGGGCACCGACCGCGACCGCGAGGCGTATTCCGCCTTTGACGGCACCGAACTCGCGGACTGGCTGCGCGAGCAGGGTGTGCATCGCATGCTGGTGGCGGGCCTGGCCACCGACTATTGCGTGCGCGCCTCGGTGCTCGATGGCCGCCGCCAGGGCTTCGAGGTGCTGGTCCTCGAGGACGGCATCCGCCCCGTCGAGGTGCAGCCCGGCGACGGCGACCGGGCCCTGGCCGAGATGCGGGGGGCGGGCGCCGAGACGGTGGGCAGCGACCAGCTTGGCTGAGGAGGGGACGGACCCGCCGGTGCTCGACGCCGAGGCGTTCAACATGGAGTGCTTCCGGCTCTCGCGGGCCCTCGAGGCGCTTGCCTTCGCGAATCCCCAGGCGGCTCCCATGGCCCGCTGCCTGCTGCGGGTGGTGGGCCGGGTGGTGATCGACATGGCCGCGGCCGGCGCCAGCGCCGAGGTCTGGCCCACCACCGAGGAGATGGCCCTGCTCTGGATCGAGGAGGCGATCAAGCCCCTCGGCTACGACGTCAAGCCGGCGCCCGGTGGCGGCCGGCCGGAGCTGCCGGAGCCGTCGGCCTCGTGGTAGTGGCTTCGGGGTAACCCGAGGGCGTATTCCGGAGGAGTGGGAGCCCCCGCCGCCGCCCCCGTCACCGGCCGGCTGGAGCGGGTGCGCAGGACGGTGGCACTGCTGGAGCGGCGTGGCTACGCGGCCTCACCGTCCCGGCTGGCCCGGCTGTGCCTCGGCGGTGAGCTGACCGAGCCCGAGGTCCGCCACGCGATCGCCGCCTCCGGCGGCGAGCTCGCCGAGCGCGAAGGGCTGGTCGTCAGCGACGCCATGGCCGCCCGCGCGGCCGCCGTCCGCCGCCGCGCCGACCGCCACCTCCAGGACGCCGCCGCCTACCTGCCCGAGACGGTGGCCTTCGTACGCCGGCTGGTCGAGCTCTGCCCGTTCGTGGTCAGCGCTGCCATCGCCGGCTCGCTGGCCTCGGGCGGGTTCCTGGAGACCGACGACGTCGATCTCAACCTGGTCGTGGAGGACGGCCGCCGCCACCTCGCGTACGTGGCCGCCAACCTGCTCGGCTACGCGCACGCGCTCCGCTTCCGGGGCAAGCCGGTGGACGCCTCCACCCGGCGGCCGCTGGCGCCCCGCCTGATGACGCTGAACCTGGTGCTGGAGCGCTCGCAGTGCTTCCCGCTGGCCCGCCAGGACGAGGACATGGCGTTCGAGCTGCTGCAATCGGAGCCGCTCTTCGGAGCCGCCTTCCTGCGCCATGTGGTGAGCGCCAACCAGGGCCTCACCGACGCTTTTCCGCAGCTGGCCGTCAAGATCGCACGGGACCGTGTGGCGCCGCGGCGGCGCCTGCCTGGGGCGCTCTTCCCCCGGCTCCTCGACGGGCCCGCGCAGACCCTGGGGAAAGCCGCCTGGCGCTACATGCAGTGGACGCGGCGGCGGTCTCCGGATGCGCTGGCCAGGGTCGCCTTCGTGCGCCGCACGATGCGCCCCTACACCCTCTTCCCCGACGCATGACGGCCGTCGCCCTCGCTCTCCTGGTCTTGACCAGCCTCTGCCTGTTCGCCTTCGGCGTGAACCTGATCTTCCTGAGCTGGCGTTCGCTCCACCTGCCGCCGGCGCCCGCCCCCCCGGCGCTCGGCGACCCGCCACCGGTCTGCGTCCAGATCCCGGTCTACAACGAGCGCTACGTGGTCGAGCGGGTGGTCGCCGCCGCCTGCGCCCTCGACTGGCCGCGCGATCGCCTCGAGGTCCAGGTCCTCGACGATTCCGACGACGACACGGCGGCCATCGCGGCGCGGGTGGTCGCGGGCTGGCGGGGGCGGGGCCTGAACATCACCCACATCCGGCGCGGGTCCCGGAGCGGCTACAAGGCGGGCGCGCTGGCCCATGGCATGACGCTCTCGGCGGCGCCCTTCCTGGCCGTCCTGGATGCCGACTTCGTGCCCCCGCCCGACTTCCTGCGCGGCCTGATGGGCGACTTCGGCGACTCTCGCGTCGGCTTCGTGCAGGCCCGCTGGGGCCATCTCAACGAGGACTACTCGTGGTTCACCCGGGTGCAGGCCATCGGCATCGACTTCCACTTCCTGGTCGAGCACGCGGTGCGCTCGGCGGCCAGCTACTTCACCAACTTCACGGGAACCGCCGGCGTCTGGCGGCGGGCGGCGATCGAGGACGCGGGGGGCTGGAGCGCGGCCACCCTGACCGAGGACCTCGACCTCAGCTTCCGGGCCCAGCTCCGCGGCTGGCGCGCCGTCTACCGGGAGGAGGTGGTGGTGCCGGAGGAGCTGCCCGTCGACATCAACGCCTACCGCAGCCAGCAGTCGCGCTGGGCGACCGGCAGCTTCCAGGCCGCGCGCCAGCTGGTGCCGCCGCTGCTCGCCAGCCACCAGCCGGCACGGGTCAAGTGGCAGGGGGCCGTCCACCTGCTGGCCTACGGGGTGGGTCCGCTGATGCTGGTCCAGTTCGCCTGTTACCCCTTCCTGCTGGCCGCCGCCGCCCGCCACGACCCGCTCTTCAACTGGGGTTGGATCGGGCTCCTGCTCAACCTGGTCAGCCTCTCGCCCTGGGTGGGCTTCGTGATCGGCCAGCGCCGGCGTGGCCGGAGCTGGTGGTACGCGCTGCCCGGGGTGCCGCTGCAGCTGATGGGCGCCGGTATGTCGCTGACCGTGCTGGTCGCGTTCCTGCGCGCGCTGCGGCCGGGCGGCGAGTTCCGGCGCACGCCCAAGTACCGCATCGAGGCGCCTGGCCAGGAATGGCGCGACACCGCCTACGTGAGGGCGGCCGACGCCGCCGCGCTGGGCGAGGCGGCGCTGGCCGCGGTCGCCTTCGTGGTGGCGGCGGTCGCCGCCTCCGAAGGGGTCTGGCTGGTCGCCCTCTACTCCTCGCTGCTGGCGATCGGCGTGAGCGCCTGGGCGCTGCTCACGGCCGCCCAGGCGCTGCAGGTCGTGACCCTGCGCCGGCTGGGCGCGGGCGCCCTGCGCCGGGTGCGCCGGGCGGGCGGGGCGGCGCTGCTGCTGGGCCCGGCCGGTCTCCTGCTGGCGGCGGTGGCGGCGATCGGCGAGCCCTTCGAGGACTCCTACCACCACTGGCTGATCGCCGCCAACCTGGCCGCGACCGGCCAGCTCCACGACCCCCTCTTCGGGATGGAGGACAGCTGGCTGCCCGGCTATCACCTGCTGGCCGCGGGCGTGCTGCGGCTGTTCGGGCTCTGGAACCTGGGCGCCCTCAAGGCCACCAACGTGGCCCTTGCGCTCGCCACCATGGCCATGGTCATGCGGCTGGCCGGGTCGCGCCGGCGGGGGCGGCTGGCGGTCTTCCTGCTCGCCACCAACCCTGTCTTCCTGCTCACCGCCGGCTCGGTGGTGGCCGAGCCGCTGCTGACGGCCGAGCTCACCGGCGTCGCCCTGGCCGCGGTGTCGGGACGCCTGGGCGTGGCCGCCGCGCTGGCTGCCGCCGCCTGCCTGACCGGGACCAAGGCCTGGCTCTGGGTGCTGGTGGCCGCCGGGGCGCTGCTGCTGGAGCGGCTGCCCCGGACCGCGGCGGGGCGGCGGCCGTCGCCGGCCTGGCTGGTGCCCGCGCTCGCCGTGCTGGTCCTGCTCCAGCTGGGGTTCGCCCCCGCCAGCCACTCGGTCGCCAGGGCCGCCGCCGAG
>WNGE01041518.1_pt1 | contig 10122 bp, 15 predicted proteins | sample 5400651 | NCBI WGS metagenome assembly WNGE01 (sample SAMN13153370, study PRJNA577476) | soil metagenome | isolation source: 60 cm soil or saprolite under grassland replicate 2 | place: USA:California | collected 2016-06-15 | reverse complement strand
CGGCCAAGTTGGGTGGCTTTGCGGCCTTGTCTGGATATCGGAAACGGGGGCGGTAGAGCACCATTTTCATCTGCTCACGTCCCGTCAGGTAGGGGAACCCGGTGGGTCTCACGGCGCTCCGAAAGGCGAATAGGCGGTCCCCATAGACGCCGGCGAAGCCGACGAAAGCCTCGCTCAGCTCTTCGCCGCGCATGCTCTTGACTGGATAACGCCACAGGCTTTCAACCTTGCCGATCGTAGCCATGTCTCTGCTCCTCTTTGGTCGGAGGCCACTCCACTATGTCACGCTGCGCGCTGAACGCCGGCACCGCAGCCCGCTCGCTGGCCGAAACGTTGACGGTGGCGAGGCGTAGATGGCCGCTGAAGGTCCCAGTCGCTTTCGTTGAACCAGCGCCATTCTCACCAGTCCGGCAGCCTCCAAGTAACCGCTGCGAGCAAGCCCCTTCAGAGCCCGGTCATGGTGCGATAGCCGTGCTGTCTTGCGCGCCAGGTGAGGGGGAGCTACCGGATGCCATCGAAAATGGCTCAACCCGCTACGCCGCCGGCGCGACAATCGCGGCACGCGTGCTCTCAACCAAAGCCTTGACCTCGGTCTGCTCCGCTGCCGGCACTGAGAATTTGTCAAGGGTCGTCTGCAAGTCATCCATGAACGCTTCCCACTCGCTGGGAGTGATCGCCATATCGCGGTGGGACTCCTCCATACTGCGGCCTGAGTAGCGCTGCGGCCCACCGGCCGCCCAGCACAACATCTCGGTCACCAGATACTTGAATCCTGCCGGCGGTACTTTGTGATGCGCTTCGTCCACCCGCGGATTAGCGTTGAGCCTGGGATCGACCATGACCCGGTCGATCAAATCCTCGACCACCGTCGCAATGTTGTAGACCCCGCCCAGCCGATTATAGAGCGACGGCTTCTCCGATACTGCCTCGCTGCCCGTCATCGTTTGTCCTCCCTGATTGCCGCACGAGCCTTCAAAACCCAACATCGAGCTGAGCGAAAGTACAGGTTGTCGTCTTAGAACGCGACGATCTGGCTGAGCGTGGCGCGATGCCTTACCACGGTACTCCCAACTGATCGGTCTTCAGAGGTGAAAACATCCACCCTCACTATTGAGAATATCAATCGTGTTCACTTCTGCAACTGGCACTTATGCGACCTATGGCGACGCCCAGATGAAGGCCGCTTACGGCAGCTAAGCGGACGTTTGTCCGGTTGCGATGGGTCTTCCTCGTAAAAGTAGCTTTGCACGAGGGCATTCGCTGGGTCACACGCAAAGGTCTTGCCTTCAAGAATGTCATGGCACGTGATGTGCCCCTTGGGGTGTGCCCACTGGCTTAGATAGAAATCCGGAACGTAGTGCTGGCGGCGCGTGAGCTGCGACATGGGTGTTAGTAACGTGCTTGCTGTGATGGGAATCGCGCGGCGGATTCGCCGCGGCTTATGAACCTGGTTGCTTTAGTTTCGGGGGAAAACCCTGCCGTCGCACGCGCTCGATAGGCTCGGTCGAGTTGCGAACAAGCGGGAAGTCGAAGCGGAGGGGGTTAAGCAGGTTTTTTTACCTCGCGATATCGATCGTCGAGTTTTTCCAGCGCGTTCGCAATGTGGGTGCCTGATTGATGGGCGTAGCGTTCGACCATTGCAAGTGTCTTGTGGCCGCTTATTCGCTTCACGGTCGGAAGGTCGACACCAGCCTGGACGAGATGGGTAATGGCGGTGTGTCGCAGTGTGTGGCGCACCACTTGATCGGTCAGCAGGACCTCGATGTCGTCGCAGACCTTGAGGAACGGATCGCAGAAATCCCAGATGTCGTCGAGGAGTTTTGGCGGTAGATCCTGGTGCACGCCGCCGGTGCGGAAGTAATTGGCGTGCATGCGGGCGCCCGAGGCGCGCTCGTAGAACACCATCAGCTTCTCGCGCTCCTCGAAGCCCCACAGCGGCGGTGTGAGCGCGCCGACGTCCATCGCCTGCGTGGTCACATTGAGCAGATGGGAGAGCAGCCTGCCGATCTCGGAATAGAGCACGCGGATGAGCTGCGCGCGTTTGGGGATGTGGATTTCCAAGAGCTTCTCGGTTGCCAGCGCGAACGCATGCTCCTGGTTCATCGGCGCGACGTAATCGAGGCGGTCGAAATACGGCAGCGCCTGCAGATAGGTCTTGTACTCGATCAGCTTCTCGGTCCCGCGGTGCAACAAGCCGATGTGGGGATCGACGCGCTCTACGATCTCGCCGTCGAGCTCGAGCACGAGGCGCAGTACGCCGTGGGCGGCGGGATGCTGCGGCCCGAAATTGATGGTGAAATTACGAAGCGTCGCCTCGTTCATCCCGGATCTTTCACCCCCGTTGGACCGGCAGTCGCGGTATTGCGCCAGGTTCGTCAGAATCGTCAGGTGCGTCGGAGGGTGTCATCGGCTCAGGTTTGGCTAATCGGATACGCATTACGCCATCGGGCGCCGCTAGACTTTCCATCGCGGCGACGCGGCTTTTCACCGCATTCTGCAACTTCTCGAAGGCGCGCACCTCGATCTGGCGCACGCGCTCGCGCGAGACGCCGAACTCCTTGGTAAGCTCCGCGAGCGTGATCGGATCGTCCGACAGCCGCCGCGCCTGGAAGATGCGCCGCTCGCGGTCGTTGAGCACGGAGAGCGCCGAAGCGAGTGCCCTGCAACGGCTGTCGAACTCCTCGCTCGCGGCGAGCGTCGTCTCCTGATCGGCACGCTCGTCAACCAGCTGGTCCTGCCACGCGCCGAAATCACCGGCCTCGCCGATGGGCGCGTTGAGCGAGGCGTCGCCGCCGAGACGGCGGTTCATGTCGATCACATCCGTTTCGGTGACGCCGAGCCGCCGGGCGATGATCTTCACCTGGTCCGGCCGCATGTCGCGCTCGTCGAGGATGGCAATCTTGCTCTTGGCCTTGCGCAGGTTGAAGAATAGCTTCTTCTGGTTGGCGGTGGTGCCCATCTTCACCAGCGACCACGAGCGCAGGATGTATTCCTGAATCGAGGCCTTGATCCACCATGTGGCGTAGGTGCTGAGCCGGAAGCCCTTCTCGGGCTCGAAGCGCTCAAGCGCCTGCATCAGGCCGACATTGCCCTCGGAGACCGCCTCGGAGATCGGCAGGTTGTAGCCGCGAAAGCCCATGGCGATCTTGGCGACGAGGCGCAAATGGCTGGTGACGAGCTTGTGCGCAGCCTCGCGGTCGCCGTGCCCGCGCCAGCGCTGGGCCAGCATGTATTCTTCATTCCGCTCCAGCATCGGGAACCGCCGGATTTCCTGAAGATAACGGGTGAGGCCGGATTCGGCCCTCCCACCCCGATCCGCGGTCGCCAGCCAAACCATGATCTCCACCGCGTCGCACGCTCAAAAACTACTTTCGAAACGAAACTATCGGGGCCTGACCCCATTGTCAATTTGATTTCGAAACACTATCACTTGCCCAGAGGCGAGGCCATGTCAGCACGCGAAACGGCAGAGCTCCTACTGCAGGTGGGGCGGCTCGTACAGGCCGAGGGCTATGATGGGGAACTCAGCCCCGCCCAATGGATGGCGCTGCGTTACTTCGCCCGCGCCAACTCGTTTTCACGGAACCCATCGGCTTTCGCCGAGTTTCAAGCGACCACTCGTGGCACTGCATCACAAGCCATCAAGGCGCTCGAGGCAGGCGGGTACCTGGTCCGCCACCGAGCCAAGGCGGACGGGCGAAGCGTCAGTCTGCGACTTACGAGCAAGGGCAAGCAAGCGCTCGCCGGCGATCCGTTCGAAGCTTTGGTGCGCGCCGTGGACGTACTCGACGCGAAAGAGCAGACCGCGATGCACCATGCCCTGCACCGGGTGCTGAGCACTGTGGCAACCTGATGAGCGCGAACCCCTCGGCTCCTGAATGTCTACTGCTCGGCGTTCCGATCCAGCCGGGCGACGCGGACCTTCTCTGCGTCCATTTTCAAGCAATGAGAGAACACGGCGGCAATTGACGTAAATGTTGCAAAAGAAAGCGATGACCACTGAGCCGCACGGAAAGCCTGGCCAGCGCCGAACAGAGCGCGATGATAGCGCCGAACGTGATCGTCTCGAGAAGGCGCTGGAAATAGGTCTAGCAGTTTGCTGAAGAACCTGGAAAGTGACGCATTTTCCCTCTTTTTGCCGGGTCCTAGGGTTGGGCAGTCGGCGCGTGTTCGCTTTCTCGCAACAGCTTGTCGCGTTGCGGGCTACGCCACCAGCAGTTTGGGAATGCGGATCAGATCGTAGGCGATCAGATTGAGCATGAAATCGGCAGCGACACTGGCTCTTCCGCGATGTTTGGTCTTACGCATCGTGCCATGCTGCTTGCCCCAGCCGAAGATGCATTCAATCATCGCCCGGCGCGATTGCGACAGGCTGTAGCCTTGGTGCCGCGTGGTGCGCCCGTCGATGGCACTCTGGCGGCGCTTGCCGGTTGCGGTGATGCTGTCGTTCTGTGCCACATGCGGCGTGACGTTGATCGCGCGCAGATTGGCCACATGATCGGCCGTGTCATAGGCCTTGTCTTCGCCCACTGTGATGCGGCGGCCGGCCTCCTTGGCTTTGGCCTTGAGCATTATCTCCGAAGCGCGGCGCTCGGCAATCCCGTTGGCGAACGTGACCATGCCCGCCACCGCCAGCCCGGATCTTCCTAAGCGGATGGTTCGTCGGCACCCGCGCCTCGGGTGCGATGTACGAAAACAGCCCGCTCTGATCCACAAATGCGCCCCGCATGCCAGCCCCACGCCGATTCGTGATACAAAAACTGAATCACGACACACTCGCGATGGCGAGGGCTTTTTCAGCAGACTGCTAGAAGACACCTTTCCCGCGTCGGATGCGGTTGCCGCCGTTCAGCCCACGGGCGGCCCGATTCAGCAGGTCACGTGAAAAAGCCCGATCTTCTTCGCCGAGATCCTCCGTCATGGATGCGGACTCTCGTTATCGCCGCCACTTATCAAGGCTACGGAGAAGGACACGCTCGTCCGGTCGGCCCATCGCCATTTGGAGGAGACCCTCGGCCATGCCGATGAGCCCCTCTATGGGCGCTCGACGCTGTAGCAGCGCCTCGTTGGCCTCTTCGGGCGTCGGCATGCGTCCGTCCCGGATCATTGCCACCGCGAGGCGGACGGCGGCAGCAGCGTCCACGTCCTCGCCGTGTATGTGCTCGACGTGGGCGAGGCACTGGCCGATGCCGTCCTCGACGCACCAGCGCCGCCGGCTGGGTGACCACTCGACGGACGCCCACAACTGGCCGGCGATCGTGAGGCGGTAGATGGCGGGTGGTCCGGAATGGAACTTCACCTCGATGATGCCGTCTCGCCGCGGATCCGTGGGAGGCTTTTGGCTTTCTCCACTTGCTTTCATGTAGTCTTCCTCCTGGCTGGTGGTTCGGCTTTTGCGCTGGGACTCGTAACTCGTACTATGCACGACAAGCTTGTGGACCGCATAGATGAATTGGCGGATCGGCTCCTGACCGTGGTCGAAGGGCTTCCAACTACGCATTTTGAGCCGTCATGCCGCGGGTAGTGATCGAGATTGACGGGCCTGTCGGTCATAAGGACATCTTGGTAGGCACGCTAGTTCGGCCCCTTTCGCCGGATCAGTTAGTCACACGGTTCAAAGAAGTAGCCAGCCTGTGCGCAATCTCGACGTATGGCCAAGAGCCGTTCCCGGCAATTTGTGTAGTTTGGATACCCTTGGCAAATGGCATCGTCCTCTTCGTCCGCCTGCCGGATACGCCACTCTTGCTGACTACGCCATTGCTGCCAGTCCTGTTGTTCGACTTTCTGGAACTCGTCAGCGAGGACTTTCTCGGCTTCGTGCAGGAACGGATGGTAATTCTGGGCCTTGGCGGTTGCTGCGCTTAGGGCGGCGAGAATGATAGCGATTGTGCTCACTCTGGCCATGAGAGGTATCCCTCAGAATGTTCAGAACGGTCCCGGCCCACCCGGGGGCACACCGGTGACCGGGACCGGCTGAGACAACGCTTGGCTGCGAACAGCTGACCGGGCGGTTGTCATTGCCCGGAGACCGCAAGCATGGATTGACTAAGCCAAAGTCAAATGTGGAATGCTACCGCCACGTAGGAAAGCGCCGAATTCCTGGCAGCCGCTCAGCGGTCTGGCGGTCTTTCGAGCGACACAATCTCACTCTGAAGAGAAACTTCGCCAGCGCAGCAACTTGGAAACAGTCACACGATCATAGGCGTAGTCGTCTGTGGTCATGCGCTGATCCTGCAGCACGGTGCGGCCGTCCATTGTGTCTGCCTCAATGACCGCGCACAGGGTTGCCACCTTGGGATCGCTGATCAAGCCCCAACGCCGCCTAGCGGCGCGCCGAAGGCGCGGGGCTTGAGGGCGAAGGCGCGGATCGAGCAATCATCCATGTTGCCGCGATGCGCCGTTATCTGACACTGTCCGAGAGATCGAGTACCAATTTTTACAGCTGATCAGCTTGATGCGGCGGATCATCTCGGCGATCTTCGGATCGTCGTAGGTCGTCATCCGCTTCATGTCCGGGATGACGTAGAGTAGAGTGGCAGCGATCCAGAAAGGGATGCTCATGAGCGTTCCTGAAATGGAGTTGAACGGTCCCATTGCATCCATGCCGCGTAGCCCGTTTCGTACGGATTCATGCGCACCCGCACAGCGTGAATCGGGGCGCCGGCGAGCTTTTCGCAGCCAGCGCAGCGGCCAGACGGGGCTCGTCCAAATCCATGAGCTTGCCGGCGGTCGCCGCCGCAGTCGCGCCATACACGGTAGAGGCCCGCAGTCCGACCGGCGTAGTGTAGCCGAAAGCCAAATACAGCAACTGGCACAGCGCCCGGTACGTTGCATGCTTTCAGCTTACGTTGTCGGTTTAGGCCCGGTCGCGCAATTCGGTTACGCCTTCGGCCTTAGCGCAATGGGCGCAACAGAAGACAGTGCCTTCTTTTTCCACCCCGTGACCGAGGATATGGACACCGCAGTTCGGACAGGTGGGCGCAACGCGGTGAATGGCGCATTCGAAGCTATCGAACGTGTGCGTCACCCCGTTGATCACCACCTGAAATGCCTTGTCGTAATCGTTTCCGCAGGTTTCACATTGGGCCATAGCGCTTCTCGCGATTTGGTGTATCGAACGTAAATGCCCGCCCAAAGGACCAGTTCCGGCTCGCGCTCGATCCGCGCGCCGCGTGTCCGCCGCTGCTTCGCCGCATGGTCGCGGCCGGCATGCTGGGCCGCAAATCCGGCCGCGACGGTCTCGAACTTGAGGCCGTCCCGCTGGACCGTCAAACGGACCACCGGATGGAGCACGCGAAATCCGGAATCAGGGCTTCGCGTCGAAAGAAATCCCGTATGCGCTTCGCTCCATCCGGGCTACGCCTGGAGCTGGGCGGAGATTCTGCCCCGTACTGTGGTGTGTTGAGCGCGGCCCGGTAGACGCGCAGGCATCACCGCGCTATAGGGATGTCGAACGGGGGGTGATGAGCGGTCCGCGAACTTGTCGCGACGGTGGTGCTCGTCGTGTCGGTCCTGATTTTGCTCGGCGGTTTGGAACCCGCGAGCGGCGAGACCGCTGGCGCTTCCCCGATCGATCCGATGGACGACGGCACCATCGGCGGCCGCAAGGCCGTAATGGGCGCGCTCGCGCTCTATCTCGACTTCATCAACCTGTTCCTCTCGCTGCTGCGCCTGTTCGGCGACCGGCGCTGAAGGACGTAAGACGCCAGCGTGACGGCGTCCCGGCCAGCGCCGGGGAGATCGGCTGCGCAGCTGAATTACCGGATGAGTCCGGAGAACACCGATTGCCTGGTCGAGGCGGACATCGATTGCTGCGTGCTCGCCAATAACCATGTTCTCGACTGGGGAAGCGCCGGATTGAGCGAGACCTTAGAGGTCTTGCGCCGGCGCGGACTGCAAGCGGCCGGCCTCGGCCGCAACGCGGCCGAGGCCGCTGCCCCTGCGATCCTCGACGTTGCTGGCAAGGGCCGGGTCATCGTCTTGTCATTTGCTGCCGCGTCCAGCGGGACGCCGCGTGACTGGGCGGCGACTGCAGCGCAACCGGGGGTGAACCTGACGGAGCTCTCCGCGTCAGCGGTCGAGACGATCGGCAAACAAATCGAACGGATCCAACGGCCGCGCGATGTCGTCATTGCCTCCACGCCCCAAACGTAGGCGAAGTCGACAGGCCTCGGGATCGGTCCGCTCGCAGACTCGGCGAGGCCAAGGTAGTCCGTGGCCGAGGCGACGTAGCTCTCGTAGAGCCGCGGGTCGCTCGGGTGTGGCAGCACCTGATCGATGCGCGTCCGAGCATGACGTCGCCGCACAGAAACACCACGATCGTGTCTGAACTGCCGGTATGCGGGGCTGCGGTCATGATCGCAACTCGGGAATGCGGACCGGAACAGCGCGAAGCATCACTGGTTCCCCAACTGGATGGCGCGCCGGTAAAAAGGTATGTTGAAGCAATTCGGATGCCGCATCCGGATCGCGCGCGGTCTGCGACACCGCAGCGGGCGATTCATCACCTGGGCGCTGTGAACGACTCGGACTGCACCGCTTTCCTGCAGTGGGCGCTGCCGCGACTCGACCTGCACTGGCCGGGCTTACGCACGGTGCGCGGTCAGGTTTGCAAACGGCTCAAGCGGCGCATCGCCGCCCTGCGCCTTGCGGGCTTCGCCGCCTACCGCGTGCGCCTCGAGGCCCATCCAGTGGAGTGGCGTGTTGTTGACGAATGTTGCCACATCACCATTTCCCGATTTTTCCGAGACCGGCGCGTGTTCGACATCCTGCGCACTCGGGTGCTTCCTGAAATCGCGCTGCGCGCGGAGCGAGAAGGGCGCGACGCCTGCGTTTGGTCCGCTGGGTGCGCTTCCGGCGAGGAGCCGTACACGCTCAGAATGCTCTGGGATCTGGAAGTAGCGCGTTCGCGTCCGGGTATCTCGCTCTCGCTCGTTGCCACGGATGTAGATGCGACCATGCTCGCGCGCGCACACGAAGCATGTTTCGAGGCGACAAGCCTGCACGAATTACCGCCACCTCTCGTCGAGCAGGCCTTCGATCGAGCAGGCCTTCACTATTGCGCAAAAGCGCAATATCGCCGGGGAATAGAGTTCATTCGCCAGGACTTGCGATTGGAAGCGCCGGCCGGTCCCTTCGATATCATCCTGTGCCGCTCAGTCGCTTTCACCTATTTCGTGCCGTCGCTCCAACGCCAAGTGTTGGCGCGCATCATCCAACTTCTCCGACCAAACGGCTATCTAGTGATCGGAACGCACGAACATCTGCCGGGCGAAGTATCCGCACTGGAACCGCTTTCTGGCGCATCACAGATTTTCCACAAGACAGCGACCGATGCAGGGGAATGACTGGGGTGGATCGAGAGAGCACGAGAATCAATCTTGATGGTGGTGCGCTACCTTGTTGGCAATGGCGCTTTCAACCATCACTTTGGCAGTTCGATTGATCACCGTTTGAGCAGCTTCTCAGGATACAACGCGGATGCGTATTGATGACGTCTCCGGCTCGAGGCAGGCTCGGCGCGCCGTGATCTAAATGTCGAGGTCGGCCATCTGCTTTAAGCCGGTTCGTTCACATCCTTGACCTTGGCCCGCTCCATCCATTGGTGCGCCATGTCGGTCAGCTGTTTGCGGAGCTTCAAGTCAGTGCACTCTTGGGCAAGTCCAAGAATCCGCTCCGCTTCCTGACGACAGAACTCAGCTTCGGTCCGTTTCATGGCCATCCCTCCCCTTTCCATTGGATATGTGCACGATATGTCCACGGCGAGGCTTTGACCAGGTGCCGATTTGTCGAAGCACGCTCCAGGCGTGCCGCGCGCGCACTTAATCGCCCTCCCGGACTGATGCATCCGGGCTTAGTTCGTCGCGGCGGGAGCTTTAGATCAGCTCATCCGAGTGAGCTGGTTGCCAAATCCGCTAGTCAGCGGCCGGACACTTTCGGTTGCTAGCCCGTCTTATTCATGACGACCGTTTGTGACGGCTGGCACATTTTCGGCCGTCGGGGAGGCACGCGCGACCGCCTCGGCTTTTTCACCGCTCTCTGGATCAGACTTTGACGACGCGTTGGAGGATAGGAGCGGGGTGACCGGGGCTCAGGCCCCGTGGGTCAGGGGCCTCGCGGGAG
>WNGE01018781.1_pt1 | contig 10122 bp, 12 predicted proteins | sample 5400651 | NCBI WGS metagenome assembly WNGE01 (sample SAMN13153370, study PRJNA577476) | soil metagenome | isolation source: 60 cm soil or saprolite under grassland replicate 2 | place: USA:California | collected 2016-06-15 | reverse complement strand
GGCTGCAGCCAAGCCAGGTGGTTGTCAACTGTGTAAACCCGTGGCTCCCGCACGCCCAAATGCGCCGCCCAAGCCGTCGAGGCCGCCGGAGTCCGGCTACCAACCATGACACCTGCGCGCGGCGGTACCCGGCGCTGGGCAAGATCGTTCAGCACCTCCAGCGCATCAGAGCGTCACGAAGCCCGCCCGGCCCCCAACACCGGGCACAACCCGCTCCCGTCCCAGGCGCTGCGCATCTTCGCCCCGACCATCTGCCCCGGCGAGGATCCCGCCCGAGCAGGTCAGCCAGATGATCACGCAAACCCGCTGGACCTGCCCGGCGCGCAGAATGCCCAAATCGGGATGGCCACGGCCTTGGCCGGCATACAGCCGGCGCCCGCCCAGAACGGCGGCTCGGGATCGCCGAGGGGTGCCGGTGGCCGGCTGCAGAGCGCAATGGGCGGCCGCCCGCGCGATTCTTATAGTGACTTGGCTAGGGCAGGAGGTTCAGGGTGGCGGTGTGCTTGGGGCGGACGACAGTGAAGTGCCGCCGGTCCAAGGTAACCACGTCGGTCAGCTGGAGCCGCTCAGCGACCGCGATGACGGAGGCGTCGACCGCGCCGAGTGGCAGGTCGGCGTAGCCGCGCACGAGTTCAGCCGTACGCGCCAGGTCGACGGCGGTGATGGTGACGTGCTGGAACTCGCCGGTGGCGACTGAGGTCAGGAAGGCTGCCTCGATGTCGGGTCGCTCTTCCAGCAGCCAGCACACTTCGACGAGGACCGTGGTGGGGACCAGCAGCGCGCCTTCGGCGGATTCCAGCAGGGCTGCGCAGCGGGCATGGTGCTTGTCGGAGCGGTCGATCGCCGCGACGAGCGGGCCGGTGTCGAGCAGCAGTGTCATGCGGGGCGCTTCAGCCGCCCACGGATGATCTCGTCGTGCCGCTCGGACAAGTCGCCGCGGCCAGACTCCCAGATCCCGATGACTGACAGCCGCTGTCCCGCCTGCTCACCCTCACCGTCACCCTTAGCTTCTGGCTGCGCGGCGGAGGCAAGTTCGGGATCGGAGGCCACAAGGACGCGCAGCCGCTCCGCCTGGAGCGGGCTGAGCCGGTCTACCAGGTGGTGCAGGTCGTCATAGTGGTGAGCCGCGGTCACAAGTAATAGTCTACGGTTCCCCGCGCCCCGGGGAGTGTGGAGCAGCCGGATTGCCAATGCAGCGTAAGGTGCGCCTGAACGGCGAGCAGGAAACCGGCGGCGGGCGGTGTGTTGTTCGTGCCCGCCGTGGTTGACGCAGATCCTGTTAGTGCGATGCCGTGGAAAGGCGGCCTCCCGCCCGGCCGCGTCGGCGTGGTGGGCGGGAGGCGTGGTCGGAGTGCTGTCGGCTACCGGGCGGCCCCGGCGACGTAGGCCGCCACGATGTAGGTCGCGTGGCGGTCCAGCGAGGCCCGGGCCCGGTCGTAGCGCATCGTGGTGCGCGGGTCGGCGTGGGAGGCGGCCTCTTGGACGTCGCGCAAAGGGACACCAGCGTCAAGCGCGGCCGTTATGAATGCATGGCGCAGGGTGTGCGGTCCTATCGGCTTGGTGATCCCGGCGCGGCGGGCCACCCGGCGCACGACCCGGGCAGCGCCGTGCCGGTCCAGCCGCCGGCCGTCGCTGCCGAGAAAGACCGGCCCTTCGCACCGCTCGCCGACCGCCAGGTCGATCGCCCGCGCGGTGCGCGGGGCGAGCGGGATAGTGACCACCTTGCCGCCCTTGCGGGTGATGGTCAGCGTCCGGTGCCCGCGATCGCGCCGAGTTCGTTACGGTCCACCCCGATCGCGTGCGACTCGTAGTCCAGCCGGGGACGGCGGACATGGGCCGCCGGTGAGTGGTCGAGGAGGTCTTCCTCGACCGCATACTGGTAGAACCCGGCGATGGTGCACAGCCTCCGGGTGATGGTGGCCCGGGCTCGGCTTTTGGTTTCCAGGTCGCGGGCGAAGCACTCGATGTCCGCGCGGCGGGCTTGGAACAGGCGCAGATGACGCTGCTGGCACCAGCTAGTGAACTGGCGCAGGTCCAGCGCGTAGGCCTCACGGGTCAGGCCGGTATAGCCAGCCAGGAACCCAGCCAGCGCCAGCCGCTCAGCGCCGGTGAACACCGGCTCAGTGGCGGCGATCGCGGTGGACGGGGACAAGGTGGTGGTGGTCATCGGGCACCTCGCGGATCCGGCTGAGACCCGGGGAAGGCAGGGCCAGCCGCGGGCCCAGCGACGATGATTCACCTCACCGTCGATCCACCCCGATGATCACGCAAGGTCGCCGCAGTACCTGTGATCGTCACCCCGTATCGCCGATTCCGGGCGGCAAGCAGCTTGCGTCGGCGGCGCGCGCGGGAACGGCAGATCAGCCGGTTATGGGCGGCAGTTGCAGTGGTGTCACGCGCACCGGGGTGGCGGGCGGGACCGGGAGAGGCTGGCGGCCCGGCAGAGATGGTTTGGCTTGGGCCACCGGCCCGCTTACGTCCCGGCGGGGTGGAAGCGCAGATCGGGCACGAAGTCTTCGGGCGAGAGGAACGTGAAGACCCGCTCGGCTTCGTCTGCAGCCGGCCGTCAGCTGGGCCGAGGTGAACGGCAACGGCGAAACCTTCGAGGTGACGCTCACCGACGCCGGGCACAGCGTCACCGGCCGGGTGTTCCTCGATGAACGGTCCGGCTCGACCCCGCCGATGCCGCTTCAACATCCCGCCCGGTAGCGCATCAGCCGGGGCGGCGGTCACGCGGTCCCAGGCCCTTCGGCCCGCAGGCCAGGGAGCAAGGGCCCTGGATAGCGGCTGGCAGCGCGCGCCAGGCTCATGGTCATGACCCCCGATCTGGCAGAGCAGTTCACCGCCCGAGCGATCGGGCGGATCGGCGGCAGCCCCGCCGCCGCGATCCCGGCTATTGCCTGGCCCGCGCTCAGGAAGGCCGGCCGGGCCTGCTCTGTCCGGCCAAGCCTGTCGTGGCCGCGGTCATGCCACTGGCACCCCGCCGGGACCACGCCACTGACCTGCTGCTGTGCGGCCACCACTACCGGGCGTCCCGCGAGGCGCTTGCGGCGGCGGGCGCGGCGGTCTTCGACGACGCCGACCGCCGGGTCATGCCGCAGGCTTGGGCTCTCGTAAACGCCCGCTCAAGCCTGGTGGCTAAGCAGGGCGCGGCGGTCGCTTCAGTTCGGTCGAGGGGGTAGGCCATGACGGCTATGCAGGTCCGGGGTGTGTCCCTGTTCGTTGAGGTCACCGGGCGGGGGTACCCGCTGGTGCTGATGCATGGCGGCCCGGGGGCGGATCACTGGACGATGCTGCCGTTCCGGCGGTGCGCGGACCAGTTCACCCTGGTCTTTTACGACCATCGGTGCAACGGGCGCTCAGTGGGTGCTCCTGTGTCGTCGATGACCTGGGAGAACCTGACGGCGGACGCCGATGCACTGCGGCGGAAGCTGGGTTTTGAGCGGTGGGCGGTGCTCGGCCATTCGTTTGGGGGGCAGGTGGCGCTTGAGTACGCGCTGCGCTATCCCGGCAGCCTGTCGCACCTGGTGCTGCTCGATACCGGCGGCGACAGCCGCTGGTCGCAGCAGAACGCGGCCGAGGTGCTCGCCAAGCGCGGCTACAGCCCCCAGAAGGTGGAGCTGGTCCGGCGCTGGTTCAACGGCGAGTTCACGCCACATGAGATGCTCCCGATCTTTCTGCGGATTGGGGGCGCGTACTCCTACCGCCCCAGCCTGTGGCTGACTGCCCGCGATTTGATCCGCGGCGAGTGGCGCTCGAAGATGCGGCCGCAGGCGCTGATCTTCGCCGGCCGCCACCTGCTCAAGGGCTGGATGGTAATGGATCGCCTCGGCGAGATCACGGTGCCGACGCTGGTGATGGCCGGACGCGGCGACTTCGTATTCCCGCCCGAGCATCAGCTCGAGCTGGCGGCCGCGATCCCCCATGCGCGCCTGCAGATCATCGAGCACGCGGGCCACAATCCGCACTCCGAGCAGCCCGCCGAGGTCATGGCGGCCGTCACAGACTTCATCCGCTAAGGCGCTCCGACGGCGTGAGCCATCGGAGTGCGGCTGTGGCCCGGGTGAGCCAGGCCCCAGATTTCCGCCGATGACCGGCGATGACAAAAGGAGGAGCCATGCAGAGCGTCAAGGAGGCCGCGGCTGCGTTCCTGGCCAGCGGGCGCATCGCGGTCACGGGGGTGTCGCGCACGCCCAAGAGGCACGGGAGCAACAACGTGTACCGACGGCTGCGCGAGCGCGGCTGTCAGGTCTTCGCGGTCAACCCGAACACCAACGAGGTCGAGGGGGACCGGTGCTATCAGGATCTGGCGTCGATCCCCGGCGGGGTCGATGCAGTGGTGATCGGAACACGGCCCGAGATCGCCGAAGACACCATGCGCGAGTGCGCCGAGCTCGGCATCAAGCACGTGTGGATGCACCGGGGCCCGGGCGCAGGCAGCGTCTCCGGCGCCGCCACCGGTTACGGCCGACGGCACGGCATCACCGTGATCGATGGAGGCTGCCCGTTGATGTTCGGGCCCACCGCCGACTTCGGGCACAAGATCATGCGCCTGGTGTACGCCGGGCACGTGCCCAAGCAGGTGTGAACCAGCGTGCGGTCGGTCAGTGTGACCCTTCGAGCGCGACATCAAGAAAGAGGAGAAGACAATGGATGCCAACCAGCTAGAACTGCACGCGCATCTGAAGATCCGTCCCGGGCAGTTGGAGGGATTCAAAAAACAAGCGGCCGAATGCATGAGGGTGGCAAGAGAGGTGGACACCTGGACGCTTCGCTACGACTGGTTCATCAGCAGCGACGGCACCCAGTGCGAGGTCCATGAGGCCTATGTCAATTCGGAGGGCATGATCGAGCACTCACACAACATCGGGGAGGCTCGCGGCAAACTCTTCGCCGAGTTCGCCGAAGATCATTTCATGACATTCTACGGGGAGGTGTCACAAGAGCTTTTCGACATGGTGGAGGCGATGCAGAAGGCAGGGCACGTCAGGGTCACCTGGTTCTCCTTCCTCCAAGGTCTGGAGTCGCCTGCAAGCGTATAACCAAAGCCTGAGCGGGGATGTTAAGCAAGCACCTGGCCATGATCGGCCTCGTGGCCTAGCGTCGCGATGTGTTACTCGATGCCGATGCGCTCGCGATGGAGCAGAGCAAGGCGCACAACGAAGGAGCATCGCAGGCCGGTGGATTAAGCACGTGACTCCGCGTCTTGTCCCATCGGAAGGAGGAAGAGAGATCATGAAACAGCAGCACAGTCAGGACCAGGTGGTCGCGTATCCAAAGGTCAGGTGTTTTCTTGAGGCCGCGATTCGTTCCACCCACCACAAGCCCATGATCAATGGCTTGCTCGAGGTCGATGTGAGCAGGGCACGTGCTCACCTCAGGGACCATCAGGCGGAAACCGGGGAGTCCCTGTCATTCACGGCGTTCCTCATGGCCTGCTTGGCGAAAGCCGTCGATGAGCACAAAGCCGCGCACGCCATGCGCCTTGGCAGCAACCGCCTCATCCTGTTTGCGGACGTGGACGTGCTGACCTACATTGAACGGGAGGTGGCCGGCCAAAAACAAATCATGCCCTACATCGTCAGAGCCGCCAATCGCAAGACCTTCCTCGAAATTCATCACGAGATCAGAGCAGCCCAGGTGCAGGACATGGCAAAAGCCAAGGTGGGGGGTCCAAAGCGCTCCAGTTCCTGCCGGCCGTGCTCTTCCGGCCGTACTTCTGGGCCTCCACCCGGGTCGCGAGAAGGTACCCCCGGGTGTGGAAGAACGCCTGGGGGACGGTGACCCTGTCGGCCGTGGGAATGTTTGGCAAAGGTGCCGGATGGGGCATCCCGCCAACCATCCCATCACTGTGCTGGATGACGGTGGGCGGCGTCGGCGAGAAGCCGGGAGTCGTGGACGGGCAGATCGCCATCCGCGAATACCTGGGCCTGACGGCCAGCTTTGATCACAATATGATCGACGGCGCCCAGGCGACACGTTTCACCGAGCGGCTGAAAGAACTGATCGAGAGCGGCTATGGCCTGACCGGCCAGGACGCGGGTTCTGCACGCAACGAGAGCAATCCCCAGCCACAGGAAGTCTGACACGTGCGCCTTCTGGCTCCTGAGATGAAAGAGCGTTACGGGGTCCGGTGAAGCAGGCTCACGCTTTGTACATAAGGTAGGTCAGGCGCCGCATCACCGGTAGCCCGCGATCCGGTCAGGTGCGACGCGCCATGGCGATCTTCGTGCCTCGCAGCGATCGCCAGAACCTGGACCCGCGCCGCGGGAGCCCTTCGCCTCCGCTGGACGGAACCTACGCCACACCGTGAATCTTGGGCAGCAGGAAGGCGGCGGGGACACGGCTGACGGCCCGCTGGCACGGCCAGGCACAGGAGAAGAGCACCATGACCAACAAGCACGGCACCCATATCGAGGCCCCCGTGGAAAAGGTGTTCAACTTCTTCAAAGACCCCAAGAACTGGCAGGAACTCCAGCATGCAGATCAGCTCACGGACGTCAAAGTGACCGACCAGGGCGTGGGCACCTACTACCGCGTGATTCTCCCCATTCCCGGCGTCCGCATCAAGGCCCTCGGCGTGTTCACCGAGTTCATTCCCAATCAGCGCATCACCGACACGTCGTCGCTGTCCCTCGCTGGCACCTTGACGTTCTCGTTCGAGCCCGAAGGCTCGGGAATGAAGCTGACGATGGAGAGCCATCCACGTTCCTTCTGGCGGATCCCACCCCTGAAGGAGCTGGCGCAATGGGTCATGCTAAAGCGCCACAAACGATACATGTCCGCACTGAAGGCCACCATGGAAACCCAGGGCTGATTCCTTTGACTCACACCCGAGAGCCCGACTGCTGCCGACACTGCTGCCAAGGCCATGGCCAGCTATCGATGCAGAAGGACGGGCCAGGAATATCGGCCCAGCGCGTGGCCAACACTGGACGGTTCTGGACGGTCCGCCCATTACTACGGAACAGTAGGTCACGCTTGCTGCGTTCCTAGAGGCCGACCTACGCTTAAGCAGCGCGGAACATCCAGATATGCGCGAGCAGTGTCCTGACCGGCATTGAGGCGATATCGGCGCAGATCGGCGGCTATGCGAGCTAGCTTCCATCGAGTCTCAAGCACGTTCGGTAACCAGCTGGGGGATGACAGCCTTGGCGTGCGAATGCATATGCCGCACGGCTCGCAATGCGCCGTGCCGTGCCTGCGGAAATGCAACCCTCGGCACGGGCTTGGCGTGCTCAGGCCTGCCCGGGCCGGTTGGCCGGCGCCGACGCGAGACTACAGGCGTGACCGGTCGGCCACGTGCGGCGCGGCGACGCCGGCAGGCGAGGGTGTAAGCAGGAGGCACACGCGCCGCTGGCCTGTCTGGACGCCGCGATTCTGGACGCTGCGATCCTGGCGGTTGCCTACTTTCGACGGAGGTGTCGTATGGGCCAGGACGACTTCCCGGATCCCGGGACCGGCTTCGTGGTGACCCACTTCCTGGTGGTCTCCGACCAGGACCGGTCCCGCGACTTCTACCATTCCGTGTTCGGGGCGACGGTCGTGGAGGAACGCGACCCGGTCGTCATGAAGATCGCCAACAGCTGGCTCATCCTCAACGTGGGCGGCGGCCCGACAGACGACAAGCCCACGGTGACGCTGGCGACACCCGCCGACCCAGACCGCGCCAGCGCGTTTCTCAACATCAGGGTCGCCGACATCGGCCGGGCCTACCGCGACTGGTCGGCCAGAGGCGCGCAGTTCCTCACCGAGCCAAAAGACCACGGCCGCGAAATCCGCGCCTACATCCGCGACCCGGACGGGCATCTGATCGAGGTCGGCCAGACGACAACCCGGCCGAGCCCGTCCTAAAGCGGCCAGCTCAGCCCAGCGGCTCGGGCACGCGCACCGGCTCGCCGGCGCGACAGCCGGCAGAGTGGCCGATTCCTGGCTGTAGCCATCAATCGATTGCGGCTGTCCTGCGGTCTGTGAAGGTGGACGCGCGCATGACTGCTGCGTGTGCGCCGGGCGTCAGCCGACAGCATTGCCCTCGCGGTCGGCAAAGATCTCTGCCCGCCCGGGACCAGCCGGTTGCCGTCACGGCCGCGCGGCCCAAGCGGGCACGGCGGGACGGAAAACCCAGCAGACACCGCCGCCAGCAGGCACTCAAGGCCGACCCAAGAGTCAAAGACCAGACACTAAAGGGACCCGCCCGCATCGGCTGCGGCCGTGTCAGGGCGGCTTGTTCAATCGCGGCGCCGCATCCGCCCGCCAGGCGTGCCATCTGTGAACGGCCGGTGCCGCCAGCTGCCGCCAATCGACGTCCAGAACGCCGGTCAAGTGACGGTCAAATGATCTCCGTGGGGATCATACGAGAGTGGTAACAGCGCTCTGACCTGCGATTTTGCGTGGAGCTAAGGGGACTCGAACCCCTGGCCTCTTGCATGCCATAAACGTCCGGGCACCCTCCTGGCCAGCGGCGACTGGCTGACGGCCTGGTCAGAGGCTCCTCTTCAGCCCAGTTGGGAGCAGTTCAGGCGAGTTCACCCCAGTTGTGATCTCCCAAATTCCTCCCAGTTGACCTTGGAGGAGCAGCATGTCTGACAATTTTCGCCACCCTAGCAGCCCGCCGCCCGCAACGAACGTGCCTGCCGACCAGCCAGGCCCAGCCGCAGCGCCCACCCACATAGCCAACGGCCAGATGACCACCCACGACGCGCGGCACACCGAGACAGCGACGAACACCGGCAGCAGCAACAGCCACTCCCCCAGCCCACACCAGCCGGTCCCGCCTGCTCATCGTCACCTCCCGGCCGATCACCGCCGCGCCACCGCCACGGCCGTCCGGAACAAGGGTTGCGGCAGCGACCCGCGCCCGTGCCGGACCGGAAGCACCGGACCGGCTCGTCCGGCCAGCGCACCCGCCAGCACCGGCCGACCCGCACCGGCACCAGCCGCGCAACCCACGATCCGGTCCTGGCCCCTGGTCCTGCTGGCCGCCCCCGCCGCCGTGGCTGTGTGGTCCGGCTGGGTCGGCATCGGCCGGATGACCGGGTTCGGCCAAGTCCGCCCACTGCCGGGCATCTGGGACTCCCTGCACCTGGACTCCGCGATCACCCTGCCCATCGGCGTCGAAGCCTACGCTGCCTACGCGCTGCGCGCGTGGCTGGCCAGCGGCGCCCCGGTCACCCGCCCGGCCCGCCGCTTCGCCCGCTGGTCCGCCATCGCAGCGCTGCTGCTGGGCATGGCCGGGCAGATCGCCTACCACCTGCTCACCCAGGCCGGCGCCACCCGCGCGCCGTGGGAAATCACCACCGCCGTGTCCTGCCTGCCGGTCGTGGTCCTCGGCATGGGGACCGCTCTGGCGCATCTGCTCCGCGCCGGCCCGCGCAGCGACACCGAGCCAGCTGCCACACCCGGCCGTTTCCCAGACCATCCAACCCACAACCAACCGGCCGGCCGGGAGCACGACCGCTCACACATCGACCAGCCCGCAGCCACGCCGGCCCTGGCCGCCCAGCCGGGCAAAACCGCCCACGCCGGCCACCGAACCGGGGAAGCCAGCCAGAAAACGGACCACCACCACAACCCCGCAGCCGGGTCGGCGGACCCGTGGAACGGCCAGCTGACGCCCACCCAGCAGGCACGGATGACCCAGGCGCGGACCGCCGCCACCCAACTCACCGTCTCCGGGCAACGCATATCACGCCGGACGCTACGCGCATGGGGCGTGAAGGGCTCCAACGCCGACCTCGGCGTCCTGGCCCGCATCATCGCCATCGAACCCGCCGCCCCAGGCACCGTTACCGGGTAACACCCGGCCACGCGCCCGCCGCCCGGCTGGGCCAGCGGGAACCTGGCCTCACACGGTCATCGACGCCTCAGCACCGATCTTCGGATCACACACTCAAACTACAAGCCCGGACGTGGCCGCCCAGCAGCTCCTCCTCCACGCGGAGACATCGACGCCATGACAGCCTCACACCGACCACGCCGTGAACCGTCCCAGGCACCGACGCCCGCACGCGACCGCTCCTACCCGGCTTGACCGCCCCTGTAATGCCGATGAGCGTGCGGGTCGTCTGCTCGGATTTGCCGAATCTATTATGCTCCGGACGATGTTCACAAGCCTGTCGCCGA
>WNGE01009653.1_pt1 | contig 10123 bp, 12 predicted proteins | sample 5400651 | NCBI WGS metagenome assembly WNGE01 (sample SAMN13153370, study PRJNA577476) | soil metagenome | isolation source: 60 cm soil or saprolite under grassland replicate 2 | place: USA:California | collected 2016-06-15 | reverse complement strand
AAGATTGTCGAAGTGCCGGTGGGCATGGAAATCAACATGTACGCCTGCGCCGCGCGCAAATAGTCGGCACCGAAACGATCTGCCCGGCTCGATCGGCAAACCTTGCGTCGAGCCGTGGCAGGCGTCCTGCCGGCGACTTCAAAATCGTTGGCCGGGATCAGCCCGGCTTCCGGGCGTCAAGCGAATCAAGACGTCACGCGAATCAAGACGTCAACCGAATCAAGACATGGATAAGGTTAAGTCACGCTTGGACCGGCGGGCGTCCGGGCATGCCCGCGTGTGTCGCGAACCTCTGGATCAGTCGTCCCGGTCTCTCGCCCTGGGCTAAAGCCTTGTGGTAGGGTGCTCGTGCTTTCGTCACCTGCACCCCATGGCCTTCGGAATGTGAATGCCAACGCCTGCGAAGACGTTCCGGTCGGCCATCCTGTGCTTCTCCGCGCTGTTTCCCCTGTGCGCTCATGCCGAAGGCATCGATACCGAGCATATCTTCGGGTTCATGATCGGCACGGATGTCGGCAATGTCGGCGAGCGGGAGTTTCAAAGCCAGACCACGGGACGCTTCGGCAGGGGCGGACGCTATCGGGCGATCGGCGAGGAGCTTGAAGCGGAATTCGTGCCCGCCAAAAATTTTCGCGTCGAGGTGGGAAGCACGTTCGCAGGCCACGACATCGCCGGCGTCCCGGGTCTCGACGACCAGCGCCGATTGTCCTGGCAGGGCGTCTCCGTGGACTTCCGCTACCGGTTTCTCGATCGGGATGCCGCCCCGTTCGGCCTGACCTTTGCGCTGGAAACGCATGCCGACCGTGTCGATGAGACCACGGCCGCATCGGTGCGGAGTTATGGCACCGAATTCACCCTGGCATTCGATCGTGAGATCATTCCAAACGTCGCGGTGGCCGCACTCAATTTCATCTATCAGCCGGAATGGACGCGGATGGTCGGTAGCGGGGCGGCCGAGCAGGAGTCCACCATCGGCGCCGCGGTCGGGGTGATGGCGCAACTGCGTCCCGGCTTCTTTCTGGGCGGCGAAGCGCGCTATTTGCGCCGATATGACGGCATCGGTCTGGAGGAATTTTCCGGCCAGGCGCTCTATCTCGGCCCCGTCGCCTATCTCCAGCTCTCGGAGCGTTCGCGGCTGACCGCCACCTGGAGCGTTCAGGCCTGGGGGCGCCCGGCCGGATCGAATGCAGCCGTCGACCTCGTCAATTTCGAGCGTCATCAGGCCCGCTTGGTCTACGGCATCAATTTCTAGAGCATGATCCGGAAAAGTGGATACCGGTTTTCCCTCGCGACAAACGCGAAGCGTTTGCGCGGAGATCATGCTCAAACAAAAAGTTAGAGCGGGATGACGATTCGAAGAAAAGTCATCGCGCTCTAAGGCGGAAATGGCTCCAGCGGCTCAGCGGGAACCCGGATGATTCACGGGGGTGTGAAACCGCGCCTTGCCGATTTCGTACCTATCGGTGTTATCTGTTCGACAAACCAGCCGGGGATCCAGGGCATGAACCCGATCGACCTGATTGTGACCGTCTGTGCGGTGCTGTCGCCTGCCACCTGCGAGGAGACCCATTTGGTGTTTTCCTCAAGCGCCTCGCTGCAGCAATGCGCGATGGCGGCACCGCCCTATATCGCGCAGTGGGTGGGCGAGCATCCGAAATGGACGGCGGTCAAATGGCGTTGCGAATATCCGCACAGCAACGACAAGGCGGATACCGGCGAGCCGAAATCCGCCGGCTGATTACGCGGGGAATAGCCTCGCTGGGATCACTTGGTGCAGTCCTTCAAATCCTTGTCCGAAATCGAAAACACCGCATCCGCCCTGATATCGATATCGCGCACGACGCATTGCCGTGCGCCGCGATAGCTGACCTTGGCATCGTAGCGTCCCGGCTCGACGCCGGAGATGCGCAGGCGCTCGTCGTGGTCGACCTCCTTGTCCTTGTCGTTCAGGGTTTGGTTGGGTCCCCAGTCGTTCTTTCCGGCAGGCGACAGCTGGAAACCTGATATCGTCGAGGTCGTCAGGTTCCACAGCCGGATGCCTTTGCCTTGGGCGACAAGTTCGCCATTGCCCGCCAGCAACAGCGCGATCGAAGCCAGGCAAGCCAGGATCCATCGTATCAAATAATCCTCCCAACAGCTTGGCGCCGTCATTGGTTGATCAGACGGTCGCGATTTTTTGCCTTGTCGAAATTTCTTGCCTGGTCGAGTCCGATTGGACTGACCAGCTTCGCTGATACCAGATCGGCGCCGTCGAAATCGGTATCGACGACCGTGACAGCGGTCAAGTCGGCTCCGCCGAGCTGAGCGTTCCTGAGGGATGCGCCGGTCAGATCGGCGCCCTTCAGTGAGGCAAATTCGAGATCAACGCGCGACAGGTCGGCGCTGCGCGCGTTGATCCGTTCCAGATTGGCGGATTTGAGCACCGCGCGCATCAGACCCATCGATTGGTTGCGCATGTCGGCGCTCAAATTCGCGTCCGCGATCGACGCGCCGACAAGGCTCGCCCCGGTAGGATCGGCAGCAACGCGCGCGCCTGTGAGATCGGCGCCGTCAAGACGGGCGCGCGCCATCTGCGAGGCGAACAGGTTGGCGCCCTTCAGGCTCGCGCCGGTCAGGTCCGCCTCGAGCAGCCATGCCTGGTCGAGGATAGCGCGATCGAGTTTGGCGCCGGCGAGCTTCGTCCTGTTGAGCCGCGCGGCGCGAAAAGTCACGCCGGAAAAGTCGAGACCGGAAAGGTCGAGGCCGGACAGCCGCTTTCCAGTGAAATCGGCTGCGGTGGCCGTCGTTGCCGCCAATGCGGCCTCGACTTCCGCCCGGGTCATTTCGGCCGAGACCATGTCAGGCGACGACAGGTCAACGTGGCGCATCATATCCTGCGCCGTCGCCGTCATCGCGGCAAGACCGAGGCCGAGCGCTATTGTTGCGATCGCGCGTTTCATCATCAACTCCGCCACCGGGACATTTTACCACGCGTCCCAAGCGTTGCCTATGACGCATCTCGGACGGAGTGATCGCCATTGATCCGTCGCGCGATGTCGGCCTTGATCGCCGCGATCTCGGCTTCGCCGCGCGTGCTGCGCGGCGTGCGGATCGGCAGGTCGGCGAGAAGTTTGGCGGGACGCGGCGATAGTAGCAACAGGCGGTCGCCGAGACGAACCGCATCGTCCATGTTGTGGGTCACCAGCAGTGTCATCACGGTTCGGCTTCCCACCAGGGTGGCGATCTGCTCGCGCAGCCGCGCCGCAAGCGCATCGTCGAGCGAGGCCAGCGGCTCGTCGAGGATCAGAAAATCCGGATCGATGGCGAAGGCGCGGGCGAGCGCGACGCGGCGGGCGAGGCCGAGCGACAATTCTCCCGGGAAATGGCTGCGATGTTCGGTCAGTTCCAGAATGGTGAACAGGGCTGAAAGTTTCGCTTCATCGGCATGCGGCGCGGCAAGCCGCACGTTTTCTTCCACCGACCGCCAGGGCAGCAGCCGCGGCTCCTGGAACACCATGCCGATCCGCGCGCCTGCCGGCCGCGAAACGTGCCCCTGATAGTCATGGTCGAGGCCGACCAAGATCTTGAGCATGGTGCTCTTGCCGCAGCCGGACGGGCCGACGAGCACGCCAACCTCGCCGGCGTGCAGCGAGAACTTCACGCCATCCAGCACGACCTGCCGCGCGCCGGCTGCGGTCTCATACGCCTTGTTGGTGATATCGACCTCAAGCTGCACGGGGCCGCCACCGCGATAGCCGGACTTCAAATGGCTGCACCAGCAAGGTTTCGATGACGAGCACGACGGCGGCGAACGTCAGCGAATAAGCGAGCAGGAGCGGGATGTCGAACAATTGGAAAGCCACGCCGATCTCGAAGCCGACGCCGTTGGGGCGTCCGAGCAATTCCGCGACCAGCACGATCTTCCAGACCAGGGAGAGTCCGGAGCGTGCCGCCGCGGCGATGTAGGGCGCGAGCTGCGGCAGGATGACGTGCCGGAACGCCCGCCAGCGCGGGATCGCAAACACGGTGGCCATTTCGTCGAGCGCCCTATCGAGCGCCCGCGTTCCCTCGCGCAGCGTGACCACGGCGGTCGGCAGCTTGTTGATCGCAATCGCCGCAATCGCCGCAACCTCGGTCAGCCCGGCCCAGATGTAGGCGAGCACGATGACGACGAGCGCCGGCAGGTTGAGCAGCAGGATCAACCAGGGATCGCCGAGCCGGTCGGCCAGCCGCACCCGGCCCATCAGGTAACCGATGGCCGCGCCAAGCGTCATCGCAAGCGTAAAGGCGAGCGCAACACGCGCCAATGTGGTGCCGAGATTGACGAACAATGCGCCGGACCTGGCCTCGGTGATCATCACGGCGAGCACCGCGGGAGGTGCCGGCAGCTTGGCGTCGCCGGCGAGCAGCGCCGCGATCCACCAGGTTGCCAGAAACACGACAAACGACAGCAGGCGCAGCACCTCAGTCCCCCGGGATCGCGTGGTAGAACGTGCCGGGATCGAGCTCTGGCGCCGGCCCGACAAGCTCGCGGCCGCCGATGTCAGCCAGCACGCGATAAAGTACGCGCGCGTCGGTCTCCTCGTCGGCGATCAGGCGGCGCGGAATTCCGTCCCGGTAGCGATCGCGATAGGCGCGCAGCGTTGCGGCGTCGGCGGCGCCGGTCAGCGGTGCGATCTTCTCCCACTCCGCGTCGGAGGTAGACAGGATATCTTTTGCCTTGCGGGTCATCGCGATAAAGCGCGCCACCGTCTCCTCGTTCGCGCTGGCCCATGCTTCGTCGAAGACGTAGCCGACCATCGCGATGCGGCCCTTGGCGCCCAGTTTGGGCAGAATATCCTCGATGCCGGCGACGCGGCGGAAACCCTTGGCTTCCAGCGCGGCGGAGAAATTCCAGTAATTGACGATCGCATCCATCTCGCCGCCGAGCGCCTTGGCCGCAAGGAGCGGCGGCGCGCCGTAGACGATGGTCGCTTCCGACTTCAGGTCGACGCCGTCCTGCTTCATTGAGGCCTGCAGCAGCAGCCAGCTCTTGTCGATCGGGCCGCCGGCGACCGCGAGTTTGCGTCCCCTGAGGTCGGCCAACGTCCGGATCGAAGAAGCATCAGGAACCATCACGGCGCCAAGCGCACTCGAATAGGGGTAGAAGGCCAGTTTGGCGCCGAGCCCCCGCTCACGCGACACCCACAGCCAGTCGGAGACCATGATATCGGCATTGCCGGCGCGAAGCGCGATCTTGCCGGATTCGGGGCTGGCGAGTTCGGTCACCTGGATCGAAAGATTGGCCTCGCTATCCAGGCCATGCGCGCGGATGACCGCCAGCTCCCAGGCGAACGTTCCGGTTTTCTGCACCGCAACGCGTATGGTCTCCGCGCCGCGGCATGCGGCGATCGGCGCGACGGCGAGGATGGCCATAGCCAGCAGCGTGCGAACAAAAAGTTTCATTATTCCTGAGCCGTTTCCTTGAGCTATCTTCTTTTCAGCCTCACTGTCATAGCATAGCTTTCAAGCTTGGGAGCCGGAGGAAAGCCATGAGATTTGCCGGATCGGTACGACGTATTGTCGCCGCATTGGCCGCGCTGGCGGCGGCGACGGTGGTCGCGCGCGCCGAGGACGCCAACGATTATCCGACGTCGGCGCGTGCCGAATACGTGTTTGGCTGCTTGAAGGCCAACGGCGAGACGCGGCAGTCGATCGAACAATGCTCCTGCTCGATCGACGTCGTCGCGTCGCTCGTGCCCTATGACCGCTACGTCACCGCCGAAACCGTGCTGAGCATGTCGCAGGTCCGCGGCAATCTCGGCGGACAGTTCCGCTCGTCCGAACAGGCGGCGAACGCGCTGAACGATCTCCGGCGCGCCCAGGCCGAAGCCGAAGTGAGGTGTTTCTAGTTGTTCTCCCTCGCCCCGCTGTTCGCGGGGAGAGGGTTGGGGTGAGGGGTCTCACCGCATATTCGTTTCGCGGATGGTCCCCCTCACCCGGATTGCTGCGCAATCCGACCTCTCCCCGCAGGCGGGGGGAGGTGAGCCACCGCAGCCGCTTCAAATCCCTGATGCCTCGATCTTCCATTCGTGCTGGAAGAGGTGGCCGTCGGTGTCCTTGGCCTCGGCGCGGAATCGCTTGGCGCCATTTGAGGCATATGTGAATCGAATGTTGGGGTCTTCGGAAATCGAAATTCCGCCTTCCATCGAAAGCACCGGGCTGTCGTCCTGCCAGAGGCGCAACACATTGATGAAGAAGGCCGGAATATAGAGCTGGGTGACCTGGTCCATCTGCAGGCCGGAATTGTTGGGATGCCCGATCATGATCTGGGCCTCGCGCGTACCGCTGGCAGAACCGTCGCCTTGCTTGGCGAACTGCCGGTAACGCATCTGGCCAAGCCTTGTCTTGGCTTCGTCCGCGTTCTTGGCGGCAGGCGCCGAGCAGCCGCCGGATGCCTTCACATAGGTCTTCACCATATAGAGTTCGCCGTCGCTCAGCTCGGCCACCGCATGAACATCGGTATAGTTGTTGACCCGCACCCGTGTTGATATCTCCGAAACGTTGGCGTCCGGCCCCAACTCGAACTTCGCGGCCATCGGCGCGGGATTCTGGTCGATGACCAGCGTGATGGTCTTGAGGCGCCTGTGATCGCCGGGCGAAAGTTTTGTGCGCAGCGTCACCGGAACGATCGCGGCATCCTCGGCGCGGTACGGCATCTCGATGGCGATCACGTCGCTGCCATCGTTCATCGGGCGGTTGTTGAAAATGTCCTGGACCAGGCCGGGCCACGGGTCATGCGGATCCGATGTCGCCGCGGGCGCAAGCGGCGCCCCGAGCACGGCGCTCAACAGGCCGGCGATGCAGAGCAGACGGAAGTGAAACCCGGTCATGATCGCGCTCTTCGCGGGAGGCAAGCAACATCCTCAATATAGGCCATTGCGCCGGCTATTCCCATTCAATTTCCGAGAATGCCGTGGTTGCGTTGCGTGCGTTGTAGTCGTCGAACAATTGCCAGCGCGATCGCTCGGAAGCACCGGCGGTTTCGGCCGCGGCCGAAATCGGCTTGCCGTTGGCAACGGCCGCGCGAACGTCGGACGCCAGCTTTTCGAGATAGCGGCGTTGATCGGCGAGCGCTGCCGGCCATGCGCTCACGGCACCGTGACCGGGAACCACGCGCGCCGCAGGGAGGGAGCCTAGTTCGTCGATGGCCTTCAACCAGCCGCGAAGGCTGCCGTCCAGCACGGGTATATGCTCGAGGAACACGAGATCGCCCGCGAACAGGGTTTTGGTTGGCTCGTCCAAGACGGTGAGATCATTGTCGCTATGCGCGGCCGGCCACGCCCTTAACGAGAGGGTTCGTGAGCCGAGATCGAGGTTGAGCGTGCCGTCGACCAGCAGCGTCGGCGGCACCAGGCGCACCTCGTCGATCAACTGGTCGCCCATCGTTCTCCTGAAGCCATTGAGATAGAACTGCCCGCGCGCGGCCAGCGCCCGCGGCAGGTTGTTGTGGCCGACGAACACCGTGCCATCGCGCGCGAAAGCCGCGTTCCCGAACACATGGTCGGGATGGCCGTGGGTGTTGATCACGTAGCGGATCGGCTTGTCGGTGCGGGCGCGAATCGCCGCCAGCAGCCGCTCGCCCTCGCGAACGCTGCCGCCGGTATCGATCACCGCAACCGCGCTCTCGCCGACGATGAATCCGACATTGGCGATCGCGCCTTCGTTCTCGCGCGTCATCAGCGAGGTTTCGCCGCTATGCACGAATATTCCGGGAGCGACTTCGCTCACAGGCAATCCTAGTCCCTGTGCCTGCGCTAGCGTCGATATCCCGAACACCGCAAGCAGTGCGATCATCGAAGCGCCATGAGCCATGTTTCCGCCTCAGTTTCGCTAGCGACCGGCATCGGCCGCTTCGGCTTCCCGTCAAGCTGGTGTGCGTCGCAACACGAAAAGCCGATCCGCGATCAGGACTATTCCTGTTGCACGCTGTGGACTGCTGGGCAATCTATCGATGACGGCCAACCACCCGATCAAGAGGAGACCGCGCAATGAACGATATCGGACGCCGCCGCTGCATGTTGGTTGCGCTCGCTGGGCTCACCGCCTTGCTGACCGGCGGGGATATCGCCCGCGCGCAGACCAATGACAGCGGCGATTTGTCGATCGAACTCGTCGATCCCAAGGTCTTGCGGGTGTGCGCCGATCCGCGCAATCTGCCGTTCTCCAACGACAAGGGCGAAGGGTTCGAGAACAAGCTCGCGGAGCTGTTCGCCGACAAGCTTCATAAGAAGCTCGACTACATGTACTTTCCGCAGGCGTCCGGGTTCGTTCGGGTGACGCTCAGCGCCCATCGCTGCGACGTCATCATGGGCTTTCCGCAAGGCGACGATCTGGTTCAGGGGACCAATCCGTATTACCGCACGGCCTATGCGCTGGTCGCCAAGGCGGGCAACGGCCTCGACGACGTCGCGACGCTGGAAGACGAGCGCCTCAAGGGCAAGCATATCGGCATCGTGGCCGGCACGCCGCCTGCCACCAACATGGCGGTCGCCGGCCTGATGGCCAACGCAAGACCCTATCCGCTGATGATCGATACCCGCATCGATTCCTCGGCGCAGGCCATGATCGATGACCTGATGTCGGGACAGATCGACGCCGGCGTTCTATGGGGACCGATGGCGGGCTTTTACGCCAAGAAGGCAAATCCGCCGCTCCATGTCACGCCGCTCGTCAAGGAAACGACGGGGCCGCGGCTGGTCTATCGCATCGGCATGGGCGTGCGGAACGCCGACCAGAACTGGAAGCGGCAGCTCAACCGGCTGATCCAGGAGAACCAGCCGGAGATCAACAAGATCATGCTCGACTTCGGCGTTCCCCTGCTCGACGAGGGCGATCATCCGATCACCGCGGAGGCGGCCGCAAAGTCGCCATGAGCGGAAGGCTGGCGGGCCTCCTGCTTGCGCTATCGGCCTTGGCTGGTCCAGCCTCCGCGCAGGACAAGCCGCCCGAGCCCGACGGATACCGCACCGAAAACTATCGCACGCCGGTTCCGGCAACGCTTGCCGGGGCGCGCGTGCTGACGACCGGGGAGGCGGCGACGATCTGGCGCGCCAAGAGCGGCGTCTTCATCGACGTGCTGCCGCGCGCGCCCAAGCCGCCAAACCTGCCCGCCGGCACGGTCTGGCGCGACAAGCCGCGGCCCAACATCCCCGGCAGCGTCTGGCTGCCCGATACCGGCTATGGAAAATTGGCGGCCGCGACCGAAGAATATCTTCGCGCCGGACTCGCCCGCGCCTCCGCGGGCAACAACGCAACGCTGCTCGTGATCTACTGCCAGGCCGATTGCTGGATGTCCTGGAACGCGGCGAAGCGGGCGCTGTCCTACGGCTATCCCAATGTCGCCTGGTATCCGGAAGGCACCGATGGCTGGGAGTGGGCCAATCTGCCCTTGTCCGAGTCACAACCGGAGCCGCGGGCCGGCGAGGAGACATCAGGGTCACGCTAAAAGACGCGATCTCCAATCACCTCCCCCCGCGTGCGGGGGAGAGGTCAAGAGCGGGGAGAGGGAGCAGTCACGTTACTCCATCTCCTGCTGGATGGTGCGGCCGAGCGCGAACAGGCGCTGGTCGACCGCGGTCGGCACCTCGCAGACGAATTTCACCACGCGCCGCCGGTCCTCGAAAATCCGTGTCTCCCATACCAGCTGGTTGCCGAGCTCGTCGATCTTGGGCTGATCCGGGGGCGAGGCGTCCTGCAGCGCCTGCAAAGCAAGCGTGTCGTCGCGAATCTTTTCCGCCGCCTCGCGCTGCTTGCGCATCACGCGCTCGAGCCCGTTCATGACCGAGGCGCGCTGGGCATTGAGCGAATCGAACAGCCCGGCGAACAGCAGCTTGCCGGCCGTGGTCTTGTCCGACGAAGCTGCCAGATGCTCCGTGATCGCCTTCTGCGCTTCCTCGATCGGGGTCCGCCGTGCAGCCAGCTTCGTCACCAGCGCACTGATCTTGACGTCTTCCTTCCACTTGTCGGCGACATCGTCGAGCGGCGGGCCGGCCCACACCGCGGCGAGCGAGATCTCCGGCACTTTGGCTTGCGCGCAGGGCCAATTCGGATAGCGCGGATCGGCGGCCCAACCCGGTTCGCCCGATGCCGTGAAGAGGAACAG
>WNGE01009652.1_pt1 | contig 10123 bp, 10 predicted proteins | sample 5400651 | NCBI WGS metagenome assembly WNGE01 (sample SAMN13153370, study PRJNA577476) | soil metagenome | isolation source: 60 cm soil or saprolite under grassland replicate 2 | place: USA:California | collected 2016-06-15 | reverse complement strand
TTCGATCGCAGCCGACGGCCTGAGCCTGCGTGTCGTGTCCGTGCAGGGCGGCCGCCCAACCCGAATCGCGCCGATGCTTCTCTACCGCGACTACCTGACCTGGTGTGATGGGCGACTTGTGTTCACGGGCGGCGGAGACCGCGTCGCCACGAATCACAAGCGTCTGCTCGTTGCCACACCTCCGGACTGGCGGCCGCGACCGCTCGCCGGAAGATCCGCCCGCTCGTGGGGATCGCTCGCGTGCGCACCTGGTCAAGCGTCGGTCGTCGCACAATCACAACCAAGCAGTCGCAATCCAGCCTTCTTCGCGGCGCACTGGGCCCTCTGGCGGGTTGGACTCGACGGCTCGATGCGCCAGGTGACCTCGCCGCCGCGCGGGTACGCCGACGAATCCGCCCGCTTCTCCCGTGACGGCCGCACGATGCTGTTCGTGCGCACGTGCAAAGGCATCGGCAGCCTGTATGCCCGGCGAAGCGGACGCCTTGTCGGACCGATCCTCCGGCTCGGTGACAACATCGGCTACTACGGCCATCACGACTGGTGGCAGACGGCCGCCTGGTCGGCCGCGCGCTAGCGTCCGGACCGTGCGGGTCAAGGTGAGGTTGTTCGCAGGGCTCCGCGAACGTGCTGGCTGGAGCGAGCGCGAGCTCGACGACGTCACGCGCGTCGACGATGTCTGGCCCGCGCTCAGCCTCGGGCCAGAGCCGGCCGGGCTGCTCTACGCCGTCAACAAGGAGTACGCGCAGCGTGATCGCGAGCTGGCGGAGGGCGACGAGGTGGCGGTGATCCCACCGGTGTCGGGCGGCTCGTTCCGACTCAGCGCCGACGCGCTCTCGCTCGACGCCGTCGTCGACGAGGTCCGCTCGGACAGGGCAGGCGCGATCGCCACCTTCATCGGGACGACGCGCGTCGAGTCACGGGGACGGACCGTGCAGCACCTCGACTACGAGGCCTACGAGGGCATGGCCGAGCAGGTGATGGCGGACATCGCGGCGGGATTGAAGGAGCGGTACGACGTCTGGGAGATCGCCATCCACCACCGCACAGGCCGTGTCGACATCGGCGAGGCCTCCGTCCTGATCGCCGTCTCCGCACCGCACCGCCAGGACGCGCTCGCCGCGTGCAAGGACGCGATCGACACGCTCAAGCAGCAGGCACCGCTCTGGAAGAAGGAGGTCTACGAAGGCGGCGAGGAATGGGTGGGGCGCGGCTCCTAGGCACAATGGCCGGGATGGAACGCGAATACGACCCGATCCATCCGCGCGGCACGGACTGGCGCGGATTCTTCAGGCGCCTCTGGGCCCCGATCTTCGGTGCGATCGTGCTCATCGCGAAGTTCGGGTTCGCCGCCGTCAAGTTCTTCAGCATCTTCATCTCGGTCGCGGCCTACTCCCTGATCTGGGGCTGGAAGTTCGCGGTCGGTTTCGTCGTCTTGATCCTCGTCCACGAGCTCGGCCACTTCTTCGAAGCACGGCGACAGGGACTCGACGCGACCTTGCCGACGTTCATCCCGTTCCTCGGTGCGTTCGTGCTGATCAAGAATGCACCGCTGAATCCGTGGCGCAACTCGCTCGTGGCACTCGCGGGGCCGGCGCTCGGAGGCGTGGGCGCGGCCACGTGCTGGGGCATCGGCGAGTCGATCGACTCCGACCTCTTCCGCGCGCTCGCCTACGCCGGCTTCCTGATCAACCTGATCAACCTCGTTCCTGTCGGCATCCTCGACGGAGGCGCCGTGTGGCGGTCGATCCGCCTCGCGCGCCACTCCGTGCCGGCCCCGCCCGGACAGGAATTCGCGATGGGCAGCACGTATCCGATTGCCATCCCCGGCGGGGGCCCCGGTCGCGCGATGCAGATCGGGCTCCTCTACGGCATGCTCGTCACGCTGCTCGTTCTCGGCATGATCGTCACGCACGTCTCACAGCACCGGCTGTAGTGGAAGACCGGCGGATCCTCTCGTCGGAGGAGAAAGCCTCCGACCTGGAGCGCCACGTCGCGATGATCGCCCACGAGTTCAGGGAGGGCTTCGAGGCCGTCGACAGGATCGACCGTCCTGCGGTGACGATCTTCGGCTCGGCGCGCGTGGGCGACGACGATCCGGCCTACGCGAACGCGCGCGAGGCCGCACGGCGGTTCGCCGAAAGAGGCTGGGCGGTGGTGACAGGCGGTGGCCCCGGTGTCATGGAGGCGGCGAACCGGGGTGCCAAGGAGGGTGGTGGTCTGTCGGTCGGTTTCAACATCGAGCTTCCGCACGAGCAGCGCGGCAATCCGTACGTCGACCTCGCGCTCACCTTCCGTCACTTCTATGCGCGCAAGACGATGTTCGTGAAGGCGGCAGAGGGCTTCCTCGTGTTTCCGGGCGGGTTCGGCACGGTCGACGAGCTGTTCGAGGCGCTGACGCTGATCCAGACCGGCAAGGTCCTGCACTTTCCGGTCGTGCTGTTCGGCTCGGATTACTGGGGTGAGTTGCTCGACTGGGTGCGCGGGGAGCTGCTCGCGGACGGGATGATCTCCCCGGAGGATCTCGACCTTCTGTTCGTGACCGACGACATCGACGAGGTGATCGCTCGGGTGATCGATGGCCATGAGCGCCGCGCCGCCGAGACTCCGGCCGAGCCGGCCAAGGCGGACGCGCAGTGATCGCGCGCATCTGGCGTGGCTGGACGACCCCGGCGAACGCGGATGCCTACGAGCAATTCCTCCGCGGCACGATGTTTCCGTCGATTCACCGCGTGGCCGGATTCCTGGGCGCGGATCTCCTGCGCCGCGACGCCGGCGACGAGGTCTCGTTCGTCACGATCACCCGATTCGTGTCCATGGAGTCGGTGCGTGCCTTCGCGGGCGCCGACTACGAGCAGGCGGTGATCGAGCCGGAGGCGAAGCGGCTGCTCTCGCGCTACGACGAACGGTCCGAGCATTACGAGATCGTGATCGAGCGGGCGTGATGAGGCTCCGTGACCTGCCGTCCGTGGACGAGCTCGCCCGCGGAGTCGACGACCCACTCGCGGTCGAGGCTGCGCGCACGGTTCTTGCACGCGCGCGAGAACAAGTACAGACCGGCGAGGATCCGGGAGATCTCCGGGCGCGGCTCCGTCAGGAGCTGTCCGAGTCGCGTGCGCCTCGCCTGCAGCGTGTGATCAACGCGACGGGCGTGATCGCGCACACGAACCTTGGACGGGCACCGCTGGCCGCGCCGGCCCTCGAGCGTGTGGTGGAGGCCGCACGCGGCTACTCGAACCTCGAGTACGACCTGGACGCCGGCACACGCGGCTCCCGGCAGGCGCACGTGGCCGCTCTGCTGCAGCGGCTCACCGGAGCGGAGGCCACGCTGGTGGTGAACAACAACGCGGCCGCCGTACTGCTCGCGCTGGCTGCCCTGGCCGAAGGACGCGAGGTGCTCGTCTCTCGCGGCGAGCTGATCGAGATCGGGGACGGCTTTCGCATCCCCGACGTGCTCGTCCGGTCGGGCGCGCGCCTGCGCGAGGTCGGGACGACCAATCGGACGCGCGCGCGCGACTACGAGAACGCGATCGGACCGGAGACCGCCGTCCTCCTGCGCGTTCATCAGTCGAACTTCCGTGTCGTCGGCTTCACGGAGCAGCCGCGGCTCGAGGAGCTGAAGCTGGTGGCTCATAGCCACGACCTGGTTCTTGTCGACGACCTCGGCTCGGGTGCACTCGTCGAGGTCGGGGACGAGCCGACCGCGCGGGCCAGTCTTGCCGCGGGTGCCGACCTCGTCTGTTTCTCCGGCGACAAGCTGCTCGGCGGCCCGCAGGCCGGCGTCATCGCCGGACGTGCCGACCTCGTCGAGCAGCTGCGACGACATCCCCTGCAACGTGCGCTGCGTGCCGACAAGCTCACGCTCGCGGCGCTCGAGGGGACGCTCAGACTCGCACTGGAAGCGCCGGGCGAGATCCCCGTGCTGCGCATGCTCCGCGAACCGCCGGAGCGCGTCCGCGAACGAGCGCAACGTCTTGCCGACCTTGTCGGAGGCGAGGTCGAGGAAACGGTCGCGCGCGCCGGCGGCGGCGCTCTCCCGCTCGCAGAGCTGCCGAGCTACGCGTGCGCCGTCGAGGAGGTCTTAACCGCGCTGCTCCGGCTGGGCGAGCCGCCGGTTGTCGGGATCGTGCGGGACGGCCGGCTCCTGCTCGACTGCCGGACGATGACCGACTCCGAGGTCGACGAGGCAGCGGCCGCCGTTGCAGCTGCACGCTCGTGAGTGAGCTCCCACCCGAAGCGCGGCTGTGGAACCTTATTCGCGGAGCGCTTGGAACGAAGGCACTGGCCATCGCCGCGGACCTCGGCATCGCCGATGCACTTGCCGACGGGCCGCGTCCTGTCGCTCAAATCGCCGAAGAGACCGAAGCCGATCCCGACACCCTGCACCGCATCCTGCGGGCGCTTGCAAGCGACGGCGTCTTCGCAGAAGAGAGCGCGGGCATCTACCGGAACACACCACCGTCTGACCTGCTCCGGCGCGACAACGACGACCGGTGGCGCGAGTTTGCTCATATGTGGGGTTCTGCGTTCTATGACGCCATCGGAGCGCTCGACGGACACAAGACCGACGTTCCGTTCATCCGCGCGTTCGGCACGGATTTCTGGTCGTGGCTGGCCGTCAATCCCGCCGAGCGCACCAACTTCGATCGAGCCATGGAAGGCGGACGAGGTGAGCTCGCCGACCGCCTCGCGGCGCTCGAGTGGCGCGGCGACGAGACCGTCGTCGACATCGGCGGGGGGAGCGGCACGCTGTTACGCGAACTGATCGACCGGCGCCCTGGACTGCGCGGCATCGTCCTGGATCTCCCGGAGACCGACCGGGACGACGCGAATTTCGGCGAGGAGATTGCCTTCGTTGCGGGCAGCTTCTTCGAGCAGGCCCCGGCGGGCGATGCCTACATCCTTGCCAAGATCCTCCACGACTGGGACGACGAGCAAGCGACGGCGATTCTGCGGACAATCCGCGCCGCCGCACCAAGCGGGGCACGCCTGCTCGCAGCAGACAGCGTCATCCCCGCTGGGAACGAACCAAACGGGGCGAAGTGGCTCGACCTGTTGATGCTCGTGCTGCAACGAGGCCGCGAACGAACCGAGGCGGAGTGGCGAACTCTCATCGAGGGTGGCAGCTTCACCGTGACGAGGGTCGAGGACGGGCTCGTCCAGGCGACATGCCCCTGACGGTCGGCACCGCCGGTCACATCGACCACGGCAAGACCTGGCTCGTGCGCGCGCTGACGGGGAAAGACACGGACCGACTGCCGGAGGAGCAGACGCGGGGCATCTCGATCGACCTCGGCTATGCCCCGCTCGACCTGCCCGACGGGCGACGGCTCTCGCTCGTCGACGTCCCCGGACACGAGCGCTTCGTGCGCACGATGGTCGCCGGTGCGACCGGCATCGACATGTTCCTGCTCGTGGTCGACGCGGGCGAGGGCGCGCGCCAGCAGACGCACGAGCATCTCTCCATCTTGCGGCTCCTGGGCGTAGAGCGCGGCGTCGTCGCGGTGACGAAGGCCGACGCCGTCGACGCCGAGACAGTCGAGCTCGCGCTCGAGGAGGCACGCGAGCTCGTTCCCGGCCTGGACGTCGTGGCGGTCAGTGCGAAAACCGGCGCCGGACTCGACGAGCTGCGCGCCGCGCTCGCACATGCAGCGACCGAGAGCGAGCGCGAGGATGCGCCGACGCGCCTCTACGTCGACCGCGTCTTCACCCTGCGCGGGATCGGCACAGTCGCGACCGGAACGCTGTGGTCGGGGCGGATCAGTCCTAACGCTGTCCTCCGCGCCGAACCGACCGGCCGGGAGGTTCGCGTCCGCAGCGTGCAGGTCCACGACCATGAGGTGGATGCTGCGGAGCCCGGCCAGCGGGTGGCCGTCGCCCTCCCCGGAGTGGAACGGAGAGATCTTCGGCGCGGCGACGCGCTCGTCGAACCCAGTGCGTACCCCGTCAGCTATCGGCTCGACGTCGAGCTCGAGGAGCTCGCCCCGATGCCGGGACGCGTGATCGTCCACCACGGCACGTCGGCAACGCTGGCCCGCGTCGCCCGCAGCGGTCGTTTCGCGCAGCTTCGTCTCGACACACCGCTCATAGCGGCCCGTGGCGACCGGGTGATCCTGCGCGCCGGCACCACCGTCGGCGGCGGGCAGGTGATCGATCCGGCGCCACCGCGCCACAACGATGCTGCTCGGTATGAGCGCAGCGCCCGCGGCGAGGTGCTCGTTCACGCACCCGTCCGCGGTGAAGACGAACGCTGGCGGTTCTCTGACCAGTGGCTCGCAGAGTTACGCGCCGAACTCGAGGCGCGTCTCGCCGAGGCGGACCCGCTCGATCCAGGAGTGCCCGCGCCGACCGAGCCGTGGGCCGCCGAAGTCATCGCGCTGCTGGGGCTCGAACGTCGGGGTGCAAAGGTCTATCGCGCCGGCGCGACCGGCAGCCTCGGCGCGCGCGAGCGGGAGGCGGCGGAGCTCGAGGCGCGGCTCGGCTCCGAGCCGGTCAGGGTCGGCGACGCTGGACTGGCGCGTTTCCTCGAGGAACGCGGCCGGCTCGTCCGCGTCGGCGACGGCTACGCGATCTCGGCGAGCGCGTACGAGGACGCACGGGCAACGCTGGTGCAGGAGCTGGAAAGGGCGGAACGCATCACGCTCGCACGTTTCCGCGACCTGCTCGGCACGTCGCGGAAGACCGCCCAGCTGCTTCTGGAGCGCTTCGACGCCGACGGGATCACGCGGCGAGTCGGCGACGAGCGCGTGCTCAGACGAGCGGCGGCGCGGCGCTAGGGAGGACGAGCCGGAAGATGTCGGGCCGGTTGTAGTGACCGGCGGCGTCGAAGCGTTGGCGGGACTCGTACAGCCGTTGCGGGTCGAGGTCGGCATAGAGGATCCCTTCTTCGTTCCAGAGCGGCCCGGCCAGGTAGCTCCCGTCGGGGCCGAGAATCGCCGAGCCGCCGCCGCCGACGAGCTCGTCGCCGTCCGCGAGCGGTACGTCGTCGGGATAGCTCGAGGCGCGCTGGAAGACGCAGCAACTCAGCACGAATGCGCGAGCCTCGCGCGCGATGTGCTTCATCGAATCGTGCCAGTCCTCCGAGTCGTCGGCCGTCGGTGCGAGATACACCTCGATCCCGTCCTGGTAGAGCGCGAATCGTGCGAGCGGCATCAAGTTCTCCCAGCAGATCAAGCCGCCGACCCTGCCGATGTCGGTCGCGACCGTCTGCAGCCCCCTGCCGTCGCCGAGGCCCCAGACGAGCCGCTCGTGATTCGTGGGCATGAGCTTGCGGTGATGCAGCGCGAGCTCGCCCGCGGGCGAGTAGAGGAGCAACGAGTTGTAGATCGTTCCCCGTTCGAGCTCGTTCGCGCCAACCGCGAGCCACAGATCGTTCGCGCGGGCGATCTCTGCGAGACGATCCGAGTCCGGTCCCGGAATCGTCACCGACTGCTGTGCGAGCCTCCCGAACACGCCCCGCGCGTCGCCCGCCTCTTCACCGCCCCATCCCGCGAGGTAGCGCACCCAGCGGTTGGACGGGTACACCGGGATGAAGGTCTCCGGGAAGAGCGCGAGCCGGGCGCCCGCGCCCGCGGCTTCGGCGGCAAGCGCTTCGAGCTTGTCGATCGTCGCCGTGCGGTCGAACGCAACCGGCTCGGCCTGCACGCATGCGACCTTCACGGTCTCGTCCATCAGAGCAAGTCTAGGTTGCGAGGAAGCGGACGAGCTCGTCCTCGGCGTCGTAGTCGAACTTGAGGTACTCCGCGCCTCTCGGCAGGACCTCGCGCCAGTCACGGTCTCGAGTCGCCTCGAGCAGCCAATCGACCTGCCGCGGGATCGCCTCCTGCCAGGTCGTCGCGGGCCGGTAACCGAGTTCCTGCTGAGCCCTGGTCATGTCGACCAGGAGCGGCTTGGGCGTCGACCATGGCGTCGCCCCGACCTCTCCTCGTCCGCCGGGATCCGCGAGGAGTATCTCGGTGAAGCGGTGCCCCGCGGCCGCGCCGATCGCTCGCACGATCTCGAGCAGCGTGGGCGGATCCGGGTCGCCGCAGTTGAAGACGCGGGTCCGCGGCTCGGCGGCGATGAGACGAACGAGCTCGCCGATGTTCTCCGATGCGGTCGTGTGGAAATGCCCGGTGCCGCGATTCGCCAGAACGACGTACGGCCGGTGATCGACGGCGCGCTTGAGGAAGAACCACTCGCGCGCCATCCGGTCGCCGCGACCGTAGATCGCACACGGCCGGACGACCGCCGCCGCCGTTCGGTCGTTTTCCAGCAGCACGCGCTCGAGCTTCGCCTTCTTCGTCGAGTACGTCTCGTCGCCGGGTGCGACCGTCGGCTGCGTCTCTGGGATCGGGACCGGGAAGTCCGGGAAGTCGTCGACGCCTTGCGCCTCGTCGAGCGTGCGCCCCTGCTCGTCCGCGTACACCGACGCGCTCGAGATCGCGACGATCGCGCCGACGTCGAGGCCCAGGAGCTGCTCGGCGTGTTCGGCGTCGTACGGAACCACGTCGACCAGGAGGTCGAAGCCGTCCGCAACGGCGAGCGCGCCTTCGTCGTCGCGGTCGAGCGTGATGAGCTCGAACTCGGCCGGAGCATTATTGCGCGCCGCAACCGTGACCTTCCAGTCGTCGGCCGCGAGTGAGCGAGCGATCGCGCCGCCGACGTGGCCGGTGCCGCCGAGGATGAACGCGCGTCGTGCGATCGCTGCTAGGCGTCCGCTACGACGGCGTCACCGACACTGATCTCCCCGTCGCTGAGGATGTCGGCGTTCAATCCGCCACGGTGCGCAAGGCCCTTGATCACTCCGGGTGCAGTCATCGACTGCAGGTGTGCGCACGGCTCGCACAGCTCGACGCCCTCGCACTCCACGTCGCCGACCCGGAAACGCCTGCCGACGAGCTCGTTGACGTCGATCCCGCGTGTCACGACGTTGCGGCGTGTTGCGGCGGCTTCGAGCGAGATCCCGTGCTCGCTCTCCATCGCCTCGACGGCCTCTGCAGCGATCAGGGTCAGCGCGCGGCCGGAGGGCGCTTCGTCGTAGAAGTAGCGGTTGCCTTCGAGCCCGCGGCCGGCCAGAGCCCTCACCGACGGCACGGTGGCCGGCAGTTCGCCGGGCTCGGAGGTGATGTAGATGCCCTCGACTCGCCCTTCCATCGCACCAGAGCCTAGCTCCCCCACCCGCCGCCACCCGGAGTCTGGATCGTGACGAGGTCGCCGGCGCGGAGATCGCGGGTGACCTTTGCGGGGAGCGGCTCGCCGTTGAGCAAGTTGCGTCCCGCGCTTCCCGGTGCGCCGCCGCGCTCTCCCTGGGGCGCGTGCCGCCGCCGTTCGCTGATGATCGAGAGCCGGCAGTCCTCCAGCACGCGCAGCTCGCGGACGACGCCGTCCCCGCCGCGGTGTTCCCCGGCGCCACCGGATCCGATGCGCAAGCCGTAGCGCTCCACACGCAGTGGGTACTGGAGCTCGAGCGCCTCGATCGGCGTCGAGAGAGTGTTCGACATGGCGACGTGGACGGCGCTCGGGCCATCGGCGTTCGGACACGCGCCCTGGCCGCCTCCGATCGTCTCGTAGTACGTGAAGCGTTCGTTTCCGAGCGTGACGTTGTTCATTGTTCCCTGCCCCTGCGCGGGAACGTCGATCGCCTGCCCGAACGCGCGCATGACGACGTCGACGATGCGCGACGACGTTTCCACGTTGCCTGCGGCGACCGCCGCCGGCGGGCGTGCGTTCACGAGGCAGCCTGAGGGCGCCGTCACCGCGACCGGTGCGAAGGCACCGCCGGACGCGGGCAGATCGGGATCGACGAGCACACGGACGACGTAAAAACAGGCGGAGCGCGCGACCGAGAGCGGACAGTTCAGGTTGCCGTCGTGTTGCGGCGCTGTGCCGCGGAAGTCGATCCCAACCGAATCTCCGGCGATCGTGACGACCGCCCGCAGCTCGAGGTCTCCGTCGATCGCCTCCAGGACGTCGCACGCCTCGTAGCGCCCGTCTGGCAGGAGCGAGATGCCCGCGCGCATCGCTCGTTCGGAGTATGCGAACAGCTCGTCCATCGCGGCTACGACGCGGTCGCGGCCTCGCCGCTCGCAGAGCTCCGCGAGACGGCGTTCGGCGAGCCGGTGCGCCGCAAGCTGCGCGCGCAGAT
>WNGE01020106.1_pt1 | contig 10125 bp, 8 predicted proteins | sample 5400651 | NCBI WGS metagenome assembly WNGE01 (sample SAMN13153370, study PRJNA577476) | soil metagenome | isolation source: 60 cm soil or saprolite under grassland replicate 2 | place: USA:California | collected 2016-06-15 | reverse complement strand
AGCGGCAAGCCGATGCAACTGAATGTGACGCTCGAGCATCGAGACGCCAAAGACTATTTTAGTCCGCCGTATAATTTCGATCAGCCGCCCCGCTATTATGTCGTCGGCGGTCTCATTTTTCAGGAGCTTTCCCGCCAATATCTCAAAGAATGGGGACCGGCCTGGCAAAGAGAAGCCCCGCAGCGCTTGGTTTACCTCGACCGTTTCCAGTCAGAGCTTTTTCCACAGGGAAATCGCCGTGTCGTCATCCTTAGCCAGGTCTTGCCAGCCAATAGCACAATCGGCTACGACGACCTTTCCTATTTGACGGTAACAAGAGTGAACGGCAAAGAGATCAAATCGTTAGGCGATCTGGCCGAAGCGGTGAAGCAGCCGATCGAAGGCGGCTTCATCAAAATCGAGACTGAGGAAGATCCCAAACAGATCGAGCTCGACGCGGCACAAGTCGCCGCCGAAGCGCCTAATCTCCAGGAAAACTACGGCATCTCGGCACTGCATCGTCTCGATTGAGGTGGATAACCCGGTCTGCTCGCTCCGGGAAAGCTTTCGAAACTGCGCGACGCGGAAAATGCGACGGCAAAACCGCATAGCGACGCGATTGTGCTTTGGGCCACGGGCCGTTCAGGTATGGTACCGACGGAAAAAGGCAGCCTGTGCTCGCCCTCTAAACTTCGCTGCTCTGTGAGATCGGCCGCGGCCTCGTCAAAAACCGCTCCACTTCTTCGTTGTAGGTCTGGAACGGGTCGCCCATCACGAGAAAATCGCGACTGTCGCACGCAATTGAATCCCAATTAATTACGTACGGGAGATCGCATTTCTGAAAAAAAGCCACTGCATGCGCCCGGCCTGACGCGCGCGTATTGGCCGGAGGAACACGTGTCGCGCTTGGACGGCGGACGCTGTTGTTCCACTCCGCGATTCGCTTCCCCGGGGTGACGCCGAAGAATAATCCCCGGACCGGATCGATGTTGTGATATTCGAGGTCGATGCTTTGCAGCCACGGATGATCCCAGCTCAATTTTTCCGCCTCCATAAATGTTTCGAGCAACCATTTTTTAGTGATCCAATCAACACCGCCGATCAGTGACTGATGGTTTTGCTCGAGTGCTTCAAGGACGAAGCCCCAGCTTTCCAGCAGCCAGTTGGTTTCCGCGCTCCTGTCACGCAAATATTCTTGCGCCAGTCGATGAAATTCCCATTGCACCTCGAGCCCGCCGATGGTCTTGCCGTCCTCCAAATGGACAATCCACTGGTGCGTGGCATCGCGTGAGATGTCGCGCGTGCTCTGTACGGCATCGGCCAGAATAAGATTCCGCGGCAAACGGCCATCCTCGAGCAGCGATAAGATGCAAGCGGTCGTGCCGATCTTCAACGCAGTGGCAAACGGACTCATGTTCGAGTCCCCGATGAGCAAATGCAGCCGCCTATATTTTCGGTAATCGGCCAGCGGCTCATCTCGCGCGTTGATGATGGCGCGATTGAATTGCACCCATTGATAGATGTCGTTCACGATGTGGTCGGCGCGTTGGCTGAGCTGAAAATTGACCTGGGCCTCCGGTTGCTGCGGCTCGAAGTCGAACGCCAGCGGATTCGACTGGCCGACGCGACCTGCGCCCGTGAAGATCTGCCGCGTCGCTAAAAAAGTAAGCAGCGTTCCGAGAATGGGCGGTGTAAATTGCGCCTCTCGTTTCATCAAATAATTCTCATGGCAGCCAAAAGTGGCGCCGGTGTGATGATCGACATTGTTTTTAATAAACGACACGCGACCGTCCGCGCCCAAGGCAACAAGTGACGATTGCAGCAGGTCATCCCCCGCCAATTCATACGTGACCATGTCGTGCAGATGCAAACATTCCGGCGACGCGTACTCGATGTGCCCCATGTCGAGGTAGAGACGTCCGCCGTTGAGAAGAAAGCCTCCGTTGCCCGGTGGTTCTTCGTAATCTCTGTAATGCAGATCGATGGTGCCAGCTTCGGCCTTTCGAAAGAGATAGTTTTTAATTTTGGCTGGCCAAAGCTCGGAATTGCCGTGCGGCTCTCCCTCGCTCAGAAGGCAGCCGTATTCGGTTTCAATTCCAACGATCCGGTCCATTTTAGTCAGTCAACAACGTAACGATTGAGTGAGTTAGCGATTGGAGACATTTAATCATTGAATCGATAAATCTCTAAATATTTTCACAGGCATCTGTAGCAGAGCGCGGCTAAAAAAAAATAGTCTTGCAATCGGTTGTGAATAACTGAAAAAAATAGTCTTGCAATCGGTTGTGAATAACTGTCAATAACTTGCAATAAATCCAGAAAGTTCGTAAGATGGACTCCCCCATGAGAAACTTGGGTCTTCGTAGTCCCTACGATAAGGTAGGCGGCTTGTTTTACTTTGGCCGGATGCTCGACAAAATTCGAAGCCACGCGAGAGGGGAGCTGCCTCCTGTTTACCAAGAGAGCCTTGGAAAAGGTCTCGACGAAAAATGCGCAACCTTTCTCCGAGCTAAATACAGTCTAATAGTCGAGTACGTGAACGAGGGCCTGACGGATGGAGCGATTTTGCAATCGTGCTTTGCCATGGGACATCGGCCGTCCGAAGATGAAATTTACATGTGGAATGAATTCATGCGCAAGCGAGGCTGGAATGACGAAGTTTCGAACGCGCTAGAACGCCAAAAAAAAGAAACAAGGCATGATTTCCAGGTCGGAGATCGAGACACTCTTCCAATTTATCGATGCCGATGAAGGGCGCTCGGTAAACGGTAACCATACAAACGGCAGCACGAGGCAAAAATCCATCGCGGACCGCATTCCGTGTCGATTCTAACGATCCGATGCATCGCTTAGCAATCACCCGGTAGTGCAGCGGTTTCGATAAGTTATCATTGCCGTAGTCGCTGGTCGCTTACTGCGTTTCTTCCTGGTTGAACTACGTGGGAAAACGCACAAACTTTCATTTGATGGCCACAGTTGCCCTGCGCAGTCCATCCGAAAAAGTGGGCGGCCTCTTCTATTTTGGCCGAATGCTGGACAAAATCCGGTTGCACGCCAAAGGCGAATTGCCTCCGGATTATCACCAGAATCTCGGAAAAGGTTTCGACAAAAAATGCGTCAGCTTTCTCCGGGTCGATTATGAGCAATTAGTCGAGCGCGTGAAACAGGGCGGCACCGACGAGGAAATTCTTCAATGGTGTTTCAAGGTTGGACGGCAGCCATCCGAAGATGACATTTGCGTTTGGAACGAATTCATGCGCAAACGAGGATGGAACGACGAAGTCTCCGAAACGCTACAGCACCGTAAAAAGGAAGCGGGCATGTCCGACAGATCGGACATTGAGACGGCATTCCAGTTCATCGATGCCGATGAAAGCGCTGAGTGAAATGTGATAGGTGATCCGTGAATGGTGAATGGCTGGTCACCTCATTGACTATTTACGCTCACCGGTCACCGTGAATTTCAGATCGCGATTACAACCGTCGCGAGTTCAGAAATCAGGGCGTACTTGCCTTCCGCCTATTCACTGATCACCAATCACTATTCACTTTCCCTACTCCAGTGTGTCGATTCGCTCCGCAAGCCCGAAGTCAAGCTCGGTCAGGCCGCCCTTGCTGTGCGTCGAGAGAACCAGGCGCACTTTGTTGTAACGAATGTCGATGTCAGGATGGTGTTCTTCTTCTTCCGCTATTTCGGCCACGGAATTCACGAAATCGATTGCATCGGCAAAATCGTCAAACTCAAACGTGCGCTCGATATGCTTTTTCTCCAGCTCCCACTCCGGGACCTTTTTCATGCGCTCTTTCAGGTCGCCTGCTTTGATCAAGTCAGCCATAACGGGACAACGAGTAACACCCGAAATCTGTTTTGCAATCGCGAAAATCGAGGGGCTCTTTTTGTGACGCCCGCCACAGCGAGCGTAAGTGGATTTCGCAAGCTGGGAAGCTTGCGCCACAGCTAAAGAGCGAGAATTCTGCGCAGGTTTTTTGCGGAATCGAAAACTTCCGTGGCACAGTTGCGGGCCTGCCTGGAAAGCCGCGGCCAATCCCGCAGCACTTCTTTCACCGCCGTTTCCGCTGCGTGAGCGCCTTGGACGAAACGGAATCCGCTCTCTGACGGCAGATATTTTTCCGCGCCCGTGGCTTCGGTAACGACCGGCCGGCCCAGCGCGAGAAACGCTGCGGCGCGATCACTCAACCATCCGGTCCGCCACGCCACGTCGACGCCTTTGATTGCCGTAAATTCAGCGAGCGCGCGAGCCATGTATCGGCGGTACGAGCCGGGTGTGCGCGCGACGCGATGTGGATCGACAATGCGCCAGCCTCGCTTGTTGAGACGCGCCCGCTCTGGATCGTTCGCCTTGATATTCATGGCCAGTTCAAAACGTGCTTCGGGAATCCGTTTCGGAAGATCGAGATAAGGTTCGAATGCGAATTTTTTCGAAAGATCGGGAAACGTGCCGTTCACTTCCACGGCCCCTCCCCAATACCACTGGCCAATCGTAGTGAATTTAGGCACGCGCGACCGCGGCCGGTGGCGGAAAAATTTCGTATCCGCCAGCGGATAAAATGTTTTCCACCTAAGCGACGATTTCGGCAGCCGGCAATCACGTCCGTGAACATTGAGGCCGATCGTCCAGAACTCGTCGTGATACGACTGACCCATCTCCATTTTCGTCATCCAGTAAAAAATTTCGCTGGGATCAAGATCGCAAAAAATCCGGCGCTCGAACTGCAAAAGAAACGGCGGATGAATGGAATAACTGAGATTGAGCAGTGCGTTTGGTCCGGCCAGTCGATTGAACAGAGCCCGTTTCGACATTCCGATGCAATCCATACGCTCGAGATCATGCACGTCGCATGCGGGTTTTTGATACAGCAAACAGTACCGGCCAGCGAGCGCATGCTCGCGCAATCGTCGCTGGAAATTCGCGATCCTGGCCCGATCAGCGTGCGCGTTGTTTGTCGCCGGCAACAGCTCGAGCCAGATCGCATCGAGCTTCAATCGGCGCAGTCCAAGCATCCATTGCAGCGGCACAGAAAAATTGCCACCGCCCTCGCGGTATTTTGCAGCAAACCCGCACCCGAGAAAAACGGTCACGCGAGCAGAATCGCAGTTCGCATCGACCGCTCAAGCACGAATACAATGTTCACTGGTTCTTTGGAAGTAATCGCGAGATCAGCAGTAGCAGCCCTGCAACGACCAAACCGAGAATACCCCAAAAGATGTAGCGCGCGGAACCGCTGAGCGTCTGCGTGATCCGCTCGGTTTTCGAACCAGTACCTTCGTGCGGTCCAAGTGTTGCAGCCGCCCGTTCCGCACGGAAAAGCTGATCTGCGACCAGGGTCACATCATACCGCGGGAAAGCAGCGCTGGGGTTTCCATAGTAGATCCAGATTGCCTGCGTGGAATCGGACGCGGCCTTGAAGACGACTCGGGTAACGGGGTAATTGCCGCGAAAGTCATGCAGTTCGATCGGCCGATTGTCGCCGTTATCCGTCTCCAAGAAAAGCGTACCACTTCTCGGCGTAACCTCGAGCTGAATCGCAAATTCCCGCGCAGCCTGATCTGGCGCTTTTTTCCAATTCGCGCGGCCAAGTTCGCGAGGAAAAGTATCGCCTCGCTCGTCCGCCACTTCTTCCCACAGACGCATTTCGCGCTCGAAAAGCGCAGAGCCAGAAGCGCAAGCAACTCGAGTGATTGGCGTACCGGCTTGCGGCAATCGCAGGGACCAGCGCGAAAGCCTCGGTTTTTTCGGATCGTCGGCCGCAATTTGCGGCAGCGGCACCGAACGGGAAATAGAGGTGCGCTCAAATAGAAATGGAAGTTGTCGATCTTCAGTCACGATCCTCAAATCGCGCTGATCCGGCGCCTCGCGCGCGAGGACATCGGGACCCAGTTCGATCTGTTGCGCTGCGGCTTTCGACACCTGAACGGGCTTGCGGAATTTCCAAGCGGCGAGATCGATTCTTGCGCCCGTTAACGGAAGCGTAGCAAGATTGTCCAGCGGCTTGTAATCGGGGATCGCGACCAAAGCGGCTGGTCGCAATTCGATAGCAGCAGCGCTTTTTAATTGGTCGCCCAATTCCGACAGGTCGTAGCGCGGCGTCGAGCATTGAGGATTTCCGGAAAGCAACTGGTACCGGCCCTGTTCACGCGCAAGAAATATAAGCTGTGTCACGCGCCTGTCGGCATCAACCGCATCGATAACGAGTGGCGGGCTGTCGCCATTATCGATGAGCACGATTAGTTGGCGACCACGAATTTGAGTGTCGATGGGAATTTCAACATACGATTCAATTTTGCCATTCAGATCCACGCGATAAATTGACCCGGTGCAGAGCGTCTGCTCGCGAATACTATCGTTAGTCAATTCCGGAATGGCGATCGCGACTAAGCGTGCAAACAATCGATCGGGCGTTTTGATCCGCAGAGATGCTACCGTCAGATTCGTCGCGCCAAGATTGACTCCCAGCCGTGTAACACCCGGACTTTCGTCGCGCGACTTAATTGAAACCGGAAGAGGCTCGACCGGTGGTTTTGTTTCGGCGACCCGAAGTTGCACGCCGGTGAACGGCACCACCGCCGTGCGGCTATCGTCGATCGTCAGGCGCAGAAATTCCCAAACCCCTGCGGGAAAGGAAACATCCAGATTCCCTGCGCCGCCGGTCATTTTGAAAATCGGTTTGTCGGTCGCGAGCGGGCGCCACTCTGTGCCGTCATGCGAACCTTCCACTTGCACGGCTTTAATGAATTCAACGCCTGGAGGCGTTTCGAAGGTTATGCCTTTGAGCAAAGATTTTGTTCCCGTTGTCAGCGTGATCCGCGTGGCCGTTGGTTCGAGCGCCGTACGCAATTCCTGCGATCGTAACGCAGACTCGTGGCGAGGCATTGGCCGATCGATCAGGTAAGGTACTTCGCGCCCTGCACTGTCTAATATGCGCACATCTCCGAGATCAGGACGCGAAGCATCGAGCGTTTCGGTCGGCAAATTTATCCGGATCAGTCCGTTCGCCGGTACATCGATGGTTTGGCTGAATCGCCACTCGTTAGGGGTCAATGCACCAAGCGATCCGGCGAACAAAAACGCCGCAACCAGAAAACCTGCGGTCAACCTGTTCGACCGGCGAAGCTTCGACTGGAATTTCATTGGATCCGCTTTTGGGAAAGACCGAGAAAGCGCTGGTAAAGGAAAGACGCGAAGATCGCGATGATTGCGACGACGATGAACGCGGCGATTCGATAGAGCTGATCCAGTTGCGAAAGGTCGTGCAGGAAGAGTTTGAGGATAGTGACGCCAAGTAGTCCGAGACTCGCGTATCGCACCGGCCTGACCGTTTGACGGATCCCAATAATCAGGAGCAGCAGCGCGAACAACGCCCACGCGATGCTGTAGCTCATGTCGCGCGCGAAGTTTCCAGAAAATTGAAACGTGAGCGCGGCCATGCCCGGCCGGCTGAAGTAATCCGCGATCTCGATGTTCAATAACAGAAACGCGAGAATGGCGCCGAGCGTGTAAAGTAACGGTCGCGCGTTGCGACCGAGGATAAGATTTCGCGGCGGTGCAAGGAGCCGCGCGGCCGCGAAGAGGCAGATCGCCACAACGCCGTAGGTGTAAAGGTACCAATTAAAAATCGGCGTTGCGGAACGAGCATGATAGCTGAGGATGGCCGGATTTAGCGCGAGTCGCGCAAATCCAACCACCAGCAGAGCGGTTCCCACCAGACGCAGCCCCGGATGCGGCACGCGATGGAACAACCAGCACAGAGCAGCGCCTTCGAGCGCCCAGCCGAGCGTGATCCACTGGCGATCGAATTGAATAGGAAAGATAAGGGTAATGAAAAACAGCGCCGCGGCACCAAACAATGCAAGTTGCGCATCTCGCGCCGGACTTTTCGCGGGCGTGTGCTTCAAAAGAACGACGAGCCCGAGCAGCGATGGGACGGCGAACACAGCGGGAACCAGGCCGAGCATGCCGTTGGGATAGGCGGTGCGAATGACATCATAAACCAGGAAGAAATGTAACGGCGCGGCCAGCGCAGCTGTCGCCCAAGGCATTGTTTTTGCCGCGAACTGTCGATGGAACAAAAACGGAAAAATCGTGAACACCGCGGCGAATCCAATGTACCAGGCGAGTGGCAGCAGTGCGCGATCGGGATTGAAGTGCCCCAAATGCCAGGCGTATTCCAATGCCAGAGTCGATCCGAGACCGACCGCCGAAAGCAAATCCAGGGAAAATATCTTCGTCATGCCGAGAAGCAGAACGACGAACAGAACTGCCAGGCAAAATACGGGAGACGGATTTGCCAGCGGGAGTCGGAGCGTCACCATGATAAGGAGGAGAAACGGGAGGATCGCGGACAACGCGGGAAGCTGGATCGCGAAATTGGCCGGATCGGTAAGTGCGCCGAACAATTTTCCTCGCGTTGTGGTTGGAAGCCCTGCGCTAGCGAGCAGTTGTCGGCATGCCCAAACAGCCGCGAGCAGAAAGAAAATCGCAAAACATCCAAGAAGGACCAGGGACGCTCGCAAGCCCGTGAGCTCGATCGGGATTCGGAAAATCCATCCGCCGATTACAACGAACGTAAGTACGAGAACAACGAGGATCGGCAGCAGAGTGCCGGTCGCAACCGCCAAAAGGATGGCTAGCAGATCCACACACAGCACGGGCGGCCAGACCAAAAACGAAACTTCCGGCAAGTTGAAGATCGGCAACAGAACCAACACCAGCGCCAGCGCGGGAAAGAGATGACCCCACGAGACCTGTCGCTGTGCTGATGTTCGCGAGTTTTTCCTTCACGAAAACGATCGCCAGCAGACCGATGTCCGCGAGGAAAATGTAGCTCAGCAATAGCACAGGCCGATGTCCAAAAGCTTGAAATGAAAGAAAATAAAAGCCCCAAACGATCGCCGCGGCGCCCATTCCAACTGCCGCGGCCGAGCCAGCGGCTTCCGATTTCGAGCCGCGTTTCGTACAGACTAGAACAACGGAAAAGAGAAGCTGGAAGCCGAGGAAGATTGCCATCGGCACGAATACCTTGTCGCCGAGAAAGTACTTCTCGCGCAGGAAAAATTGCGTCACCCAGCCGATCTGCATGAGCACGGTTCCGAATGCGCCGAGAATGGGAAGCGCCCTCCACTCTTTCCTGCGTGTCACCATCAAGAGGCCGATATCGAGAAGCGCGATGTAACCGAAGAGACCAAACGGATTATCCTGCCCGCTCGAAAGCAGGATTGGCGTCAGAAAACCGCCAGCTATGCCGAGGATGGCCACCGCGATCGCATTCAGGCGGACCGCGAGCAGGAACGCCACCACTGTGATCAGCGTCATCAAGAGAAAAGTCGGGATCAGTCCGAAGAACGCGAAATGGTAGAACGATCGGCAGGCGAAAGTGACAGCGTAAAGAATTAGGATTCCGGTCGCACAAAGTGTTTGCGCCGTAACCACATTTTCCTTCCGCTTCAGCGCCAAGCCGCCACCGACCAAAACCAAACCCACAGCAAAACCGATCGCTACGCGCACTTCCGGCGGAACGAGGTTATGCTCGAACGAGTATTTCACGAAAAACGCCACACCGAGGAAAAGCGCCAGTCCGCCGATCCACGCAAAGAGCTTTGCGCCCATGAACTGCTCCCAATTAATTGCCGGCAGTGAAGGCTCCGGCGCTGGCTGCTTCGTAGTGGGCGGTTGGGGAGGCTCTGGTGGCGCGACAGATGTCGCAGCAGTTATGAGCTCCTCTGGCAATGGCGGCGGAACGGAAGCGGGCCCATTCTGCGAAGGCGGTGCAATCGCCGGCGAAACCAAAGGCTCGCCTTCTGCCGTTTTCCTTTCCTCTTTTGCGGCAAATGTCTGCTCTGTTGTCGGTTCGCGGGGCGGGCGCTTTAGCATCTGCAACTCCGCTTCCAGGCTGCGCAACCTGGTTTCGAAATCTTTAACTGAACGCAGCGCGCCAGTTGCCTTTGCGATTGCGATCAGAGGCACGACGAAACACACGGCAATGACAATCAGTAGGAGAAAAACGAGAGCTTCCATAAATTAAGGTGTGCGAACGGCTCACATAATGCACGGTTTGGCGCAGTTACGTGAATCGATAAATTTGCCGGTTAGCATCGACTTATTCGATCATGAACATTCATCACCTCGA
>WNGE01009646.1_pt1 | contig 10127 bp, 9 predicted proteins | sample 5400651 | NCBI WGS metagenome assembly WNGE01 (sample SAMN13153370, study PRJNA577476) | soil metagenome | isolation source: 60 cm soil or saprolite under grassland replicate 2 | place: USA:California | collected 2016-06-15 | reverse complement strand
CGCGCCGCGGTCGGCGCGGTGCTCGCCGGATTGCTGGTGGTCGCCGCAGCCCCCCTCGGCGAGGCAGGTGGATCCGCAGGCGGCAAAGGGGGTCGCTGGACCCAGCTGGGTCACGATCTGGCGTCCACGTTCCACAATCCCGCTGCCGCGCTCACGTCCAAGCGAGCTGCTCGCCTGAAGACCGCCTGGACCTACGAAGCGCCGGGATCGGTGAACGGCGCGCCTGTCGTTACCGGTGATCGGGTAATCGTCCTCTCTCAGAACGGGCTGGTTGCGCTCGACTCCGGGAACGGCCAAGAGGCCTGGAAGCGTGAAGACATCCGCGGGTCGTCGTCCCCCACACTGCATCGCGGCGTCCTCTATGCCTACGCAGGCGATACGACGCTTTGGGCCGTCAACGCCAAGGACGGTTCGGATCGCTGGAAAGTGAAGGCAGATGACCAGAGGTACGCGACCGGCTTCTCGTCGCCGGTCGTTGCTGGCGACGCGGTCGTCGTCGGCCTGTCGTCCCTCGAGGAGGTCGCCGCGCAGGGCAGCGCGACGTTCCGGGGCGGTGTCACGGCATTCGACCGGCGGACCGGCAAAGAGCGGTGGCGTTACCGCACCGCCGAGCAGCCGTACAACGGCGTGGGCGTGTGGTCAACGGTGTCGGTCGACCTCGACGCCCAGACGGTGTTTGCCACCACGGGCAACAACTACACCGACTCCGCCGGCCCGACGTCCGACTCTGTGATTGCACTCGACCTTCGGTCGGGCGAGGTGCGATGGATACGTCAGGTGACGACGGACGACGTGTTCACGTTGGCAAATGCCCGATCGCAGGACTCCGACTTCGGCACGAACCCGATCCTCTTCGAGGCCGACGTCAAGGGCGCGCGGCGCAGGTTGCTCGGCGCCGGGCAGAAGTCCGGGATGTTCTCGGTGCTCGATCGAGACACGGGCGAGATCGTCTGGCAGCGTCAGGTCAGCGACGGCAGCGCGCTCATCGGTGGCGTCTTCAACAACGGCGCCTACAACGGTCGCAGCATCATCATGGCCGGCAACAACGGCCCACTCGGCCCGGCACCCGACTCGCCCGACCGGCCGCGCACACACCCCGTCGGAACGTCGGAGCTTGTGGCGCTGGACCCGGCCACGGGCGACGTGCGCTGGCAGACGGAGTTGCCGGCTTACGTGTGGGCGCCGATCACGCTCGCCGATGGCGTGGCGTTCGTCGCCGTCGACACCGAGCTACACGCGTTCGACACGAAGACCGGCCAGCAGCTCTTCAGTCTCGCGACCGAGGGGACCATCTCGAGTGCGCCGGTGGTCGTCGGCCGCCGCGTGTACTTCGGCAGTGGCCTGTCGTACCTGGGGCCGACGAAGTCCGGTCGAACCGTATACGCGCTCGAAGGATGACTCGGCGATTGTGCCGCGCTTCCAGGCTGAGGTCACCTTCCCGAGCAACCGGGCCTACTTCGAGGTGAGCAGGCGGGCGCGCAACGTGTCGAGGACAGCCGGCTCGACGCCGGCATCGGTGAGGTACGCCTCGATCGAGCCGTGATGGTCGCGCAGGATGTCGAGGAACGCCTGCATGACGGGCATCGGAGCCCGGAGTGCCCAGGGCGGCAGTGTCGCTATCTCGATCGACATCTCCGGGGCGTTCGCTTCGGCCCACGCGAGCGCAGGCGCAAGCGACCGCTCGCTGAGGTGGTAGTCGGCGGTGATCGCGTCGTCGGGCACGCCGAGACTGGACAGAACGAGCGCGGCCAGGATCCCTGTTCGGTCCTTGCCGGCGGCGCAGTGGAAGACGACTGCGTAGTCGCCCTCTGCGATGACGCGCACCGCGTGCGCGATCGCGTCCCGGGCCCGCCACGCCATCTCGACGTAGCCCTCACCGGGAGGGGGTTCCGGATCGTTGGCTTCAAGGGGCTTGAAGGTCGGCGAGTGCTCCTCGAACAATGGGAGATGGTGGAACGCGACGTCGTCGGCGCGTGCGAAGCGCCCTTGCCGGTCGAGCTCCGCCGTGGAACGCAGGTCGATGATCGTCCGGATGCCCAGACTCGACGCCGCCTCGAGATCTGCCTCGGTCAGGCGATGCAATGAGTCCGACCGGAACACGGCACCCCACACGACCCGACGTCCATCGATCGTCTCGGACCCGCCGAGATCCCGGAAGTTGAAGCATGCCTCGAACGAGACGTGACGGTCGCCTGCCACCACGCCGCCGATCGTAGAAGCGAGCGCGGTCGGCAGCCGTCGGTTTGTCAGCCCGATGACCAGCCGGGATCACGCCCCGTGAGGCCGATGACGCGATCGAGAAGAGGAGCGTCGTCGGGCACGTCGACCACGGGCCCGAACAATCCCGCGCGCGCCGCTTCCTGGCCCGGCTCGGAGAACTGCGTCACGAAGCCGCGCACTGCCTCGAGCGTGGGTTGGTCACAGTCGTAGGACTGTCCGGTGGCGCGGGCGATGTCCCATCCGTGGATCACGACCTCGTCGAGGGCGACGACGCCGGCGACCTCTCCGGGCATCTCGAGACCTCCGACGCGGGTCATCCCGGTCCATGCCGCCGGATCACTCCACGCCTGCGCCAGCTCCGCCAGGTCACGGGGAATGCGCGTCCCCCAGTCGTCGGTGAGACGCGACGCGTCGCCCGACGGCGCTTGCCCGGTGATCTCACCCTGGTCCTTCCGCGCGGCCCCGGTGAACGCGAGCGAGAGACCGCCCACGTGCTCGAGGAGATCGCCGAGGGTGTAGTCCGGGCAAGGCGTCGGGCGGTCGAGCGCGTCGTCCGGTACGCCGCGGATCAGCTCTGTCAGGCGGCGCGTGGCCGGCTCGAGGTCGACGAGTGTCATATGGGCATCCTTCCACGCTCGACCGTCATCTCCTCCCGGTAGGGCCTCTTGGAGTCCGTGCGTAGCGGCGGTGTTGCTCCTACCTATCGCCGCCGCTCTGGAACCTCGACCGGGACGACCCGCGCTAGGAGGCCAGATCCGTCCTGCCCGTACCGGGCGGGCGTGGTGTCTCACGCCAGCCGAGCTTCACGGTGGCCCAGGTGACGCCGGCGAGCACGGATCCCGTGACGACGGCGCTGACGAATCCAGGACCGCTGACCGAACGCGCGAGGAGGAACGTCACCACGGTCCACACGCCGACGCAGGTCCCGAACTCGACGGCCAGCCAGCCCGGATGGACCGTCCTCGATCTGTCCCACGGCATGGTTGCGTACTCCTCGGTGGCGGGAGGTCCGAGGATACGCGCCGACCGGCGATCCACCCTCCGGCGCGCTTGAACGAGGGTCGCGGAGGGCAATCCATCTGGGAGTCCTAACCGTAAGAACGGGCAGGTATCGGTCGAGGTAGGAGACACCATGCGCAAGCTTCTCGCCCTGAGCGGAGCGGCGATCCTCGCCACCGCACTCGCCGGCGGCACGGCGTTCGCCGACGCGCCCACCAAGTCGAAGCCGCCGGTGAAGCTGCAAGGCAAGGTCACCAACAAGGGCACGACGACGGTGAAGAAGGGGAAGGTCTCCGTGGAGGCAGACGACTTCTACTTCAAGTCCACGTTCCTGAAGGCGAAGCCAGGGACGACCGTCACGGTGTCGCTGAAGAACGAAGGCAGCACGCAGCACACGTTCACCATTGACGCCCTCGGTGTCGACCAGACACTCGACCCCGACCAGAAAGCGACGGTCACGGTCACGCTGCCTGCAAGCGGCGCCACGAACTTCTATTGTCGGTTCCACGGGCCGACCGCGACGAACCAAGGTATGCAAGGCGCGTTCTTCTCGCAGAAGGGCGAGACGGTGAACATCGGCGCCGCCACGACGCCATCGACGCCCGACGTCTCGACCGCGACGACGACCGCCTCCTCCTCGAGCTCGGGCGGTTCCGGCTACTAAGCCCGAACCGTCTTGACCTCCGCGGAGCCCTCGCCGGGGGACATGAACGCGAGCGGGACGCCGGCGCCGGCCTCGCGGCGCAGCGTCGCGATTCGCCGGCCCGGCTGCACCGCGTCCTTGACCCGGCCGAGCCGGTTGCCGAGGAGCGCTGCGGTTGCGTCCAGGTCGCGCACCGTGAACGCGATGCCGTAGAACCGCGCCGCGGCGGGACCGGCGGGCGTCTCGGGGCCGATCACCTCGAGGATCGGCTGCCCGAGCCGGAAGAACGTCTGGGTGAAGGGCGCGCCGTACTGGTCGGTGCGGCGACGGCGCCGCGGCTCGACGCCGTGCGCCGCCAGGGCGGCGACGGTCCGGTCCGGATCCGGAGACATCACGACGAGGTGGTCGACCTCGATCGTCCCGTTCGGGTGGGAGGGTGAGACGGTCGGCAGCGGCGCCGGGACTGTGGGCAGCCCGTCGACCTCGACACCCTCGGGTACGTCGGCCAGCGCCCAGCCACAGATCTTGCGGCCGGGCCGTCCGAGCTGGATGGCGACGCCATCGATCGCACAGACGCCGTCGTCGTCCACGGTGAAGCCGAGCCCACGCCACGCGTCCGGGTCGGTCGCGACGTCGAGCCCCAGGAGCTCACACGTGGCCATCAGCTCGGGGTGAACGACTTCACGCCGCGGCGGTACGCGCCGGGGACGAGCGCACGGGCGGCCGGCGCAAGGCGCGCGACACGCGTCGCGTCGATCTCCACACGAGACCTGCCGAGCCCGCGGAGCACCGTCCGCGAAACTTGCTCCTCGGTGCGGCGTACGAACCGCGGCACCTTGGTGGGATCGGAGCCGGCCGTCATCGGCGTGGGAACGTAGCCGGGGTACAGGACATGGAGGCGGACCCCGCGGTCCTCGACTTGATACGACAGGCTCTCCGTGAACGCGCTGAGCGCCGCCTTCGACGCCGCGTACGCGGGCTCGCCCGGCCCGGGCGCCCGACCGGTGTCGGACGAGACGTTCACGACAGCCCCGTGCGCGCGCTCTGCCATCCCGGGGAGCACCGCGAGCGTCCCGGCGACGGCGGCGAAGAAGTTCGTTTCGAGGACGGCCCGGTACTTCTCGATGCCGTCGCTGTCCGGCTCGCCGATGCCGGCGTCGTTGATGAGCAAATCGATGCGACCGTGCGTGGCTTCGAGATCGGACAGCACGTCCGCAAACTTGTGGGTGTTGCTCACGTCGCACACGACGTAGCCGGAGTTCGGCGAAGATCGCTGCATCTCGCTCGCGACCTCTTTCAGGAGCCCTTCACGGCGGGCCACGCCGGTGACGATCGCGCCCCGTGCGGCCAGGTCGAGCGCCATGCGGCGACCGAGCCCGGACGACGCACCGGTCACCACGGCGATCGATCCCGGGAGGTTGAACGTCGTCTCCACCGCACTCGCCTCCTTCCTGCCCGTCGTGGTCAGGTGAAGGTCAGGGTGAACTCAGGCGGCGGCTTTCTCCGCGGTCGCGTGGTCGAGGTCGTCGAACGCGATGAGCTCGCGGCCCGCCACTGTCGCGATGCGGTCGTCCCACACGCCGCCGGGGGAGAGGTTGCGACGCGCGAACCGCAGCCCGACCAGCGCCTTGTGGGGGTCGGTCGACTGCTCAAGCAGCAGGGCGGCTGACGCAGTGCGCGCGAGCTGCGCCGTGAGGCGTGCGGCGCGGGCCTCGGCGAGATCGGCGTCGAGGGACGGGAGCTCTTCGATGCGCCGCTCGAGCTCGTTGCGCGCCGCCGTGACGGTCTCGAGCGCCTCGGCGACGTACTCGGGCCCGGCGCCGCCCGCGGCGATCGCCTCGTCGATGCGCGCCAGGGCGGCCTCGTGCGCCGAGTCGCGCCGGATCGCGCGGAGGACGTCGAGCTGGCAGATCTGCTCGGTGCCCTCCCAGATTGGGTGGCACTGCGCGTCGCGCAGCTGCCGCGTCAGGTGCCAGTCCTCGCAGTAGCCGTTGCCGCCGTGCAGCTCGACCGCCTGGCTCGCCGCCTCGACACCGAATCGGCACAGCCGTACCTTCGCCGCCGGCACGAGGATGCGGCGGAGGCGGGCGCCGTCCTGCGATCGGGCCGCGGCCGCGAGCTCGAAGCCGAGCGCGAACGCGGCCTCGAGCTCGACGAGCATGTCGACGAGCTGCTCGCGGATGAGCGGCAGGTCGACGAGCAGCCGGCCTTTGGCCCGCCGGTGGTGAGCCCAGATCACGCCTTCGAGGAACGAGCGGCGGGCGATCCCGAGACCCATCATCGCGACGCCGAAGCGCGAGCCGTTGACCATCTCCATCATGCGGCCGAGCCCGCCGACATCGGAATCACCGGCGCCGTCGCCGTCGCGGCCCCGAGGACGCAGCGCGTACCCGAGCGCGTCGTGGAACTCGACCTCGCCCGTCGGCACGCTCTTCGTACCGAGCTTGGGCTTGAGCCGGCGCATCGTGATCGTGTTGCGCGAACCGTCCTCGCGCTCCTTTGGGACGAGGTAGAGGCCGAGCCCCGCGGGACCGTCGGGCGCGCCCTCGGGCCGGGCGAGCATGACGATGGCGGCGCCGTCGATGTTCGAACAGAACCACTTCTCGCCGTTGATGAGCACTCGTCCGTCGCCGATGTCGCGCGCGGTGCAGTGCACGGTTCGGCCGAGGTCGGAGCCGCCGTCGCGCTCGGTCAGGAACATGGAGCCGTCGACGCCGCCGTCGAAGCTGTCCGCGCGCAGGCCCGGAAGCAACGTGTCCCGCACGTCGGGCGGCGCGTACGCGGCGACCAGGCCGGCGACGCCGCTGGTCATGCCGAGGCTGCAGACCAAACCGGTGTCCGCTTGGGACAGCAGGTAGCTCGTCGCGGCCAGAACGACACCGGGCGCCGGGCGGCCTCGCTCGGTCTCGTCGCGTGCAAACCCGCCGACGTAGCCGCTGGCCCAGAGGGCGCGCTTCGAGTCGAGGCCTGCCGGGTGGTGGACGATCTCGTTGACCTCGTCGGCCCAGCGGTCGTACCGGACGAGCTCGGGCGGGTGGGCGTCGACGATCTCCGAGTTGGGAGCCACGCGCTCGCCGACGAGGCCGCCGAATTCGCGCAGCTTGGCGTCCGCCCACTCCAGGTCCTCGGGCGGGCAGTCGCGGCGCACACGCGCTTGGAGATCGGGGTCGAGGTCGTACCAGTTGTGGCCGGCCGCCGAATCGAGGGTGGCGTAGTCGATCATCGATCGCTCCCGCTGCGTGGACCGTGCTCCTGGGCGCAAGCCTAGGACGCCTGGTAGGCATTCGTCGCGAACGGTATGGAACCACTCGATCTCATCGACACGCGACTCCGGGTCGCCACGTGGAACGTGTGGGGGCGGTTCGGGCCCTGGCAGGACCGGCAGCCGGCGATCGCCGAGACGCTGCGCGGCCTCGATGCCGACGTGGTCGCGCTGCAAGAGGTGTGGGACGTGCAGGAGGGCGCCGGCCAGGCCGAGGCGCTCGCCGAAACGCTCGGCTACGAGCACGTCTTCGTGGCCGGCTTCGACGCCAGAGAGGCGTCGTTCGGCAACGCGATCTTGTCGCGCTGGCCGATCGCCACGAGCGACACGCGCGCGTTGCCGACGACGCCGTCCACCGACGAGTTCCGGGTCGCGCTGAAGGCCGAGGTCGAAGGCCCCCGCGGGCGGTTCGAGGTGTACACGACCCATCTGAACTGGAGGTACGACGAGAGCCACGTCCGCCAAGCGCAGGTTCGCGCGCTCGCCGAATTCGTGGGCGAATCGAAGGGGCGCACCTTTCCTCCGATCGTGTGCGGCGACTTCAACGCCGAGCCCGACTCCGACGAGATCCGCATGCTGACCGGCCGGGCGTCGGTACCCGTGGAGCGCCTCGTGTTCGTCGACGCCTGGGACGTCGCCGGCCACGGCGCCGGGTTCACGTGGTCGAACGACAATCCGTTCGCAGCCCGCGACCTCGAGGCGGACCGTCGCATCGACTACGTGCTCGTGGGATGGCGCAAGGCGAGCGGCGCGGGGCACGTGGTCGACGCGCGCGTCGCTGCGATCGATCCGATCGACGGCGTCTATCCGTCGGACCACTACGCGGTGGTCGCCGAGTTGCGGTACTAGGAGACGTGATGGCCGTCGATCTCGGTGCCCTGCGAGTTGCGCCCGGCCAGCCACCTGCGCTCGCCCGTCGGGATCCCGGCGATCGTCTGCGCCTATCCGGCAAGGCGGCCGCGCGCGAGCAGCACGAGGCGATGCTCGATGAGCTCGACGGCTTGCACAACCGGCTCTGGGCCGAGTCCCGGAGAAGCGTGCTGCTCGTCCTCCAGGGCGTCGACACGTCCGGGAAGGACGGCGTCATCCGGCGGGTGCTCACGGGGTTGAACCCGCAGGGCTGCTCGGTGACGAGCTTCAAGGCGCCGACCAGCCTCGAGCTCCAGCGCGACTACCTGTGGCGCGTTCATGCTGCTTGTCCCGCTCGCGGCCGGCTGGGCGTGTTCAACCGCTCGCACTACGAGGACGTCGTCGCCGCGCGCGTGCTCGGGATCGTGGACGAGGCCCACTGGCGGCGCCGGTACCGGCACCTTCGCGACTTCGAGCAGATGCTGCACGACGAGGGCACCTCCGTCGTGAAGGTGTTCCTGCACATCTCGCAGGACGAGCAGCGCGCCCGCCTGCAGGCTCGGCTCGACGACCCGACCAAGCGGTGGAAGTTCCGGCTCGACGACCTGGAGGCGCGCCGACGTTGGGACGCCTACCAGGCGGCCTACGAGGACGCGATCGCCGAGACATCGACCGACGACGCACCGTGGTGGGTCGTGCCCAGCGACCGCAAGTGGGTGCGCGACGTCGCCGTGACGACCTTGCTGCTCGACGCGTTTCGCCGGCTCGACCCGCAGTACCCGCCGCCCGACCCGTCGCTCGACGGCGTGATCGTCGAGTAGCGGCGCGCGGCGCGTCAGCCGGCGCGCTGCTCCTCTTCGGCCGCCGCCCGCCGGAACGCCTCGCGCGGTCGCTGCAGCGAGCCGAGCGCGACGACGTCGCGTGGGAACAGCATCGCGACCGTCCAGTCCAAGGCGATCCTGACCCTGCGGTTCAGCGTCGGCATCTTGGCGAGGTGGTACGTCCGGTGGACCCACCACGCGGGGAAGCCGCGCAACCGAATGTTCCCGGGCAGGCGGGCGACCCCGCGGTAGCGGCCCAGCGACACGAGCTGGCCCCGGTTGTGGTAGCGGAACGCGTCCGGCGGCCGGCCCCGCGAGCGGGCGACGACGTTGCGGGCCAGCCGCTTCGCCTGTCGGATCGCGTGCTGAGCGGTGGGCGGACACAACCCGCCCGTCGTGAGGTCGGGCACGGCGGCGTTGTCGCCGGCCGCCCACGCGTCGGGGACCACGCCGCGCTCGGCGTCGTGCACGCGCAGGTACTCGTCGCAGGTGACCCGGCCGTGCTCGTCGACGGGGAACCCCGAGCGGGCGGCGAGGGAATGCGGCCGCACCCCGGTCGTCCAGACGAGCGTCGCCGCCGGGAACGCCTCCCCGCTCGACAGCCGCATGATCCCGCCCTCGGCCGACTCGAGCCGCGTCTCGAGGTGGATCTCGATCCCTCGCCGCTCCAGCCGCCGTTGCGCGTACTCCGCGAGCCGGATGTCGATCTCGGGGAGGAGCCGGCCGGTCGCCTCGACGAGAACCCAGCGCGCTCGCTCGCCCCGAAGCTGGTCATAGCGCTTCAGCGCGGAGCGGCTCAGGTCCTCCAGCTCGGCGAGCGCTTCCACGCCGGCGTAGCCCCCGCCGACGAAGACGAACGTGAGCAGGGCGCGCCGCCGTTCGGGGTCGGTGATCTCCGCCGCGGCCTCGAGCCGCGCCAGGACGTCGTTGCGAAGGTGGATCGCCTCGTCGATGGTCTTGAAGCCGACGGCCTGCTCGGCGAGGCCGGGTACCGGGAGCACCCGGCTGATCGACCCGGGCGCGAGGACGAGCACGTCGTAGCCGAGCTCGACGGACGAGCCCTCGAGCAGATGGACGCGCGCCCGGCGCGCCGCGTGGTCGATCGACTCGACCTCGCCGACGATGAGCCGCGTCCGGCGGAGGAACCGTCGCAGCGCGACGACGACGTGGCGGGGCTCGATGGTGCCGGACGCCGCCTCGGGCAGGAATGGCTGGTACTGGAGATAGTTCTCGGCGTTGACGAGCACGATCTCGTCGTCGGGGCCGCGGAGGCGACGCTCGAGGCGCATGGCGGCGTACGTCCCGACGAACCCGCCCCCGCACACGAGGACCC
>WNGE01009645.1_pt1 | contig 10127 bp, 12 predicted proteins | sample 5400651 | NCBI WGS metagenome assembly WNGE01 (sample SAMN13153370, study PRJNA577476) | soil metagenome | isolation source: 60 cm soil or saprolite under grassland replicate 2 | place: USA:California | collected 2016-06-15 | reverse complement strand
TGTGATCAGGTTACCGAGGATTTGATTTGGGCGAGCATCGAGGAAGACATCCCACGGCTGCGCAAAAGCGCGCTCCGGGAGATCGCGCGCCTGAAGAAGTCCGGACGCGCCAGCCGCGCGTAGCTGCCGACTGCCGCGGAAACAATGGTGTGGGCGAAACGCCCGCATATTTTCGAGCGTGTTGCCGACGCGCGACGCCGGCGGCGCATCGTGACGAAGCCCGACCCTCTCCGCGCCGTACGCGGCCGACGCGTTTCGGGCCGGCGAAATGGGGATCGAAGCGGTCGATATCGTCCGCTACCCGAATACGATCGAAAGCCGGCCCGGCTCCGCGTCAGCCGTTGTGCTTGAAGTAGCCTATCGCCAGCAGACTCGGATTTTGCATCGGGGACGCGTCGGGATTCGTCGATCCGATCTTCTCGGTTGGCGTGGTGATGGCGCTCTATTCGGGGCAGCTCGCCGCCTGGGGATCGATTCTTCGCTGCGCCGGCCGGCGCAGGCGCCGACCTATCGCACCCTGTTCGAGACGCAGATGCGCGGACGCTATCAGTTGTCCCGCACCATGGCGCTGCCGACCCACGACGAAACCTCGGAGGCGTCGCGCGCGGCCAAGCTCTATTTCGATTTCATCTCGAAATCGGAAAAGGAGCTGATGTGGTCCGCAGCGTCGATGACGACGCGCTCGGGCAATCCGCTGCGCACTTCGGGCGAGAGCCGAGTGCCGCCGCCGCTCAGGCGCAGCAATCTTGCGGAGCTTCGGTTCGAATAATCACAAGGTCCCCTACGGGCCATCGGGTTGAAAATCGTCCGTCATCGAGGCACCGGATGCGCAGGATCTCCCAGGCGTTGAGTCGCCTGACTTTTGGATAAGTGCCGGCACGAACTGCCTGTGCGCTCTTGCCCGTCCCGGCGCCCGAAGGCGCCGGCGCGGACGGCGGCGAGGTCGGCATCGACCACCTTGGCAAGCAATTGCCGCGCGAACCGAGTTGTTGCCACCAGCAACGCCCGAGCCATTACTTTCGCGAGCACGCATTGCTATACATGTATAGCAAATTGGAGGTTCCCAATGCTCGCCCTTCGTCTGCCGCCCGAGATCGAGCAGCGGCTCGCCGCGCTGGCCAAGAAAACCGGCCGCAGCAAGAGCTATTATGCGCGCGAAGCGATCTTGCGTCAGATCGAGGATCTCGAGGATTATTACCTAGCGCGTCGGCGCCTCGCGCTCGGCGGGCCGCGCGTGACGCTCGAAAGCCTGGAGCGGCAGCTTGGGACCCGCACGAAGCGCCGATGACCTCGCCAGTCTGGCGAGTCGAATTTCATCGCGCGGCCGTCCGCGACTGCTTGTCCGCATCGCGGGTCAGCGCGCGCGGCGGAATTTGCGCGATCCGCCCGTAGAAAGATTCGAGAGCGCCTTCGCGATCGCCCTCGGCGATCCGCCGGCGAACGTTCGCGATCGCTTGCGATGCCTGATGGCCGCCGCCCAGGACCGCAATCGGCGGCTCGTAGAGCACCAGGCGGCGGATGCTTGCGTCGCGAAATACCGATTCCATGGCGCACACTCCGCCATAGGAATGGCCCACCACGTCGACCGGGCCGCCGTCGATCGCCCCGACGACGGCGGCTACGTCCGCGAACTCGTCATTCATGCGATAGCCGCCGGGGTCGCCGCGGCCGCCGCGGCCGCGCCGATCCATGGCGTAGACGGTAAAATGCCGCTGCAGGGCCGGAACGACGGGAGCCTAGCGGCTGTGGTCCGGCGGTTCCGTGAATCAGCAAAATCGCCGGGCCATGGCCGCGGCGAAAGTAGCGGATCGGGGTGCCGTCTTCCGACTGAATGTTGTGCATGCGCGCTCCCGCGCGATGGCATTATCGGGCGTGCAGCATGGCCGCAAGCCCCCCGCCGCATGCGGACAGGCGCAATGCACCGGCCCGGCCTTCTTGCCGCGGGTTAGACAAATTCGCCCGTTAAGCTCTTTCGGGTCGTTCCCCAAATCGGACGTCATCGTGACCCAGCGAGCATCACCCCTCGCCCCCCTGAGAACCGTCCTTCCCTCGCGGGCATTTCAGCAAGCCGTCGCATTGCACGAGCAAGGGCGGCTATGGGAGGCCGAGCAGCTCTATGCCATCGTGCTCGAGGCCGACCGGAACCATTTCGATGCCTTGCTTCGCTTGGGCATCATCCGGCTGCAGCAGGGCAGGCTCGAAGATGCGGCGCGCCTACTGCGTCGCTCGCTCAAGATGAACAGAAATTCGACCGACGCACACCATTCGCTTGCTTTCGCTCTAACCGGCGTCGGGCGTTCCGAAGAAGCCATCCGGCACTATGAAAGAGCGCTAGAGCTGCGGTCAGATTTTCCCGAGGCTCACAACAATTTCGGCCTCGCGTTGCAAACGCTTGGCCGGCTTGAACAGGCGATTGCGCACTACGAGAAGGCTCTCTCGATAAAGCCGAACTATCCCGAAGCTCGCAACAATATCGGCAATGCGCTCCACCAACTCGATCGATCCGAAGAGGCGATTGCGCATTACGAGCAGGCGCTGGCGATGAGGCCGGACTACGCCGAGGCGCATTGGAATATTGGTACTGCCGTTCGGGCGCTCAACCGCCCTGAAGAAGCGATCTCGCATTATGAGAAAGCGCTCGCGATTAGGCCAAATTATGCCGAGGCTCATAACAGTCTTGCCAACGCCCTCGATCTGGTGGATCGATCCGAGGATGCGATCGCGCACTACGAGCAGGCACTTGTGATCCAGCCGGACTATGCCGACGCCCACTTTAATCTCGCCGTCACTCTTGGAGATATCGGCCGGCACGAAGAGGCCATCGCGCATTACAGCAGAGCGCTTTCAATTGACCCTAACTATGTCAAAACATTTAAGAACCGCAATGACGCGTTAGTTGTGTTGCTCGCGCTCGCCAGTCTGCCAGAACCGGTCGTCACAATGGACACACTGTTAGAACAATTGAACGAGGTGGTCAGACGGAGTGTTAGCTATAACGCGGATTTCGAGAATCTCTCGACCTTCGTCCGGGCGACCGTGCTGGATAAGCTGGGTCGTCACTCGGAAGCGTGGGAACATTTCCGATTGGCAAACCGAACGATGTTCCTGGCCAGCCAGGAAGAGCTCCGTAGCCTGATTACCAGGCAAGACGCAAGCCTTGCTAGATTGCGTGAGAAGCCGATCACGGTCGCGGATGCGGCCACCGACCGCGTACAGCCCATCTCGCTTTTCATCCTTGGGCCTTCACGTTCGGGCAAGACCACGATGGAACGACTCATCGGGATGTTGGATGGCGTCAAGCGCGGTTACGAAAACCTGATGATAGAACGTGCACTGCGCAAGGCACTGCAAACGGCGGGCCTTCCGGCGACTGGTTTACTGGAAAGCGTGCCCCCGACCCTATACCCAGTATGCCGTGCCATGTACGAGGAGGAGCTTTTTCGGCGGGTCGGTTCCGCGAGGGTTTTGACCAACACGAATCCATCGCGTATCCATGATGCCGATCTGATGGCTACCGTATTCCCCGGCGTACGCTTCCTCTGCGTGAAACGGAATCCAGAAGACAATGTCTTGCGGATCTACATGCGCTGCTACAAAAGGGGCAACGCCTATTCCTATGACTTGCGGGCCGCTCGCGACCATGTCGCCTGGTATCATGAGATGATGGATTTGTTGGCGCAGCAGCTCCCGCACATGGTGCGTGTGGTCCAGTATGAAGACATGATCACGGACCCGGCCGCTGCTTTGCACGTTGCAGCAGACCTGTGCGGTCTTCTCTTGGGGCCTCCGGCTCACTTGCCAGCTCCGGGCGATGACAGGGGATGCGCCGGACCTTATCAACAATTCATGGCCGCGCTCAACGACTGAGCCGCCCGCCCGTCAAGGCTCAAATCCCGGGGACAGAAACAAAGTCCCCGCGCCGTGGGCGCGGGGACGAGCTTTGAATCACGCACTCGGTCAGTAGCGAGCTACTACCGGCGCTTTGCCTTTGCCCACTCCGAACAGGTTGAACCGATAGTTCACGCCGATTTTGAGGGTCTCAACCCGCTGCTTGGTGTCTATGAAATGTGACTCTGAGAAGAAACATCCATCGTCACATTCGGTGTTGGAGAACAGGTTCTTCGTGCCAAAATCGTAGTGATCCCATTCAACAAAGGCTGACCAGTTGGGCTGGAAGGCCCATTCGACGCCCGCACCGACCGTCCACCCGCTGCGGCTCTGCTTGATGACAGAGGGAATCCGGCCATCTTCTTGGTTTTCAGCCGTGAGTGCCAAATCCCATCTGTCGTGAGTCCAGGCTCCGCCGCCCTTGAAATACCACAAGACCTGCACGGGAAAGACAAATCCGATGCGACCGGTGACGCTCGAAATCCAGTCCTGCTTCACACGAATCACGTTACGTCCGTCGCCGAAACCAAGGGGATCCGCATCGAAACCATTGATATCAGCTGCAGCGACATCCCCCTGGATGCCGATCACCCAGGCCCCCGGGCCAAAGCCTTTGCCGACCCCAAACTGATAATCGCAGCCGACCTGACCGCCGAAAATAGGACCACTCGTATCAACACGCCCCGATGCCGCTGAGACGGATGTGACGATACCACCCTCTCTCTCTACCTCCGTTTCGCTGACATCTTTTCTCCCCCAGCCCCAGCCCCAATGGGCACCAACGAAGCAGCCCGCGCGGCATTGGCAGAACCGGCAGCAAACAACGCGACGCCGGCGACGCTAGCAAGCAAGAGCTTTTTCATCGGAGCCCCCAAGGTGAGCGGGTTGAACCAGGCCGTAGCTTCACCAAACGAGGGGCGCGAAAGCAATGGCAAATACCGCGCTTCCCGTCGATTCTGGTTTCATGTTGCGCAGGTGCAACGTTTTCGGGCCGCGGAAGCAGGCCGGTTCTAGATGCTTTTCGCAAGCTCGTACAATGGGATAGACGGCGAGACGAGCTCCATCCCCGAGCTCCCGATCCTCGCGTGGAAAGGGCTTCGACCAGCCCCGTTTGGTAACGCCTGTGATTAATGAAACGTGAAAGTCGTGGGCTATCGGAGCACATCGCAAAAGTGCCGAGCACTTGCCGTGCGACATTTGCCTGCGATTGGAAACCCAAGAATCGCGCTCCATGCTCGTCGAGGCGACAGCGATTCGTGCCGGCCGGCACACGGACCGAACCGCGCCAGAGCAGCTGCCGATGACCGCCATTATTTGTGAGGGTGTGGCTTTTCGGCACTAGTGGCCGGCGTCACGCCTGGGTAATTTCGCGCACCGATTTACAAGGGGGGATCCATGAAGAGATTTCTGCTCGCCGGTCTTGCGGTACTTTTCGGACTGGGCCTTGCTGCTTGCGCCGGCAAAGAACCGGTTGCGATCGGCAAAGGCAAAGGCCCGCCACCGCCGCCGCCGCCGATCGTAAGAAAGGGCTAATACGAATGGATTAGAAGGGCCGCTCGCTGCGGTCCTTCTATGATCCGCCGCACCGTCGAGGGACTGCGGAGGTATGGGGCTGTAGGGGACGGTGTCGCGAATCGCGGAGCAAGTTCCTCATTGAGCTCTGGGAGCTGACAGTGCAGGACGGTCGGAAGAACAGGTGCTGTCTCGCCCTTGCGGCGGGCTTTTGTGTGCTCGCGATCTCGGGAGAATTCCAAGCTCCGGCGGCCGCCGCGCAGGGCGCCGCGGTGGCGGCGGTCAGCCCCAAGCCGGAAACCGCGGCTCCGCCCCCCGCCAATGCGGCGCGGGCGGCCAGCCGCCGTGCGTCCGAGAAGCCGGCCAATCGCTATTTCTTCGAGTTTCGATCCCGAACCGCGCTGAGCTACGGCCACGCCTATGTCGTCTATGGACGGCTGGATGCGCGGGGCCAAATGGTGGACCCCCAGGTCGGCGGTATTCATCCGGCGAGCACCAGCGTCGTGCCCTACATGCTCGGGCACGTCGTCCCCGTCCCGGCCGAGCATGGGGCCAGCGACGGCGACCTGGAAGAGCAGTACGTGTCCGCACGCTATCGCGTCATGGTCAGCGAGGCCGAGTACAACCGGATCGTGGCCTACATCCACGAACTCGAAGCCAGCACGCCGGTGTGGCATGCGGTTCTCTACAGCTGCATCTCGTTCGTGAACGACGTCGCCAAGTTCATGGGGCTGCGGACGCCGCCGACCGGAATGTACCCGGAGGTGTACATCAACAATCTTCGGGCGATGAACAGCGCGTCGGACGAGGAAATTAGCCTGATCCCGAGGGTTCAATGGGGGCTGGCGCCAGCGTCACCGCCGGTGACGGCGCCGCCGCAGTGAGAGCCTGGCGGCGCGCAGACGCCGGGCAATCGCGTAGCCGGTAATTTCCATCGGTCTCGATTCGTCACGCCGGACTGTCCGGGCTCGCCCGGGCTTCCATGGACTTCGGCTGCAAATCGTGAGGTTCGGCACGAGGCCGCATGGGGCGCCACGGCGGTTTCTGATTCCGGGTTTTTGAGTATGATGTTCTGATCGTGGCGGGCTGGCCCGTTTCGCTCCGTTTCCCGGGGCAAGCCGTGCCAACCGCCCACCCACGGGAGGGGACCATGAGCCGAGAGCTGTTCTGGCTGACGCTGACCGCGATCATGACCGGGCTGATGTGGACCCCCTACATCGTCGACCGAATCATGGTGCGTGGCGTGATGGGCGCCATGGACAATCCGAGCCCGAACGCCAAGCCGCATTCCGCCTGGGCATGGCGGCAGATGCACGCCCACGACAACGCCGTGGAGAATCTCGTGATCTTCGCCATCCTGGTGCTGGTCGCGAATGCGCTCCACATATCGAACAATGTCACGGCGGCGGCCTGCGCGGCGTATTTCTGGGCGCGGCTCGCCCATTACATCATCTACACGATGGGGGTTCCGGTACTGCGCACGCTCACTTTCGTCGCCGGATTTGTCGCGCAGGTCGTGCTGGTGCTGGCGATCTTCCGAGTGGTGTGATCGGCGCGATACGCGCGCCGAGAGATCAGCCGCGAACGGTCGCTCCCGCGATGCCGAGGAACACCAGCACGGCGCGATTGAGCTGCAGCATGTCCTGGTCTTCGAGACGGCCGACGTGAGTTCCGATCTCGGCTCTGGACACCGTCGTGATCTTGTCCACCATCAGCCGAGAGGATATCCGCAGCCCGTTGGTTTCGCGCGGCTCTACTGCAAGGCGAAACAAGGGCGCGTCCGTGGTATTCGTCGTGAAGGCGCAAACGGTGACGGAGGCGGTCGCATCGAACCGATCGTCCTGCAAGATCACGACCGGGTGCGGCTTGTCGGCGTAATCTCTGCCGCCGGCAAGGGTCCATATCTCGCCGCGTTTCATTCCGCGCCGAACTCCGAGACGGAATCGATGAAGTCCTGATTCTGCCTCTCTTGCGCGCTGCGGGCGACCGCGAGGGATTGGCGATGAGCCTCGGCCTGGAACGCCGGCGAGCGGACGTCAGGCACCCAGACCTGGATCGGCCGCAGCCCTTGCCGCCGCAAGCGCTCCCGGTGCGCCTTGACCTTGTCTCGCGTTTGCTTCGATCGCGTCGATGCCGGCATCGGTTGATCCGTCTGCTCTTGCTCCAGATCCCGCTGGGTGGTTACATGTAACCTATCACGAGATCGGCTCGATTGACCAGCTGGGCCCACAGATCGGGAAAACGCTTGGGTGCTGGATCACGCACGTCAGCGAGTGAACTGCTTGCTTACAGCCACATTTCCGGCTATATTTCCGGAATGGAGTTCCAGTCGTGGCGACCCGACAAAGCAAAGTGCTCGCCTCCTATCGACGCCGATTGAAACAGCAAGGCGTTGCGCGCCTTGAGGTCCGGGTCCGCAAGGATGACGCGCCGCTAGTGCGCAATGTTGCCCGCGCGCTTGCCGATCCGCGCCGGGAAAGCCAGGCCCGCGAGTTGTTGCGGGAGCACTTCGGGCCGGCGAAGGCCGAAGGGCTCAAAGCGTTGCTTGCGTCGGCGCCCCTTGCCGGGATCGATCTCGGCCGCGCTCGCGACATGGGGCGGGACGTCGAGTTGTGAACTATCTCATCGACACCAACATCATTTCCGAGGTGGCCAAGCGCGATCGCTGCAATCGTCACGTCGCGAGCTGGTATGCGTCCGTTGACGATCGATGCATTTATCTCAGCGTCCTGGTGCTGGGAGAAATCCGCAAAGGCATCGAGCACGCCCGGCCGAATGATCCTGCGCGCGCCGATGCTCTGGAACGATGGTTGACGATGGTCAGAAAATCCTTTGCTGATCGCATCCTGCCGATCGATCAGCTGGTCAGCGACGAATGGGGTCGCATGGGAGCCAAGCGCTCCGTGTCCACCGTCGATGCGCTGCTTGCCGCGACAGCTAAAGTGCATCAATTGACCTTTGCCACGCGCAATGTCGGCGATGTCGCCGGGCTTGGCGCGAACATCTTCAATCCCTTCGAGCCGGATATGCGGACCTAAAGCGGGCACGAGCCCGACTACAATTTTGATCCGCACCATCGTAGGGCGGGTCTAGCAAACGCGACCCCTACGACTCAGACCATGAGGAGCCCATGCCGGACCGCACCAACCGCAAGATCGTGCTCGCCTCGCGCCCCGAGGGCGCCCCGCAGCCGGGCAATTTCCGGCTCGAGGCGAGCCCGGCGCCGCTGCCGCGCGAGGGAGAAGTGCTGCTGCGCACGCTGTGGCTCTCGCTCGATCCCTATATGCGCGGGCGCATGAGCGCGGCGAGGTCCTATGCCAAGCCCGTCGAGATCGGCGAGCCGATGGTCGGCGGCACGGTGAACGAGATCGTGGAGTCCCGCCACCCCGATTTCAAGCCCCGCGACGTCGTGCTCGGCTATGTCGGCTGGCAGGAGTATGCGGTCGCAAACGGCGCCGGTTTGCGCAAACTCGATGCGCGCCGCGCGCCGATCTCGACCGCGCTCGGCGTGCTCGGCATGCCGGGGATGACCGCCTATACCGGGCTGCTCACCATCGGGCAGCCCAAGCCCGATGAAACCGTCGCGGTCGCGGCCGCAACCGGGCCGGTCGGCTCGACCGTCGGGCAGATCGCGAAAATCAAGGGCTGCCGCGCCGTCGGCATTGCGGGCGGCAAGGACAAATGCCGCTACCTGCTCGACGAGCTCGGGTTCGATGCCGCGGTCGATCATCGTTCCAAGAATTTCCCCGACGAGCTGCGAGAGGCGTGCCCGAAAGGCATCGATATTTATTTCGAGAACGTCGGCGGCGCCGTGTGGGACGCGGTGTTTCCCCTGCTCAACGATTTTGCCCGCATCCCGGTGTGCGGGCTGATCGCGCAATACAACATGACCGAGCTGCCGGCAGGCCCCGACCGCACGCCGCAATTGTTCCGCCAGGTGCTCACGAAACGACTCAGCATTCGCGGCTTCATCGTCTGGGATTTCGCGAGCCAGGCCGAAACATTCGAGCGCGACGTCGCCACTTGGCTCAAGCAGGGCAAGATCAAATACAAGGAAGACGTCGTCGAGGGTCTCGAGAACGCGCCGCAGGCGTTCCTCGGGCTATTGCAGGGCAAGAATTTCGGCAAGCTGTTGGTGCGGGTGAGCCAGCCGTAAGCCGTAGCCCGGATGGAGCGCAGCGAAATCCGGGACTGCCGTTCCCGCATTGCGCTACGCTCCATCGGGCTACGAGCTGGCGTCCCTCGTCCCATACGAGTGCCGCCGGCCCTTGAAATCTTCGATCTGATAGCCGGATTTCTCATCGCCGTTCACATACTGCGGCCCGATCGACGATTTGCCGTGACCCCCGGGGATGTCGAGCACATAGGTCGGCTGACACAATCCGGAATAGCGGCCGCGCAGCGCGCGCATCAGCGACTGGCCGCGCTCGATGCTGGTGCGCCAATGCGCGGTCCCGGGCGCGAGGTCGCCGTGGTGGAGGTAATACGGCTTGATCCGGCATTCGACGAGCGCGCGCATCAGGCGGCCCAGCACCTGTGCATCGTCGTTGACGCCGCGCAGCAGCACGGTCTGGCTCAGCAGCGGAACGCCGGCGTCGACGAGGCGCGCGCAGGCGCGGCGTGCATCCGCGCCGAGCTCGCGCGGGTGATTGGCGTGCACCGCGACGTAGACCGCCTTGCCGCTGGCTTTCAACGCGCGCAGGAGCGCCGGCGTGATGCGGGATGGC
>WNGE01015399.1_pt1 | contig 10128 bp, 9 predicted proteins | sample 5400651 | NCBI WGS metagenome assembly WNGE01 (sample SAMN13153370, study PRJNA577476) | soil metagenome | isolation source: 60 cm soil or saprolite under grassland replicate 2 | place: USA:California | collected 2016-06-15 | reverse complement strand
GCCGTGCCCGGGCAAGTCCGGGACGAGGACGCGGCCGTGGCGAATGAGCTCCGGAGCGACGAGCGTCCAGTTCGACGCCGCTCCGCCGAAGCCGTGGAGGAGCAGGATGGGCGCCCCCGCCCCGCCCTCGAACCAGCGCAGGCGGACGCCCCGCAGCTCGGTGTACTGCTCCGCGAAGCCCGGCAGAAAGGTCTTGCCGTCCGTCACCGGCGGCGATTATGCTGTGTGGCGAGATGAGCTCTTTGGGAGGACAAGCGGAAAGTTGATTTCCGCGGCGACAAACGGAAGGAGCGACTAGCCCGCTCGGCCCTGTGCCGGATGGGCTTTTTTGCGGCCTGAGGAAGGAGAACGATGGCGAACCACCTGACGCCGGAAGAGCTGTCCAAGGAACTGGGGATCGACCGCCAAGAGGTCATCCGCGTGTGCGTCGAAGAAGGCGTGCCGATCTACCAGGGCAAGATCGACAAGACGCTGTTCCAGGCTCAGTTGGCTGCTCTCGGGGCCTTGCCCACGAAGCATTAGAGAGCGTTAGCGTTTCCGAGACGATCCGGCGGCGGCCTTCGCGGGCCGCCGTCCGCTTTTCCCGGCCGGCGGCTTCTTCGCCTTCCCGCCCGACGCCTGCTCGACCGAGCGCCGCAGGGCCTCCATCAGGTCGATCACCGGGGTCTCGGGCACCGGCTCCGGCTTCGCGATCTCCTCGCCCGCGAGCTTCGATTCCAGCAGTGCGCGCAGGTCGCGGCGGTAGACGCTCTCCAGCTCGGTGGGCTCGAACTCCCCGGCCAGGCTGTCTATCACCTGCCGGGCGAGGCCGAGCTCGGCGTCCTTCACCTCGGTCTCGGAGACGGCCTCCTCGATCTCGGCCTGCGAGCGGACGTCCTCGGCGAGGAAGAGCGTCTCGAGCGCGAGCGCGTCGCCGCGCGGGCGGATGAGACAGAACGTCTCGGAGCCGCGCAGCACGAAGCGGCCCACGGCCGCCATGCCGGCGTCCTTCAGCGCCTCGAGCAGCAGCACATACGGCCGCCGGGCCGCCGGCGCGCTCGCCGGCGCGAGGTAGTACGTGCGGTCGAAGTAGACCGGGTCGACCTGGTCGAGCGGCACGAAGCGGGTGATCTCGATCGCGCGCGAGTCGTCCGCCTGCTGGATCGCCTCGAGATCCGCGTCCTCGACGATCACGAACTCGCCCTTCGCGACCTCCCAGCCCTTGACGATCTCGTCGGGGCCGACCTCGCGCTCATGAGTCGGGCACCAGCGCTTTTGCCGGATCGGCGTCTTGCACTCGCGGTGCAACTGGCGGAACGAGACGTCGGACGCCCGAGCCTTGGGCGACGTCGCGAGCGCCAAGCCGATTGGGATGTTGACCAGGCCGAAGCTGAGGGAGCCGTTCCAGATCGTCCGCATCTGAACTCCGAATTGTAGAGGGACCGGGCTGGTTCGCCTTTCCGAGGGGCATTCCTGCATCTACATTTGACCTGTGAGCACGCAAACCGAGGCGCCGGCAGCCGCTTCCCGCGAGCAGGCGCCACCCCGCACCATCGGGCGCCTCTGGCTCGACGGCGTCGAGCGGAACGGCTCGCGCACCGCATATCTGACCGAGCGGAACGGCGAGTGGCGGGCCGTTTCCTGGCCCGAGGCCGCGGCGGTCGTGGACGAGCTCGCGCACGGGCTCCTCGCACGCGGGATCCGCAAGGGCGACGCCTTCGCGGTCCTCGCGCGGACGACCCTCGAGTGGGCGCTGTTCGACTTCGCGCTCGCCTTCGTCGGCGCCGTCACGGCTCCGGTCTACGCCACAAGCTCGGCGAAGGACGCGCGCTACGTCGTCGAGCACTCGGAGTCGATCGGGGCGCTGTGCGAGGACGAGGAGCAGCTCGCGAAGCTCGAAGGCCTGGAGCTCGAGCATGTGCTCACCTACGCCGACCTCGACGATTTGCGCGTACGCGGTCGCGAGCACGCCCGCGAGCACCCGAACGCCGTTGTCGACGCGGCCGCAGCGATCAGCGAGGACGACCTCTTCACCTACATCTACACGTCGGGCACGACCGGACCGCCCAAGGCGTGCATGATCACGCACCGCAACTACTACGAGATGGTCGCCGCCGCCGACGAGATGGAGAACTTCACGCGCGAGGACGACCTGCTGTTGCTCTACCTGCCGCTCGCGCACAACTTCGGGCGCCTGATGCACCTCTCCGCCCCGCATCGCGGCTACGCGATCGCCTTCCTCCCCGAGCCGCTGCAGGTCGCCGACGCCCTGCTCCAGGTGCGCCCGACCGTTCTCCCGAGCGTGCCCCGCGTGTTCGAAAAGGTGCACACGGCCGTGCTCGCGAGGTTCGACGCGGAGACGGGACTCAGGAAGCGGCTGATCGACTGGGCGCTCCGCGTCGGCTACCGCGTCAGCGCGCTCGAGCAGCGCGGCGAGCGCGCTCCCTTGGCACTCGCGTTGCAGCGCGGGCTCGCCGCGAAGCTCGTCTACGCGAAGGTGCTGGACAGGCTCGGCGGCCGCGTCCGCGTCGGCCTTTCGGGCGGTGCGCCGCTCGCGCGCGAGATAGCGGAGTTCTTCCACGCGATCGGCCTGCTGATCATCGAGGGCTACGGGCTCACCGAGGGCACGAGCGCGGCGACGGTCAACCGGGTCGACCGGTTCAAGTTCGGGACAGTCGGCCTTGCGCTGCCCGGCGTCGAGCTGAAACTCGCCGAAGACGGCGAGCTCCTGATCCGCGGCCCGATGAACTTCGCCGGCTACTACAAGGACGAGGAAGCGACCCGCGAGATCCTCGCCGAAGACGGCTGGCTGCGGACGGGCGACATCGCGCAGATCGATGACGACGGTTTCGTTACGATCACGGACCGCAAGAAGGACATCATCGTCACCGCCGGGGGCAAGAACGTCGCGCCGCAGAACCTCGAGAACGACCTGAAGGCGCACAAGGAGATCTCGCAGGCGCTCGTGATCGGCGACAAGCGGCCGTACGTCTCCGCGCTCGTGACGCTCGACCCGGAGGCGACCGCAGGCTTGACAGATGAGGAGAAGCAGACGCGCGTGCAGGAGATCGTCGCCGACGTCAACCGCGAGCGTTCGCGGTTCGAGCAGATCAAGCGCTTCGTGATCCTCGCGCGCGACTTCTCGGCGGAGGAAGGCGAGGTGACGCCGACGCTGAAACTCAAGCGCCGCGTCGTCACGGACCACTTCGCGAGCGAGATCGAGCAGCTCTACTCGAGCTAGTGCTCGCGGGAGTTCGAGCAGCGCAGCAGCGTCTACCCGCGAACGTCCGTGCTCTGTCGTGGGTCTCCTTCGCCAACGACTTCGCGAGCGAGCTCGCGTATCCGATCGTGCCGCTCTTCCTGACCGTCACGCTCGGAGCGCCCGCGACCGTGCTCGGGGTGGTCGAGGGAATCGCCGAGGGAACGGCCGTCGGGCTGCGCGGAGCCGCGGGTTGGCTGTCCGACCGAGCGGGCGGCAGGCGCAAGCGCTGGATCGTCGCGGGCTACGGCATCTCCGCGGTCTCTCGCATCGCCCTGGCGGCCGCCTGGGGATGGGGAGTCGTCCTGGCGGCGCGCGTCGCGGACCGGCTCGGCAAGGCCGCGCGCACGGCTCCGCGGGACGCGCTGATCCGGGACTCGACCTCGCACGGGCTCCGCGGAGCGGCCTTCGGCTACCACCGGGCCTTCGACACGGCCGGCGCCGTCGCCGGGCCCCTGCTGGCAGTCGGCCTGCTCGCGGCCGGCGTCTCGCTCCGGACCGTGCTGATCGTGGCGGTCGCCCCCGGCTTTGCGACCCTCGTCCTCCTGCGCGCGGTTCGTGAAGCCGCGGGACGCGAGGTCCTGTCCGGTACGGCGGAGCCGCACCGGCTGCCGCGCGCCTTCTGGGGGGCGCTCGCCGTCTGGACCGTGTTTTCCCTGGGCAACTCGAGTGACGCGTTTCTGATCCTGCGCTCACGCAACCTCGGCCTGTCGACGACGCTCGTCGTGCTCGCCTACGCGGGCTACAACGTCGTCTACTCGGGCCTGTCCTGGCCGCTCGGAGCGCTGTCGGATCGCGTCCCGAGGCTGCGCGTGCTCGCGGCCGGCCTGGTGGTGTTCGCGCTCGTGTACGTCGGATTCGCCCTCGCCGGATCGAGCTGGATGGTCTGGCCGCTCTTCGCCGTCTACGGCGCGTATATCGCTGCGACGGACGGAATCGCGCGAGCGTGGGTCGGCGACTACGCGCCGGCGGACGCGGGCGGTACGGCGTACGGGCTGTTCTCCGCGGCGAGCGGCGGGGCATTGCTCGTCGCGAGCATCGTCGCGGGCGTCCTCTGGTCGCACGTCGACCCGAGCGCCCCGTTCTGGCTCGGCGCGGGATCCGCCGCGGCCGGTCTCGTCGTGCTCGGGGTGTTCGCCTATACGACGCGGCGCGCGCCCACGTAGGTGGCCGCGTACCAGCCGGTCATCGACGAGATTTTCACGACGTCGCCGGTGTGCGGCGAGTGGATGAACTCGTTGTTGCCAATGTAGATCCCGACGTGGCCGAGCCCGTCGAAGAAGACCAAGTCGCCGGGCTCGAGCTGGTCGCGCGAGACGCCGACGCCGACGCCGTACTGGGCATAGCTCGAGTGCGGCAGCGACACACCCACCTGCGCGTAGACGTACATGACGAAGCCGGAGCAGTCGAAGCCCGAGGGCGTCGAACCGCCCCAGACGTAGGGAATGCCGAGGTAGCGCATCGCGATCCCGACCACGCCCGTGTAGTGCGACGGCGGGGCGACGGTCGCCTCCGGCGTCGATGCCGAGACGCCGACGACCGATCCGTCGGCGCCCAGCTGCGGTTGCACTCCGATGCGGGCTCTCGCGGCCTGCGCCGCGGCGAGCTCGCGGGAGTGTTCGACCGCGCGCAGATGCGCGATCTCACCGCGAACAGATGAGAGCAGCGACTGGCGCTGCCGCAACTGCGCTTGGATCGAACGCCGCTGCGCTTCGCGCTGCGCGACGATCTGACGCTGCTGGTGCTGAGCGCGCTGCAAGCGACGAGACTCGCGTCGTACCTGCGTCTGGAAGGACTTGACGTCGCCGAGCAGGGCCGAGCGCTGGTTCGATACGCGATTCACGGTGTCGAGCCGGTTGAGGAGGTCGTCGAGGCTCGAAGCCCCGAGCAGGACCTCGAGTGTCGAGTTGTTGTCCGTCGACATGTACACGTCGACGGCCTGACGTGCGAGATCCGTCTGGGCCTGCTTCAGGTTCGTCCGCGCGACACCGAGTTCGTACGTCGCACGGTCCAGGTCGCGACCGATGCGTTGCAGTTTCACGTTTGCGAGATTCCAGCGCTCGACTGCGACGCTCAATTGCATGTCGATCGAATTGATCTCCGCGAGGATCCGCTGCGCTTCCGCCTGCTTGCCCGCGACTGTCCCGGGGTCGGCAGTCGCCGCGCCGGTAGCTGCAAGAGACGCTACGAATGCGCAAAGAACTGCCGGTATGTGGCGGAACCGAAACCTGATAGCGACTCCCGTCAGGGGATACAGGACGGCGGCTCGTCGAGCCTGGGGGACGTCACAAGCTCGTGAGGGTAACAGTCCTACCGGACGACTGCAAGCCGAGAACAAGCCAAAAAGTAGCAGAAGTTGCTGCAAAGAGCGGTGCACAAATACGTTGATTTCGGCGCCTCTGTGGTACGGTCCTGCCCTCGTGCGGCGGCCTGCCAGACTTCAGGCGCGCCTTCTCGCCCTCGGTGCCTGCGCGCTCAGTGCGGGCGCCGTCGCAACGGTGGGGGGCGCCGACACACCGCTTCAGCGGGTCGACACGCTTCGCCAAACGAACGCGACGCTCGCCGCTCGGGCGCACGCAGCGCTGCTTGAGCTGTACTCCGTCGATTCGCGCCTCGCGCACGTGCAGGCCCAGCTGGACGCGCTGCAGGCGCGTGCGGCGCGGATCGAGCACGAGCGCGAGCTCGTTCGCCGTCAGATCGCGGTCGCCCATCAGGTGCTTCATGTGTCGCAGCGACAACTCGCGGTTCGCTTGAGCGCGTTGTACGAGCAGGAGGATACGGATCCGCTTGCGATCCTCCTCGGTGCACAGTCGCTCGACGAGGCGATCACCAACCTCGATGACCTGAATCGCGCCACCGAGCAGAACAGACGCATCGCGGCGGAATCGCAGCGCGCACAGCATTCGCTGCGGCGCCTGTCACGCACACTTGCGGCGCGCGAGGCCCAGGTGCACGCGCTCGAAGCAGCCGCCGCGCGAAAGACCGCGTCTCTCGGCGCGGCGCGCAAAGCGCGCGCGAGCTACATCGCGGGGCTCGCGTCTCAGCGTCGGTTGAACAACGCTCAGATCGCACAGCTGGATGCGCAGGCCCGGGTGTCCGTGGCGAAGAGCGAATCGCTGACCGGAGCGGCGCCGGCCGTGACGCCGGCCGTGCCTGTCGTCGACCCGGGCTCCGGCGGTGCGAGGACGCTCACCGTCAGCGCGACCGGCTATTCGCTCGGCGGGACGACGGCCACCGGCATGCCCGTGGGCTGGGGCGTGGTCGCGGTCGATCCGTCGGTGATCCCACTCGGTACGCGCATGGCTGTCCCCGGCTACGGCGAGGGGGTCGCTGCGGACACCGGGTCAGCGGTCGTGGGCGCGACGATCGATCTCTGGTTCCCGACAATGGCGCAGGCGCTCGCATGGGGACGGCGCACCGTGACGATCACGTTGTATTAGCGATAGTGTGCCCGGGCGGGGGGTCCCTCAGAAGCGAAGTCAAGACGTGACCGAGACGCTCGAGACAGCCGACGAGCCGGCAGAAGCCGCAGGGCAGGTACGCGTCCTGCTCGTCGACGACCACGACCTCTTCCGCACGGGACTCCGCAACCTGCTCGAGGAGCAGGGCGTCGAGGTCGTCGGCGAAGCAGCCGAAGGCACGCAGGCGGTGCGGCTCGTGCGCGAGCTCGCACCGGATGTTGTCGTCATGGATCTGAACATGCCCGGGATGAGCGGCGTCGAAGCGACGCGGCACGTGACGAGCATCGCACCGTTGACGCGCGTGGTTGTCCTGACGATCTCCGACCACGATTCGGACGTGCTCGACGCGATCCTCGCGGGCGCGTGCGGCTATCTGATGAAGGACGCGTCGATCGAGGAGCTGATGAGAGGCATCAAGGCGGCCGCGATCGGCGAGTCGCTGATCTCGTCTCATATCGCCGGCAAGGTGCTGCAACGGGTCCGGGCAACGAGCTTGCAGCCGGACATTGCCGAAACGATCCGCAGCGAGCTGTCCGACCGCGAGATCCAGGTGCTCAAGCTGATCGCGAACGGCAAGGACAACGCGATGATCGCGGCCGAGCTCCACATCAGCCCCAAGACGGTCAAGAACCACATCTCGAACATCCTCATGAAGCTGCAGATCGAGAACCGGATCCAGGCCGCCGTCTACGCGGTCAGATCCGGAATCGTCTAGCCTCGCGTCCCTAGGTCACGCGGCCGTGCGGACCTCGGCGCGCCGTTCGCGGAGCGACCACCTCGAGGCGACGCGCCAGATCGACGAGCTCGTCGGTGTGCGCGTGGACTTCGGCGTCGGCAAGCCGTGCCGCGACCTCGCGGATCCTCCGCTCGAGCCGCCAGCGCTCGGCCTCGAGCTGCAACGCGTGCGCGTAGCCGGCCGTGAGGGTCGCGTCGACCAGCTCGAGATAAGGCGCGGTCTCCGCCGGCCGGGGCGTCGCGAGCAGCTCGTGAATCTCGTCGATGACCATGCGAAAGTGCGCGGTCGGAGGGGAGGGAGACCGCCGGACGATTATCCGCCCCACCGTGAAGCCGCGGCCAGGGCCGGGCGGCCTATCTTCGACCGCCTCAGGACCTATGGTTGACAACGAGAAGTCAGGCAGACCGTCTAGGCTGCCGCCGATGCGCCGGGCCCTCGCCGCCGTCCTCGCCTCGTTCTCGCTCGTAGCAGCGGCGCCGGCGGCCGCCGCGGGGCGCGCGGAAAGCCCGCTCGGGACGCGCCTCGCGAAGGCGCTTCCGCCTCGAGACGCGGGTCGACGAGGACGGCGAGCGGGAAGGCACCACGCTGCGCGGAGACGTCTACCTCGTCGGCGGCGGCGACCCGACGCTCTCGGTGGCCGACCTGAACGCGCTCGCGCGCGCGATCCGCACTGCCGGCATCTCCCGCATCGCCGGAAGCGTACTCGGCGACGAGTCGCTGTTCGACGCCCGCCGCATGGTCGAGGGCTGGAAGGCCTCCTTCTACATCGACGAGTCGCCGCCGCTCTCGGCGCTCATCGTCGACCGCGCGCGCTATCTCGGCCACGTGAGCCGGGAGCCTGCGCTCGCCGCGGCCTTGCTCTTCCGCGATGCGCTGCGCCGGGCCGGAGTCCGCGTCCTCGGCGGAGTCGACGTCGCGGAGTCGCCGTCCGATGCCGTCTCCGTCGCGAGCGTGCACTCGCCCACGCTTGCCCGGATCGTCGAGCAGATGGATCTCGAAAGCGACAACTTCACCGCCGAGCTGCTGCTCAAGCAGCTCGGCCTCTTGCAGTCGACGCGAGGCACATCGACCGCGGGCGCCCAGACCGTGATGCGGCTGCTCGGCGCTGACGGGATCCCGCTGACCGGGGTCCGGATCGTCGACGGTTCAGGACTGTCGCAGCTCGACCGCCTCACCGCGGATGCCCTCGTCGCGATCGTGCGCACGATGTGGAACGACCCTCAGCTGAGGCCGGTGCTGCTCCGCGCGCTGCCTGTCGCGGGCGTCAGCGGGACTCTGCACGATCGGATGCGGACGCCGCCGCTACGCGGCAACGTCCGAGCCAAGACAGGCACGACCAGCCAGGCGTCCGCGCTCACCGGCCTCGTGCGCGACCGGTTCGCGTTCGCGATCGTGCAGAACGGGCACCCGCTCTCGTACTGGTGGGCGCGCGTCGCGCAAGACCGCTTTGCGAAGGTCCTAGCGACCGAGAAGCTGTAGGAGGTCGGCCTCCGAGAGGATCGACGTGCCGACCTTCTCGGCCTTGGTCAGCTTGGAACTGCCCGGCTCCTCGCCGACGATCAGGCCCGTCGTCTTCGACGAGACCGAGTTCGTCACCTTCGCACCGAGGTCTTCGAGCGCCGCCCCCGCCTCCTCGCGAGACATCGACTCCAGTGTGCCCGTGATCACGTACGTCCGGCCCGTCAGCGGCCCCTCTCTCGGACGCTCCGACTCCGCGAGCTCGAAGTTGATGCCGAGTTCGCGCAGCTCTTCGACGAGCGCGCGGTTCTGTTCGTCGGAGAACCATTCGACGATCGCCTCGGCGCGGTCAGGGCCGATCCCCTCGACCTGCTCGACATCCTCCTGCGTAGCGGCGAGCAGGCGATCGACGTTGCCGAAGTGCCGCGCCAGGCTCTGAGCGGTGACCCACCCGAGCTGCGGGATGTTCAGTCCGAAGAGCACGCGTGAGAAGGGGATCTGCTTCGACTCCTGGATCGCGGCGATCGCGTTCGCTGCCGAGATCTCGCCGTACCCGTCGAGCTCCAGCAGCTGCTCGGCCTGCAGCCGGTAGAGGTCGGGCAGCGACCGCAGGAGTCCCTCGTCCCACAGCCGCCGCACGAACTGCTCGCCGACGCCCTCGATGTCGGCCGCGGCCTGCACCCAGTTGATCAGCGTCTCGAGCCCGCGCGACGGGCACGCGCGGTTCGGGCAGCGGTGCATCGCCTCGCCCTCCGGCTTGACGACGTCGGCGCCGCAGAGCGGGCACTGCTTCGGCATCTTGAACGGCTTCGTGCCCGGCCGGTGGCGCCCCGCCGGCCCGACGATCTGCGGGATCACGTCGCCGGCGCGCTGGACGATCACGTCGTCGCCCTCGCGGATGTCTTTGCGATTGATGTCCTCCTCGTTGTGGAGCGTCGCGCGGGAGACGGTCACGCCGCCGACCTCGACCGGCTCGAGCATCGCCCAGGGGTTGAGCGCGCCGGTGCGTCCCACCCTGATCAGGATCTTGTTCAGCCGGGTGACCGCGGTCATCGGCGCCCATTTGAAGGCCCGCGCCCAGCGCGGCCGCTCGTGCAGCGCGCCGAGCTCGCGCTGCTGCGCGATCGAGTCGACCTTGATCACGATCCCATCGATCTCGTAGTCGAGCTCCGCACGCCTCCGCTCCCACTCCGCGCACCGCTTCGCAACCTCCTCGATCGACTCGAGGCGCTCCG
>WNGE01009642.1_pt1 | contig 10129 bp, 10 predicted proteins | sample 5400651 | NCBI WGS metagenome assembly WNGE01 (sample SAMN13153370, study PRJNA577476) | soil metagenome | isolation source: 60 cm soil or saprolite under grassland replicate 2 | place: USA:California | collected 2016-06-15 | reverse complement strand
ACCCCGGTCTGCACGAAGTGCGGCTTTTGCGAGCCGGTCCAGACGGTGACGTCCTCCGCGCGCACGTCGGCGACCGCGCAGGCGGGCCCCATGCTCGCGTGCGACTGGAACGGCCACTCGTACTCGGCTTCGACGACGCGCGCGGCGGTCTTGAACACGCCGTCCACGTCGCCTTTCTTCACCGGGTCTTCGCGCTTCACCACGGGCGCCTTGCGGATGTGGTCGTAGAGCTCCGCCATCGGCGGGAAGGGATTCTTCTTCGCCTCGTTCCACGAGATCTTGAGCATGCGCGAGGCGCGCACCGCGTCCCACTCGTGATCGGCCACCACCGCGACGAAATCCTTTTCGCGGACCACGCGCGCGCCCTTGACCGCTCGGATCGAGCCCTCATCGACTCCGCCCACGGTGCAGGCGGCGCGCGAGCACCGGATCACCCGGGCGTGAAGCATCTTCGGGAGAGAGATATCGGTCACGTACTTGTCGGTGCGGTAGATCTTGCCCGGCAGATCGCGGCGGGTGAAGGATTTTCCGACGACTCTGTACTCGGATGGGGACTTGGGTTTCGCCTCCACCTTGATGTCCATGGCGTTGCCGGTCTGCTTGTTCCATTCGACCTTGCGGTTGAAATGGCGGCCGCCGATCAGCTCGGCATAGCTCGCTTTCTTCGCGGGATCGGAAACGGCACTGACCACGCCGTCGTCGACACGCAACTGCTCGACCGGAAGTCCGAGTTTCTGCGAAGCGGATTGCACCAGCAGCCGGCGAGCTTCGGCGGCCGCGCTGCGCAACGGCCTCGCGCCCGTCTGGATGCCGGTGCTGCCGGAGGCTCCCCCCTGGTTGCAGGTGAGCGCCGTGTCGCCCATGACGACGTCGACCTTGTCGACGGCGACATCCAGCTCGTCGGCGACGATCTGCGCGATCGCGATGTCGAGCGACTGGCCCATGTCCATCTTGCCGAAGAAGGCGGTGACGCGGCCGTCGGGCAGGATGGCGACCCAGGAATCGAGCTCGGTGGGCAATAGCGGCGGCTTTACGCCGGCTCCCTGCGCGAGCGCCTCGCCGATGAACGCGGGTCCGGCCGCGGAGACGATGAGAGCGCCGGAGGCCTTCAGGAATTCGCGGCGGGAAAGTGACAGATCGATGCGTGCGTTCATGTCATTCTCCTAGGCCATTTGCGTTTGGGCGCGCTTGATCGCGCGCAGGATGGCCACGTGCGTGGCACAACGGCACTTGAGGCCGGCGAGCGCCTCGCGGATCTCGCCGTCGGTCGCTTTCGGGTTTTTCTTGAGGAACGCCGCCGCGGTCATGATCCAGCCGTTGATGCAGTAGCCGCACTGCGGCACCTGCTCCTCGACGTACGCCGCCTGCAGCGGATGCGGCTTCTGGGGCGTTCCGAGCCCTTTCAGCGTCGTCACCTTCTTGCCCGCCACCACCGAGAGCGGCATCACGCAGGAGCGCACCGGCTCGCCGTCCAGGTGCACGGTGCAGGCGCCGCATTGCGCGAGCCCGCAGCCGAAATGCGGGTTGGTCATCTTGAGATCGTTGCGCAGGGCGTAGAGGAGCGGCATGTTCGGGTCGGCGTTGACCGTCACCGCCTTGCCGTCGACTGTGAATTTGATGCTTGCCATGAAGCCTCCTTTGTTTGGATGTGCGGCCTCGCGGGAACCGGACCGGTCGATTTTGTGAAAATAGTGTAGACCTCGCGCAAGGCAGGCGCAACGCGATTGCCGCGCGCGCCGGGGTGGTACGATACGCCGTTGATTTGGCAAGGAGGAGTTGGAGCGGTGAAGGCGAGCGCGCGCGAGACGGGGATCGACCTCGAGCGGTTCAGGCTGCGCCGATTTGTAGAGGAATTGCGGCAGACGGGCGAGCTCGAGGTGCACGCGGGAACCGCGGAGCTGGCGGAGGTCGCCCTGGCGCTCGAAGGCAATGCCAAGGCGGTGCTCTTCGAGCGCGTCGGCAAGGAAGGCGCGCAGCTCGCCGGCAACGTCATGGGCGGCCGGGCGCGTCTTGCACGGGCTTTCGGCGCCACACCCGACAAACTGCTCGCCGAAGTGCTTCGCCGCCTGCGCACGGCCCCGCAGGTCGTCGAGGTGCCGCGCGAGGCGGCGCCGGCGCAGGAAGTCGTGCTCACGGGCGACAAGGCCGATCTGACGATGCTGCCCGTCAACCTCCAGCACGGCTTCGACGGCGCGCCGTACATCTCAGCCTCGATCGATTTCGTCGTCGATCCCTCGAACGGCTGGACCAACGTCGGCGTGCGCCGCCTGATGCTGCGCGGCCGAAGAGAAGCCGGGATCGACATCAATTCGCCCTCCGACCTGCGCGCTTTGTACGAAGCGGCTGTGGAGCGCGGTGAACGGCTGCCGGTCGCCTTCGTCGTCGGCGCCCACCCCGCCGACTTCGTCGCCGCCGTGATGCGCCTGCCGGTGGACGAGCTGGGCCTCGTCGCAAGCCTGCGCGATGCGCCGCTCGCGGTGGTGAAGTGCGTGAGCTGCGACATCCGCGTGCCGGCCGATGCGGAGTGGGTGCTGGAGGGCCACCTGGATGAGCGCGGGCACGTCGAGGCCGAAGGCCCCTACGGCGAGTTCCTCGGCTACTACGGCGCGGTGAAGCAGAACCCGGTGTTCCATCTCACCGCGATTACGCGGCGCCGGGACGCGCTCTTCCAGACCGCGACCATCGGCGGCCGCAGTCTCGGCCGCACCGATACCGCGCAGCTGAACGCCCTTCGCACCGAGGTGATGGTCTGGCACGCGCTCGAGACGGCCGTGCGCGAGGTCGTGTCGGTGTATGCGACGCCCTCGAGCGGAGGCATGTACACGCTGCGCATCGCGATGCGACAGCGCGTGCCGGGCGAGGCGCGGAACGCCATCGCCGCGGCCTTCGGCTGCCTCGCCAACGTCAAGCACGTGTTCGTCGTCGACCCGGACGTGGACATTTTTTCAGACGAGCAGATGGACTGGGCGCTCGCGACGCGCTTCCAGGCCGACCGCGACCTCGTCGTGCAATCGGGATTCCGCACGCTGCCGCTCGACCCCTCGCTCTCGGGCGCGAGGACCGGGGCGAAAGCGGGTTTCGATCTGACTCTGCCAGTGGGAGAGGCGCGCGGAATCGAATCTACCATCCCTGAGCCGCCGCGTTTTGAGGGCAAGCGCTTCCCTTCCGTCGAAGCGGCCCTTGCCGACGGCCCGAAGAGGTTCGAGGAGCTGATGGCGGCGCTTGCCAGCCGCGACGGACGCGAAGTGGTGCTCGCGCTCGATGCGCTGCGCGCGGCCGGGCGCCTGACACGGGAAAAAGACGGCCGCTACGCGCTGGCATAGGTAATCCCGCGTCTTTCACCGCAAAATAATGAAGGGCACGGAGGCGACTCCGTGCCCTTTTTTTATACTCCTGCGAAGCGGTGAGGCTTACGCGCTGATCTGCAGGGCCCGGATGCGTTCCTCGATCGGCGGGTGGCTGGAGAAGAGCGCCATCCATCCCGGCGCGCCGCTGATGCCCGATGCGGCCATCGATTGCGGCAGCGCGCCCGGCTGCATGCCGCCCAGGCGCATGAGCGCGCCTATCATCGGCCGCGGCGTGCCGAGCAGCCGCGCCGAGCCGGCGTCGGCGCGGAACTCGCGCCGGCGCGAAAACCACATGACGATCATCGAGGCGAGAATGCTGAACACGATCTGGCACACGATCACCGTAACATAGTATCCCGGCCCGATGCCGCGCTCGGTGCGAAATACGACGCGGTCCACGGCGAAGCCGACGACGCGCGCGAGGAATACCACGAAGGTATTGACCACGCCCTGGATAAGGGTGAGCGTGACCATGTCGCCGTTGGCGACGTGGCTGATCTCGTGGCCGAGCACCGCTTCGATTTCTTCCCGGTTCATGGATTCCAGCAGGCCGGTCGAGACCGCGACGAGCGCCGAGTTCTTGAAGGCGCCCGTGGCGAAGGCGTTGGGCGCGCCTTCGAAGACGGCGACTTCGGGCATGCCGATGTTCGCCTTGTCGGCGAGGCGCCGCACCGTGGCCACGAGCCATTGCTCGTGCGCGCCCTCCGGCTGTTCGATCACGCGCGCGCCGGTAGACCATTTCGCCATGGGCTTGGAAATCAGCAGCGAGAAGATCGAGCCGGAGAAGCCGACGATCAGCGAGAAAGCGAGCAGCATCTGGAGGTCGAGTCCGTTTTCCGTCAAGAACCGGTCTACTCCGAGCGCGCTCAGGACGATCGTGAGCAGCACCACCACCGCGAGGTTGGTCGCGATAAAGAGGAAGATGCGTTTCATGGTTTCGGTCTCCGTGCGATGGAAGTCAGCGCCAAGGTCGGGCCGCAATCGGGGAATTCAAGCGTTGCGCCAGGCCGTGATCGGGCCCGCGATTGTATCCCGTCCGCGAAGCTGGATGGAAATGCCATAAAAGCAAAAAGGCGGGAGAGTCCCGCCTTTCCGGTCTTGCGCGGCCTGTGGGGCCGCGTGCCGCTTAGTTCTTCGGCTCGCCCTTGGCCTTGGCTTTGGTCTTGCCTTTGCTCTTCTTCTTGCCGTTGTCGGCCTTGGCCTTGGCGGGCTGGGCCGGCGTCGCGGCTTGCGCGGGGGTTGCCGGAGTGGCTTTCGGCGCCTGCGCGGCGGCGTTAAGAGCAGCGCCTGCGAATGCGGCGGTTATCAGAACTGCGATCAGCTTTTTCATATAGCGACCTCACTGGTGGTTGAATGGAAATGTCCATTGCTTCGGACATGGGCTAGATAACGCAGGCACGCCGCAAACGTTGACCCGGCGCCCAAATAACCCTGCCTGTCGCCTGGGAGCGACACCCCTCGTACAATTGGCGGCAAATGCCGGCGGCAAAACTCAAGCTCGGCTTCATCGGCGCGGGCCGCGCGGGCACGGGGCTCGCGACGGGTTTCGCCCGCGCCGGTCGGGATGTCGTCGCAGTCGCGAGCCGGAGTATCGCTTCCGCGCAGGCGCTCGTCAAGCGCGTTCGCGGGGCGCGCGCGTGCGCGCCGCAGGAAGTCGCCGACCGCGCCGATCTCGTTTTTCTCACCGTGCCCGACGACGCGATCGAGCGGGTCGCCTCGGGCATCCGATGGCGCGCCGGCTCCGCCTGCGTGCACTGCAGCGGTGCGGCGGATCTCGACGCGCTGAAAAAAGCCGCTGCCGACGGCGCGCTCACGGGCGGCTTTCACCCGCTGCACATGTTCGGCGAGCCGGGACAGTCCCCCGACGCGCTCGCCGGATGCGCGATCGCCCTCGCCGGGCCCGACGCGCTCTTGAAAAAGCTCGAGCGGCTCGCACGCTCGCTCGGCGCGAAGCCGCTGCGGCTGCCCGAGGGCGGCCGCGCGCTTTATCACGCCGCGGCCAATTTCTCCGGCGCCTTCGTCATCGCGCTCGTCCAGGAGACGATCGCTCTGTGGAAAAAGCTCGGAATCGCCGAAGCCGATGCGCTCGCTGCGCTCCTGCCGCTTCTGCGCGGCACCGTGGACAACGTCGAGCGGCTGGGCGCGGCGGGCGGCCTGGGGAGCGCGGTCGCGCGCGGCGACCTCGGCACCATCCGCAGGCACCTCGACGCTCTCGCCGAAAGCGCGCCAGATTCGCTCGAGCTCTATCGCATCCTGAGCCTGCGCACGATACCGCTTGCGCTCGCCAAGGGAACGCTGAAGCCGGAGACGGCGAAGGAGATCGCGGCGTTATTACGGTCCCGCGGGGTTTCACCTCATGAGAAATCAGATACTTGACCTTCCGCGCGCAATATATCAGGGACTGGAATCCAAATCAGCGCCACAAATAGTCTTGATTGTGCGGGACATTTCCGACGAGCGTAGACTGGCACTCCGAATTAGCACGTTTTTCGGAAGATGATTGTACGTTATGCGGCACGGGACACCGGGTGGTATTCGTCGCGCGATGACCGCCATCGGGCAAAGATCAGACATTTACGAGATTGAACACTGACTGCCACAAGGTAGATTCATCGCCAGGTCTGACTATGCGAAAGATGGTGAGAAGGGTTGTTCAAGTATGGGGGATAGGGTTACTGATCATTGAGGTTGTCGCGTGTTCTTCTGTGATAGTTCCTCCCCCAGTGCCTCAGGGAACCCACATCGGAATCTCGCTTTCGGCTCATACCTCAATTTTTGAAAGGCAACTCACCACTATCTACTTTGCTAGGCTTGAAGAACAGCAGAATAATTTCATTTCGAAAGGGCCTCTGATTCCCTCAAATGCCAAGGTCGATAACCGCTTTTACCTCTTGAATTCTCCGCCCGGGCGCTATGTGGCTATCGCGGCTCGCGGGTTGATTCCTCAATGGGTAACTGGCCCTACAGGTCCCTCGACCAGAACAGGTGAGGGAATTCCGTACTACATCGCGTTCTCAAAACCATTAATCGCTCTCACAGAAGTAAAAGCGGAACTCGAGCGTCTGACCTTTATGGGGCACTTTAGAGTGAAGACGCGCGTCGGATCGGGTGCGGCAGACGCAGATGAGGTTCAGGTTAATACCTCCATATACTTTAAAACCCTGCCCTATCTTGGGTCCGTTGAGGACGTAAAGCAAGGGGTGGAATCTGCGCAAGAATTTCTGGCGAAGGCCAGAGATGATTTGGGCGAATCAGCGTGGGGAACAATCATTCAGGAGTCTCTGGCATTTCCTGAAAGAAAGTGAGAGGGCTCATGAAACTTTTCAACGTAATGGCTAGTAAATACCTTTCCGTGGTGCTTATCGTCGCAATTCTTAGTGGGGGATGTGCCGCAAACAAGCTGTATGAGTTTGAAGAGGGTCCTAACGGGAGTAAGATTTATCGAACAACGGATGGAGATACCTTGCGCGTTGATTCGGACGGGAAGACATATGGGTATCCGGGGAACAAGCGATATGGGCCTGGCGAGCACGGAGTGGCATCGAAGGTCGGAGAGGAGTGGGACATGTCGTCGTTCAATGTGAAACCGGTGCCCACGGAAATGGGATGTGAAATCCTGTTTCCGCTCTTCCATTCAGACGAAGCCGTTAAGCGACGTTATCAGTCGTGTTGGAATCGAGCCTGGGAAATTCCCGCGTTTATTATCGCTCTGCCATTCATGATTGTCGGAGCGGTCGTAATAGTCTCAGCGATAGGGATTTCTGAATTATTCGATTTGGGTTGGTGAAATAATGAGCTTGTTGCGTCCCGACCAAATTCGGGTTGATGAATTTGACGTGAAGCATCCAACATACGCCAAAAGAGCTGCGTTGCTGACGAGGACGTGAGCCGCGAGAATTCGACTGAGCTGACGTTTCAACGAATGTCCGCTTTGGGATCCCAAGCAGACTATCAGCGACCAATGCACCACGCAATCAAATGCCGCATAACAACGGCTTGCAGAACGACGCTAAGCTTCCCCCGAATTAGTTGACACCCTGGGCTAACAGCTCGGAGGTGTGAAATGGCAGGAGCAGGACCGCGAAAGACTGCGCGCTACGGCGAGCAGTTCAAGGCGACGGCGGTGAAGTTGAGCAGTCTGCCAGGCGTTCTGATTCAGGACGTGGCGACGGCGCTGGACATTCACCCGTTCATGCTGTCACTGTGGCGCAAACAAGTCCGTGACGGGGTGATCGTGGCCAAGGCAGGGAAACTGGACGTGCAGACGGCGGCCGAGCTCAAGCGACTGCGCCAACTCGAGCGTCAATACAAGGTCTTGAAAGAGGAGCACGCGCTCCTAAAAAAAGCCATCCGGTTTGCTTCGGATCGAAAGCGGAAGTCTTTGGGTTCATCGAAGCAAACCGGGCCGAACACAAAGTCGCACTGATGTGCCGAGTCTATGGGGTGACGAGGGCCGGGTTCTACGGCTGGTGCTCACGCGAGCGTAGCGAGCGAGAGCACCAGAACGCGCAACTTGCCGAGCGCATCCGGGTGGTGCACCGCGACAGCCGCGGCACTTATGGCAGTCCACGCGTGTACCAGGTGTTGCGCAAGGCCGGCTGTCGAGTGGGTGAGAATCGCGTTGCCCGAGTGATGCGTGCCCACGGCATCAGGGCTCGGGTAGCAACGATTCGCTACACCAACCCGACCCTGCAGCGCTTCTTCGCAGCCACGCGCAACGAGCAACTCAATGTCGATCTGAGGGCACCGGACCAGGTCTGGGTCGGGGACATCACCTACCTGAAGGTGGGAGCGATTTACCGTTACCTCGCGGTGGTGATGGACAAGTATTCACGCCGGGTACTGGGCTGGGCTTACGGCAAGCGAAAGGACGTGGCGCTCACCCTGAGGGCGCTCGATCGCGCGGTGTGCACCCGAAAGCCTGCGCGGGGGCTGATCTTCCACACCGACCGGGGGATCGAGTATGCTGCCCTTGGTTTCAAGGCGCGCTTGGCCGAGCTCGGGATCACTCAGAGCATGAACCGACCCGGCAAGCTGACCGACAATATCCACATCGAGTCGTTCTTCCATTCCATGAAGACCGACATCGTGCATGGCCTGACCTTCAACGAGGACCGCGAGATCCAATCGGCGCTGCGGGCCTACATTCCCTTCTACAACGGTACTCGGCTACACTCGTCGTTGAATTACGTGCCGCCAGCGGCGTACGAGAGACAGCTGGGATGACTAACCCGGTGTCAACAAAATCGGGGGAAGATTCCGCGCCGCAAGCGGCGCGCGTCTGAAGCCGGACGTTAGGCTGAAAAGGAGAGCAATGTCATGAAACGGCGTGATCTGTTTGAACAATTCAAAACCGGTGTTCTAGCCTTTGCATTTCTTTTATCAGGTTGCGCAACAACGATGCAGATGTCGTCGGAGGAACTGAAGCGAGCCACTCCGAATGAAGGTATTGTTGTTGGGTCGATTCAGATCAAGGGGGGTGGGGATATATTGGGCCGAAAGAAATGGGAATTGGTAGCCGAGAGCATCAAGGGTGCAAGCTTGGCGTCGCTGCTCCCTTCGGGTTCTGATTACGTTATACAAGCATCCCGCGGTGAAGAAGAGGAAGTCTTTGTTGTGAGGATGCCAGCGGGTGATTACCGTTTTTGGAAGCTTTATCAACCCGGCTTCTCTTCATTCACCGCGAAGACCAACATTCAGTTCAAAGTGCAACCTGGTAAAACAATCTATATAGGAAGAATTGCCATCGATTTCCCACCGGGATTATTAACCGCGTTTACAAAGTTTCAAGTTAGGATTGAGGACGCAAAAGCATCGGCGCTTGATGTAGGAAGAAAAAAATACGGTTTAAGCGGCGATGACGTAACTACCGACCTTATGACAATAAGATAGCCTAACTAGCGGCTGGAGGCGGACGCGGTGAGACAGTGGAATGTTTCCTTTTGGGTCCATGAACCGCGCCGCTCAGCCGCACGTTAAACAGCACTGTGGATATACCGCGCGACGGTGAGTACGAGGAGTTCCGAGCATTCCAGGATCGCGGGTCTGCGGAGTCGCTTTGCTCTTGGCTCGAGTTCGAAGGCGTGCCTTCTTACGTCGAGTCGCGCGCCTTATCGGGTGCTGTTGAAACGACATTTGTCGTTTTCGTCCTGAAAAAGCTCGCTCATCGCGCGCGTTGGATCACCGCGCAGTTGCCACCGACCGACGCGGAACTAGATTTCTTGGCAACCGGCAAGCTCCCCGGTCAGGACGAGAAAAACAAGTAGTGCTGTTGCGCGGTGGCCTCCCGCTGATCCTGAAGGCCGTAGTCGAGGAGGCGCCCCAGCCCGTAGGGCCGTGCTGGCTTCCGTCCAATCCCTCAGGCAACTACTTCGGAACCGTTTTCGGCTGCGTTCCCGGCTCGGGGGCGCCGATTCCGCTCTTGAGAAATTCGAGCAACCTTGCGAGCTGGCTCGAGGCCTGCCTGCGTACCGCTTCGACATCGCACCCGCTCCAGTCGTAGAAGCCTTTGCCGGCTGAGAGCCCGGTGCGGCCGAGGGCGACCATCGCTTGGAGCATCGGATTGGGCACGCCGTTGTGGAACAGGCGCGGAACGATCGACGCTTGAGCGTCGGCGTGGATCTTCAAGCCGCTGATGTCCTTCTGCTGGATGAGGCCGTTCAGGCACATGCGCGGGGCGAGCATCCTGCGCGCGGCGTGGTCGATGTCCTCGGCCGAGGCGACGCCGGCCTCGATCAGGTAATACGCCTCGTGCAGGATCGCGTGCTGCAGGCGGTTGACGA
>WNGE01021781.1_pt1 | contig 10132 bp, 7 predicted proteins | sample 5400651 | NCBI WGS metagenome assembly WNGE01 (sample SAMN13153370, study PRJNA577476) | soil metagenome | isolation source: 60 cm soil or saprolite under grassland replicate 2 | place: USA:California | collected 2016-06-15 | reverse complement strand
CCCGTGATCAACATGATCGGCTATCCGATCGGGTCGTTCTACGGCCTGGTGGCGGACGGCTACTACCTGGATTCGCTGGACGCCGCTCCCTACTGGGCCGACGGCGCGCGCCCCGGGCGAATCAAGTTCGTGGACCAGCCGACCGTCCTGGACTCGATCGCGTGTCCGGCCGCCCCCGGCTGCGTCGGGCTCTATCGGCCCGACGGCACGATCACGTCGGCCGACCAGAAGGTGATCGGCAGCCCGCACCCCGACTTCACGGCCGGTCTGGATCTCGCGCTGCACCACGGCAACTGGGACATCGGCGCCACGCTGTTCGCGTCGGTCGGCAACGACATCTTCAACGCGCAGAAGTACTGGGATGTGTTCCGGTACTTCAATACCAACGTGCGGAGCGATCTGCTGGCCAATGCCGCGGTCCTGGACGGGCCGTGTACCGATACCGCCTGCCCGGGGCGGGTGACGAACCCGGACGCCAAGTACCCGAGACTGGATGTGAACGACGCCGCGTTCAGCCGGCAATTCTCGAGCTACTGGGTCGAGGACGGCTCGTACCTCCGGTTACGGACGCTGCAGATTGGATACAGCCTGCCGCCGGCGTTGATCCGCTGGATCCCGGCCGCGCGCATATATGTGCAGGCGGAAAACCTGTTCACGATTACCGGGTACTCGGGGCTCGATCCCTCACTGCCGGCCTGGACCACGACCGGGGCGGCGGGCGACATCCGGGACCAGTTCCGGGGCATCGACGAGGGCTCGTACCCGACGAACCGTACGTTCACGATCGGCATCACGTCCAACTTCTAGGACTCGTCTTTATTCAAGAGGACGGAAGACGATGAACAAGCGAATTCGGAACCGACTGCTGTACGGGATGGTTGGCGTGATCGTCGCGTCCGGGGTGACGTACGCGTGCAAGGATTTCCTGGACCAACCCGGCCAAGGCACCCTGGACGAGGGGACGCTGGCCAACCAGGCCGGCGTCGAAGCGTCCCTCATCGCCGCCTACCGGTCGCTCGACTGCAGCTCGAGCTCCGCCGGCTCGTGGGGGTGCGCGGCCAGCAACTGGGTATGGGGGAGCGTCGCCAGCGATGACGCCTACAAGGGATCCGACGCCGGCGACCAGCAGCCCATCAATGACATCGAGACCTACTACTGGGCCGTGGCCTCGTCCCAGACCTACCTGAACCAGAAGTGGAGCCAGGTCTACGAGGGGGTGTTCCGCGCCAACTCCGCCATCCGCTTCCTCGACAAGGTCTGCCCCACGCGGGTCTGCGCCGCAATCATCGACACGCTGGACGTGGACGGCATCCGCGGAGAGGCGCTCTTCCTCCGGGCGCATTATCACTTCGAGGCGTTGCGGATGTGGGGGAACATTCCCTACTACTTCGAGACCGACGACGATTTCCGGAAGCCGAACAACCTCGGCGCCGACTCCGTCGTGACCCTCATCATCAACGACCTCACTGCCGCGGCCGCGCTGCTCCAGCCGACGCCGCGGAACGGGGACCTGGGACGCGCGACGTCGTGGACCGCCCTGGCCTACAAGGGTCGGGTGCAGGCGTATGGCGCCGCCACGAGACCCGCCCTCTGGAGCGCGGCGCTGACGACGTTGCGGGACGTGGAGGCGAATGGTCCCTACGCGCTGGAACAGAACTTCGCTCGTGTTTGGACCGGCTTCACCTAGTACCAGAATGGTCCGGAAACGATCTTCGCGTTTCAGGCCTCGGCCAAGGACGGGGAGCCGGCCGGGTGGAACTCCAACTGGGGTGAGCAGCTGAACTTCCCCTACAACAAGAATTGGTGCTGCGGCTTCCACCAGGCGTCGTTCAACCTGGTCAATTTCTTCCGCGTGGACTCAGCCGGGTTGCCGGTCGCACTCACCGATACCGCCTGGAACAACCCGACGCCCGACACGGGATTGGCGATTCCGAGGTCCGACACGGCGGCGGCCAACCCGTGGAAAGGCCAGAATTTCTACGGCGGCCACACCGAGGCCGTTGATCCGCGCCTGGACTGGACCGTAGGCCGCGATGGCGTGCCCTTCAAGGACTGGGGCGTCCACAAGCGGAATTGGATCCGGGATGCCTCCTACAGCGGTCCGTACAGCCCCAAGAAGAACATCCACGAGGATGCGGCCGACGCCGAAACCAACGCGGGGTGGAACCCGTCGGCGTCGAACGACGTGAACATTCACATCTTCCGCTACGCCGACATGCTGCTGCTCCTCGCCGAGGCGGAGGTCGAGGTCGGGACGCTGGCGAACGCCCTCGCCATCGTCAATCAGATCAGAGCGCGGGCGGGTCAGGTCGCGCAGGGGTGCGGGTCCGCAGATTCGACCGTGACGAACCGGTACGCGTCATGCGTCGGCAACACGAGCCTGACCGTGCCGCTCGTCCCGGCCGGAACGCTCGACACGGTGACGACTCCCTGGGCCGCGTACCGCATCGGCCTGTACCCGTCGTTCCCGACTCAGGCCTATGCGCGCACAGCGGTGCGGTACGAGCGCCGGCTCGAGTTGGCGATGGAGGGGCAGCGGTTCTTCGACCTGCGACGCTGGGGTGCCGCGGATACGACGCTCAACAAGTACCTGACGAGGGAACGGACCCGGATCACGTATCTCGGCTCGGCGGCGGTGTTCTCCGCCCGCCATGCGCTCTATCCCATCCCGGACATCCAGGTCCAATTGAGCCGGGTGGGAGGACAAGACCGGCTGGTGCAGAATCCGGGGTGGTAAGCCCTCACCCCCTGACCCCCTCTCCCTTTCGGGAGAGGGGGAACGGCCGGCGGGCTAGCGTCCGCCGATCGTAAACGCCGGCAGGGAATCGCCGCTGTTCGCCACGAGCACGGCCTTCCCTGCAGGCGTTCTGATTAGGGCCAGCCCCGCCACGTTCCGCGGCGCGAGAAACCCGCTCTCGACCGGGGGCACCGGCACGAAGTGACCCCGGCCGTCCCCCTTGAGCCACAGGCCGTTGCCGGCGTCCGCCGGCGGCGTGTTCGGCTCCGTGTCGTAGAGGTTGCCCGCCACGATCAGGTCCAGGTTCCCATCACCATCGACATCGTGCGCAATGATGCCGCGGATCGGGGAGATCTGCGCCGGGTTGGGCAGCGGCACGGACGTGAACGTCCCGTTTCCGGTATTCTGCAGATAGACGCTGGCGAACGTATCCGTCTGATAATGGAGCGCGCGCCGCAACGGCTGGGTGCCGAACAGTTGCGCCATGGACGCCGTCGCGAACGCTTCGTAGGTCGGGAATCGCAGCGCCAGGGGATAGATCGACGCCCCCAACTTCGCCCGACCGAACACCGGATACTCGGTTCCGCCGGTTTCCTGCGTCAGGACGATGTCGGTGGTCTGATTGCCGGTGAACGGCGCCGCGTACACCCCGAACCGGCTCCGCGGTGACGTCGTGTACGCGAAGTTCAGTCCCAGGTTGCCCGCCACGAGGTCGGGACGGCCATCGTGGTTCCAGTCCCCCGCGGCGAGGCTGAACCACCACCCCCGCGTGGAATCGAGACCCGTGGCCGCCGTGACATTCCGGAAATGGGTTCCCTCGTTTCGGAACACCTGCAGCGGCATCCATTCGCCGGCCGTGACCAGGTCCAATCGCCCGTCGCCGTCGAAATCGGTCCAGACCGCGGCTGTCACCATTCCGCCAGGCTGAACGAGGTCCGGCGCAACCTGTTCGGTGACATCGGTGAAGTGGTCCCCGTCGTTGCGTAAGAGATAGCTGCGGGTCGGGAACGGGTAATTCCTCGGCGTGAGGCGCCCGCCCACGAACAGATCCACCCGGCCGTCGCCGGTAAAGTCCCCGGCCGCCACACTCGCCGTGCAAGTCGGCATCACCGGCAACGCCCGGCTATCTCTCACGAACCTGCCCCTTCCCTGGTTGACATAGAGGCGGTCCTGCAGCAACGGAGAGACCGGGGAGAGCTGATACCCGCAGCTCGCCACATACAAATCCGGCTTGCCGTCGCCGTTGGCGTCGAAGAACACCGCGCCCCAATCGTCGTAGTCCTGGTCGGCCAGCCAGGGTTGGCCCTGGACCGATTCGACGAAGCTGCCGTCCGTTCGTTGCATGAACAACTTGCCCGGGACGCCGGCGCCCCCGCCGATGAAGACATCGTCCAGGCCGTCGCCGTTCACGTCGGGGCCCGGGGCCCGGGGCTCGGGGCTCGGGTTGCCCGGGCCCCTTCGGTTGCCTCTCCCTGCTTCACGGTCACCACCCGATCCACCTCCAGATCTGTCAGCACCTGGGACCGCCCATCCGGCCAAATCACCTCCAGGCTGTCCACGCGCCGGGCGGCGCCGAGCCCGAAGTGCTCGAGGGTCTCCATCGTGGACGTGTAGCCGCGGGCGGGGGAATGGTACAGGTACTGCTTCTGACCCCCGACCGTGAGAATCAACGTCGCTCCGATCCCGCGTCGGTTGGGAGACTCCCCTTCCAGCTTGATCTGTAGATAGTGAGTCGTGTCGCCTTGCGGCCGGATGCCTTCGTAGACGAACGCCGGCGCGTCGATGTTGTTGACCACGACATCGAGCCTGCCGTCGTTATTGAGGTCGGCATACGCCGCGCCATACGAGAAGCCCGGCTGGTCCATGCCCCAGGCTTTGGTCTCGTCGGAGAACGTCAGGTCACCGGTGTTCCGGAAGAGGTAGTTGGACACCCGGTAACTGTGGACGTTCTTCAGGAGGCTCGACGCCCGCCGATGGTCATTGGCTCGGCGCGCCGCGAAGGCCTGCATCTGATAATCGAGATCGTTGGTTGCCTTGGGATAGCCGTTGGTGATGAGGACGTCCTTGTATCCATCGTTGTCGAAGTCGGCAAACAGAGCACTCCAGCTCCAGTCGGTGTACGCGACGCCCGCCAGGCCGGCGATGTTGCTGAAGACGACATCACCGTTCGGCGTGACGCCGTTACTCAATTGCAGCGAGTTGCCGTAGTAGTCGACGCGAAATCCCCGGTGCGCGAGGTCGAGGCTCCGTCCGTAGGTGAAGTACCCGCTCATCCGCTTTCGTCCGGCCAGCGCGGCCGGCACCATGTCCGCCTGGAGGATGTCGGGCCAGCCGTCGTTGTTGAAATCGGCGACATCGACGCCCATGCCGGCAAAGCTGGTATGCTTGAGCCACGCGCCGGCCTTATCGGTGAAGGTTCCATCCCCGTTGTTGATGTAGAGAACATCATTGGGCACGACGTCGTTGGAGACGTACAGGTCGGGCCATCCGTCCCTGTTCACGTCGCCGACCACGACGCCGAGTCCATACCCGACCTGCTGCAGGATCCCCGCTTCCCGGGATACGTCGGTAAAGGTCCCATTGCCGTTGTTCCGATAGAGCCGGTTGTAGCTGGCAGGAGTGTTACTGGGGACGCCAAGGGGGTGCGTGTCGGCGGCGCCACGAGCAAAGTCCTCGGGGGAGTTCTCGAGCAGGAAGACGTCGAGATAGCCGTCTCCGTTGTAATCAAAGAAGGCGGCGTGCGTGGTGAAGCCGGTGTCGGCGAGGCCGTACCGCGCCGCGGCCTCCGTGAACGTGCGATCCCCGTTGTTCAGGAACAACAGGTTGGCTCGATCTTTCCCCTTGGACCGCTCGGATCCTGTGACGGAGACGTAGATGTCCAGATACCCGTCGTCATTGATGTCCACCATCGTCGCGCCGGTGGCCCACCTGGTCGTCGTCACCCCCGCCGACCCGGTGATGTCCCCGAACTGCATGTTGCCTTTGTTCAGGTACAGGCGGCTCGAGACCATGGTGCCCGTGAAGAACAGGTCCGGGAGTCCGTCGTTATCGATATCTCCGACGGCCACGCCCGCGCCGTTGTACAGGTAGACGTCCGTCTGCACGTTCTCCGAGTCGTCGGTGGTGATGGTATTGGCGAACGCGATCCCCGTATGGGACGGGCTCAGGAGCTTGAAGACGGCGCGGTCCTCCGTGTGACCGCAGCCGAGCAAGAACGCCGCCGCTGACGCGAGCGGACCGATCGCACGAATCGAAGGTCGGAACACGGGTCTCGAGAAGCTAACGCTTTCGAGCGGGACCGCATATCGTTTGGTCCATGATTCCGAAACTCGGTGCCCTCGCTCTCGCGTGCGTATCGCTGGCACGTTGCACGCCCTATAAGTCCGAAGGCGAAAGACTCGCCCATACCTATTGTGCCGCGTGCCACGCCTTTCCCGAACCGCAGCTGCTGGACAAGAAGACGTGGCAAGGAGGCGTCTTGCCACAGATGGCCGTACGACTGGGCGCCGGCCGGAGGTCATTGTTCAGGACGGCGTCGCAGAGTCCGTATATGGTCGTGCTTCCCAAAGCGGTTTCAGCGGAGCAGTGGCGGACAATCGTCGGGTATTACCTCGAGCGCGCCCCCGACACGTTGCCGGATCAGTCGTTGCCGGCGGAGCCGCAGCTCGATCCCGATTTCTTCAAGCCAGGCCCGTTCGCCTCGCGGATGGAAAGCAGCGGGATCATCACGCTCCTGCGGACCGACTCGGCCCATGGGCGAATCTTTGTTGGAGAAGCTGCCAGTGATCAGTTGCGGGTCTTCGACTGGAACCGCCATCTGCTGGCGACCCTTGCGCTGGGCAGCCCTCCAACCGATGTGCTTGCCGAGCAGGACCGTATCCTGGTGCTCGAGTCGGGCATTCTCGAGCCCAATGATCAGCCCAGGGGCAGGCTCGCCCAGTATGATTTTGCCGCCGATGGGTCACTGCAGTTCAACAGGGTTCTGATCGACTCGCTCTTCCGGCCGGTATTCGTCCGGCAATTCGACTTCGATGGGGATGGCCAGGACGAGTTTCTCATCTGCGAATTCGGCGACAATCGGGGGCGCCTGGCGCTGTATCGCTACGATGGCTCGAAGTACACCCGCGAGGTGCTGGATGCGACTCCCGGCGCCATCCGGTTCGAGGTCCACGACCTGACGGGGGATGGTCAGCCGGATGTTGTCGCCCTGTTCGCCCAAGGTGACGAGCGGATCGTGTTGTTCGCCAACGATGGCAAGGGAGGGTTTTCCAGCGGGCCTCGCCTCCTGGCGCGGTTTCCACCGGTGTACGGCTCGATGCACTTCTCGATGCATGATTTCAATGGCGACGGCAAGCTGGATATCCTGTATGTGAACGGCGACAACTTCGATTATTCCAGGGTTCTAAAGCCGTACCACGGCATCCGGATCCTGGAGAACGATGGCCACAACAACTTTTCCGAGCGCTACTTCTTCCCGGTGTATGGCGCGGCGCAGGCGGCCGTCGCCGATTTCGACCACGACGGTGATCTCGACATTGTGACGAGCAGCAATTTTGCCGATGCGAAACGCCATCCCGAGCGGGGCATCATGTTTTTTGAGAATACCGGCCGGTACACGTTTCAACCCTATGCATTCAGCGTCGCGTCACACGGTCAGTGGAACGTGATGGCAACCGGTGATCTCAACAGAGACGGACGGCTCGATGTGCTCATCGGCGCTATGGACCTGGGAAGCATCGCCAGGATTCAGCGGAGGCTCGGCCGACCCACGGAGCAACCCGGGGCCCTACCGATCCTGCTGTTCGAGAATAGGATGCAGCAGAGGTCGTCCCTGACCCATCGTTAGCGCACGCGTGGTGAGAAGGCTATATTGCGCCCCAAAAGGGGGTCCCATGACCTCATCCCCGTTCCACGTCCTCCCTGTCGGTCTCGTCGGTCTGATAGCCGGAGTCATCGCCGCATGTGCCCACCGGCCTGCGGCAACGGGGGAAATCTCTCAACCCGTCGGATCGCTCGCGCAGATGCTCGCGGGGCGGGTCTCCGGGGCGATCGTGACGGCGGCGCCCGGCGGCGGCATCCAGGTGCGCATCAGCGGCCAAAACTCCTTCTATCTCTCCCACGAGCCCCTCTACGTGGTCGACGGCGTGCCGGTCGAGCCGGGTCCGAAAGGCACGTTGAGCTGGCTCAATCCGGAAGACGTCGCGTCCATCGCGGTGCTCAGGTACGAAGCCGACACGGCCATCTACGGCGTGCGCGGCGCCAACGGCGTGATCCTCATCAGGACGAAGGGGGCGCACTAACCACTAAAACATGCAGCACATCCACCTCGGCGGGATCGACTACGCGATCCTGATCGTCTACTTCGCCTTCGTGCTCGGCATCGGCTGGGCCCTGCGGCGATTCGTCAAGAGCAGCGACGACTTCTTCCTCTCCGGCCGCGCCATCCCGGCCTGGATCGCGGGGCTCGCCTTCCTCTCCGCCAACCTCGGCGCGCAAGAAGTGATCGGGATGGGCGCGTCGGGCGCCAAGTACGGCATGATGACGAGCCACTTCTACTGGGTCGGCGCGATCCCCGCCATGGTGTTCGTCGGCATCTTCATGATGCCGTTCTACTACGGCTCGCGCGCGCGCTCCGTCCCCGAGTATTTGAAGCTCCGGTTCGACGAGAAGACCCGCGGCTTCAACGCGATCACGTTCGCCGTGATGACCGTGTTCTCCTCGGGCATCTCGATGTACGCGCTCGCCAAGCTGCTCGAGCTCGTGCTCGGGTGGAGCTTTCACACCAGCGTGCTGCTGTCGGCCGTCATCGTCCTGGCCTATATCTTCCTCGGCGGACTGACGTCCGCCATCTACAACGAGGTCTTGCAGTTCTTTCTCATCGTCCTGGGCTTCCTCCCCCTGGTGTTTCTCGGTCTCAAGGACGTAGGAGGCTGGGCCGGACTGACGGCCAAGCTCGACACCGTCGCGACGAGCGCCGGGTTCTCCGCCGGCGCCTGGTCCCATTCGTGGCGCCACCTCGATGCGGCGGGCGCGAACCCCATGGGCGTCGAATGGTTCGGCATGGCGATGGGACTGGGGTTCGTGCTGTCGTTCGGCTATTGGTGCACCGATTTTCTGGTGGTCCAGCGCGCCATGGCCGCCAATTCTATGACCGCCGCGCGCCGCACCCCCCTCCTCGCGGCGATCCCGAAGATGCTGTTTCCCGCCCTCGTGATCCTGCCGGGGATGATCGCCATCGCGCTGCACGTCACGCGCGGCGGACTGCTGCCGATCGGGAGCGATGGAGCGCCGAACTACAACCTTGCCGTACCGGTGATGCTCGCGCATTACCTGCCGTCAGGCCTCCTAGGCCTCGGCCTCACCGCGCTTATGGCATCGTTCATGTCCGGCATGGCCGGGAACGTCACGGCCTTCAACACCGTGTGGACCTACGACATCTACCAGTCGTACGTGCGGCCGGGACAGTCGGACGGGCACTACCTGCGGATGGGCCATGCCGCCACGGTGTTCGGGATCCTGCTCAGCGTGGCCGCGGCGTACGCCACGACGCGGTTCAACAACATCATGGACATGCTCCAGCTCGTGTTCGCGTTCGTGAACGCGCCGCTGTTCGCGACGTTCCTGCTGGGGATGTTCTGGCGCCGAGCCACGGGCCACGGGGCGTTTTTCGGCCTGCTGACCGGGACGGTGACCGCGGCGATCCACCATGGCCTGGCGCTGCCGCAGGGCGCCGCGCCGGGCTTGAAGGGCGGCTTTCTGGGTGCCGTGCTCCACACCTACCCGAGCGAGATGGCGCAGAACTTCTGGACCGCGATCTTCGCCTGGAGCGCCTGCTTCGCGGCGACGATCGTGATCTCGCTCTCCACGGGGCGCAACAAGTCGGACGACGAGCTGAAGGGGCTGGTGTACGCCTTGACGCCTCGCCTCACCGATCGCGAGCTGCCGTGGTACGCGCGACCCGCCACCCTCGCGGTCGCCGTCCTCGGGCTCACGCTCGTCCTCAACATCATCTTCTGGTGAGCGCTCGATGAAGCTGGACCTGCGACTGCCGATCGGGCTGATGTTCGGGATCTTCGGCGCGATGCTGACGGTGTACGGGCTTACCTCGGGCGACGCGATCTACGCCCGCTCGCTCGGGATCAACGTGAATCTGTGGTGGGGCGTGGTGCTGCTCGCGTTCGGATTGGTGATGCTCGGGTTCGTGCTCCGGGACGGCAGAGCGCGGCACCCTCCGACGTAGATCCGTCGCACCTGCGGCGCTGACGCACAAGCAGATCCTTCGCTCGCGCGCGTGCCCCAAAGCAGATCCTTCGCTCGCGCGCGTGCCCCAAAGCAGATCCTTCGCTCGCGCGCGTGCCGCGCGCTCGCTCAGGATGACAGCGCCGCGAGCCTGCG
>WNGE01009634.1_pt1 | contig 10134 bp, 7 predicted proteins | sample 5400651 | NCBI WGS metagenome assembly WNGE01 (sample SAMN13153370, study PRJNA577476) | soil metagenome | isolation source: 60 cm soil or saprolite under grassland replicate 2 | place: USA:California | collected 2016-06-15 | reverse complement strand
TGGCCCAGTCCTGGGACCGGCTGCATCCCCGGCTCGCCCGCCGCGTGTTGCCCGGCGCTGGGGATGCCGATGAGGGCGGCGCTGGGGATACCGATGTGGGGGCGATGGGAAGCCCCGCCGCGGTTGTGCGCGGCGGGGCTTTGTCGGCGCGGTGCCGGTGGTTGTGGGCGTGGCGCCGGGGTTATGTGTCGGTGACTTCGGTGACGGCGGAGCGGGCGGCTGTTTCGTCGACGATGGCTTTGCCGGCGGCGTAGGTGGCGACGAGGGCTTGCAGGGCGAGGTTGTTGACGGCGCGGGGGTAGCCGCGGGCGGTGGTGTGGATGAGCGCGGCGGCGTCGTCGCTGAACAGGGTGTCGGCGCGGCCGGCTTCTCTGAACTCGGGCAAATCGGGCAGAGTGGTTGGTAGTGGGCTCAGGCTCGGCCCGCTCTGGTGGTTGTCCGCCCGGCGATGTCGGGGAAGGCCGGCATGCCGAGGCCGACGGCTGCGTCGCGGCGGGCGATGAGCCCGTCGACCTGGGCGAGCTTGGCGTTGGCGGCGGCGAGGCTGACTTTGAGCCCTTCGGCTTCTCCGGGCCAGCCTTGCTGTTCGGCTTCGATGATGCGGGCGGTCAGGTTCTCGCGGATGGCGGCCAGCCTTGGCCGCTGGGCGGGGTCGATGCGGAGCAGGGGGCAGCGAACGCAGCTGTGCTCGTGTAGGCAGCTGGTTCCGTAAGCCCGGCCGCAGTCGCCGAGGGCGACCTTGCGGCGCTGGAAGTGGCCGAGGAACTCCTCCCATTCCTCATCGGTGGGGGTGCGGTATTCCTCGGCGGGGCGCAGCTGGCGGCGGCGGGCGATGAACGCGCGGTGGCCATTGATCGCCTCCTCAGGGTAGACCGCCTTGTAGCCCATGGTGGTGTTGATGTCCCTGTGCCCCAGGAGCAGCTGCGCGATGTGCGGCGGCATGCCGTTCATCACGGCCTCTGTGGTGAAGATCCTTCTGAAGTCATGGGGCACGAGCCTGAGAGGCCGGCCTGTGGCGTCAGTGAGCCCGGCGCGGGCGAGCGCGGTGTTGAGCAGCCGCCTGATGGCGGCGGGCGCAAAGGGCGTGTCTTCCATGCCGACGCGATGCTGGAAAAGCAGCGGCATCGGCGGGTTCCAGACACGCTCGCTGTCGTAAGCGATCACCAGGGGAACGGCGCCGTCGCGGTTGCGGACGCGCTGCAGGATGGCGGCCAGCACGTCGGCGAGTTCCGGGCTGACGACGAGCAGCCTTTCCTCGTCGGTCTTGGACGGGGCGATGTGCAGGAGCGGGATGAGCTCGCCAGTGTCCGGTAGCCGGTGCTGGACCAGGCTGTGATGCGAGAGTTCTGTCAGCTCTTCGACCCGGACGCCGGTGTGACGGAGAACTACCGCTGACGCCCAGGCCCAGAACGCGTTGTCTTCCTCGCGGGTGAGGTCACGGCGGGTGCCAGCGTCATCCTCGGCCCAGATCCGCTGGCTGGGCCCGGTCAGCACCGCGCGGCGCAGTGTCTGCCCGGCTGCGGCGAACTGCTCGCCGGGGCCGGCCGTGCGCGCAGCGGCGAGCAGGCCGGCGGCAGCATGGCGGGCGTGGTCGAGGGCTGCGGCCAGAGCAGGGATCGAGGGAAGGCGTTCTCGGGTCCGCTGGTCCATCCGCGATTTGCGGTGGCTGCGCTCCTTACGGGTTTGCGCGTCGCCGGCGCGCACCGGGCAGCGGGCCGCCCATCTGCCCCACCGGGCCGGCTCTTCGGCCGCCCACTGGGCGATATCGAGATAGAAGGCCCGGACCGCGTTGAGGCAGCTCGCCACGTCGGAGCGGGGCAGCCTCGCGCTGGCGGGACTGCCATCGCCGGCGGCGCGGGCGGATTTGGTCCGGATGCGCTGCTTCCACGCGGCGGCGATGTCGGGGGCGAGGTTCAGCGAGGCGATACCGGGATGGTGGTCCTCCAGGTCTTTCCAGAACAGCAGGCCCAGGTGGGTTGCCAGGGCGGCCAGCGAGGTGTAGTCGAGGCGGGGCTGACGCTCGCGCAGGTACTCCACCAGCAGGTCGCGGACCGGGCGGCATGCCAGGTCGTAGCGGTCGATGAGCTCGGCGGGGGTGAGCTGCCCGTGATACATGGTGCTGAACAGCCGGACGGTGGGCGGAGCGCCGGAAGGGAAGACGCCGATGGCGTGCAGCAGCTGGTAGAAATAGGAGCCTTTCCCACCGCGCCGCTGATCATAGTGGCCGTCGCTGATCTCCAGCAGCTCCAGGCAGTCCCCAACAGTGACGTCGGCTACGGTCCCGCCCTTGGCAGCCATGATGAACGCGATCCGGGCGAGGGCGCCGCGGGCGGTGACCCCGCCGACCACGCTGCTGCGGCCAGCGGCGCTCAGGGCGGCGAACCCGCCGGGGTCGCGGACCCGGGCCATCTCCGCGGCAAGGTTCTTCGGCGAGGTGGTGGTCAGCAGCCAGGGGATGCTGGGGCGGATGACGTCACCGCAGATCATCTGGAGCAGGCCGGCGCCCAGCGTCATGTGGGCCGTGGTGTTGGATGGCGCGATCCTGCCGGTTCCCTTCAGCCATGCCACGGGCGTGTCCCGCCAGCGGCGGTCTGCTGGAGCGCCGGAATCGGCGCCGCTGCCGTTCCAGCGGTCCTGCCAGGTCCGTCCTGGCTGGGCCTGCAGCCACTCCAAGATCCTGATCAGGCCGAACCGGCGCTGATGCTGGCCGGTGGCCGACTCTAGCGGGAACGGGGGTGCGAGCAGGCGGGCCAGCACCGAATGACGGTCCTGGCAGGTTGCCTCCCAGCCGGCCGGCACCGTGCGGGCGGGGAACTTCGCCCGCAGCGCGATGGCTTCCGCGCTGAGCCTTGCCGCCTGGCGGGCCGGCGGGCTGGCGGTCAGCGTGGCCGTCACCGGGGCTCCCCGCCGAACAAGATGCGCAGGGTCTCTGCCCGGTACCCGGGTGCCGGCCGTGCGGCCGGGGGCTTGGGCCCGGCCTGGCGGCGGTGGTGAGCCAGCGCGCTTTGCACCACATCGTCGGCTGTGGGCCTGACGTAGATCTGCGTGGTGGACAGGTGCACGTGGCCGAGGATCCACTGCACGTCGGTGATCGGCGTCTGCGGGTCCCGGGCGAGGCGGTAAGCGGCTGAGTGCCGCAGGTCGTGCAGCGACCAGTTGGCGCCGAGCGCGGCGTTGGCGCGCACGAACATCGCCCGGGCGGCGTGGTAGGTGAGCCGCCGGTAAGGAGGTCGCAGCGTCCACCACACCGGGTCGTCGGGCCCGGCGGGCACCAGGCCGTGCATCTGCTGCTGATACAGCCGCAGCCACACGAACGCGTCCGGCGAGGCCGGGATCTGCTGCAAAGCGCGCGATCCCTTGCGGACCACGGTGATCAGCTGCTGGCCCGTGTCGATGCACGAGCCGAGGACGCCAAGCAGCTCGGACGCACGGGCGCCGGTGGAGATCCAGAATGCCACCAGGGCCCGGTCACGGTCCGAACCGAGCACGGCGAACAGCTCGTTGAACTTCTCGTCGGGGATGTGCCGCGGGAAACGCCGCTGCGGGCGAGGCCGGAACAAGCCCGCCCGCTCCGCAGCGAACGGGTCCATCGGGTTGTGGTGAGCGTGCGCCCTGCCCGCCCGGGCAAGCGGGAACGGGTTGACGATCGGCCCGGTCCCGGCCTGCAGGTGGTACTCGTAGAAGCCGCGCAGGACCGTCTCGCAGTGCAGCACCGTCGCTGTGGCGTAAGTCCGCGCCGGGGCTGGTTTCCCGGTCACCGGGTTCGGCGTCCCCGGCGGCAGCCTGGCCGGCCGCGAAACCTCCGGCTCACCGCGCCCTTGCCGGCGCGGCAGCACCGGCTTGGCGGCCAGCTGGATCCAGCGGCTGAAGTCACGGGCCTCAGCCCGGGTCACCTGGTCCCAGGGCACGCCAATCGCCCAGCAGAAGCGGAACCAGCGCAGCAGGTCCATCGATTATGCCGACCGCCCGATTATGCCGCTGTTGTACTGAAAGCTGCTGGCTGGATGGCCTGTCATTCCTCGCGGTATCGGCATAATAATCAGCCTCTCACGCTAAGTGACTGATCCAGTTCTCTTAGTCACCATTGCGTTGCCGATCACGATTCGATCTGAGGAGGCAGCAATGGACAGCCGGCAGCGAACCGGTCATCCGACCCGGACGCAGGTGCGGGGCCCGCTGGCAGCGTATGCCGACGGGTTCCGTCAGGATCTGGCCGCAAAGGGCTACCACCTGCAGGTGATCGGCCGCCATATCGGGCTGATGGCCGATATGAGCGCCTGGCTGGAGCACCGGGGCACGTCCGGTGAGGGGCTGGCCGCCGAGGTGGCCGGGGAGTATTTGCGGGCGCGGCGGGCCGCCGGGCACCGCGAGCTGGTCTCTGCGCTGGCGCTGGCGCCGGTGCTGGGGTACCTGCGCGGCCTGGGCGCCGTGCCTGCGGCCGCCGCGCCGGCTCCCCAGACGCCGGCGGACCGGCTGCTGGCGGAGTTCGCCGGCTACCTGGCAGGTGAGCGTGGCCTGTCGCCGGCGTCGGTGAACACTTACGTACACCACGCCCAGCCCTTCCTCGCCGACCTCGATGCCCCGCTGGCCACCGCGTTAGCCGGGCTGTCCGCCGCTCAGATCACGGCCTTCATGACCGGTCACCGCGGCCAGTGGGGCACCGGCACCGCCAAGGCGACGGTGACCGCGCTGCGGTCGCTGCTGCGCTTCCTGCACGCTACCGGGCGCGTGCCGCAGCCGCTGGCACCGGCGGTGCCGCCGGTTGCGGGCTGGAAGCTCGCCCCGCTGCCGCCTGATGTGAACCCCGATCATGTGACAGCGCTGCTGGACAGCTGTGACCGCCGCAGCGCCGCCGGGCGCCGCGATTACGCGATCTTGATGCTGCTGTCCCGGCTGGGGCTGCGCGCCGGCGAGGTCGCGGCGGCCGAGCTCGGCGACGTCGACTGGCGGGCCGGGGAGATCCTGGTGCGCGGCAAGGGCAGGCGCCTCGACCGGCTGCCCCTGCCCGCCGACGCCGGCCCGGCGCTGGCCGACTACGTGCAATACGGCCGGCCCCGCTGCGCCGGGCGCCCGCTGCTGGTCATCTTGCGCGCCCCCTACACCGGGCTGTCCCGCGCGCACATCCTGGCCGTCGTGCACCGCGCCTGCCAGCGGGCCGGCCTCCCGCAGTTCGGCGCGCACCGGCTGCGCCATGCGGTCGCCTGCGACCTGCTGCGCCGCGGCGCCACGCTGGCCGAGGTCGGGCAGCTGCTGCGGCACCGGGACGAGCGGACCACCGCGATCTACGCCAAGGTGGACCTGGACGCGCTGCGCGGCCTGGCCCGGCCCTGCCCGCAGGCGGGTGCGCTGTGAGCACGCTGCGCCGGGCCGCCGAGGACTACCTGGCGATGCGCCGCTCCCTGGGCTACAAGCTTCAGCGGCAAGGACATCTGCTGCTGGACTTCGCCGGCTATCTGGAGCGGGCCGGCGCCACCACGGTCACCATCGAGGCGGCCATCACGTGGGCGACTCTGCCGGCCAGTGCCGCCCCGGTCTGGCACAAGCACCGCCTGAGCGCCGTGCGCGGCTTCGCCGCTCACTACAAGACCCTCGACCCCGGCTGCCAGGTCCCGCCCCCGGGCCTGCTGCCGCCTGCCGGTGAGCGGGCCACGCCCTACCTGTACTCGCAGGAGGAGATCGCGGCCCTGGTCCATGCCGCCGGCACCCTGACCCGGCCGCTGCTGGCCGCGACCTACCAGGCGCTGATCAGCCTGCTGGCGGTCACCGGCCTGCGGGCGGGCGAAGCCATCCGCCTCACCCGCGACGACGTCGACCTGGATGCCGCGCTGATCGCCGTGATCAACACCAAGTTCGGGAAGTCGCGCCTGGTGCCCTTGCACCTGGCCACGACGGGCATGCTGCGCCGTTACGCCGCCCGCCGTGACCAGCTGTGCCCGGCGCCGGCCACCGCCAGCTTCTTCATCTCCGCCACCGGCACGACGCTGCTGATCAGCAGCGTCGACGCCGCCTTCGCCCGGCTGCTCGGGCTCGCCGGAATCGCCACGCCGCCCGGCCGGCCACGGCCACGGGTCCACGACCTGCGGCATTCGATGGCCGTCGCGACCCTGCTGGACTGGTACCGCTCCGGCGCCGACGTCCAGGCCCGGATGCCGCTACTGTCCACCTGGCTGGGCCACGGCGACCCGGCCTCGACGTTCTGGTACCTGCACGCCTGCCCCGAGCTGCTGGCCCTGGCGGCCAGGCTGCTGGACGACAGCCAGGAGCCGCCGTCATGAGCGTCATAGCACCCGTCCTGGAAGCGTTCTTCACCGAGCGGCTGATGACGCAGCGGCGCGCCAGCCCAGACACGATCGCCTCCTACCGGGACACCTGGCGGCTCCTGCTCGGCTATGCCTGCCAGCGCGCCGGCAAGCCCCCCAGCCGGCTGGACTTCACCGACCTGGACGCCCCGCTGATCAGCGGATTCCTGACCCACCTGGAAACCGGCCGGGGCAACACCATCACCACCCGCAACAACCGGCTGGCAGCGATCCGCTCGCTGTTCGGCTACGCGGCGCTGCGAGTACCCGAGCACGCCGCGCTGATAGCCCGGGTGCTGGCCATCCCCGCCAAACGACACGACCACGCCACCGTCAGCTTCCTGACCCGCCCCGAGATCGAAGCGCTGCTGGCCGCCCCCGACACCACGACCTGGCACGGGCGCCGCGACCACACACTGCTGCTGGTCGCCACCCAGACCGGGCTGCGGGTATCCGAGCTCACCGGAATCACCATCGCCGACACCCACCTGGGCACCGGCCCGCACGTGTACTGCCGTGGCAAGGGCAGGAAAGAGCGCTGCACCCCGCTCACCGGCCCGACCGTCGCGGCCCTCACAGCATGGCTCGCCGAACGCGGCGGCCACGGCCCCGACCCGCTGTTCTGCACCCGCCGCGGCGGGCGGCTCAGCCGCGACGCGGTCGAGCACCTGCTCGCCAAGTACGTCACGACCGCCGCCAGCACCTGCCCGTCCCTGCAGGCCAAGGCCGTATCGCCGCATACCCTGCGGCATTCGGCGGCCATGTCCTTGCTGCACGCCGGGGTTGACGTCACCGTGATCGCGCTCTGGCTCGGCCATTCTTCCCCAGCCTCGACCCGCGTCTACCTCCATGCCGACATGGCGATCAAGGAACGCGCCCTGGCCCGCACCACGCCACCCGGCACCCAGCCCGGCCGTTACACCGCTCCCGATAGCCTGCTCGCCTTCCTCGACGGCCTGTGATCCCTCGCGGGATTATGCCGCCCACGCCCCCCTTCACGACCCGGGCACAAGGCCATCCCGCCAGGGCAGCGGCATAATCGGGCGGTCGGCATAAGCCCATGATCTGAAGGACTGGTTCAGTTACCTGCAGCTGCGGGGCCTGCAGTGGCGGCAGGTGACGGCAGAGGACGCCGGATCGTTCGTGGCGTGGCTGCGGCTGCCGCCGCAGGGCCGGGACGGCACGGTCGCCGTGCTGCCCTCGGTGAAACATCACTGCGGGGCGGCGAGCGTGAACCGGAAGCTGGCGGCGCTGACGTCCTTCTACCAGTTCCACGCCCGGCACGGGGTCGAGCTGGGCGGCCTGCTGACAGTGGTGCAGCGGCCGGGAGGCGGCTTTGCCGGGACCGCGTTCAGGCCGTTCCTGCATCACGTCACCAAGGGCAGGCCGCAGGCCCGCCGGGCGGTCAAGCTCGCGGCTGGCAGTCCCATTCCGCGGGTTCTGGCCGCCGCCGATGCGCAGGCGATCCTGGACGCGTGCGAGCACTTGCGGGATCGCCTGCTGCTGGGTCTTGTGCTGGATACAGGCGTGCGCATTGGCGAGGCCCTCGGGCTGCGCCACCAGGACATGGACATCGGCGCACGCCAGGTGCAGGTGATGCCGCGGGAGAATGCGAACGGGGCGCGGGCCAAGAGCGGGCGCCTGCGTGTCATCCCGTGCGGTGCCGCGCTGATGCGCCTGTATGCCGATTACCTGAACCGCGAGTACCTGGCAATCGACTGCGACTACGTGTTCGTCAACTTGTGGGGCGGCCAGGTGGGCCGGCCGCTTCGCTACCGCGCTGTCTATGACCTGGTGGTGCGGCTGCGCATAGCGACCGGTATCGAATTTTCGCCCCATTCGTTCCGGCACGCGTATGCGACCTGGCTATTGCGCCGGGGCGCGGGAATCGAGAGCGTGAAAGAGCTTCTCGGTCATGTCTCGGTCGCCACCACGATCGACACTTATGGGCACCTGACGGTCGAGGACGCCCGCCGCACGCTGGAGGCAGCGGGCTGGTTCACCGGGCGGGAGGTGCGGCTGTGACGCCCGGCGAGGATCGCGGGCACCGTCCGTCAGCTCATGGCCGTGCGCTGGAGATGCTGATAGCCGCGGTGCGGCCGGAGTTCCGCGCCGACGTGCTCGTCCCCGGCCCGGAAGATCCGGTGCTGGGACGGCGGACATGCCCGGTGCCGGGCTGCGACCGGGCACGGGCGGAGTACGGCCTGTGCAGCGCTCACGGCTACCGCTGGCGTGACCGCGGCCGGCCAGAGCTGGCAGAGTTCCTGGCCGATCCCGGACCGCCGCTGAACGGCCGCCGCCGGCTGGCCGGCTGCTCCGTCGCCGGGTGCCGATACGGCAGCAGCGGCTTCGGCCTGTGCATGCGTCACCGCAGCGCGTGGGAACGGGCCGGCCAGCCTGACCCGGCAGCCTGGGCAGCACAGGCCCCGCCGCCGCAGGCGCAGCCCCGGACAGAGTGCCGGCTGCCGTTTTGCGATTTGTGGCCCGAGAACGACACGCACCTGTTCTGCAAAGCGCACGAGACCCGGTGGCGGCAGCTGGGCAGTCCCGGCGCTGAGGAGTTCCTCGCGCACTGCCTGCTGCGCGGCAAGACGCGCATCGACTTCCGGAAGCTGGCACCCCGGCTCAAGCTCGAGCTGCAATACGCGGTCCAGTGCCGCCGCGATCAGGAAACGATCACCTTGCGGCCGCAGGTAGCCAGCTGGGTGATCCGGCAGGCGCGTGCCGCCGGCGTGGCATCGCTGCTGGACCTGACCCCAGGGCAGTGGCGTGACCGGGCAGCTGCGAAGCAGGGGACCTACCAGGGGTTCCTGCTGTTCGCCCGCGACGTCGTGGAGGCCCTGGCAGAGGGCACCGGCTGGGAGGTGGAGTATCCCCGCGACGTGTGGCGGCTGCACCGGCTGCCGGGCCTGACGATCAACCCGGGCAAGGCGCCGCATCCGCGCATCCACCTGCGTTTCGACCGGATCACCCAGTCATGGCTGCGGGAGCCCGCCAAACGCTGGACCCGGCTGCGGCTGAGCTCGGGGCTGAGCGTCGGCACCGCGCAAGCCGACGTCGCGGCGCTGACCCGGTTCAGCGTGTTCCTGACCGCTGCCGCTCCCGCCGCCGAGGGCATGCCCAGCATCGACCGCCAGCTGCTGGAACGCTACCTGGCCTGGCTCGCCAGCCAGCCGATCGGGCACGGCGCGCGTGAGGACGGCATCACCGCGCTGGGCGCGTTCTTCCAGTCGATCCGCATGCACGGCTGGGACGACACGCTGCCCGCCACCGCGCTGCTGTTCCCCGGTGACATCCCGCCGCGCCCGCCCCGGCTTACCCGGCACCTGGCCGAACACGTCATGACACAGGTCGAGGCGCCCGCCAACCTCCGCCGGTGGGCCGTCCCGGAAGGCCGGCTCGTTACCGTGATCCTGATCAGGTGCGGGCTGCGGGCCAGCGACGCGTGCACGCTGGCGTTCGACTGCCTGCTCCACGACGGCCAGGGCGCCCCTTACCTGCGCTACTACAACCACAAGATGCGCCGCGAAGCCGCCGTCCCGATCGATGACGAGCTAGCAGCCGAGATCCGCGACCAGCAGCGCAGGGTCGCCGGACGCTGGCCCGGCCGGCACCCCTACCTGGTCCCCGCGATCAACGGCAACGCCGGCGGGCAGCACCCGCTGACCTACTACAGCTACCGCGGCATGCTCAACCGCTGGCTAGCGACCTGCGACATCCGCGGCGAGCACGGCGACCCGGTTCACCTGACCCCCCACCAGTGGCGTCACACGTTCGCCTGCCGGCTGATCAACAAAGACGTCCCGCAGGAGGTCATCCGGGTCCTGCTCGACCA
>WNGE01045973.1_pt1 | contig 10136 bp, 3 predicted proteins | sample 5400651 | NCBI WGS metagenome assembly WNGE01 (sample SAMN13153370, study PRJNA577476) | soil metagenome | isolation source: 60 cm soil or saprolite under grassland replicate 2 | place: USA:California | collected 2016-06-15 | reverse complement strand
CTACCTATCTTGCCGATGATGAAAAGAGACGCTCGGAGGATGCACCCGTAACAATCGTCCGCCCGCGCAGGGCGCGTCGGCGCAGCGGCGCTCTTGAGCTGCTGCCACCGTCGTCCGTTCAGCAGGGCACGCTCCCCGAGGTGATGTACAGCCTGACCATGCTCTCGGACCTCTACGAGATCGGCCTCGCGGTTGGGACGGCGATCGATAACCAGGATCTCTATCAAAACATCCTCGCGCATATGTCCCAGGTTATTCAGCCGCGTTTTGCCTGCCTTCTGCTCTACCACCCCTCCTTGCGCCGCCTGATCCCCGCCGCCCGTATGGGGGACGAAGTATCCTGTGACACGCTGGTGAGCGCCATCGACCAGATCGAGATAGAGCGCCTTGTCTCCGCTGGCCCAGGCCAGTTTCTCTCATTCCTCAGCGTGGGTCAGCAACGTGTTCTGCTCGTCACGCTCAGTTACGACACCGTTCTGTTCGGTGTCATCGCCCTGGCAATCTCTGAGGACAATAAGCTATCCGATGAGCGCAGCCTCCTGCTTACCTATATGGGCAACGTCGCGGCCCTGCTCCTGCGCAACTACAGCGCGCATACGCGGGAGCAGCAAGCGGCGGTCGAACACGAAAGGAACCGCATCGCGCGCGATATCCACGACGGTTCCACGCAGCAGATCACCCATGTACTGCACAAACTGGAATTTGTGCAGCATCTCCTCACCAGGCAGCCGCTACTCCCCCACCTGACGCAGACCGCGCTTGGAGAGGTGGAGCGCGCCCGCGAACTGCTGCTCGCCAGCCTCAACGATCTGCGCCGCAGCATCTCATCCCTCCTGCCAACGCAACTGGAGGAGCAGGACTTTGTCGTGGCTCTGCACAATCTGCTCGACGATTACATGATCAATGAGCCGGGTCTGACGATCACTCTCAACATGGATAAGCCCGATGAACTGCCGGTCGCGCTGGAAGCCTCCATCTTTCGCTTTATCCAGGAGGCGCTGACCAATGTGAGCAAACACGCACAGGCCACGCACGCCAATATTTTCATACGCCAGGCAGCCAACGCCCTCGTCGTAGAGGTGCATGATGACGGCGTAGGGTTCCAGCCAGAGCCGGTCGGTCTTGTTGCCGTGAAGGGGCCGGCGCAGGCCGGTCCATTGCGTCTCGGCCTGCGCACGATGCGCGAGCGTATCCAGGAGGCAGGAGGAAGCATGGAGATCGAGAGCAATGCCGATCGAGGCACAAGCGTCCGGGCGCGTTTCACTCTGGTCAGCTCCGTCCAGCTCCTGACCGATCGCGAGCACGAGGTGCTGCGCCTCATAGTCGCGGGCCTGACCAATCGCGCCATCGCCGAGAAGCTCTCCATCAGCCTCGAAACGGCGAAGTCGCACGTGCACCACATCATGCAAAAAATGCAGGTGCGCGACCGCACGCAAGCCGCCGTGCTCGCTACACGGCATGGTTGGCTGTAAATGGGCGCGCATTGCTGGAGCGCAGGGATGTACGGGCGCGATTTATAAGCCCGTACATCCCTGCGCTCCAGCATCCCAGGCCCCATCCCCAAATAGCCCCAGGCGTGCGAGGTACGGGCGCGATTTATAAGCCCGTGCCTTGCCGCCCGTACATTGCCGCCCACCCCACCACCCACACCACATAAACACATTGACAAATAGAACTCCACATATTACACTGGCACTGAAATAAACCCTGCTGCATCAAACCATTTTTCTATATTCATGGACACGCAAGAGGACAACGTGGCAGAGCAAGCTCCAACAACCGATCCCGCGCCCAATCAACCTGACGACCAGATTTACCCACGCTCAGGGTGGCTCCTTATACTGCGCCGGGTACTGCTCCTCCGCTGGTATCTTCTTATCGCTATTCTCGTGATCTATCTCGCCCTCGCTCTATTTTTCCAGGCCCATAATGATCTCAGTTCACTACTCAACATTTATAGGGATATCGCTATCCCGACCTTCATCATATCGGGTGTATTCATTTTGTTTAGATATTGGGCAAAAAAAGATAAGGAACGCGAGAACGCCTGGTTTGATGAATCTGAAATGACGCGAAGGGATGAGCAAGCGGAAGAATGGGAGAGAGACTGGTTTGATGAATCTGAAATGACGCGAAGGGATGAGCAAGCGGAGTGGGAGAAACGTCCACCTCCTGCTGGTTTTAAACTTCGTCAGACCCTCATTGGCCATACTGGGTATGTTTTCAGTGTGGCCTGGTCGCCAGATGGACATACGTTTGCTTCAGGCTCGCATGATCAGACTATTCGTCTGTGGGATGCTCAAACGGCGCGCGCGCTCCACATCCTCACAGGCCATAGCATGTCTGTTTCCAGTGTAGCTTGGTCGCCAGATGGACACACGCTTGCTTCAGGCTCCGATGACCAGACTATTCGTCTGTGGGATGCTCAAACGGCACACGCGCTCCACATCCTCATTGGCCATACCGAGTCTGTTTTCAGTGTGGTCTGGTCGCCAGATGGACATACGCTTGCTTCAGGCGCCTATGATAAGACTATTCGTCTGTGGGATGCTCAAACGGCACGCGTGCTCCACATCCTCACAGGTCATACCAGTGTTGTTTCCAGTGTAGCCTGGTCGCCAGATGGACACACGCTTGCTTCAGGCGCCGGTGACCAGACCATTCGTCTGTGGGACTCTCTAACAGGACAATACATAAGAAGTCTTGAAGGACACACAGACGTAATCATATGGGTATCATTTTCACCTGATGGTCGCCTCCTGGGCTCTAAATCCTGGGATGGAACGGTTCGGCTCTGGCGTACAGATACGTGGGAAAGTGTAAGCACCCTTTATGAATATTGCCAAAGGCTTGCCGATCTCTCCTTTCATCCCACATTGCCGGTTCTTGCAACATTGGGTGAAAAGGAAACAGTTATCCGCATCTGGGATCTGGATGTCGATACAATATTGTGGGCTCATTCCTCGACTTCCACCAGCTATGCTAATGCTAAGGCGGTTCTGTTGGGCGATACTGGTGTGGGAAAATCTGGCCTCGGCCTCGTTTTGAGTGGAGCGCCGTTTACGCTCACCGAGTCCACACATGCTCGTCGCATCTGGAACTTTGATAAACAGGAGATTGAGCCTGATAAAGGGGCTATAGAAACCCGTGAAACATTCCTGTGGGATCTCGCGGGTCAGCCGGGCTATCGGCTTGTCCATCAACTTCACCTCAACGAGGTCGCGGTGGATCGCGGCGGTGCAAGCGTCGGCCCCGAACGTATACAGGCGCTGATCGATGAGTGTGGGTTTGATGGTTATTTTGAGACCAGCGCGAAGGAGGGATGGCATATTGCCGAGCTGCGCGAAGCCATTCGCAAGGCGATAGATTGGAATTCATTACCGAAAATAAGTTCAACGCAGCTCTTTCAGAGTATCAAATCCTTCCTTATCGAGGAGAAAAAGACCGGGCATCTCCTCTCAACCGTCGATGATCTCTACAGCGCCTTCCTGAAATCGAAAGACGCTCCGGTCGAGCAGGAGAACCTGTACGCGCAGTTTGAGACCTGTATTGGACGCGTGGAGGCCGCCGATCTGATCAAAAGGCTGAGCTTCGGCAAACTCGTGCTGCTCCAACCCGAATTGCTTGATACGTATGCATCGGCGCTCATCAATGCGGTGCGGGACGAGCCGGACGGCCTCGGTAGTATTGAAGAAGAACGCGTGCGCAAGGGTGATTTCCGTATGCCTGCCGATGAGCGGCTCACGAATAAAGAGTATGAGGAACTGTTGCTCATAGCAATGATCGAAGATCTGTTGAGGCGCGAACTGACCTTGCGCGAAGAAGCGTTCCTGGTCTTTCCCTCGCAATCCACACGCGAGAATCCTGACCTGCCGCATCCAGAGGGCAGGGCCGTTGTCTTTGATTTTGAGGGACCGGTCCTGAATATTTATGCCACGCTGGCCGTACGCCTCTCTCAGAGCAGGTTGTTTAAGAGGAAGGAATTGTGGAAGAACGCTATTACCTACACGGCCAGCGTGGGCGGCATGTGTGGTATGTTTTTGCACAATATGGGCGAGGGACGTGGCGAATTGACGCTCTTCTTCGATAAGGTGGACCAGGCCAGTGAGGAGACGCGTTTTTATTTTGAGGAGTTTGTCCAGGCACATCTCCAGCGGCGGGCCATTCCTGAGACGCTGAGACGGCGGCGCATCTTCAATTGTAGTGGCTGCGGTTTCGTTGTCACCGATCAGCTTATTCGCCTGCGTGCTGATCGAGGCTTCAACTGGCTCGCTTGTCCAGTCTGCACCACACGCATTACATTGTTGGACCGTGAAGAACGGGTTGCCGCCACGCCTTCACCGCGTGTCCTGGAGATGGACCGCGCGGCAGACAAGCAGCGCGACCGTGAGGTCGCCAGATCAACCGTACGAGGAAAGGAAGCGACCATGGACTTTGATGTATTCCTCTGCCACAAAGGCATAGACAAACCCGCCGTCAAGAAAATTGGCGAACAACTGAAGGTGGAAGGGCTGTTGCCCTGGCTCGACGAGTGGGAATTACGCCCAGGATTGCCCTGGCAGCGTGCACTGGAGGAACAGATAGAGCATATTAAAGCAGCCGCGGTCTTCGTAGGAAAAGACGGCCTCGGTCCCTGGCAACAGATGGAACTGGAAGCCTTCTTACGCGAGTTCGTCGATCGTGGTTGCCCCGTTATCCCTGTATTATTGGATTATGCGCCGGATAAACCACGGTTGCCGGTCTTTTTACGTGGCATGGAATGGGTCGATTTTCGTAAGTCCGATACAGAGCCGCTTGAGCGCTTGATCTGGGGCATTACGGGGAAACGACCAATGAAACCTTGAGGGCTTCACCCTTAATCATCATTTACAATGCCACAAAATCGTTGTGGGAAGATGGGAATATGCCTCCTTCTCGTGCAGAAGTGCCCGCTCAGTTCATATGATACAATAAGTCGTCACGAACAAAGACCCCACGATGGGTATCAATTACAACAGGGCTGTTGCAGATTCGTTTTTAGGGAGAGCATAAAGGACCGAGGGAGAGGAACATGATAAATCCGGACGCGCTGCAAGCTCCTTATGCAGTGAGAAACGCTGTTGCACAGCTAGCCTTCAGCTCATCTCACTGCAAGGAAGAAGCTGGTCCCTACCAATTTATACAGAGAGGAAAAAACGCCCACAACCCTCATCTATGCTGTAGGGACCAGCCTGGGCGCGTCCGGATTTATCATGTTCCTCTCCGTTCAGGATGCCGCCCTGCACGCCAATTTCACAATATCTGAGATTGCATCAGGTGACATGATGTCTATTCCCGATTTTGCAACAGCCCTGGAACTATGGATAGAAACAGCCCACGATCGTATATTGAGCAGGAAAGCGAGGCAGGCGTAAGCCATGGATAGAGAGAGAAGGAGACCGCCACAGAGGTATCGACCGCGACCAGCCCGGAGGATCTATGAGGACGATTACGACCGAAGGGTTGTCAGGCGACCTGCTCCACCTCGCTCTGCGCCACCGCCTACGCGTCGCAGGCGTAGAAGGGTGTGGCCCTTTCTACTGATGGGCTGTGGCATAGGCATCCTTGTCTCGGTACTGGCGGCGGCGGTGATCGTCTTTATAGCCGTGCGTGCCTCGCGCGGCAGTAACATCGGTCCCCTGCCGATCATCAGCAACACGCAGCCTTTCATGAAGGAGGACACCACCCAGGTCCCGCTCTCTTCCATCGCGCAGATGCAGATCTGCGACAAGATCGGCAACGTCTCCATTAAGGTCGATCCGAATGCCCAGACGGCGTCGGTGACGACCACAAAAATCGTCCATGTGAGTAGCCAGGCCGCTGCTAACCAGGGGTTCCAGCGCATCGCTGTGGAGATCCAGCCGCCGGGCACCATTACTAATCCCCTGACCTGCACCAGCGAGCAGCAAATTGCGACGGCCACCGGTGCCAGTACGCCCACCCCCGCGACAGGAGCCGCCAATTCCATGTTGACGGTGAATGTCACCCTTCCCAACAGCGATGGCCTGCTGCACGCCGAGAGCGATGCCGCCGATATAGCCGTCACCTTGCCGCAGAGCGTGCTTCCAACCAATGGACCGACTATGCTGCTGACCGTCGAGGCGCCCGTGGGCAATATAGCGGTGGACGGCATCAGCGGCGTCCTGAACATTCGCGGTGGCGCTGGCAATATCGCCGTCAGCCACGCGGTCCTGGCGAGCGGCTCAAAACTGGGCACGACGCAGGGCAATATCACCTTCAATGGCCTGCTCGCCGTCCCGACAGTCTCTAATACAGCGGGCACATACTACCTGAGCAGCGAACAGGGTACCCTCGATGTCACCCTCCCCACCTCTACCAATGTCATTCTCGACGTAAATATAAATGTGGGGAAGATCAATAGTGACTTCGCTATACCCGCGCAAAATAGCAATGGGAGCGTCAACTATCATGGCCCGCTCGATACCGGAGCGACTCCCGCTCCTACCGCTACCTTGTTTCTCGATGTGAGTTCAGGCACAATTAATTTGCATAAAACACAGACCTGAAGAACTTGCCAGTCCTGGAAGACTTTTCAATGGTAGGCCTGCTTCTGTCGGGCCGTTCATCTCTACGTGTGACCGATCTTGATCGGGGAGAAGCGCGGGCAAGATGGTAGGTTATGCAGAAAGGAGACGCCGTATCGCCTCCGTTACGCCACTGTGGCGGATCACCTATACGGCATATTCTTAAAAATGGATGCAGGAAGTGGGTTCCAGTCCCCTGGCTCAATCAGGTTCCTGACAGGTCCCCTGGCAGGCAATGTATATCAGATCACCAGGCCCGTTATCAATATTGGGCGTGAACCAGGCAATGATATAGTGATCTCCGATCCCTCCGTCTCGCGCCAGCATGCGCAGATCGCCTGGAACAACGGAGTATGGAGCATCAGGAAGCTTTCGCCACAAAACATGCTGACCGTCAATCAGCGCGAAATGCAGCAGGCTACGATCAATGACCGCGATACCATTGGTCTGGGCACGGGAACGACCTTCCTGTTCCAGGTCGCTGTTGGAGCACGTCCCTCCACTCAACAATTTACGCCTCCCCAAAACGCGCCCATTACATCTCAGGCGGTCTCATCCGGCCCTCCACAGGGAATTGCGCCCCAACCGCCTGTACGTCTCTCGCCCCAGCAGGCCTCATTTGTCCCGCCGCCGCCGCCATTTATTCCAACGGAGCCGACGCAACAGGGTCTACCACAAAACCCCATGCAGGATACCATGCGCGCCATGACCGGACGAGCGCCGGGCGGCTATGGTGTCGGCGTGCCTATATTAGAGGTCAGCACCAACGTCGATACCGAGAGACAGCCCTATCCCCTGACAAAACCCGTCATCAATATTGGTCGCGATCCCTCGAACGATATTGTGATCAACCGGCCCACCGTCTCTGGCTTCCACGCCCAGATCGTCCGTGAAGGCAACCAGCTCGTCTTTGTCCATCCTCATCCTGATCGCGGCAAGACGCTGAATGGCATCACCTATCAAGGTCGTACAATCGCCGGTACAGAGCAGTTCCGCAACCCTCTCGCACGCGGCGATGTCTTTCGTATCAGCGATGAGCACGGGACACTCGTGACCCTGACATACAATGATGGGACCGGAGCTGAGCAGGACGCCCTGCCCGAACTGCGCCCGATCCCGCTCGGAGCGCCCGTCATCACCCTGGGTCGCGCGCTAGACAATACGGTCGTGCTGAATCACCCGCAGGTGTCGGTCCATCACGCCCGCCTGGAACAGGTGCAGGGCGGCTATCGCATAATCGACCAGGGTAGCACAAACCACGTCTATGTCAATGCACAGCGCGTCACGCACCAGTTGCTCAATCCCGGCGACGAGATCCGTATCGGTCCGTTTAAGCTGACCTATACAGGCACGCAATTGACGCAGCAGGACGAGAGTAAGGGTATCCGCATCGACGCGCTGCGCCTGCACAAAGTGGGCGGCAAGAAGGTCATCCTGCTCAACGACATCTCGATCGCCATCCCACCCCGCAAGTTCGTCTCCCTGGTGGGCGGCTCCGGCACCGGTAAATCGACGCTGATGGACGCTCTGAACGGTCTGCGGCCCGCGCAGCAGGGCGTTGTTCTGTATAATGGGCAGGACTATTATCGCCACCTTGCCGCCTTCAGTACCCAGCTCGGCTACGTGCCACAGGACGATATTATTCACCGCGATCTGACCGTCGAGCACGCACTCTACTACGCAGCCAAAATGCGTCTGCCCGAAGACTTCACGGAGAAACAGATCAAGGAGCGCATCTCCTCCGTCCTCGACGATGTTGAGATGAAGGGACGCCGCAATCTCCTCGTCAGCAAGCTCTCAGGCGGCCAGCGCAAGCGTGTCTCCATCGCCCTCGAACTGCTTGCCAATCCCAGCGTCTTCTTCCTGGATGAACCGACTTCGGGCCTCGATCCCGGCCTGGACCGCAAGATGATGCTGCTTCTGCGCAAGCTGGCCGACAAAGGTCACACGATTATCCTGGTCACACATGCCACGAATAATATCAATGCCTGCGACTACATCTGTTTCCTGGCGCAGGGTGGACGCCTGGCCTACTACGGCCCGCCGAACGAGGCCAAGACCTATTTTGGCAAGACCGACTTCGCCGAGATCTACAGCGCCCTGGAGCCGAGCGAAGAGAATCCCAACATTCCGGATGAGGCCGAAGCCAGGTTCAAACAATCGCCCGACTTCGCGCGCTATGTCGCAGAACCTCTCAATCAAGGCCCCGCCGGGCGCACTAATGCTCAGGCTTATACCGTTGCCATCAAGCTGCCCAAGCGTGGCAATCCCTGGAAACAATTTCGTGTCCTTGCCATGCGTTACCTTGAGCTGCTCAAAAACGACAGGGTCAATCTCGCCATTCTGCTCTTACAGGCCCCGATCATCGGCCTGATCCTGCTCGCCCTGGCCGGTCATGGTACCTTCGACAAAACGAGTATCGTCACCTGCCCCCAACGCGCGGATATGGTGAACAACGTGGGACCCATCGTGTCGTTCGACTGCCAGAGGGAGCTCGATATGCTGCAAACGCCGCAAGGCATCGCGTTCAAGGCGCAGAAATTTCCAGGCCAGTCAGACTCCCAGATCATCCAGCAGTCCATTATTCCCGGCGCGGGCGGCAATGCCCAGAAGATCCTCTTCATCATGGCCTTCGCCGCCGTCATGTTTGGCTGTCTGAATGGTGCGCGCGAAATCGTCAAGGAGGCGCCCATCTATCGTCGCGAGCGTACAGTAAACCTGGGCATTGTCCCCTATATGTTCTCGAAGATCATCGTCCTGGGCGTACTCTGCCTGCTACAGAGCCTCGTACTCGTGGTTATGGTCGACTTTAAGGCGCCCTTCGCGGACAGTATCATCCTGCCGCCCTTCATCGAGATCTATATCAGCATGGCCCTGACCTCGCTCGCCGGTTTGATGATCGGCCTGACCATCTCGGCCATCGTGCCCAATAGCGACCGGTCAATGAGTATCGTCCCGATCGTCCTTATCCCGCAGGTCATCTTCTCGGGAGTCATCTTCTCCCTGGATAGTCCTCCGCCCTTGCAGATCTTTGGTGCCTTCTTTCCCGCGCGCTGGGCCATGGCCGCCATGGGCTCGACCGTTGGACTGCACAGCGACAAACTGGGCGCCGATGCCTTCTCCTACTGGGGGAACCTGTTCGATAAATATTCGGCGAGCGCGGTTTTTCTGCATCTCATGTTGTCGTGGTTCATGCTCGTGCTCACCATCGTCGTACTGGGCTTTGCCATTGCCTATATACTCAAGAAGAAGGACGTGCGTGCTTAACAACGGTACCCTAAAAGTGTGTCCAGATCCGTTACTTATTACTGAATGGCGCACAACAATAGATATAATGGTACTTCCTGGCGAATCTCTTGCCACAAAGAAGAATGGTATGCTATTGTACCTGTGTCCTTTCCAGGACTGTCCAATGTAAAGGGAACGCATAGATCAGCGATGTTACTCAATAAGCACATTGTCATAGGCGTCTGTGGGGGGATTGCCTCTTACAAAGCCGTCGAACTCGTAAGCCATCTGCAACAATCTGGCGCGCTCGTGGATGTGATTCTCACCGAGCACGCGGAAGATTTT
>WNGE01024990.1_pt1 | contig 10136 bp, 8 predicted proteins | sample 5400651 | NCBI WGS metagenome assembly WNGE01 (sample SAMN13153370, study PRJNA577476) | soil metagenome | isolation source: 60 cm soil or saprolite under grassland replicate 2 | place: USA:California | collected 2016-06-15 | reverse complement strand
TGTCTTTCGGGTTTTCCACGGACGGATCACGAGGGGATGACGAGCCTTATCCATGGCCGCCTCCATTCCATCTTGAGTTTACTCCCGCGTCAGCGCACTCGGGAAGAGGCTCCCCTGTGAAAAGCGGGCCCGGCATTTGTCGCAATAGCCTGCGATATGCTACGCTTTTCCTGGTAAGAATCGCCCGGCCAAGCGCCACGCAGGCCCCTGCTACGCGCAAATTTTCTTCCGTCCGACTCCAGACAGAGGCTCCCGTCACGGAGGAAGTCTCGTGGGGGGAATCCCAGCCTGGGCGAGTCCACCCCGGTAAGTTCGGGAGCGCAGTGGAGGTTGCCCCGACCGCGCCGGGCCGCACGAAAAGAGGAGCCGAGCACGCCCATGCCGGGCCAACAAACAGCCTCGAAGACCGAGAAAGAGCCGGTCGAGATTAAGCTTGCGCACTCACCGGATTCCGACGATGCCTTCATGTTCTACGCCCTGGCCACGCATAAGCTTTCCACACCGGGTTACAAATACACGCATGTTCTCTCGGACATCCAGTCGCTGAACGAAGCCGCCATGGCGGAAACGTATGACGTCACCGCCATCAGTTTTGCTGCTTATCCCGAGCTGCGGGAAAAGTACATCCTGCTCGATTGCGGAGCCAGCTTCGGCGAGAACTATGGCCCTATTGTGGTTGCCACTGAGTCACTGAAACCGCAGGAACTCGCTGGCAAGCGCATTGCCGTGCCGGGTCTGAAAACCACCGCTTACCTCACTCTCAAACTCTATGAGCCGCATTTCGAACCTGTGGTTATGCCTTTCGACAAGATCATCGACGCCGTTCAGAATGAACTGGTTGAAGCCGGTCTCCTGATCCACGAAGGACAGCTCTTCTTTCCCCAAAAAGGGTTGCACCGGGTCGTTGACCTCGGCATCTGGTGGCACGAACAGACGGGCCTGCCCCTGCCGCTGGGCGGCAATGCTGTGCGCCGCGCTCTCGGGCCCGAACTCGGCCGCCACATTGCCAAAACCATCCGCGACAGCGTTTCCTATGGTCTCGAGCACCGCGAAGAGGCCCTGAATTACGCCATGCAATTCGCCCGCGAGATGGACACCGAGCTGGCCGACAAGTTTGTCGGCATGTATGTGAACAAATGGACGCTCGGCTACGGTGAAAGAGGCAAACAGGCTGTAAAAGAGCTGATTGTCCGCGGCACCAGGGCCGGTCTGCTTCCCGCCCCCCCAACCGTCGAATTCCTCGACGAAGATTGATCCCTGCGAGTTTTCTACAATTAGGCGATGTTGGATTCGTGTCACAGGCAACACGCCCCGCTGTAGCTCGCCTTGACGCTGCCCCGCGAATCACTTAGTGTCTTTGGTTTATGATTCGAATCCCGAGAACAATATTGGTTTCCATCTCCGTCCTGCTGGCGGCGACCCTGCCCTTTACGCCCGGCGCAAAAGGGCAAACTTCCGCAAAACCGCGCGATGACGCCCAGGCCGCAAAAGCGTGGCCCCAGCAGGCGGTCCGCGCCGCCCACGGAATGGTCGCCACCGACGAAGAGCTTGGCTCTCAGGCGGGAGTGGAAATCCTCAAGCGCGGTGGCACTGCGGTGGATGCGGCGGTCGCTGTGGCGTTCGCGCTCGCCGTGGTTGAACCCGCCGCGGGCAACATCGGCGGTGGCGGCTTCATGCTGGTCCGCCTCGCCAGCGGCAAAACAACTTTCTTCGACTACCGCGAAGTAGCCCCCGGCAAAGCCACCCGCGATATGTACATCGACAAGGATGGGAACCTCGATAAAGAAGCCTCCGTCATCGGCTATCGTTCCGTCGCGGTCCCGGGGACCGTGGCCGGTCTCGAACTGGCTCTGAAGACCTACGGCACGATGAAGCTTCCGGACGTTATGGCCCCCGCGATCCGGCTCGCGGAAGGCGGCTTTCCCGTCAGCGAGAAGCTGGCGCGCGAATTCGACCGGGAACGCCCGGGACTGCAGCAATTCTCCCTGAGCGCTCGCATTTTCCTGAACGCCGGCCAAATGTTTAAGGCCGGCGATTCCTTGCGCCAGCCCGAACTTGCAGCCACTCTGAAGCGCATCGCTAAAAACGGAGCTGCTGAATTCTACCGCGGCGAGACGGCGCGCATGCTCGCCCGGGACATGGCGCGAATGGGGGGGCTCGTCACACTCGACGACCTCGCGCATTACTCTCCAAAGATTCGCGAAGTGCTGCGCGCAAAATACGAAAACCGTGCGCACACCTGGGAAGTGCTGACTTCGCCGCCGCCCAGCTCCGGCGGCGTGGCGGTCATTGAAGCGCTCAACATGCTGCAAGGTGTGCCTCTAAAGGGCTGGGACGATCCGCAAAGCGTCCACGTTGTCGCGGAAACCATGCGGCGCGTCTTTGCTGACCGTGCGGAGTATCTGGCCGATCCTGACTATTCCCAGGTGCCCGTGGCGGGTTTGACCGCCCCCTGCTACGCCAAGGAGCTGGCGGCAACCATTGATGCGCGACACGCCTCGACGAGCAAGGAAGTCAAGGCTGGGGCTCCTCACGCGTGCGGGATCTCGGCAAAGCATGATCCCGCGCCGCAGACGCTGGTCAGTTTAGGCGAAGGCCCGCACACCACGCATTTCTCTGTCGTGGACGCGGCAGGAAATGCCGTGGCGAGTACTTACACGTTGAACGGCAGCTACGGTTCCCACGTGACCTGCTCCGCCGGATTTCTGCTCAATGACGAAATGGACGACTTCACCACTCAGCCGGGCGTCCCCAATGCGCTTTTCGGACTCATTCAATCCGAGGCCAACGCCATCGCTCCGGGCCACCGGCCGCTCAGCTCCATGACGCCGACGATTCTGCTCCGCGACGGGAAGCTTAGCTTTGTCACCGGTTCGCCCGGCGGGCCGACAATTATCTCCGCGACTCTGCTCAGCGTGATCAACTGGATGAAGCTGGATATGGAAGCCCAGGCAGCCATCAACGCTCCGAGATTTCATCACCAGTGGCTTCCCGACCGCATTCTCATGGAGCAGCAGTTTCCTCCGGCACTGGAACAGGCGCTGAACGCAATGGGCCATGCTACCAAGCGCAGAGGTCACATTGGACTGGTGAATGCGATCGGCATCGATCCCCAAACGGGTGAGCGGCTAGGCGCTGCCGACCCGAGAGATAATGGGGCTGCGGTGGGGTACTGAGAACAGAAGGAAGCAAACGCAGAGATTGCAGGGGTAAGTTGACTCCTGCGGTCAGATTGCCTTTCGGCGCTGCGGGAAAATCGGCACCATTATGCAAAGACTACTTTCGACGTACCTATTCGTATCGCGAAAACTGGCCCCGGAACTCCTCGGTCTGATCGCCGAGGCAGGCTTCCAGGGCCTTGAAATTTTCTGCACGCGCAGCCACTTCGAATACGCGCTGAAGCAGGAAGTGTCCGCCATGGCGAGCGCGCTGGAGGCGCACAAATTGCAGCTTGTCTCTTTGCACGCCCCGACCAGCCGCGATATGAGCGCCATGCGCGAAAGCGCCACGCCTCTTTCCATCTGCGAAGTCGAGCGCGTCCGCCGCGTCGAAGCGATGGACGAACTGAAGCGCGTCATCGACGTCGCCGATGACTTGCCCTACGCGCGCCTCATTCTGCACATGGGCGGTTCACGGGAAACCGCCGATCCGCGCAAGCGCGATGCCGCCTTCAGCTCGCTGGAGCATTTGATTTTGCACGCGCACCACGCGGGCGTGACCATTTGCGTGGAGAACACCTTGAGTGAGATGGGCGACCCCGCTTACCTGCGGGCCTTCGTCGACGAAACACGCCTATCGGGCCTGCGTTTTAATTTCGATATCGGCCACGCTCACCTTGCGGAACTGCCCGCAGAAGAACGCTTGGAAAAAAGTTTTGCGCCGCTGCGCGACCTGGTTTCCTCCGCGCACATCCACGACAACCACTGTGAAAAAGACGAGCACTTGCCGCCCTATGACGGCACCATCGATTGGCGCGCGGCCATCAAGCTGCTCAAGTCTGCGCCGCAGACTAGTTTGCCGCTGGTCTTGGAGTTGAAAGAGAAAACCGGGCCGGAAGCGCCAAGCGCCGCCGATCAGCTCGCCGCTGCTCGCAAGGCCATGACTCGATTCGAAAAGGAATGGGCATCGGCAAAGTGAGCGCGGCACAAGAGACTGAGGCGATGACGGTCATCACCATTGAGCAAGCGGGAAAATTCGACGGACAGGAAGTCACTCTCAAGGGATGGCTTTATAACCTTCGCGAGTCGGGAAAATTGCTGTTTCCGATTTTTCGCGACGGCACGGGAATCATCCAGGGTGTTTGCGCCCTGAAGGAGAATCCTGAAGCGTTCGAAGCGCTGAAGGGTCTCACTCAAGAATCCAGCGTGATCGTCGCGGGAAAGATCCGCGCGGAGAAACGCGCCCCCGGCGGCTACGAATTGGGCGTCACGAAAATCCAAATCATCCAAAAAGTCCCCGAAAGCACGCCGTTCCCCATCCAATTGAAAGAACATGGCGTCGATTTCCTGCTCGACCACCGTCATCTCTGGATTCGAACGCCGCGCCAAGCCGCGATTCTCCGCATTCGTGCGGAGGCGGTGCGCGCCGCCCGCGAATTCATGGACAGCCAGGGTTACACCCTCACCGACGCGCCCATGTTCACTCCCGCCGCTTGCGAAGGCACTTCGACTCTTTTCGAAGTCAATTACATCGATGCGCAGAAAGCCTACCTGACGCAAAGCGGCCAGCTCTACATCGAGGCCACGGCTATGGCGCTCGGCAAGGTCTACACCTTCGGGCCTACGTTTCGCGCCGAAAAATCAAAAACGCGCCGCCACCTCACCGAATTCTGGATGCTCGAGCCGGAAGCCGCCTACGTCGAGTTGGACGAAGTCATGGCGCTCGGCGAAGGCCTCGTCAGCGCCATCGTTCAGTCGGTCGTGAAAAACAAATCGCGCGAACTGGAAACGCTCAAGCGCGACACTCGGAAGCTGGAAAACGTGAAGCCGCCATTCCCGCGCATCAGCTACGAAGAAGCGGTCGCCGTGCTGAACAAGCAGGGCAATCCCGCAAAGTTCGGCGACGATTTTGGCGGCGACGAAGAAACTATTATTTCCAGCGCCTTCGATCGCCCCGTCATGGTGCACCGCTACCCCGCGGCGATCAAAGCGTTTTACATGCAGCCCGACGCCCAGCGCCCTGATCTGGCTCTCGCCTTCGACATGCTCGCGCCTGAGGGCTATGGCGAAATCATCGGCGGCAGCCAGCGCATCCACGATTACGACTTGCTGAAATCATCGGTGGCAGCCAGCGCATTCACGATTACGACTTGCTGGTCAAGCGCCTGCGCGAGCACAACCTGCCCGAAGAAGCCTTCCAGTGGTATCTTGACCTGCGTCGCTACGGCAGCGTGCCGCATTCCGGTTTCGGTCTGGGCCTCGAACGCACGGTCGCTTGGATTTGCGGGACGGAACACATTCGCGAAGTGATTCCCTTTCCGCGCATGATTTACCGCGTGTATCCTTGACGCGGGGATTTGGCGTCGCATCGGCGCCTCTCGCAAGAACTGGGTTCAGAAGACCCGGCGATCCGAGCCTTGTGCTCATTCTGCACAAAGGGTTCTCGTGCGCCCTCACGGGTCACGGAGCACGAATCACTTAACACGAGACTAAGATGGCCCAAAAAGTTCGCATCATCGGCGTGCCCATGGACCTCGGCCAGAGCCGCCGCGGCGTGGACATGGGCCCTTCTGCTCTTCGCGGCGCTGGTCTCCAAACCAGCATCAAGAAGCTCGGCGTCCAGGTCGAAGACATCGGCAATCTCTCCGTCAAGCAGCCCGAAGAAATGCCCATCGGCGAAAAGCGCGCCAAGTATTTGCAGGAAATTGCGGAGACCTGCGGCGATATCGCCGTCGCCGTCGAAAAATCCTTTGCCGAAGGTTTTCTCCCCGTCGTGCTCGGCGGTGACCACTCCATCGCCGTGGGGGTTGCCGCCGGCGTCGCCAATCATTTCCGCAAAGACAAAAAGCAAATCGGCTACCTCTGGCTCGATGCCCACGGCGACATGAACACGCCCGAGTCTTCTCCTTCAGGAAACGTTCACGGCATGCCGCTCGCCGCCATCATGGGCTACGGCGCTCCCGAGCTCGTCGACCTGCTCGGCTTCAAGCCCAAAGCCGAACCTGGCAACATCGTCATCGTCGGCGCCCGTGATCTCGACGCGCAGGAACGCAAAATCGTCAAGAAATCCGGTGTCCATGTCTTCACTATGCGCGACATTGACGAGCGCGGCATGCGCGACGTCATGTCCGAGGCCCTCAAGTACGCCATGGACGACACCGCCGGCATCGCCGTCAGCCTCGATATGGATTTCGTCGATCCCGCCGACGCCCCCGGCGTCGGCACTCCCGTCCGCGGCGGCGTCACCTATCGCGAAGCCCATCTCGCCATGGAAATGATCGCCGACACCGAGTCCATGGTTTCCCTCGAAGTCGTCGAGATCAATCCCATTCTCGACGAACACAATCGCACCGCTCTCCTCGGCGTCGAACTCGTCCTCTCCGGCCTCGGCCAGAAAATCCTGTAGCGGCGCATTTTACCCCAATAACTTTCTTCAGTTGCAGCGGGCACCTTTAGGCGCAACCGGCCGACTCACGCTGAGAACTCTTGATATCTATCACGACCCGTTCACAGTTGTATGCAATGGTTCGCGGATTCTCTTTCTCTTTTCCTTGTGAACTGTAAACTGTCAACTGTCGACTGTGGACTTCCTTCACGGGTCACGGATCACGAGCTTCCACGATGAACGAGAAAAAACGATTGCGCGTAGGAATTCTCTTCGGCGGCCGCTCCGGCGAGCACGAAGTTTCTCTCGCCTCCGCCGCTTCGGTCATTCGCGGCCTGGATCCCGGTAAATATGAAGCCGTGCCCATCGGCATCACCAAGGAAGGCCATTGGCTGGTCGGCGCGGGCGCGCAGAAAATGCTTCCCGAAGTTTTGAAGGGCGGCCAGCGCGTCATGATGACTGCCGATCCGACCGACGCCGCCCTTGTGCGGCTGGACGGCAGCGGCGGCGGCCAGCGCCTCGACGTGGTGTTCCCCGTCATGCACGGCACTTTCGGCGAGGATGGCACGATCCAGGGCCTGCTGGACTTGGCGGCCTTGCCCTTTGTCGGCGCCGGCGTGCTCGGCTGGATCGCCGTGCAGCGCGCCGATTGGGAACACCATCCCCGCGAAATTCAGAGCAACATCGAAAAAAAATTCAGGTATCCCCTGTTCGTGAAGCCCGCCACTCTTGGATCGTCCGTCGGTATGAGCAAGGTGCATTCGCATGCCGAACTGGCCCCGGCGCTGAATCTCGCCGCCGAATTCGCCATGAAAATTCTGGTTGAGCGCAATATGATCGCCCGGGAAATCGAGGTTTCCGTCCTCGGCAATCGCGATCCCAAAGCATCCGTTCCCGGCGAGATCGTGCCGCACCACGAATTTTACGATTACGCCGCAAAATATTTGGAAGAGGGCACGCAGCTCTTGATTCCCGCCAAACTGACGGCGGCGCAGGTGAAAAAAATCCAGAAGCACGCGGTGGACGCGTTTCGCGCCCTCGAACTCAGCGGCATGGCCCGCGTGGATTTCTTCCTGGGGAAAAAAGGCGGCAAGATTTATCTCAATGAAGTCAACACCATCCCCGGCTTCACCTCCATCAGCATGTATCCCAAGATGTGGGAGGCCAGCGGCATTCCCTTCCGCGAGTTAATCGACAAGCTGATCGAGCTGGCCCTTGAGCAGCACCACGAAAAAGCCCGCACCAAATACCAGATCGAGCTCCCCCCAGGCCCTTCCGGCGCCCTCGAAGCTTAATCCGGCACTGCGTCATTCTCCGCTTAGCCCGCGAATGGCCTGATCGTGCGTTATGCGACTTTGCAGCCAACTGACTGCTGACAGCACGGGGAGCCCCGCCGCTTAAGACGAAATTTCTCTCTCAGAAATTTCGTATGGATGAGTAAGCAGGGTCCTTTTCGTCACAAACTGGCGTCCTTGGAGGTCTATCATCATGGCTACACAAGCCTGGGGGGGTAAGACGGTTACGCCGTCTCCTGGTCGGCTTCAGTGTTGGGTGGAGTCTCTGATCTTGGCTCTCGGGATTCCAGCTGCGATCTGGGCTGTTTCCAAGCTCATTTCAGTTTCCATTCCCGCTGCGGTTCATGGCTCTCCTGAGCAACGCTTCTTGTTCTGGCTTAGCGGCGGTGTAGTCGTCGAGTGGCTGTTTGTGATCGGGCTTTGGTTTGTGCTGCGGAGCCGCGGACTCTCCTTCAGAGATCTCGGTGTTTGGCGTTTAGGAACCTGGCCAGCGTGGGTCGTGGCGCTCATATCTGCAGCTCTTTCTATCGGTAGCAATCTGCGGTTGCTACCCCGAATGCACATTCCGATCTCGTATGCGTTCTTGCCACATGGATTTCACCTCTTTGCCGCGCTCGCCATGGGAATCACAGCTGGATTCTGTGAAGAAGTGCTGTTTCGCGCCTTTCTAATGACCCAATTCGCTAACGCTGGCTACGGTAAGGCCATGCAGGTCCTTATGCCTGGCCTTGCTTTTGGACTCTCGCACGCTGGCTACTTAAATCAGGGCTTTCTTGTTTGGCTCGGCATCATGCTGCCCACTGCGTTTCTCGGCATGATATGGGGCATAGCATACCTCTTGGGACGCCGCAGCTTGGTTCCGACACTTGTCGCTCACTTTTTGAATGACGCGACAGCGCTGCACTGGATTATCTTCTTCATGATAACTGCTCATTAGCTTAGTCGGGAAACCGTGTACTGAACCACTAGCTCTCATTCTCCGCCTTTTACTCGGACGCGCAGACTCTGATACGATTTTCATGGTTGCTCAGCAGTGCAGGGATGCCGCTGATGGAGAAGCAACTTTGATTCTCAAGCTCGCGGGGCAGGAGACTACCGAATGACTCTTCTCGATCCACCTGCCGAACAGCCAGAAAAATCTCGCGCCATGGCCTTCACCATCGCGGCCCTCGTCCTGGTCGCCATTGTGGTGCTCTGGTTCACCTTCCGCTACTACCCGGAAAAGAAAGCTGCGGAGCATTTCTTCGACGCCCTGGTCGCGGGCGACACCGCGCGCGCCTATCAACTCTGGAAGCCGAGCCCGAGCTATGCGATGAAGGATTTTCTCGCCGACTGGGGTCCCGAGGGCTATTACGGCCCGGTGAAGAGCTACAAGGTTCTGCGCGCCAGTTCCCCCGTCGGGGCAAATGCCGTCGCGGTGAGGGTGGCGATCAGTCCGTTTTCGCCCATGCCCGACGCCTCGGAGATCGAAAAAAGCCGCAAGACAAAAGTCGTGAGCGTCTGGGTCTTGATCTCGGACAAATCCTTCAGTTTTCCGCCTTAGCTCGTTCTGTTCCGATTCATGGAGCGCCCAGCGGCGCCTGTCCCGTTTACCCGAGCTTCTCGGGGACTGGGTCGGGAGCCCGGCATCTTTCTCTTGGTTTTTCTTGACGTGCTAGCTGCGGATGTCGTCGAGCGCGTGCAGAAGCTCCTCCGGGTTCACGCTAGCGGTTCCCAGTTTCTCGACGACGACTCCGGCGGCGACGTTGGCGAGCATCGCGGCGTCCGTGAGTGATGCTCCAGCCGCAACCGCAAGCGATAGGACGCTGAGGACGGTGTCGCCCGCCCCGGTGACGTCGAAAACCTGCCGCCCGGTGGCGCCCCGCTCGATGCCGGGCCGGCCAACGCGCGCGTAAGTCACCTCAAAACCGGTCGCCGGAATGTGAATACTCCGCGGCGAAGACTCCTCGAAAACGTTCATTCCTTTATCTCCACGAGTAATCACCACGGCGCTGCAGCCGAAGCGCGCCAGAAGCGCGTGGCCCGCTTCTTCCAGGAACTTCTCATCGCCCAGTGATCGCGTGACGTAGAAACCCGCTTCCTTGGCGTTGCACACAATCGCGCGAGCCCCACGATAAGCGTACAACCTCGAAGTTTTGGGCTTCACGAAAACCGGAACTTGCAATTGATGCGCCGCGCTGAGCACCCGCTCGGCAAAATCATCCGTGATCAGTCCCTTGTCATAATCAGAGACAACTAGAGCGTCAAGATGCTTGAGCGCGGTAAAGAGTAGACGAAGCAGTTTTTCTTGAGTTTCGC
>WNGE01024926.1_pt1 | contig 10137 bp, 8 predicted proteins | sample 5400651 | NCBI WGS metagenome assembly WNGE01 (sample SAMN13153370, study PRJNA577476) | soil metagenome | isolation source: 60 cm soil or saprolite under grassland replicate 2 | place: USA:California | collected 2016-06-15 | reverse complement strand
GTCGAACAGCTCCTCGCCGGCCTCGCGCACCGCGGTCCGGTCGAACTCCTCCCCCGCGCCCACGTGGCCCCCCACCGACTTGTCCCAGAGCCCCCCGTTCTCCTTGTCGGCCGGCCGGCGTTGGAGCAGGACCTCGCCCCCGGCGTTGGCCAGCAGGACGTTGACCGCGCCCACCGCGAGCCCCGAGCGCTTGGCCTCCGCCCGGGGCATGGTCCCCACCACCGCGCCCGCCGGGTCGTACACGTTGAGCGGCTCCTCGTGGGCTTCGGCCATGGCCTGCCGCTCAAGCCCGCGCGGCCACCACGGGGGCGGTTCCCCGGGCGCGATCGTGGTTCTCCAGGAACCAGCGGTAGGAGGACTCGATCCCCTCGCGGAGCCCGATCCGATGCCGCCAACCGAGGTCGTGCAGCCGGCTCACGTCGAGGAGCTTCCGGGGCGTGCCGTCGGGCTTGCTCGGGTCGAAGATGAGCTTCGCCTCGGGGTACACGATGTCACGCACGGTCTCCGCCAGCTCCCGGATGGTCAGGTCCTCGCCGGTGCCGACGTTGACGTGCTCGGCCCCGTCGTATCGGCGCATCAGGAAGAGGCAGGCGTCGGCCAGGTCGTCCACGTGCAGGAACTCGCGGCGGGGCGTCCCCGTCCCCCAGATCTGGACCTCGCCCCTCCCCGCCACCCGCGCGTCGTGGAACTTGCGGATCAAGGCGGGCAGCACGTGGGAGCTCGCGAGGTCGAAGTTGTCGTGCGGTCCGTAAAGGTTCGTGGGCATGGCCGAGATGAAATCGCAGCCGTACTGCCGGCGGTAGGCCTGGCAGAGCTTGATCCCCGCGATCTTCGCGATCGCATAGGACTCGTTCGTGGACTCGAGCGGCCCCGACAGGAGGTGCTCCTCCTTCATCGGTTGGGGGGCCTCCCGCGGGTAGATGCAGGAGCTGCCCAGGTAGAGGAGCTTCCGGGCCGGGAAGAGGTGGGCCGCGTGCACCACCGTGGCGTGGATCATCATGTTGTCGTAGATGAACTCCGCCGGGCGGGTGGAGTTGGCCAGGATCCCCCCCACCGTCCCCGCCACCAGGAACACGTACTCCGGGCGGTTGGCCTTGAACCAGTAGTTCACCGCCGCCTGGTCGCGCAGGTCGAGCTGTTCGCGGCTGGCGGTGAGGACGCGGCGGAAGCCCTCGGCCTCGAGGCGCCGGAGGATGGCGGAGCCCACGAGACCACCGTGCCCGGCCACGAACACCCGAGATTCCGGTCCCAGCTCGGTCATGCCTCCCCCCACGACCCAAGTCTAGCGCGGGTCGCGGCCGCGGAAAGTGGCTCAGGTCACGGCGGCGGGGGCCCGCCCCGAGCATCGTCAGTAGGGACGCACCTCGATCAGGCGCAGGAACTCCTCCGCCTTCTGCTCGTGGCGACTCTTGATCTCCTCGAAGCGCTGCGCCTGGGCCTCCTGTCGCGGGTCCTTCGTCCGCTCGTAGAGCATCAGGAGGTGGAAGTTGCCGAGGTAGTTGTCCGGGTCGAGCTCGAGGCACCGGCGCAGGGCCTGCTCGGCCCGCTCGAGCTCCCGCTTCCTGAGGTGGAGCAGGCCCAGCTCCGCGAAGGGATCGGGGTAGTCGGGTTTGGCCTCGATGGCTTTCTGGGCCAGGCGCAGCGCCTCCTCGAGGTCATTCTCGTCCCGGGCCATCCGGGCGAGGAAGTAGTAGGCTCCCGCGGCCGTCTCCCGGCGCGAGGCGGCCCTGGACAGCTCCGCCCGGGCGGTGGTGAAGTCGCCCGCCTTGTAAGCGGCGATCCCCGCGCCCATGGCGCCGCGGGAATCGTCCGGCTTCAGCTCGGAGTACTTCCGGAAGTAGGGAATGGCCTCGCCGGGGAAGCGTCGGTGCAGGGACACCGCTCCCAGGGCGTAGTTGAAGGCCGGGTTGTCGGGCTCGAGGCGGACCGCTTCCTTCAGGGAGTTGTAGGCCTCCACCCCGAGGTCCAGGTCCACGCAGACCATCCCGAAGAAGAAGTGGATGCGGGCGTCCCCCGCCTTCAGGTCGCGGGCGTGGGCCAGGTAGCCGAGGGCGCCCCGGTAGTCGCGCTCCTTGTGGGCCACCCGGGCCAGGTCGAGCAGCACCTCCACCGCGCTCGGACGCGCCCGCGCCGCCTCTTCCAGCGCCGGGCGGGCCTGGCTTCGGCGAGGTCGGCTCGTCCGAGCAGCCGTTCCGCCGCCCGGTCGGCCTCCGCGCGTTCCCCCCGCCCCGCGTGATCCGCGCACCGGACGGCAAGGGCGGAGGGCCGCTCCTGGTCGCCCGGCGGGAGGCGCGCCAGATGCTCCAGGGAGCGGCCGAACTCGCCGAGCACGCGCAGCAGGACCGCGATCTGGTAACGGGCCTCCGCGTGGTCCGGCTGGTATTGCAGGACGGCCTCGTAGGCGGCCAGCGCCTTGCGCACCGCCTGCTCGTCCTTGCCCGCGTTCTCCTGGTAGAGGCGGCCCAGGTTGAGGTACGCGTCCGTGTATTGCAGCCTTCGGTCGATGGCCTCCCGGAAGCGCGCCTCCGCCGCCCGGTAGTTCCCCTCCTGGGCTTCCAGCACGCCCAGGAAGTTGTGGACCGCGGCGCTCGCGGGGTAGAGCCGCAGCGCCTCCGTCAGCTCGCGGCGGGCCCCGGCGCGGTCGGAGGCCTCGAGCCGCTGCTGGGCCCTTGTCAGAAGATCGGGCAGCGGCGGGGAGCCAGGCTGGGTCGGCCCGGCCAGGAGGAGCAAGAGTGGCACGAGCATGCGAACTGGGGCATTGTCGCACGGGGACCGCTGCGGCAAGTTCGGCTCCGCGCCTGCTGTCCTATACTCCGGAAGGGTCCCTCGCATGCCTGTCCGTCGGATCACCGTCGTGGCCGCGCTCCTGCTGGCGCCGGCATCGGCATTGCTCGCCCAGGAGCTGCCGGCGGAGCTGCAGGCGCCCTTCGAGGAAGGCGTGCAGGCGCTGAAGGCCGGGAAGCTGGACGAGGCCGAGGCGGCGTTCCTGCGGGTGCTGGAGCAGGGCGGGAGGCTGGCTTACGTCCACAACAACCTGGGCCTCGTCTACCAGCAGCGCGGTCAGCACCGGCAGGCGGTCACGGCGTTCCGCGAGGCCGTCCGCCTCGACCCGGGTTACGGCGCGCCGCGCGTAGGACTGGGGGCGAGCCTCCTCGCCCTGGACGAGGTGGGGGAGGCACGGGCCCAACTCGAGACGGCGGTGAAGCTCCTCCCCCGGGAGCCGCTGGCCCGACTGCAGCTCGCCCAGGCCTGCGAGCGCGCCGGCAACTGGACGGGCGCCGTCGAGCAGTACCGCGCGTTGCGCGAGCTTGCGCCCCGGGAGCCGGAGTACGCCTACCAGCTCGGGAAGGCCTACCTCGGCCTCTCGGAGTGGTGCTGGCGCGAGCTGCGGAAGCTCGATCCGGGCTCCGCCCGCTTGCAGCAGGCTCTGGGGCACAACTACCGCGTGCAGGGCCGCATGAACCTGGCGGTGGGCGCCTTCGAGCGCGCGGCCCAGGCCGACCCCACGCTGGCCGAGGTCCATCTCGCCCTGGCGCAGATCTACCTGGAGCAGAAGCGGTGGGCGGAAGCACGCCAGGAGATCGAGCGGGAGCTGGCGCTCGTGCCGGAGAGCGCGGGCGCCTTGGCCTTGAAGCAGCGGCTGGACGCCGAGGAGGCGAAGACCCCGTGAGGTCGGCGCACCGCGTCCTGGCCCTGGCCGTCCTCGCCGCCGCGGCCGATGCCCAGGAGCCTCCCTCCGTCCCCGATCTGTCGCTGCCGGGGTTGGACGGCGGCGACCTCGCAAGGACCGGACTCGACCGCGAGCGCCGCGCCCGCATCGAGGGAGCGCTCCGCGAGGGCGCCTACGATCGGGCCGAGGCGCTGCTGCAGGAGGTGGTCGAGCGGGAGCCGCCGTCGGCCGAGGTGCTGCGCCTGTTGGGGGGCGTGTTCTTCCTCAGGCACAACTACCTGAACGCCGCGGTCGCCATCAAGAAGGCGGAGGCGCTCGCTCCCCTCGACGAGCGCAGCCGCTTCACCCTGGCCATGTCCTACGTGGTCATGGGCCGCCGGGACTGGGCGCGCCCGGAGCTCGCGAAGCTGGCGGGGGCCGCCCCGAGGAACGCGCTCTACCTCTACTGGACCGCCCGTCTCGACTCCGACGACGGGCAGTACGCAGCCGCGGTCGAGAGCCTGCTCCGCGCGATCGCGCTCGACCCCCGCTTCGTGAAGGCGCACGACAACCTCGGCCTCTGCTACGAGGCTCTCGGGAAGTACGACGAGGCCATCCGGAGCTACGAGGAGGCGGTCCGCCTGAACCGGGAGCTGAAGTCGCCGTCGCCCTGGCCGCCCCTCAACCTCGGCATCCTGCTCGGCCGGCTCGACCGGCCCGACGAGCCGGAAGCGCTCTTTCGCGAGTCCGTGCGGAGCGATCCGCGCTTCCCCCAAGGCCATTACCAGCTGGGCACGGTGCTCGAGAAGAAGGGCCGCTCGGCGGAGGCCATCGCGGAGCTGGAAGAGGCGGCGCGGCTCGACCCTTCCTATCCCGAGCCGCACTACGCGCTCGCGCGCATCCACCGGAAGAGCGGGGACGCCGAGAAGGCCGACCGCGCGCTGGAGGCGTTCCAGCGGCTCAAGAAGGAAAAGGGCGGAGCCGCCCCGGAGCGGCGCTAAAGAGGAGCATTCCTCCAATGCGAGCATCACTCGCGCGTTTCGTCGTGGGCCGCCCCAGATCGTTGTGCCGATTGTCTCTGATGGCCGCTCTTGGTGCGCTGTGGACGTACTCCGCCGTCTCTGGCCATGTCACGGCCAGAAGTCGTCTTCCTTCAGACGAGCCAGCCCGATCGGCTGCACCCGCAGATGATCCGTATGCCGCGAACTTCGAGAAGGGAATCGGACGAGTCATCATCGTGCCGCGCTGGAGATCGCAGTTCATCCAGCTCATTGTCGAGGTCGATGGCTTGGAAGACGCGGCGTATGAGGCGTTCATTGAGAGGGAGGATGGGAAGGGCGGCGTCACAATGGGTCCGGCCAATCTGCAGCTCGCCTATGGAAAGAGGGTTACCGAGACGATGCTGGTTCCAACGAACGGTCGGCTCCTTGCCTGGTACGTTTGTCCAGAGAGAGTCGTCGCCGGAACGAGATCACGCGTCATTCTCCGTCGGGCAAAGCAGCCGGGTGGAACGGTGGCCCGGTCAGATCCCTTTGAGATCCGTCGGCCGACGGGTCAGTGAAGAGTGGAACGAGAGCGTTCCCGTGCCGCCCGGCTACTCGAACAGATCGCGCAGGGGGCAGCGGAAGCCGGGGAGAAGATCCTCACCGTCGAGAGAGCCCTCGGGAGGGATCTCACGAGCGCCGGTCACCGAGCGATAAGCGACCGCCCGCTCCTCGGCGGGATCGATCACCCAGGCCAGGCGCACTCCCGCGCCAAGGTACTCCCCGACCTTGTCCATGACTTCACGCGGGCGGTCGGAGGGCGACAGCACCTCGACCGCGAGGTCGGGGACGAACTCGAAGACGGCGGTCCTTCGAAACAGATCCTTCAGCTCGGCGCCTTTGGGCAGGCGCGGGGCCGCGATGAAGCTGATATCCGGCGAGCGGCGGTTGCCGCTCGGCAGGCCGTACACCACGTTGGAGCCAAAGACGTACCCGAGGCCGTGCGCGACCACGAAGCCCCTGAGACGGGCCAGCAGCGCCGCGACGACCCATTCGTGCCAGACCCCGGCTCCCGGACTCACCCGAAGCTCCCCGTCCACCAACTCATACTTCCGCCCGTCCGTGGGCATGCGCATGAGATCGTCGTCGGTTATCGCACGGGTCGTCGCCGGCATTGGTCCAGTCCCCCCGTCATTCTAACCCTGGAGCGAATCCACCAAAGCCTGGCTTGCGCGAGATTTCCCCGCAGCGCGGAAACGCAAAGAGAAGGCCAGGTCGGCCCGGGAGACGTCGGCCCGGCCGACCTGGCCTTGAACGGCGGACGGCGCGTCTAGCTCGTCAGAACTCCAGCCGCGCCGCCACCTGGATGTTCCGCGGGTTGCTCACGGTTCCGTTCCATTTGCCGAAGTCCGGGCTGGCCAGATCGGTGGTGAAGGCGGAGCCACTACCAGAGAATCCGCCACCGCTGAAGACGTGCCAGTTCCAGAGGTTGAAGGCTTCGATGCGCAACTGGAGGTTCAGCCGGCCGCCCAGGCTGGTGTTCTTGATCAGGGAGAGGTCCTGGTTGCGGTAGCTGGGGCCCCGATAGCTCGACACCCGCGGTCCGGTGCCGTAGTAGAAGTTGAACGCATCCACCGACTCGAACGCGTCCTTGTTGAAGAGCGGGCCCTTGGCGGGGTCGAAGCTGCCCAGGTCCTGGGCGAACGGATTGGCCCCCGCCTTGACCGCGGGTATGCAGGCGGCCCGGAACTGGCCGGGCACGGTGCAGAAGCCCGACCGGAAGAAGTACGGGATGCCGCTCGAGTAGCGGAAGATCGAGCTGAGCTGCCAGCCGCCGAGGATCGCGTTCACCGCCCCTGGCTTGTCGATCTTCCGGCCCTTGCCGATGGGAAGCTCGTAGACGAGCGCCGCCGAGAGGACGTGCGTCGTGTCGTCGGCAGCCAGGGACCGATTGCGCCCCTGCTCGAAAGGCGAGATGACACCGCTCGCCCCGCTCCACGTGACCGATCCTCGCTGGATGTTGTCGGTTCCGCTGGTGATGAGCTTCGAGAAGGTGTAGGAGACGAGCAGGAAGGAGCCCCCGGACAGCCGCTTTTCCACCTTGGTCTGCAGCGAATGGTAGATGGACTTGCCGTGGTTCTCGTTCTCCCCCTGCAGGTTGCCGCAGTACTGCGGATAGGGCAGGAGCGCCTGGGCGAGGGAGGGCGCGCAGCCCGTCATCTGCTCGACCCAGCCGGCATAAGGCAGGGGCACTCCATGGAGGGAAGTGTCCCCCGGCTGGAACTCGTCGTAGAGCTGGGTGCCCAGGGAGAGCAGCTTGGGGTCGAGGACGTTCAGGGGGTCGTTGTTGGAGGGCAGGTGCGTGCTCCGGTTGGCGACGTAGGCCATGCCCACCATGAAGCCCTTGGCGATCTCCCGGTCCAGCGTGAGGTTCCATTGCTGGGAGCGGGGCCGTTCGTTGGCGTCGAGGTTGCGATAGTTGATCCCCTGGCCGTTCTGGTAGTCGGACTGGATGAACGGGGGCGGTGCGAACGTGCTTCCCGGAAAGCCTTCTGAGAGGAGGAAAGCCGGCTCGAGCCCGCCGAGGCTGCTGCTGACCGCGGCGTCCTTGCTGAAGCCGGCCTGGCTGATCCCCCCGCCCCAGCCCGGGTAGAAGGCCCGGTCATAGAAGATCCCCCAACCCGCGCGGAAGAGCGTCTTGTCGTTGATCGCGTAGGTGAAGCCCAGACGGGGAGCGAAGGCCTTCTTGTAGGCTTTCTCCGGATAGGGCGCACCGTAGCTGGCGGCCCCGTAGCTCGAGCCCGCGAACGCGAGCCGTCCGGGCCGCCCTCCGGCCCCAGGGTTCGCGCCGGTGGGGTCGAAGAACGACGTGGATAGGCGTTGCTCACCGACCGGAAGGTCACGCTGGAGTTGTCCACCGCGCCCAGCAGGAAGCTGGCGATCGGGCTGCCGCTGACCGTCCCCAGGATCCCCGTGGCGCCGCGTCCGAAGTTGAAGCTGCCCGCCTCGTTGCCGTTGGCGTGGATGTTGCCGCCGATGTTGCGGTATTCGAAGCCGAACTTGAGGGTGTGGCTTTCCCGGATCCAGGTGAGCAGGTCGTTGGCAACGTAGGTCGGCCGGGTGGTGACGTTGCCCACGGGGATGCCGGCGTTGCAGCCGAAGGAGCTGAAGCCGTCGCTGAAGCCGATCTGGGGGGCGATGTTGTGGCTGGCCACGCCCGCGATCTGGGGCAGCTTGTCCACCGCGTCGGCGTTGACGCATCCGTACCCCTCGTTGCGGTTCAGGTAGCCGAAAGCGAAGTGGTTCAGCAGATTGGGGTTGAAGGTATGGTCCCAGTTCGCGCGGTTCACCCAGGAGTTCTGGGGGTCGGACAAGGTCTCGGTGGCGATCTCGTGGGGTAGTTGCGCGTAGAACTTCGCGGGGGCTCGCTGGTGCCACAGGGAGACCGCGAAGTGGTCCTTCTGGCCCGCGTACATGTCGAAGCGGCCGAAGTAGTAGTTGCTGTCGCCCAGGATGGTGTCGGGGATCGCGATCGGCACCAGATAGTTGTTGAGGGGCCCGTCGCTCGTGGGCGTCGGCAGGTACTGCAGGAACTGCCTGGCGATTGGGCTGATGCGATTGGCCGGGATCTGGTTGCCGGGGAAGGGATCGCGGACGACGACCCCGTTGACGATGCGCGTGGTGGCGGGGTCGTAGATCGGGATCAGGTTCCCGTTTGAGTCTCGCCAGTCGCTGAAGTCGCCGTTTCGTTCCTTGGCCGAGGGAATCGAGATGGTGGGCCGGTTGACGCCGCCCGTCTGCCGGAAGCCCTCGAAGTTCACGTAGAAGTAGGTCTTGACCGAATCCGACCACAGCCCGGGGATCTTGGCGGGGCCGCCGACGTTGCCCCCGAAGTTGTTCTTCTTCAGCTCCCCCTTGTCCGAGGCGCCCCATTGCCGGGCGTTCAAGCCGTCCCGCTGGTGGTAGTCGAAGGCCGAGCCGTGGTAGCGGTCGGTTCCGGACTTCGTCGTGGCCACGATCTGGCCCGAAGTGCTGGAGCCATACTGGGGCTCGTAGCTCGAGGTCACGACCTTGATCTCGCTGACCATGTCCGGGGAGAACGGAAAGTCCTGTTGGATGGAGATCATGCCGCTCTGGCTCATGAAGCCCTGCTGCATGCTCGCCCCGTCGACCACGGCCTCGTCGCCGGACTGCATGCCGCCGTTGATGCGGGCGTCGAACGGGTTGGCCCCGCCCCCGCTGGAGACACCGGGCATGAGGAGGACGAAGCTGGCCGCCGCACGCGGTCCCGTCCCGAACTGGATGGGCAGTTGCTGCAGCGTGTCGGGGGCGATGCCGTCCTCGTGGGCCCCGCTGTCGTAGTTGAGGGTCGAGGTCTCGGCCACGACTTCGACCTGCTCCGCGGTTCCCCCGAGCCCCAGGCTCAGGTCCACCCGGACGTCGGCGTTCAAGTTCACCTCGACGTTCTTCTGGAGGTAGGGCTTGAATCCAGCGGCCGTCACGCGCAGCTCGTAGCTGCCGGGCACGAGGTTCCGGAAGGCGTACTCGCCTTTGTCCAGAGATGTCCGGCGCAGCTCGATGCCGCCGGCCTGGTTCTTGAGGACCAGCTCGGCGCCCTTGACGCTGGCGCCGCTCGGGTCCTTGACGGTGCCGCTGATGGAGCCGTTGAAGCTCTGGGCGCGGCCGGGGACAGGCAGCAGGACAACCAGCGCGAGGATTAGACTGAGAGGGATTGCACGTGGTGTTCGCATCGGCGACTCCTTTCGGTTCGAGTCGGACGCTTGCTCATGACGAGGTGCCGACCCCTCGCCATGGCTCTCTGCATAGATCGTGTACGTTAACGGGATGGATATCACGCGGCCGGAGGAGGTGTCAAGGTCGTTTTATGGGACCCATCGTAATTTTTCCTGTCGGACTTGTAGGGCGGAGCGTAATCGGGTATCACGTAGCGGGTGCGAGCGCGACTCCCCGGGCCGCGCACTCCCTTTTCGGGTGACGTCGTGACTGACCCGGAGCGTTCCAGACGCCGGAAACGGCCGAATACGCCGGGAATCCGCGAGATCGCGGACGCGCTCGGAGTCTCCATCGGCACCGTGGACCGCGCGCTCCACGACCGGCCCGGCATCAACCCCGCGACCCGGGACAAGGTCCTGGGCATCGCCAAGACCCTGGGATATCGGCCCAACCTGGCCGCCCGCTACCTCTCCTCCCGGAAGGAGCTGCGCGTCGCGGTCGCCCTTCCCCGGGAGATCGCGTCCTTCTGGGATCTCGTCCGCGACGGGATCAAGGACGCGGCGCGGCCCTTCGAGCGCACCGTGGTGCGGGTCTTCCACCATCCCTATTCCCGGCTCGGCGAAGGCGAGAGGGAAGCCCTGGAAGAGTGCCTGGAGGACGACATCCACGGGCTGGTCATCGCGCCGGGGGAGCCGGAGAAGCTGAAGCCCCTGCTTGCACGCGCCCATGCCCGGGGCATTCCCGTCGTCTGCGTCAACACCGATGCCCCCG
>WNGE01034269.1_pt1 | contig 10138 bp, 10 predicted proteins | sample 5400651 | NCBI WGS metagenome assembly WNGE01 (sample SAMN13153370, study PRJNA577476) | soil metagenome | isolation source: 60 cm soil or saprolite under grassland replicate 2 | place: USA:California | collected 2016-06-15 | reverse complement strand
GAAGCTGCCGCTCGACGACAAGAAGGTCTACGAGATGCTCGGGCGCGGTGAGGCGACCGGCGGCTTCCAGTTCGAGTCGTCGGGGATGCGCGAGGCGTTGCGCCAGGTCAAGCCGACGGAGTTCGAGGACCTGATCGCGCTCGTCGCCCTCTACCGGCCGGGCCCGATGGGCTACATCCCGGTCTACGCGCGGCGCAAGAACGGGCAAGAAGCGGTCAGCTACATCGACCCCCGGCTCGAGACGATCACAGGGTTGACCTGGGGAATTTGCCTGTACCAGGAGCAGTATTTGGAGATCGCCAAGCAGATCGCGGGGTTCTCGCCCGGCGAGGCCGACGACCTGCGGAAGGCGATCGGCAAGAAGATCCACTCACTGATGGCCTCGCTGAAGGAGAAGTTCCTCGCGGGCTGCGCCGAGACGGGGACGCAGCCGGCGGTCGCTCAGCAGCTCTGGAAGGACATGGAGCAGTCGCAGGACTATTCCTTCAACAAGTCGCATGCGACCGGGTACGCGCTGATCGCCTACCGGACGGCCTGGCTGAAGGCCCATCACCCGCACGCGTACATGGCGGCGCTGATCTCCTCGGTGATGAACACGAAGGACAAGGTGCCGTTCTATGTCAACGCCTGCCACGAGCTCGGGATCGAGGTGCTGCCCCCGGACGTGAACACCTCCCAGCTCGACTTCGCGGTCGTCGAGGGCAAGATCCGCTTCGGCCTGAACGCGGTCAAGAACGTGGGCGAGAGCGCATGCCGGGCGATCATCGCCGCCCGCGAGGCCGGCGGCCCGTTCACGACGATCTGGGACTTCACCGAGCGCGTCGACCCCCAGGTCGTGAACAAGCGCGCGCTCGAGTCGCTCGTCAAGTGCGGCGCGCTCGACTCGACGGGCGCTTCGCGGAAAGGGATGGTCGACGTCCTCGACCAGGCGCTCTCCTACGGCGGCCGCGAGCAGGCCGACCGGATTGCTGGCCAGGGCTCGATCTTCGACCTCGCCGAGGGAACCGGGGCGGAGAGGCCGCGGCACCATGCGCCCATCTCCGAGACGGAGTACGAGAAGAACGAGCTGCTGCGACTCGAGAAGGAGACGCTGGGCTTATGGGTCAGCGAGCATCCGCTCGCTGACCTTGGCGACCAGCTGCGGCGCAAGACCGACCGCCCGCTCGCCGAGCTCGAGCGCTGCCGCGACGGCGAGATCGTCGTCGTCGGCGGGATCGTCTCCGCAGTCAAGGCGTTGACGACGAAGAAGGGAGATCCGATGGTCTTCCTGCGTCTCGACGACCTGAGCGGGAGCGCCGAGGCCGTCGTCTTCAACTCCGTGTACGCCGCGTCCCGCGAGCTGTGCGAGACCGACCGCGTGCTCTTGATGAAGGCGCGCGTCGACCACAAGGAGGGCGAGTCGAAGCTGATCGCGATCGAGGTCAGCGAGTTCGAGGCGTACGTCCCCCCTTCTGAGGTGCGCCTGCGGGTGGACGCCCGCAAGGCACCGGCGGGCGCGCTGCGCGAGCTCGGCCACCTTGTCCGCGACTACCCGGGGGAGGCGAAGGTCGTCCTGGCGCTCGAGACCTCGGAGGGGCCGCGGACGCTCGAGTTCGGCCCCGACTACCGGGTCGCACCGGTCGCGGACTTCTACGCCGAGGTGAAGGCGCTCCTCGGCGAGGCCGCCGTCTTGTAGACCGGCGGCGGTGTAGTAGAACCCACCTGTGGGCAGGCAGGCGTGGGTCTTGCTCGGGGCGGGCGCCGCGTTGCTGTTGGTCTTTCCGCTCGGCTCGTTTGGGCGCTCGCCCGTGGCCGGCGAAGATCCTCAAGCTCGACGTGGAGCTGACGAAGATGGCCGCCCCGTTCAACTCGCGCGACAGCACGATCCCGACGTGCCGCCCCGGGATGAGGGCGACGGTCGTGCTCATCGACGACAACTGCCTGCTGCCCGGCGGGGAGGCGCGCCAGGGGCAGACCCGCGACCAGGTCATCGTCACGATCAGCTCCGCTCGCTGCGACTACCTCGAGCACAAGTACACGAACGCCGACAGCCACTCGCACACGCCCTTCGTCGGGGGAACGAAGGGGAGCGGCTCACCGGAACGGCGCTCCTCGGGCAAGGCTGCGGCCGGCTGACGGCAAAGCCCGTCCGCCGACCGCAACCTCGCGTTCTCTACCCGCGCCGGTAGTGGTAGATCACCTGCGCGCTGACCAAACCAATGGTGATGGTGATCTCCGTGGCGTCCTTGAGTGACGCGGAAATCGGGATCGTGTAGGTCTTCGAGATCTCCGCGGGATTCGGGTAGCTGAGATTGAGCGCCTGCGCGAAGTCCGGCGCGAACGCAGTGATCTGGTAGAGTTCGGCTGCTCCGGCTGCACGTTCGAGACCTTCATCCCGAGCGTGACCGAGGACGACTTGCCCGGAGTGAGCGTCTGGGGCACGTCGAACGTGTACGCGACCCTCCATTCGCCGCCCTTGCCCGCGCCGCCGAATTTACCTGTGTGGTCCCAGACAGCCTTTCCGCCCGCGGCGTCGATCGTCAGCTCGGGCGCGTTCGGGTTCTTCACGTCGGTCAAGCTGCCTACGAGCGCGAAGGAGCCAGCCGGTGCCGGCGGCGGCGTCCCTTTCTGCTTCGCGATCAGCGCCGCACAGCGGGCCCCTCCGGCTGAGGTCCTTGGCGGTGACCTTCCCTTCGGCGTACTTCAGGAGCGCGAGCTGTATCTGTGCCCGAACATCGATCGCGAAGCCAAGGGGGCCGAAGCCGCCACCGGTGACGAGGACCATGGCCGGCAGCTCATCCCCCAGAAGCTTCCTGAGCGCGGGCGGCACCTTCGTCTTTTGGGCGAAGAGCGCCTGCAGCTCCCTCGCAGAACGAAGCTCTCCTGAGCGGCCCGAAGGTCCTTCTGGCACTTGCGGATCTGGTCGCCGAGGTCGCCGGTGTGACGGCCAGATGCGAATGCTCCCGAGACCCCGAGGGAAACGCCGGCGACAAGGCAGGCGCAGATCAGCGCCTTGAGAACGAACGATCGCCCGATCTGGCGATTGCGCATTGACGTGCTCCTTTCTCGTTACAGCAGCCGGAGAAGCCGGCTGCCGTGCGAGGAGATGACGGTCGCTCCGCCAGAGCCGTTGACGCCTGCCAACCCCTAGCCCCCTCGGGTCAACTATTGCGCGTTCGAGACGGGAATTTCAAAAGCCGCGGACGGACGCCCGCGGGTCTTTAGTCCGCGAGCCCTTTCGAGCGCAGCTCCTCGATCGCGCGCTCGCGCTTCTCGAGGCCGTCCAGACCCATGCCGGCGAGGATCCGGTCGGTCTTGGTGAACTGGACGTCGCGGTAGTCCACGACCTGGAAGTGGTTGCCCCACGGGTCGCGGAAGTCGTTGTCGCCGAGCATCTCCGCGCCCGCCTCTCGTGCTACTGCGAGCGACGCTTCGCGGTCGTCGACGACCAGACCGATGTGGCGCGACTCGTCGGGCGGCTGCCTGCGGCCGGTGGACAGCGCGATGAACTGGTCGCCCATGTCGATGAACGCCATGCTGTTGCCGTGGCGGCCGCGCAGTGTGACTTCGAAGATCCGGCCGAAGAACCCGAGCGCCTCGTCTAGGTTGCCGACCTCGACCGCAACGTGGTTGATGCCGACCAGCCGCGCCATCGGAACCAGCCTAGCCCCCGGGGTGTATGACGTGCGGAATGCTGACGATGCTGATCGCAATCGCCCTCGGCGGCGCTCCCCAGCGGCCGGCGATCTCGTTCTGGACGGACGCGCAGAGCGGTCACGCCGAGGTTTGGGTGATGAACGAGGACGGCAGCGGGAGGCGCCGCCTGACCAGCCTCTATGCGGCGAAGCGCGGGGATTGGTCGCCGGACGGGAAGCGGCTCGTGTTCGACGGCCGCTTCCACCGCACGCTTTTCGACTTCGACATCGGCGTGATGAACGCGAACGGCACCGCGGCTCACCGGATCACGCGCGGGCCGGAGCGCGACATCATGGCCGTCTGGTCGCCGGACGGACGGTGGATCGCGTTCACCCGCCTGAAAACCGAAGGCGGGATCCCCGACCTGTGGCTCGTCCGCCCGAACGGCACCGGTGCGCACCGGCTCGTCGCCAGGGCCGGCAGCCCTGCCTGGTCGTCTGACGGCGGCCGGATCGCGTTCGACTCCCCCGGCGGGATCTGGACGGTGCGGCCCGACGGCAGCGGGCGGCGCAAGGTGGTCTCCGGGGATGCCGGCGAGCCTTCTTGGTCGCCTGATGCGCGCCGGCTCGCTTTCACGAGCTGGCAGCACGGCGCGCCTGAGATCTACGTTGCGAACGCAGACGGCAGCCACGCGCGCCGCCTGACCCGGAATGCGGTCGAGGACTTCGGTGCCAGGTGGTCGCCCGACGGCACCCGGATCCTCTACACCCACGGCACGGACGGCGCGCACCAGGTCTACGTGATGAACGCCGACGGCTGGGGGAAGGTCAACCTCTCCCGGAACCGGAACGACGACTGGGCGACGAGCTGGCGGTAGAGCCCTTAGGGGCTCTTAGCCGGAACTCCTCGCCCCCGGGCGGTGTACAAGCAGCAGTGGTGGGCCGGCCACTCGACGAATCTCAGCTTGTCGCCCGCGCGAGACGGGGCGACGCCGACGCCTACGAGGAGCTCGTGCACACGCATCAGGGGATCGCGCTTCGCACTGCCTACGTCGTCGCGGGGAACGCGGCCGATGCCGAGGAGGCGGTGCAGGACGCCTTCGTCAAGGCCTATCGGGCGCTCTGGCGGTTCCGCCCCGGCGCGCCCTTCAAGCCCTGGCTGCTGCGGATCGTCGCCAACGAGGCGCGCAACCGACGCCGCTCGGCGGGCCGCCGCGCGGCGCTCGCATTGCGGGCGACGCAGGAGCCCTCCGGGGAGGCGGCCCCCTCCCCGGAGGCGGCACTCCTCGGCGCCGAACAGCGAGCAGAGTTGATCGAAGCGCTGAACCGGCTGCCCGAAAACGACCGGGAGGCGCTCGCCTGCCGCTACTTCCTCGACCTTTCCGAGGCCGAGACGGCCGCCGCGCTTGGCGTTCGTCCCGGCACCGTCAAGTCCCGAGTCTCGCGGGCGCTCGAGCGTCTGCGTGCCGAGCTGGGGGAGGAGAAATGACCGAGCGCGAGCTGAGAGCGCTGGCGGCGTTCGTGGACTTCCCGGCCGAGCGCGACCTCGCGCCCGCGGTTCGCGCGCGCCTTGCTCCGCGGCCGCGCCGGCGGCGGGCGCTCGTGCTCGTCCTCGCCGCGCTGGTGCTCGCGGTGGCGGTGGCCTTCGCCGTTCCGCCGGCACGCTCGGCGATCCTGCGCTTCTTCCACCTCCAGGGCGTAACGATCGAACTCGTGGACAAGCTTCCGGAGGTGACGACGTCCGGGCCGCTCGACCTTGGGCGGCCGATCTCCCTCGCCGCCGCGGAGGGGACCGCCGGCTTCCGGCCCCTGACCTCAAACCTGCTCGGCGACCCCGACCGCGTCACCTGGGACGGAAACCAGCTCTGGTTCGTCTACGGGCACGTCCGGGCGCTCGTCTCCGAGTTCCGGGCTTCCGGAATCGAGCGCTTCATCAAGAAGGTCCTCGAGCCGGGGACGCAGCTCGAGGCCGTGGTCGTGAACGGCGGGCAGGGCTACTACATCTCAGGCGCGCGACACTTCGTGTACATCGCGCCGTCGTCCCTCGTGCGTGAGGAGCGGGTCCGGCTGACGCGGAACGTCCTGCTCTGGGAGCAGGGTGCGCTGACGGTGCCGGTCATTCCATTGACGTGGCGAGGGCGGCTTCGGCCGCCCCCGCTCCGGTCTAGCGTCGCGCCCCTGGCCTCGGCCGGGGCCTCTTTCTCCGAACCTACGCCGAGGCCGTTGGTCCGGGAATCACCCCGAAGGGGGAGATCCGGTCAGCGCTTTGCGCCGAACATCGGGTGTACAACGCCGATCGAAGGGACCACGAAATGTCTGCGGCTGAGCTCGACGTCTATCAGGAGACCGAGATCGAACGGATCCAGCGCTGGCGAGCCGACGAGCTCGAGCGGGCGGGCTACGACGAGTCCGACGCGGCCGAGCTGGCCGGGCGCGCTGACGTCGATCTCCATTTCGCGGTCGAGCTGCTCGAGCGCGGTTGTTCTCCCTCGACCGCGCTCCGCATCCTCTTGTAATGACGCGGGGGAACCCCTGGTTGACGCCGCCTGCGGCGGCGTCACTTCTTCGCCTCGGGCCAAGACTGGCAGCTTCGCTGCCGCCTTTGCCCTCGGCTTCGAAGTTCCCCCGCGGGCCCTCTCCTCCGCTCGCTCGCTTCGCTCGCGTCGCCTGCTGACGGTAAGCGGTCGTGTGCCGCGTCCGCCATGTCGGTCGCGGCGGCGAATTCTTCCACTGAGCGGGTGTCCACGACGATCGGTCGCTCTGCAGGCTTCGGGCGGGGCGGGCAGAATCCGTGCCCGTGCCGCTGCTCGCCTCCATTCCCTCGCCGCACACCGGCGTCGTCGATCTCGGCCCGCTGCACATCCACATGTACGGGCTGATGCTGCTGCTCGCGATTGCGGCCTGCATCGGCCTCACCGGCAGGCGCTGGGTCCGGCTCGGCGGCGACTGGGACCTCGTCATCCGCGTCGCCGTCTGGGGCGTCGCCTTCGGAATCGTCGGGGCCCGCGCCTACCACGACATCACGAGCTGGAACGAGGTGCCCGACGAGTGGTGGGGCCCCTTCGCGGTCTGGCAGGGCGGGCTCGGAGTCTGGGGCGGGATCCTGCTCGGCTGTCTCGCCGGCGCGGTCGTGATCCGGCGCGCCGGGGAGAGCGTACGCCTCTTCGCCGACGCGGTGGCGCCCGGGCTCCTCGTCGCCCAGGGGATCGGCCGCTGGGGCAACTGGTTCAACCAGGAGCTGTTCGGAAAACCGACGAACCTGCCGTGCGGGCTGAAGATCGATGAGCAGCACCGGCCCCCTCAGTACGCGACCTCGGACACGTTCCACCCCACCTTCCTCTACGAGTTCGTCTACGACCTGGCGCTCGCGGGCGTTCTGATCTGGATCGGCAGCCGGTTCCGGATCAAGCCGCCGGCGCTCTTCTCGCTCTACGTCTCGGTCTACTGCTTCGGGCGGCTCTTCGAGGAGCTCCTGCGGGTTGATCCGTCGCACCATTTTGCCGGCGAGCGGATCAACTTCTGGGTCGCGCTCGTCGTCCTCGTCTGCTCGGCCGCCTTCTTTGCCTGGTGGCAGTTCTTCCGGGGCGAGGGCGAGCAGCCGTCGGTCAAACGGCGGCGTGAGCTGCCGCGCGGGCCGGCGATGGCAGTCCCGAAGGGCCGCGTCCGCCCACGCCGCTAGCCTCCTGGGTGTGTCCTGCCCGGTGGGTACGGTGATGATCCTGGCGCGCGAAAACCAAGCCGGGCAAGGACGCAGGGAGCGCCCATATGAAATCCATATGGGCGCGACTGAGGACGCCGCACGGCGCCGGTTTGCAGCCGCCAGGGCGCGCCGTATCCGCCGGGCAGGACACTAATGCTGGTGCGCGAGCTCGAGCTCGACCTCGACGCGTTCGAGGGGCCCTTCGACCTGCTGCTGACCCTCGTCCTGCGCGAGGAGCTCCAGCCCCGTGACGTCGACGTCGCCGATGTCGTCGTCACGTTCGTCGAGCGGGCCGCAGATCGCGGCGAGCTGGATCTCGACGCCTGCGGCGAGTTCCTCGTGCTCGTCGGCGCGCTGCTCGAGCTGAAGGCGAGAGAGCTGTTCCCGGAAGAGGAGGTCGAGCTCGGAGATCTCGATCCCGAGGAGGCGGCGGAGGAGCTCGCGCGCCGCCTGGAGGAATATCGGCGGGTGAAGGAGGCGGCGGGCTGGCTCTCGGAGCGCCTCGATCAGGAGAGCGATCGCTTCTTCCGGCTCGGCCCCGCGCCGCTCGCGCCGCAGATGGAGCGGCCGATCGCCCCGCAGCCGCCGGACGCGCTGGTGATCGCGCTCCGCTCCCTTGCCACCGAGCCGCCGAGCGTCTCCCTGTCGCACATGGGGCTGCGCTTCCCGCCGGTGTCGCAGTTCCTGGAGCGTTTCCGTGCGCTGCTGCGCCGCCGCCGGCGTTTCGACTTCGAGCAGGAGGTCGCCGGGCTCTCGCGCGTCGAGCAGGCGGTGGCGTTCCTGGCACTGCTCGAGCTGTGCAAGGCCGGCGAGATCCGGATCGAGCAGGCGGCGCCGTTCACCCCGATTCAGGTCTCGCGCCTAGAAGGAGTGCACATAGCCAACGAGGAAGGAGAGAGCTCTTGGAACGCCCGCTCCGCCTGATCACGACGAATCCGCTAGACGCATTGGCCAGGACGCTCGAGGCCCTGCTCGTCGTCGCCTCGCAGCCCCTGTCGGCGGAGGACCTCGCCGTGGCCGCCGACGACGATCTCGAACGGGTCGAAGACGCGCTCGAGATCGTCGGCGACCGGTACGCGGAGGGGCGCAGCGGCATCGTCCTCGAACAGGTTGCGGGCGGATACGCGTTTCGCGCGGCCCGCGAGGCGGCGGAGGCGTGTGCGCGCCTGTTCGAGCGTCCGGTTGAGCGGGGTCTGTCGCAGGCGGCGGTCGAGACGCTCGCCGTGATTGCGTACCTCGGCCCGTGCAGCCGCCCCGATGTCGCGCGGATTCGCGGCGTCGCAGCCGATTCGGTCGTCGCCGGTCTCGTCGAGCGCGGGCTGATCGCAGAGTCCGGGCGCGACGAGGGTGGGGCGATCCGCTACCGCACGACGCCGCTGTTCGAGCGCGTCTTCGGGCTCGAGAGCCTGTCGGAGCTGCCTCGGCTCGACGATCTCGGAGGGACCTCCGAGGAGATCCGCAGCCGTCTCGAGGCGATCGCGGGCCGGCGCCCGGCCTGACCGGCGCTCACGCGGCGTGAGGGGAGGGGCGGCGGCGCCGCGCCGCCCCTCCGATCTGAGTCAGGCCGTGACGGAGACCGGCCCCGTCTTGTTGACGGAGATCGGCCCAGCGTTGTTGACGATGTCGTCGATGTGCGACTTCAGATCGTCGAGCACCTTCTGCTCCTGGGCGGCCGTGAGCTTGCCGGCCGCAACGGCCTGGTCGAGCTCTTGCTTGGCGCCGGCCAGGATCGCCGCCTTGAGCCCGTCCACCGACTTGCCTTGTGCAGCCGCCACCTGGGCGAGCGTCTTCCCGCCTTCGACCTGGGCCCGCAGCTCGGCCGGTGTCAGCCCGAGGTAGGTCGCTGTGGCGTCGCCGAACCCGGGTCCGACGGCGATTCGCACTCCCGGCCCGTGCGGCCCCCCGGTGGCGTTGACGATCTCGTCCACGTGCGACCTCAGGTCGGCGAGCATCGTCTCTCCCTCGGCGGCGGTCAGCTTCCCGTTCGCGATCGCCTCGTCGAGGTGCGTCTTCGCGTCGGCGACGATGACGTCCTCGAGCCCTGCGACCGACTTGCCCTGCGCCGACGCGATCTCCGCCAGCGACTTGCCGGCCTCGAGCTGGGCTCGAAGCTCGGACTCCGTCAGCCCGAGATAGGCGGCGACCGCAGCCGGGCCTCCGCCGGGACCGACGTCGATGCGGATCCCGGGAGATCCGTCCTTCGCGGCCCCGCCCGAGCCGGCGGCGGCAAACGCGCCGCCCGTTCCCGCTGCGACTGCCAGCGCCGCGGCGGTGACTGCAATTGTGGTTCTCGACCTCAGCTTCATGGTGTGCTCCTTTCTGTCGGGAGGTCGAGAGGCATGCTCGGCCTCCTGCCTGAGAGGACCGTGAAGTCAGGCTGAGAGGCGGCTATGAGTTCCGTAAGGATGGGCGAATGCGGCTGAACGCCTTCCTCGCCCGCGCCGGGGTCGGTTCGCGCCGCGCAGCCGACGAGCTGATCAAGGCCGGCCGGGTGCGGGTCAACGGAGAGCCGGGCCAGTTGAATACGTTCGTCGGTCCCGGCGACGCGGTCGAGGTGGACGGGCGCCCGGTCGGCGGGCAGCGCCTCGCACACCTGCTGCTGAACAAGCCGGCCGGCGTGGTCACGACGGTGCGCGATCCCCAGGGGCGTCCGACGGTGGTAGGGCTTGTTCCCGCGGAGCCGCGGGTCGTCCCGGTCGGACGCCTCGACGCAGACACGACCGGCGCCCTGCTGCTGACCAACGACGGTCAGCTCGCGCACCGTCTGGCTCACCCCCGCTACGAGGTGGACAAGGTCTACGAAGTCGAGGTCGAGGGAGATCCG
>WNGE01009626.1_pt1 | contig 10138 bp, 4 predicted proteins | sample 5400651 | NCBI WGS metagenome assembly WNGE01 (sample SAMN13153370, study PRJNA577476) | soil metagenome | isolation source: 60 cm soil or saprolite under grassland replicate 2 | place: USA:California | collected 2016-06-15 | reverse complement strand
TGCAGCAGGACCGCGCGATGATCCCGCGCCGCATTCCTTTCGAGCGCGACCGCGTCTCCGTCGCGAACAAGACCGGCTGGGACGAGGAGAAGCTTCCCGATCCGCAGGGGTTCCACGGCGACGTCCGGGCGGACGCCGCTTACGTCAAGGGCCCGCGCGGACGCTACGTAATCGCGATCCTCGCGCGCCGCGTCAAAGACAAGAGCCCCGGGGTCGACAACGAGGCGCTCGTCACGGGCGCGAGGATCTCGCGGATGGTGTACGACCGGTTCGCCGCGCCGGCCGCGTCGAAGCATTGAGCGGCCGCCGGCCCGATCACTCCATGCCTTCCATCAGCCAGACGTCCCCGCCCTCCGGCCGGAAGCGGTCGAAGAGCAGGGAGCGGCCGTCGGGCGACCAAACCGGGTAGTCGATGCGGACGTCGGGGTCGTCGAACTCGAAGACGGGCTCGGGCGATCCTCCGGCGAGCGGCGATACCCAGAGCGTCTTGTGCCCGACAACGTCGATGATCTTCGAGAAGTCGGGCGAGAAGGACATGTGAGCGCCGCCCACGATCTCGGGAAGGGGTCGCGGCTCTCCCCCGTCCACCGGGAGTTCGAGCGAACGCGGAGCAGGTGAAGGAGTGCGAAAGACGATCGCATCGCCATCGCGAGTCCAACGGAGGAAGTGGCCCATGACGCCGACCCGCGACAGCGGTCGCGTCCCGCTTCCATCGGCGTTCATCACCCAGATCTCGAGCCGGCCGCCCTGGTCGGAGCAGTACGCAATCCGTTTTCCGTCCGGCGAGAAGAACGGGTTCACGTCGATCGAGGGGTTGCGCGTCAGCTGAGAGAGTCGGCCGCTCTCGATGTCCGCGGTCCAGACGTTCAGGTGCCCGGAGCGGGACGAGAAGAACGCGAGGCGCCGCCCGTCCGGGGACCACGTCGGTTGGAAGTCGCCGCCTGGACCTCGGGTGATCTGTCGCGTCGAACCGTCCTCGAGCGCATAGATCCACACGTTCATGTCGCCGCTTCGGTCCGAGTTGAAGGCGATGCGGCGGCCATCGAGAGACCAGGCGCCGCGGCTGTCCTCCCGGGTCGTCGCGACGACCTCCTCCGGGGGACCGACCGGACGCCCCGTTTCCGGAGAGAGCGGCAGCTTCCAGAGATCCGCGTTCTGCTTCAGCGTCGCGAAAGCGAGCTTCCGTCCGTCGCGGGCGAGCGAAGCCTGGACGTCCTGCCCCGCGCCGGTCGTGAGCTGTTGCGGCGGGCCCTCGGCAGCGCCTTGCGCCGTGACCGGGATCCTCCAGAGGTTGATTCCACCGCCGCGGTAGGACGAGAAGTAGACGAACCGTCCGAGCGGAGACCACACCGGATCGAGGCTCGCGTACGCCTCGTCGACGACCCAGGCGGTCGCCTTCGACGCGACGTCGAGGACGCGGACGCCGAACCTCGTCCCTTCGACGTTCTGGAACACGATCTTCTTCGAGTCGGGCGACCAGCGCGGGCGCAGGTGGGCGACCGCCTCGGAGACGTTCGTCGAAACCTGCTCGGGATTCCGGCCGCGGGAGTCCACCGTCCAGATGCGCCGCGGTCCCGCCCAGGACGCGTCGACCGCGATCCGCGATCCGTCCGGCGACAGCCAGGGATGAAACGCGTTCTCGACGAGGAGAGTCTCTCGGCCGGACGCGACCTCGATCGCCCACACGTCGCCGGCGTCGTACTGGCCGGAGACGTCCCGCGGCTGGAGACGGGCATCCGGCTCGCGGGACCGGACGAAGAGCAGCGATCCCCCGTCGGCCGTCCAGCCCGGCTGGATGTCGTCGAAAAGACCTCGAGTGATCTGGCTCTCCTCGCCCGAGCCGAGCTTCTTGACGAAGATCTTGCGGACGCGGCCGACCTCGCGCGCGAACACGATCCTCGAGCCGTCAGGCGAGAAGGCGGGAAACGCTTCGATCTCCTTCGCAAAGGTGAGTTGGGACAGGCGTGGCGGCGCCGTGGGCGCGGGCGTCGCCGGCGCGGGACGGGAACCGAACGCGGACTTGAGCGATCGCAATAGCGAGGCGCCGACGCCTGTTCGCGACGACGCCGGCGCCGAGATCCGCTTCGCCGAGGGCGAAGCCTTCCCGTCCCGGCGCTCGGCGATCGCCTCCTCGAGCGTCCAGCGCGCCTGCCCGATCTCGGAGAGGCGCCGGGCCGGCTCCTTCTCGAGAGAGCGGAGGAGGAGGCGCCGAACCATCGGCGGAGTCGCCGGCGGCAATGCTGCCCAGTCCGGCTCTCCCCGGAGGACGGCAGCGAGCTGATCGCTCGCGGTGTCACCGCCGAACGCCACCTGACCGGTCAGCGCCTCGTAGAGCACGCAGCCGAAAGACCAGGTGTCCGTGCGAGCATCGAGCGCCTGCCCGCGCGCCTGTTCGGGACTCATGTAGGCGGGAGTGCCCAGAATCGTTCCGGCGCGCGTGGACGCGGCCGAGACGACCGTCGGTGAGATCGAGTTGGTGGTCGCCGCCGTCTCCGAAAGGTCCTTGGCCAGACCGAAATCGAGGACCTTGACGCGTCCTTCCGGCGTGATCTTGACGTTGCCGGGTTTCAGGTCGCGATGGACGATTCCTTTCCGGTGCGCGGCTTCGAGAGCCTCGGCGATCTGGCGTCCGATCTCGAGTGCTTCGCTGATCGGCAATGGCCCTGCCGCGAGCCGCTCCGCGAGCGTGTCGCCTTCGACGAGCTCCAGAACCAGGAAGCGGCCGCCGGCGGACTCTTCGAGGCCGTAAATCTGGGCGATCGCTGGATGGTTCAGAGCCGCAAGCAGCTCCGCTTCGCGCTCGAAGCGCGCGAGATGTTCTGCGTCGCCAGTCAGCGTCTCCGCGAGCATCTTGACCGCGACCTCGCGCTTCAATCGTGTGTCGCGCGCGCGATAGACCTCCCCCATTCCGCCCGCTCCGAGCGGGGACAGGATCTCGTAGGGACCCAGGCGCACACCGGGCAAAAGCGGCACGGAAATCGGTTGACGATCTTATCGTCCGCCTTTGCGCTACGCTCTTCCCGTGAAGAAGGTGATGGTGGCCGCGCTCTTCGTCGCCGCCGTCCCGATTCTCGCCCAGGAGCTGCCGCCGCTCCCGCAGGGCGGCCATGCGTTTCCGCCCACGACTCCGAAGACGCCGGCCGCGCCCCGCCGTCCGATGCCCGAGCGGCCCGGCGCTTTCCGCGAGGAGGCCCGCGTCGAGCGGGTCGTCATCGACGCGCACGTCACCGACAACGACGGCGAGCCGATCCGGGATCTCGTCGCCGCCGACTTCGTCGTCAAGGTCGACGGGAAGCACATTGCCCTGGAGTCGATCGAGTGGGTCTCGGCGGGCAGCCCGGAAGAGGCGTCCCCTCGCGCCGGAGAAGTGGTTTTCACGGAAGCGCCCACGTTCGCCGAGCCGGTCCTCGCCTATCCGCAGGGAAGGTTGATCATCCTCTTCTACCAGACCGACTACGACCCCCTGCGGCTGACCGGCTTCCTGCGGATGGGGATGTACGCCGACCGCTTCCTGGACACGCTGGTGGCGACCGACCGCGTCGCGGTCGTCTCGTTCGATTCCCACCTGAAGCTCCGCCAGGACTTCACGGACGATCGGGGAAAAATCCGCGCCGCGATGATCGCCTGTTTGAGGACCGCGGAACCGGACCGCATCGATCCCGGTCCTTTTCCGTCGATCGCGCGCCACTTCGACTACGCTGCCGCGTTTCGCGCCGCGACTCCCGAGCGCGGGCTCGACCTCGTCGCGCGGGCACTCGAGCCGATTCCCGGAGGCAAGTCGATGCTGTATTTCGGCTGGGGCCTCGGGACGATCGGCGGGCTGACCGGCCCGGTAGTCTCCGAGAAGAAGGAATACGCAAAGGCGCTTCGCTCCCTCTCGGCGGCTCGCATCAACATCTTCACTCTGGACGTCACCGACGGCGACTACCACACGCTCGAGTACCGGCTCGAAGACGTCTCCGCCGTGACCGGCGGGACGTACCAGAAGACCCACCTCTTCCCGGCCGCCGCACTCGACCGCGTGACCCGGGCGATCTCCGGCCGCTACGTGCTGGTCTTCGTCAAGCCGAACCTGCCTCGCGGCGGGCACGACGTCGAAGTGAAGCTCGCGAAAGGCCTCAGGGGAAGGGTCTCGGCTCGCTCTTATTACGAAGACTGAGGGAGTCAGGTCTCCACTTGCCACTTTGCGACGCAAAGTGGCAAGGCCATTTCCGTTTTGTCGAGACTCCATCGGAAGTGTGAATACCTGACCCCCTCACGGCCGATACAACAGACCCGCGTATCCCTGGGTCGAATCGAACCGCGGCGACGAGCCGCGAATTTTCGCGACGCCGGCGTAGAAGGACAGGTCTCCGGAAACCGAGATCGGTAGCGTTCGCTCGTCGATGCGAAGCTCCGCGCCGACGACGCGGACCGGATCGGGTTTCGCGGCGCCGGATGTCCAGGCGCGCAGGCGCTCCCCGTACAGGACGAGAGGGACGCCGCGGAATGCCGCCTCGCCGCGCACGGATTCGACGCGCTCGCCCATCTGAACCGCCGCCGGCAGCGCGGCGAGCTGCAGGCGGTTCCGGTCGAGACCCTCCGGGAGCACGGTCGAAGGAGCGCCGCCGACGGAGAACAGGTCGAAGCGGGTCGGGGATCCGCCCGTGTCGCCGAAGCGGCCGAACGCGGAAATCCGGGCGATCGGGAGAAACGCCGAGAGCCCCGCGCCGGCGAGAAACTGATTCCAGGAACGTCCGTCGGTCCGCCCCGACGAGCCCGACCCGTCGAGCTCTCCGCCGAACCCGGTCTTCCCGCGGATTGACCGGAAGGCCGCGCGCCCACGGATCGAGAAGAGCGCGCGGTCGAAATCCCCTCCGCCGACGAGCGGCTCGACCCGCGACGCTCCCCCGCCGGCGTCGAGACGAACGCGTCCCCCGGAAAAGGGTCTCCCCCACGACGCGTCGAAGAACCCGCCGGTTCGGTCGGCATCGAGCTCCGGGCGGCGCACCAGTCGCTGCCGGCCCGGCCGCTCGCGCGCGGAGAAGATCTGCGCGGAAAGAGCGACCGGAAATCCACGCCACGTCAGGGCGAGGGACCCGCCGCGCGGTCCGGCGGCGTTTCCGATCGACGCGGCAGCGACCCAGTCGAGCCTTCCGACGACGTCGGAGCCCTCGACGCCGATCTGCCAGGCGCTGCCGTCCGGTCCGATCGACCAGGTCGCGAGCGGCCGGATGACGTGGCTCGGCTCGATTCGATAGGGCCGGTCCGGCGCGACGTCCGAGCGCGAGAACGGCGCAGCGAGTGCGGGCTCGGGAAGAAGGAGACGAAAGCTTTCCGCGCGGCGGCCGATCGGCGCGAGCCCGACCGCGGGCAGAGCGAGACGACGAACGTCCACGCCCCTGGCGGTGATCTCGAGAAAGAAGAGTGCCTTTCCGTCCGGAGAGGGAGCCGGGGCGAGCGCACCGCCGGTCACGCGGGTCAGGAGCTCGCTCGACGCGCCGCCGCGAACCCACGCGGACTCGACGTTCCAGATTCCTTCGCGGTCGGCCGCGACGAAGAGACGCGACCCGTCCGTGCTCCACGCGGGCTCCCCGGCGGGCGAGCCGGGAAGCGGGATCTCGCGGATTTCTCCGCCGTCGGCGGGAAGAGACACGAGCCGCCAGCGCCCCCGCAAGTGCAGGAGCGCCGCGACGCTCCGACCGTCGGGCGACACGCGCGGATGACTCCAGACCCTCCACGGATCTTCCGCCGCGCCGGCGACGGGGAGCGCGCGGGTCTCGCCCGACTCGAGATCCACGCGGACGAGCTCGGAGACGCCGTAGCGGCTGCGCACGCCGACGGCGGAGCGGCCGGAAGGCGCGGGATCCGCCTCGACGACGTCGGCCTTCCGCGTCACGCGGCGCACTCTCCCGTCCGAGAGACGCCACGAGAAGAGATCGAGCCGCAGGACCCCATCGGCGTCCGGGGCGCGGCGGGTAAAGAGGATGTTCTTGCCGTCAGGCGTCCAGCGCGGGTTTCCCGCGGCGAAGCCGTTGACGGTCGGAAGGCGCCACTTCGCCGCGCGCGGCCGAGGAGTCTCGGGGCGGTCGGCGACCTCGTTCGGGTCGCGAAGGATCTCCGCCTCGCGCTCCCGCCGCCGTTCCTCTTCTTTCCGTTCCTCGGTCGTCTCCTCGAGCGACCAGACCGCGAGGAAACTCTCCCCGCGCTTCGGGTCGCGCCGGGCGAGGAGCTTCGAACCGTCCGGGCTGACCTGGAGCGAGAGAGTTCCGCCGTCTAACCTCTGCCACAGGTCTCCTTCGACGAGGCCGGCGGACACGAGGCGCTTTTCCTCCTCGATGCCGGCGGCGGTCACCTCGGCGCGAAAGCGGTCGTACAGGTCCGCGGGCGAATGACCGAATACCGCGCGAAAGGCGGACGGGAAGCTTCCGCCCCGCCGCGACGCCATGCGCTTCCAGAGCTTCTGCAGGCTTCCCTTGCCCTCCTTCGCTTCGAGCCACTCGAGAAAGGTCGAGCCGACGAGGTATGCCATCGAGCCGCCCAGCCAGCCGGACGTCGACGAGAGCGCGGCGTATCCCGGCAGCTTTCCCTCGATCGCAAAGCGCCGCAAGACCATCGCGCGATAGCTCGACGCGGGCCTTCCCGAGCCGGTGAGCGCGCCTTCGATCACCGTCGCATAGCCCTCGGCGACCCACCGCGGCGAATTCCGCGCCAGGGGGCCCAACGGAACCGGAGAGAGGCGGGCGAGGATCCCGCGCGACCGGTTGCGCGGCCGCGTCAGGTGGACGATGTGAGTGACTTCGTGCGTCACGAGGTCTTCCATCCAGTCCGTCCAGTCGCCGATCCCCGACTCCGGCTCGGGAGGGGACGTCCAGAGCACGATGAAGGGCCGGTCGAGAAACGGGAACGCCATCCCGTTCGCCGTGGCGGCAGGATCCTCGACGAGCACGTCGATCGAGCGCTCGGAGCGGAAGCCGACGGCCTCGGATACGCGATCGTGGATCGACTCGATCGCGCCTGCCGCCCGGCGCGCCCATGGACCGAAAGGCGCGGGAAAGTGAACCCGGAAATGGGGAGTTTCGATCGTGCGCCACGGCGCGGAGGGAGCCTCGCCCGCCGCGAAACGGGCCCCGAGAAGAGCGAGCGCCAGCGAGAGGACCCGGCGGGTCATCGCGCCTCAGGCTAGCAGACGGAAGCGAGGCGATAGAATCGCGCCGCGATTCGAAAGGAGAAGGTATGAAACGAGCGATTCTTTCCGTTGCCGGGGGTCTGTTCGCCGCGTCGTTGCTGGGCCAGGGGGTCAAGGATCTCGACAAAGCGTGGATCAAAGCGGTCAAAGCCGGAGACGCCGACGGATTGACGAAGCTCTATGCGGCGGACGCGGTGATGTATCCGCCGGACGAGGTCCAGGCCAAGGGGACCGACGCCATCCGGGCGAGCTATCAGAAGATGCTTTCGACGATGAACGTCAAAGACATGCAGTTGAACTACGACGCTTTCCGGCAGGCCGGCAACACGTCGTGGGCCTCCGGCCGCTTCACGATGACGATGGAGCCGAAGAGCGGCGGAGCCGCGCAGACGATGGAGGGTCGCTTCACATCGGTCGCGGAGCGCAAGAACGGCAAGTGGATGTACGTCTCCGATCATGCCTCGGTGCCCATGGCGCCGCCGCCCCCGCCGACTTCGGCCGCGCCTGCCCCGACGCCGACCCCCAGTAGCTGACGGAGGGCTGTCCACGGAGGCGCCGCGAAACGGCGCCTTCGTGTACACTTCGCGCTTCGCCAACTCATTTTTCGAGGACCTCCGGTGCAAAGACTCCACTTTCTGCGACGCGGCGCATTCCTCTTCGCGATCTCGGTCATCCCGGCCTTCGCTCTCTCTCCGAAGAGCGCGGAGCCGGTCGCCCCGGGCGCGGCGCGGGCCGCCGACGGAGACGTCACAGTTTTGGTCGAACTGTCCGAACCGCCCGTCGCCCGCTACAAGGGGGGAATCGCCGGACTTCCCGCGACGGCTCCGGAGAAGACCGGCATCACTCTCCTGGCCGCCCGCCGCGAGGAGGTCGAGCGCTACCGGGACTACCTGGATGCCCGGCAGGAAGAGCTCGTGGAAAGGGTCCGCGCCCGGGTTCCGGATGCGAAGGTGGGCTCCCGTTACCGGACCGTCTTCAACGGTCTCGCCCTGGCCGTTCCCGCCGGATCGCTCGCCGACCTCGTGAAGATGCCGGGGGTCGCCGCGGTGCACCCGGTGCGCGAATATTTCCCGACCCTCGACGCGTCGAACCCGGCCATGGGCGCGCTCGTCTTCTGGTCCGCCCTCGGCGGGGATGGCCAGGCCGGAGCGGGAATGAAGATCGGGCTCATCGACACGGGCGTCGATTTCTCGAACCCGATGTTCTCGGACGGCGCGCTCTCAGCGCCGCCCGGTTTCCCGAAGGGCGACGTGGCGCTGGCGAACGGAAAAGTGATCGTGGCCCGCTTCTTCCAGTCGGTGAGCGATTCCAGCGACGCGCACACCAATCCGGGCCACCGGACCGCTCAGGATCTCGTGGGTCACGGCTCGCACTCCGCCGGCGTCGCCGGGGGCGCGACGGTGGACCTCTCCGGCTCGGGCCGGCGTGAGATCACGGTTTCCGGCGTCGCGCCGAAAGCATGGATCGGCGACTACCGCGTCTTCGCGCCGCGCGCGTTCGACGACAACATCATCGCCGCGATCGAGGCCGCGGTCGAAGATGGGATGGACGTCATCAACATGAGCTTCGGGAGCTCGCCTGCCGGCGATCCGCTTCAGGATGCGATCATTCGCGCGACCGAAAATGCGATTGCGGCGGGTGTGGTCGCCACGATCAGCGCGGGCAACGACGGGCCGGATCCCTCGACGATCGGATTTCCCGGAGCCGCCCCCCATGCGATCACGGTCGGGGCGAGCTCCAACGGGCACTACGGCCTGTCGTCGCTCGGGCTCTTCGAGGTGACGTCGGGCCTTCCCTCCGTCCCGGCCAGCCTCGTCTCGATCGTCGGCGGGGCGTGCGCTGATCAGTGCAGTCTCCCGGGCTCCGCGCTCTCAGGGCCGCTTGCCGACGTGGACGCCGTCGACAGTGAGGCGCCCGGAATCGCCTGCACCCCATTGCCCGGAGGGTCCTTGACCGGCCGCATTGCGCTCGTTCAACGCGGATCGTGCACTTTTGCCGTCAAGGGACAGACGGTCCAGGCGGCGGGCGCGATCGGGATGGTGATCTACAACTCGGACGATCCGGCGGTCTCCAACAGCGGCGAACAGCTCTTCAACCCGTCTTTTTCGCAAGCGTCGGTTCCGGCGCTGGTCGTGCGACGCAGCGACGGCCTGGCGCTCAAAAGCTTCATCGCGTCGAACTCTTCGCCGTCCGCGGTCGGGCAGATGCGGGCCGCGCCGGCCGGGACGCCGCCGTTCGCCGGAGTCGCGACCCCCGACCGACTGACGTCTTTTTCTTCGCGCGGCCCGACGGCCGGCCTCCAGGTCAAGCCGGACCTCGCGACGGTCGGCCTCGACAGCTATGCCCCGTGTCAGGACGACTCTCCTGCCGGAGAGGACCGCTTCCCCGCCCCCGATCCCCACCAGGGAGCGGGCTCCATCTACAACGCGAGCGGTTTCGAATTCGCGGCGGGAACTTCGTTCTCCGCCCCTCGCGCGGCGGGCGCTGCGGCCCTCGTCAAGCAGAAGCATCGCGGCTGGACTCCGGATCTCGTCAAGGCGGCGCTGACCGAGACGGCCGCGCGGCCGACGGATTCGGGAAAGATCGGTCTCGAGCGCGTGATGTCGCGCGGCTCCGGCGACATCGACCTCGCCGCGGCGTCGACCGTCGAGAGCCTGGTCCTTCCGACGAGCGTCTCCTTCGGGAGGCTCACGACCGAGGCCGTTCCCTTCACGCTCTCGAAGACCTTCACGCTGAAGAACCAGTCCGCGGCGACCGTACGCTACTCGATCGAGGCCCATTCCTCGGCCGGAGATCTCGCCGTCTCTCCGAGCGTCCAGCCGGCGGATCTGACTCTCGGACCCGGAGAAGACGGAACGGTGACGCTGCGGATGACCGTCGGAGCGGGGGTCGCGGCAACCGAGATCGACTCGGAAGGATTTCTCTCGGTCTCCGACGGCCGGATGACGATTCCCGAGATTCTCTACGTCC
>WNGE01025733.1_pt1 | contig 10141 bp, 9 predicted proteins | sample 5400651 | NCBI WGS metagenome assembly WNGE01 (sample SAMN13153370, study PRJNA577476) | soil metagenome | isolation source: 60 cm soil or saprolite under grassland replicate 2 | place: USA:California | collected 2016-06-15 | reverse complement strand
ACCACCTTCGGTTGGTCGGTCGCGGTGAGCTTGCCGACCATGTCGGCCAGGTCCTTGGCGTCGGAGATGTCCGGGTTGTGGTCGAACCCGACCACGGTGTGGCCTGCGTTGCGGATCCGCTGGCGCATGTTGCCGCCCATCTTGCCGAGACCGACAAGGCCGAGCTCCATCGTGAATCCCCTTGTTCTGTTGGCTTTCAGCTGTTCAGGCGGACCGGCATCAGCACGTACCGGAACTCGCTGATCGGATCACCGTCGAAGTCCGTCACACCGGTCAGTTCGGCCGGCTTCGTCGCCTGCGTGAAGGCGAGATGCGCCACCGGCGTGCCGATCGCGTTCAGGCCGTCGAGCAGGTACGTCGGGTTGAAGCCCACGGTCACGGGTTCACAGGTGCGTTCCGCTCCGCGACGAGGGCGACGCGCTTGACCGCCTCGACCAGAGTCGCGGTGTCGATCCGCACCCGGGTCGCGATGGCCGAGTCGGTCGGGATGATGCCGCGCACCTTCGGGAACTCCCCGTCGAGCAGGCGGGTGGTGGCCCGGCGGTTGCCGCCGGACACCTCGCCCTCGAAGCCGACGATGCCGTCACCGGTCCCCGGCGCGGCCAGGGAGATGATCACGTCGGAGCCCGTCATTGCCTTCGCGGTCTCGGACAGCACCCGGGCCGGCACCAGCGCGGGCGCGGACGCGTCGGGGGACTGCGGGTTCCACTCGAGCTCACGGATGGCGAGCCGGTAGCGATCGGTGGCGAGCAGCGAGATCGTCGATCCCTCGATCTCGACTCGTACGCCGGTCAGCACTGGCAGGGTGTCCTCGCGGCCGGCCGCGGTCACCACCTGGGAGACGGCCAGGGAGAAGACGTCGCTCTTCACCGTGCCGCTGGCAGCCGGCAGGTCCGGCAGAGCCGGATATTCCTCTGTGGGAAGCGTTTGGAGCGTGAACCGCGAACTGCCACACGTGACCTGAGCCTTGGCGCCGTCGACGGCGACGTCCACGGGCTGGTTCGGAAGACTCTTCGAGATGTCGGCCATGAGCCGGCCGGAGATCAGGCACTTGCCGGCGTCGGCCACCTGCGCGGGCACGGTGACCCGGACCGAGGTCTCGTAGTCGAAGCCGGACAGGGTGATCTGCCCGTCCTCGGCCTCGACCAGAAGCCCGGCAAGGATCGGAACGCTGGGACGACTCGGCAAACTGCGCGCGGCCCAGGCCACCGACTCGGCCAGTACGTCGCGCTCGACGCGAAACTTCACCGCTGGGTGCCTCCTGATTCGGCTGTGTGCCAGGCAGATCCTGCCACGGACGAGTGTGATGTGCGCCAACCGGGCGTGACGTGGCGCTTAGGGCGGGTCGCGTCGGCGTCGTTCCTGTGGTTCTGGGAACAGCCTGACAGGTACCTCAAGCCGACGCGAGACCGGGGTTTTCCCCAGGTCGAGCCGCTCGATCGTTTTGTGGACTGGGAACTCTCTACAGATTCCATAGGGTTCTTAGCACCGGTGGAAACTGTGGAAAAGCGGCGAATCCGCAGGTCAGGTGCCGAATCGGGCTGGGGACGGTGTGTGGACGAATCCCGGTCTGGCTTGGGACGCCTGGTGATGACCGATTCTGTCCCCACAGCGAATCCACAACACCGGCTGAAGTGTCCACCGGGATACCCACAGTTATCCACAGGAGTATCCCCAGCCTGTGTGGTTCCGGTGACCATGTCGTAGCACTCGGCGTACATGCTTTTCGACACGGTCGCGGAACTCATTGCTGCTTGGCCTGGTGCTTGATCCGGTTGGTCAGTTCGGTCACCTGGTTGAAGACACTCCGCCGCTCCGACATCAGCTGACGGATCTTCCGCTCGGCGTGCATGACGGTGGTGTGGTCACGGCCACCGAACTGCTGGCCGATCTTCGGCAGCGACAGATCGGTGAGCTCGCGGCACAGGTACATGGCGATCTGCCGCGCCGTCACCAGCACCCGGCTCCGGCTGGAACCACAGAGGTCGTCGATCGACAGGCCGAAGTACGAGGCGGTCTGGCCCATGATCATGCTGGCCGTCACCTCGGGCTTGCTGCCTTCGGGGATCAGGTCCTTCAGCACGATCTCGGCCAGGCTGAGGTCGACCGGCTGCCGGTTCAGGCTGGCGAACGCGGTGACCCGGATCAGCGCGCCCTCGAGCTCACGGATGTTCGTCTGCACCTTCGACGCGATGAACTCCAGCACCTCCGGCGGCGCGGTCAGCCGCTCGGTCGCCGCCTTCTTCCGCAGGATCGCGATCCGGGTCTCCAGGTCGGGCGGCTGGATGTCGGTGATGAGCCCCCACTCGAACCGGTTCCGCAGCCGGTCCTCCAGCGCCTCCAGACGCTTCGGCGCCCGGTCGGAGCTGATCACGATCTGCTTGTTCGCGTTGTGGAGGGTGTTGAAGGTGTGGAAGAACTCCTCCTGGGTCTGGATCTTGCCCTCGAGGAACTGGATGTCGTCGATCAGCAGTACGTCGACGTCGCGGTACCGGCGCTGGAACTGGGACGCCTTGTCGTCGCGGATCGCGTTGATGAAGTCGTTGGTGAACTCTTCGCTGGAGACGTACCGGACCCGCGCCCCGGTGTAGAGGCTGCGGACATAGTGCCCGATCGCGTGCAGCAGATGGGTCTTGCCGAGTCCCGAGTCGCCGTAGATCAGCTGAGGGTTGTAGGCCTTACCAGGCGCCTCGGCTACCGCGACGGCCGCCGCGTGCGCGAACCGGTTCGAGCTGCCGATGACGAAGGTCTCGAACGTGTACTTCGGATTGAGCCGGGCTTCACCCTGTGCCTCGGTGGCCGGCTGGGTCGGCGCCGATCCGTTCGGCAGCGGAGCGACCGAACCGAGCTGCTGCCCGAACGGTTGCTGCGGTGCACCAAGCCGCGGTCCACCGAGCTGTGGCGCGCCGAGCTGTGGTGCCGCGCCGGCGGGCTGGTCGAAGTGGTGCCCGGCCGCCTCCTGCCGCGTGGGCTGCCCGAACTGTTGTCCGGTGGTGTCGGGATCGGTCAGCGCCGACTGGATCGTCGGCTGGAACACTCCCTCGGTCCGCAGTGGCTCGCGTACGACGGGCTGCGGCGGCTGCTGCTGTTCGCGCACCTCGGGGTCGAGCGACGGGTCGACGGTCACGGCGATCCGGATGTCGCGGCCGAAGCTCTCGGTCAGGATCCGCTCGAGGTCCGGGCGCAGCCGGGTCTCGAGCTGGCCGCGGGTGAAGTCGTCGGGCACCGCGACGATGGCCGTACTCTCGTGCAGCGTGACCGGCCGGGAGTTCGTCAGCCAGGCGCGCTGGTTCGGCGGGAGGCCCGCGAGTACCCGGGTCCAGGCATCACCGAGGTTCGTCACCGGCCCGACCGTTTCAGCTGGGGTGTCATTGCTGCCGCCGTCAGGATTCGCACGCCCATCACCCTCGCTCCGCATCGCGCCGGCAAGTTCCCTGCCAGTGCTCATACCCCAGTCGGCATCCCTGTCCCCACCGCCGAATCCTGCGATCTGCTGATCTCCGCCAAAACCCGCTCGGCCGGCTGCCTGCTCAACCGCAGTTGGCCGCGTGCCAGCGCCGTACCCCGTGGATCCGGCATACCCGCGAAGTCGGCCATCCCCGCCGTACTCAGCCGGTCGGCCATCCCGGTTGTACTCAGAGGCCCGGGCGTCGCGGCTGTGCTCAGCAGCCCGGTCGTTGCCGTTGTACTCAGCCGGTCGGCCGTCGTGGCTGTGCCCAGCCGGTTGGACATCGCCGCCGTACTGAGCGGGCTGCGCATCAGCGCCGTACGAGAAGGCCTGCTGCGCACCGGCGAAGTCCGCCGAGGATTGGCTGCTCGGAGCACCGCCGGAGTCTGCTCGCTCGTCGCCGGTTGTCTGCTCCGCACTGGATGGGCGGTCGCCGAACCGGTTGTCGCTGCCGTGGCTGAGGTTGCCGGCGACGGCTGGTGCTGCGCCGAAGAACGCCGTACCAGAGGAAGGTGCGGGCGCCGGGCCGGCGGAGAGGTCGGACGCGGCGGCCCGTTCCAGGTCGGAGCGGTAGCCGCTGGGGAGGCTGAAGCCGTCGAGCCGGCCGCGAGGCACGAGCCGATACTCCGGCCGAACTTCGCGAGTGGATGCGTTGTGATTCGGTGTGGGGCTCTCGCCTTGAGCCGGCTCCGGAGTGATCCCCGGCTTGACGTCCGGGCCGAGGTCCGGCTCGGCATCTCCTGTGTATTCCGCACTGGCGGAATGGTCCTCGACCACGCGTTGCTCCCCGAATCCATCGCTGCGGTGGCCGGCGCGTTCCGGGCGGACCCGGGCGGCGCGACCTTTAGACCCGACACCGTCACGCCGTGCTGTCCACACGGTTGTCCACAGTTGTGAACGACGGGTGGAGCAGGTTGGTTACCGATTGCGGAGTGCGGGACCTCTGGTGTGAGTTGCTGACGCTAACAAGTCCGCCCAGCCTGCTTCAAGCCGTCATCCACAGGCTATGAACCCAAAATTGGGGGCAACCTCCGGCGTGTCGGGTGGACGCCGGAGCGTGATCATGGTGTGAGAGCCGTGGGTGACCACCGGTTGACCGGTTGTGCGACGGCTGTTTTGTCCACAGGCCTGTGGAAAACCTTGGGGATCACTGGTTTGACCTGTCCACAGGCGGCCACGTACCGTGGATCGGTCGGTGTTGAGCCGGCCGTTTCGTGCTGCGCTCCCTGCGGGACCACACTGGTTCTTGAGTGGTGTGCAGGACTGCACCAGCGGCAGATCTATCAGTGGATTTGTCGACATTTCGTGATCTCGAGTAACCGGAGTCATTCCAGTGAGCAAGCGGGACGTCCTCGACGGTGACCACCTCGTGTTGCCCGCGTCGAACCGGTTGCGCCGGTCCGACGACTTCCGCCGCGCCGTCCGCTCCGGACGGCGGGCGGGTCGGCGCGCCGTGGTGGTCCATCTGTTGCTCCGGGACGACCTGGCGGACCACGCCGTGGTCGAGCCCGCTCGCGTCGGATTCGTGGTGAACAAGGCGGTGGGCAACGCGGTTCTGCGGAACCGGGTCCACCGCCGCCTGCGTGCTGTGATGGCCACGCGGCTCCCTGATCTACCGGCCGGCAGCCTGACCGTCGTACGCGCCCTCCCGTCGTCCGCATCGTCGTCGTACGACGAACTGGTCGCAGACGTCGACGGAGCGCTGCGCCGGTTGTTGGAGCCACGATGAGGATCAATCCCGTGAAGAGCGGGATCATTGGTTTCCTGAAGTTGTACCGGACCTTCATCAGCCCGATGTACGGACAGGTGTGCAGGTTCTACCCGAGTTGTTCGGCGTACGCCCTGGAGGCGGTCGAGCGCCACGGTGCGGTGCGCGGTAGCTGGCTGGCGGCGAGGAGACTCGCCCGCTGCCACCCGTGGAACCCCGGCGGCTACGACCCCGTTCCACCCCAAGATGTCGACCAGCGCGGAGATTCGATCTCCGCCAACCAGCCCGGACCGTCGGCCGACGCCGGGCCTGTGCAGCGAGGTGCTTGAGTGACTCTTCTGGCCATCCCCGATCTCATGTTGTGGGACGGGATCGTAGGCGTGTTCAACGCGATCATGACCCCGCTGTACTGGGCCGTGTCGGCGCTGCTGGTCGGGTGGCACTGGCTCCTCGGCCTGGTGCTCGACCCGAACGGCGGCTGGGCCTGGGCGTTGTCCATCGCCGGCCTGACGATCGTCATCCGGACCCTGCTGATCCCGCTGTTCGTCCGGCAGATCAGGTCCAGCCGGAACATGCAGCTGCTGCAGCCGAAGATGAAGGAGCTGCAGAAGAAGTACGGCCACGACCGGGAGAAGCTCGGTCAGGAAATGATGAAGCTGTACAAGGAGACGGGTACTAACCCGTTCTCCTCGTGCCTTCCGCTGCTGCTCCAGTCGCCGATCTTCCTGGCGCTGTTCCGCGTCCTCGACTACGCGTCGAAGGGCAAGTGGCACAGCGAGATCATGAAGCCGCATGTCGACTCGCTGCAGCACGCGAAGATCTTCGGTGCGGAGATCTCGCAGACCTTCCTGAAGGCGAGCGGCGACGGTGCCGGCAACGTCAAGGTCGTCGCGATGGTGCTGATCATCCTGATGACGGCGACGATGTTCACCACGCAGCTTCAGCTGATGCGCAAGAACATGCCCAAGGAGGCCCTCACGGGCCAGGCCGCCCAGATGCAGAAGATCATGCTGTACGTCTTCCCGATCTTCTTCCTGATCGGTGGCTTCAACTTCCCGATCGGTGTGCTCATCTACTGGTTCGTCTCGAACGTGTGGACGATGGGCCAGCAGTTCTACGTGATCCGTCGCAACCCGGCTCCGGGGACCCCGGCGTACGACGCGATGGAGGCCCGCAAGCGCGAGCACAACCTGCGCCACGGCAAGCCGGCCGACGAGGGCCTGGCGGGCGCCGAGGGTACGACGGAGACCGTCCAGGACCGTCGTCCGGCGCAGCGGCAGCAGCCGAAGCGGCAGTCCCGCAGCGACCGCAGGAGTGGTTCCGCGGCAAGTGGCGGTACGCAGGCTTCGACCGGTGGTGCGAACCCGGAGAGCAACGGCCAGGCGTCCTCGGACGCCCAGCCGAGTGCGGCCAACAAGCCTCAGGCCGGCGCTGCCAAGAAGCAGCCGGCCGGCAAGAAGGGTACGACGGCGAAGCGCCAGCCCGCGGCGAAGTCGGCCGCGCAGAAGAAGGCGGCGCAGAAGAAGAGCGGCGGATCGCGCTGATCGGCCCGCGCTGGCGCCGGTAACCCTGCTTGTACTACCTGGGTCCCCGTGGGGGCGGATCTCGACATTGTGAAGGAGTAGCCGTGACCGACGGCATGCAGAACACCGAGGCGGCGGAGCAGTCCGCCGGTACGACGAGCGCCTCGGACGAGCGCCTCAAGGCACTCGAGGCGGAGAGCGACATCGCCGCCGACTACCTCGAGGAGTTGCTGGACATTGCCGACCTGGACGGCGACATCGACATGGATGTCGAAGGCGACCGGCCCGCGGTGTCGATCGTGGGCGCGGAGCTCAGCAACCTGGTCGGCGAGAACGGCAAGGTGCTGGAGGCGCTGCAGGAATTGACCCGGCTGGCTGTGTACCGGGAGACCGGTGAGCGGTCCCGGCTGATGCTGGACGTGTCGAACTACCGGGCCAACCGGAAGGCCGAACTGGAAGAGGTCGGTCGCAAGGCGGTCGAGGAGGCGAAGGCGACCGGCGCTCCTGTGCGCCTTGACCCGATGACGCCGTTCGAGCGCAAGGTCGTCCACGACGTCGTCGCGTCCGCCGGCCTGACCAGCGAGTCAGAGGGCGAGGAGCCCCGTCGGCGCGTCGTCGTACAGCCGTCCTGATCGCATGACAGCCATGCCACTCCTTGTCGTTCTCGAGCCGGTCGCCGGAGTGGTTGGCTTGTGACCGAACACGTTTCACGTGAAACGCCGCCGCTCGTGGAGAAGTTGTTTCCACGAGCGGCGGACCGGCTTGCGGCCTACGCCGAACTGCTCGCTACTGAGGGGACCGTGCGCGGCCTGATCGGCCCACGCGAGGTGCCGCGGCTGTGGGACCGGCATCTGTTGAACTGCGCCGTCCTGGAGCGGTTGATCCCGGAAGGGTCGACGGTTGCCGACATTGGCACCGGCGCCGGACTGCCCGGGATCGTGCTCGCTGTGGTCCGTCCCGATCTTCAGGTGGCGCTCGTCGAGCCTCTGCTCCGGCGTACCACCTTCCTCCAGGAGGCGGTCGAGCGACTGGAACTCGGCAACGCGTCCGTCGTCCGTTCCCGTGCCGAGGATCTTCCGCGGGCGTCGTACGACGTGGTGACTTCTCGTGCTGTCGCTCCCTTGGGCAAACTGGCCAGGTGGTGCCTGCCGTTGTGTGCCGAAGGGGGACTGATGCTGGCGATGAAGGGGTCGTCCGCCGAGGAAGAACTGGACGCGTCCGAACGCGAACTCGAGTCCCTCGGCGCCGAGGTCTGGCACATTCACCAACTCGGCGTGGATGAACTGGCCCAGCCGACGACAGTCGTGAGTATTGTGGCCGGACGTGCTGCAAGGGGATCGCGGCACGGAAGACGCGGGAGGTGATCGGGTTGGTGAGTCGTGCCCTCGGATGGCCGGACAAAAGCACCGGCAAGCCAAGGAAGTCGCAAGCAATCGGCTGGCCATCAGACCCCCAGACCACGACCCGACTGATCACCCAAGAAGCAACGCCTAGCACCCCCGCTCCCACACCAGTTGAAAACCGCGAGCCTCAGCCGCTCGCGAGCTCTGACTCGGTTGAGGGGACGCACCCGGTCGCGCCAGTCGGCCCGGGGGCATCGACTGCATCCGCCGCCGTAACCCCGTCGCCGACCTCAGCCGAGACCCCGGCCCCGACTTCAGCGGAAGCCCTGGCCTTCGAGCGATCATCGCTTCCGGCTCCTGCTGACTTCGGCTCATCCGACCGTGACCAACACCGACCGGTCGATAGCTCGTCCCTGCGGGTGGTAGCGGCCAGCGGGCTCGATCTCGACCTGTCGACCAATCCGGCAGCTGTTTCACGTGAAACTGGCGAGCCGGCCAGGCATGATGTTTCACGCGAAACGGCGTCGCTGGTCGACGCCGACGACGACTTCTCCGAGTCTCCACGACCTGTGGATGACGACCCCCTGAAACTGCCTCCGCACACGGGAATTCGTCCACAGAAGCCTGTGGACGGAGCTGGGGGCAGACCCGCCCCGACTCCTACTGACATCCTCTTCGGGCCAAGTCCCGCACCTATCGGAATGGGCGCTATGACTGCCGCACAGATCGCCGCGCGGGCCACGTCGGACGAACTTCAGCGACGCCTTCTCGAGACTCCGATCGCCGCCGCCACCGAACGGACCCTGCTGGTGAATGAAGGACGCACAATGGGCCGCGAGTTCCCGCTGCCCGCCGAAACCCGGGTCTTCGTCGTCGCCAACCAGAAGGGTGGTGTCGGCAAGACCACGACGACCGTCAACGTCGCCGCTGGCCTCGCGCTGTACGGCGCTCGCATCCTCGTGATCGACCTCGACCCCCAGGGCAACGCCTCGACGGCGCTCGGCATCGACCACTCGGAAGGCACCCCGGGTGTCTACGAGGCGGTCATCGAGGGCGAGTCGCTGAGCAAGCTCCTCCAGCCCTGTGCCGAGCACCCCGGCATCATGGTCGTGCCGGCGACCATCGACCTGGCCGGCGCCGAGATCGAACTGGTCAGCATCGTGGCCCGCGAGAGCCGCCTGAAGCGCGCCCTCGACGCACACCTGGCCGAGACCGAGGCTGCGGGCGAGAAGTACGACTACGTCTTCATCGACTGCCCGCCGTCCCTGGGCCTGCTCACCGTGAACGCGCTGACCGCGGCCCGCGAGGTCCTCGTCCCGATCCAGAGCGAGTACTACGCCCTCGAGGGCCTCTCGCAACTCCTGCGCCACATCGACATGGTGAAGTCGCACCTCAACCCCGAGCTCGACGTCTCCACCATCCTCCTCACCATGTACGACGCCCGCACCAAGCTGGCCGGCGAAGTCGCAGCCGAGGTCCGCGGTCACTTCCGAGACGCCGTACTCCGCACCGCCGTACCCCGGTCGGTCCGTATCTCCGAGGCTCCCAGCCACGGCCAAACAGTCCTCGCCTACGACCCCGCCTCCGCCGGAGCCCTCTCCTACCTCGAGGCTTCCCGAGAAATAGCCAGGCGCAACAACCCGTAACCCACGAGCCAGTTCGACCCAGCGCACCAGTTCGACCCAGGCCACCAGTACGCCCCAGGTTGGGCGTAGTCCCAAGTCGGTCTTAGTCGCCGCCCAGTCGTCCGGGCGATTCCCGCCAAGTCCGCGCGATGTGGTGCGTTCGGCTGTGGTGTCGATTCCGGTGCGCTCAGATCTGGTCCCATCGACCTCCCCGACCTGGCGTGTGCCTGCGGTGGATGTGATCTCCGCCGGCGCGCCCCTCGTCCGCCCGTCGCTCCTCCAGCCGGCTCCTGGCAAGTCGATCAGCGCCGAGCTCATCGCCCGCGTGTTCGACGCCGATTCGGTTTGGTGCGGATCGCGAACTCGGTCGACTCCCACCAGGTTTCGCCCGAAGAGTTCCGCGACCTGGGCCCGCACGGGCGGCGCAGGTCGGTCCCGCCCAGCGCGCTCTGGTCGATCACGCACGGCCGGCGCAGCAGTTCGCGAGACGCTCT
>WNGE01009624.1_pt1 | contig 10141 bp, 10 predicted proteins | sample 5400651 | NCBI WGS metagenome assembly WNGE01 (sample SAMN13153370, study PRJNA577476) | soil metagenome | isolation source: 60 cm soil or saprolite under grassland replicate 2 | place: USA:California | collected 2016-06-15 | reverse complement strand
ACGCCACAAGCGGCTCAGAATCGATCTGCCGGATCTCAGCGTTCTAAAAAGTCATCACTAAGCGCCCACCCGGAATGATCGCTGTGGTCGCTATAGTTCGCGTCGGGCGAATGATTTGCAGATCGCCTGTCAGTCGCAGCCACGGAGTGATGTGAAAGTTATAAAACATTTCCAGCTGATGCTCGACGCGCGGACGGCGGCTCGCTTGAGTGAGCAAATCTAGATTGTCCTTGAGAACGCTACTAAGGTCGGTGTATGCGTAGGCGATGCCGAACTCGTCCGTTGGCCGGCTCTTAAGTAACCCGTTGCCCCCAAGGCCAAGGTCGAAGAATGTAGTGATCGGACTGGTATCCTTGTCAGCAAAAGACACCTGTGAGAAAAAACCCCAACCGTCCTTCCTCCCTCGCTCAACTATGTATTGTCGAAATATATAGTTCACTGACCAGGAACCTCTCTTCGGTTGGACGGGATTGATCGGCGGCCCGGGTATGACGATCTGCTTGACAGCATCGAAGGTCGTGTATTTCTTAGTAGTAATAGCTCCCCCAAAAGAATGCTTTGCGGTCTTTCCGAAGTACTTCACCGGAAAGAAAACGGTCGGCGCGAAGGTCACACCATCTGCCAACAAATTGTCCAGGCCAGAGTCGAGCGAGTGGTCATTGGGATCCATCGCAGCGATGGTTATCACCGGATCAGCATCAGTACTAGTGAACAGCAGTTTGGGTTCGTTCAAGAAATGTGGATGCTATTTGAACGAGCGACGCCAAAAGCGAAAATAAGGCAAACCGATGTGCGCGTATTGTGCGCGCGAGAAATTTTTACACGCTTTTTTGCTATCGCTAAGTTATTGAAAAGAATGGTGGCCAGGGACGGAATCGAACCGCCGACGCCGGCCTTTTCAGGGCCGCGCTCTACCAACTGAGCTACCTGGCCAAAGGTCAGGAAAGACCGCGTAGTATAAGGATTTAGCAAAACAAGTGTCAACGAGCGGCCCAAACGGCCCTTTGATGTTTTGTCGAATTAGTTACAAAAAGTCGTTGACTCGATCACCAGGAGGTGTATAATCCCTTGCGATGAGGGTGGGGTTGGCGCCCAAACGTCAGCCAGTTGAAAGACGATCCATCCGATTCAAAGTTGATAGTGCCCGCCAGTGCCAGCTCGGCCGCCGATCGCGCCCCCCGCAGTCGCTACCTTCGAGCTGGCACAGCCATTTTTGCCACAGGGTTCTGTCATACCGTCCTACTGTCGCACCAGCCATCAGCCGATCAACCGAATCGGATCCAGATTTAACACCGGACTATCTGACGCACGAAATATTCTTCAATATTCGGATCGTATTCCTTCTCAACGCATTGCAAGTGTCCTAAATTCCTGCCCGCCTGAGTAACATTTGACTCTCGCGGTTTACCTCCTCCACTAATTCCGGCTCTTCTATCGTAAGCAGCTCTCTTTCCCGAAGCACCACGCGGCCACCGATGGTCACAGTTTCAACATCGTTCGGCTGCGCTGAGTAGACAAGGGCTGAAAGTAAATCTGCCCCATGCGGGGTCGCGTGCAGTCCGTCCAACCTGACTACGATGACATCACCTTGTTTTCCGGTCTCGAGACTTCCTATCGTAGCATCGAGTCCCATCGCTCTTGCGCCGTCAATCGTTGCCATTCGCAACGCGCGCGCAGCCGGTAAGACCTCAGGCCCGTGTAAGACTTTTTGCAGCAGGGCCGCAGTCCGCATTTCGGTAAACATGTCGAGACGGTTGTTGCAGGCCGCGCCGTCCGCACCGAATGAAACTGAAATTCCTTCTTCAAGCATCTTCTGGACCTGTGCTATCCCGGATCCAAGCTTTAGATTGGATGATGGACAGTGAACTACATTCGTGCTCGTCCGCCTGAGAATCGCGATCTCGTTTTCATCCAGGTGAATACAGTGAGCCAGCGCAACGTGCGGACCGGTTAAACCGAGGGAATCCAAATATGTGATGTTGCGCAAGCTGGTGGCCTGTTCCACCAATTCACATTCCGTTTGGCTTTCTGACGCATGTGTGTGAACCATTACGCCACGTTCGTGTGCCAACCGAGCTACCGCGAATAAAAGCTCACTGGTGCAACTGATAGCGAAGCGAGGAGCGAAGCAGTAACGAATGCGACCGTCTGCTAACCCATGCCAGGCATCGAGCAAGGCAAGCGATTCTTTAAGTGACTTTTCAGCATCTTCGAGCAAGGCAGCTGGGACTTCAGTGCCTTTGTCCATCATGCACTTGCCGACTGTTGCCCGGAAGCCTGTCTCCTCAACCACTCGGAAGACTTGTTCAGTGTGATGGACAGTTTCCATCGTCAGCGCGCACGTGGTTCCCCCCTTAATCAATTCGGCTATGCCCAACCGTGCGGATGCTCGCACCGAATCACCAGTGTGCGCTGCCTCCATTGGCCACACGCGCTTTTTCAGCCAATCAATTAAGGACAGATCATCCGCTGCCCCCCGAAAAAGCGTTTGGCAAAGATGTATGTGAGTCTGAACGAAACCGGGCAGAACGGCGCAACCTTCGGCGTCGATTACTATGTCCGCTCCAGTATTGGGCTTACCGATATCGGCAATGCGGCCATCCTTAATCAGCAGATCGCCACGCAAGATCGTGTTTCGAGCATCCATCGTGACGAGTGTGCCGCCTTTGACCAGAATAGATTCGTTCATCGAAGACTCGCGCCCATGTTTCGATTAACCCATGACTTATCCGGATTCTTGACCAGAATGATCCTCAAGACGACCCGCAAAGCTGGAGTTTGCCGGATAGCGGTTGTGCCGCCGCGGATTATCCGTTGAGCAAAAGCGGCTGTAAAGCAATAATGAGCGCCCCGCTACGGGTCATGACTACTTCCAGTCCCGCAACCAGACGCTCTTTTTCTTGCCCCCACCCTGATCTGTCCCAGGTGAAACGGATCCTATTTCTTCTCTGCGGCAGCAGCCTTTGTGCCAGGGGCCGTTTCCGGCTTTTCCTCGCGCACGATGATGCCCAGCTTGACCTTCACCTCATTTTCAATTCGTCTCAGTAATTCTGGGTTTTCCTTCAATGCCTGCTTCGCGTTTTCCCGACCCTGGCCCAGGCGATCTCCCTTGTAAGAAAACCAGGCACCACTCTTTTCCACTACTCGTTGCAGTGCGCCGATGTCGAGTACATCGCCTTCTCGCGATATTCCCTCTCCATACATGATGTCAAACTCGCATTCGCGGAAGGGTGGAGCAACCTTGTTCTTAACCACCTTAACTCTCGTACGGTTACCAACCACCCGGTCGCCATCCTTGATGGCGCCAATTCTTCTAATATCCAGCCGCAGGGAAGCATAAAACTTGAGCGCCCTGCCGCCGCTTGTGGTTTCGGGGCTGCCAAACATGACTCCGATCTTCTCGCGAATCTGGTTGATGAAGATGAAGCAGGTATTTGACTGTGAAACTATCGCAGTCAGCTTGCGCAGTGCCTGCGACATCAGGCGCGCTTGCAAGCCGGGCAGCGAGTCTCCCATTTCGCCATCAAGCTCTGCTCGCGGCACCAGCGCCGCAACTGAGTCTATGACTATTACATCAACCCCATTGGATCGCACCAGCGCTTCGGCGATTTCCAGCGCCTGTTCACCGGAATCCGGCTGGGAGATCAGAAGCTGAGCTATGTCAACACCCAGTTTGCCGGCGTAGTCTGCGTCCATCGCATGTTCTGCGTCGATGTAAGCAGCAACACCGCCCGCCTTTTGCGCTTCGGCCACGATGTGCAGAGCCAGAGTTGTTTTACCGGAGCTCTCCGGCCCGTAGATGTCCATAATACGACCCCGCGGGACACCGCCAACGCCCACGGCAACATCAAGGCTGAGGGAGGTGGTTGAAATAGCGGGCACGTCGGATATCTCGCGATCGCCCAAGCGCATGATCGATCCTTTGCCAAACTTCTTTTCAATGTTTAAGAGCGCAGCTTCTATCGCCTTGCCGCGGTCTATGCTTATTCGGTCATCAGCCATAACATACATCTCTTTCTTCCGCTCCTTTTCTCACGATTGGTGTTGATAGCCCCTTCGCCTAAGACGGTGAGCATAACACACCCAACGCGAGAATGGAACAGTGTTTCATACCTGCAACACAGTTTGTTTCCGGAGGGTTGCGGTTAAGCTTCTAACGACGCGCTCGACAGCCCTCTCTGCGCCTGTATGTGGTGAGGCGGCGCGTACTTGCGGTAAATCATTCCGGGCTAGCGTCAGTTGCTAATAGCTCCTGAACGGTGCGGCCCGTACGTTGCTCGACCTGTCCATAAAGAGAAGGAACTCCACCAGAGGCTTCATCCCTCGAAATACGTTCGACGCGCCACATCGGAAAGAACAAATCGCTGCAAGCGCCAAATGGCTCGTCGTGCGCTACTGCCCGCGTCCAGGCATCAAAAGAGTTCAAATCGAGACCGCGTAAGAATACTCCAGCGAGGCTAATCTCGTCGAGTGTTCCCCAGAATTTTTCTCGCGGTGTATGGAGCGCGATTATGATGGCCGTACCTGGTCTAAATCTAGCGTTGGTCATTTGGTAAGTCCACTACGCGCAATCGGGTTGCCGCTTGGGGATCCGGGATTCGCCGGTTTCAAGACCGCCTTCGCCCCGGTCGCATCAAACGTTGCTAATTTGTCCCAAGATATTTTTCAAACCATTCGAGATTACTCTGCTTGGCTTTCAACACCATCTTCGGCTCATTCGGTCCGTGAGGCATACGCGGCAGCACGATCATCCTGGTGGGAACGTTCCGAACCTTGAGAGCATTGTAGAACTCGTATCCTTGCGAGATCGGTACGCGCTCGTCCGCTTCACCGTGCTGGACCAGGGTTGGGGTAACGACGCCTTTCATATTAAACATGGCCGAGTGGGCCCGGTAAAGTTCAAGATCCTCCCAGGGCTGTGCGCCAAAGTAATCGGGAATAAAGCTCGGGATATCCGCGGTGCCGATGAAACTCATCAAGTTAGTCACGCCCGCTCCGACCGAAGCTGCTTTGAAACGTTTCGTTTGAGTGACGATCCACGAAGTCATAAAGCCACCGTAACTCCACCCCATCACTCCTAAGCGCTCCGGATCAGCGACGCCCATTTGAATCACTTGATCGACCCCGGACATTAAATCCTGGTAATCACCTCCACCCCAGTCCTTAATATTTGCGAAGCGAAATTTCCGGCCATAGCCTGACGAGCCGCGCGGGTTCACGCGCAAAATCGCATAGCCCCGGCCGGAAAAGGCTGCCAACGGGTAAACCGACCGGCTTCCCTCCAGAAACGACTGCGCGAACACCCCGGCGGGTCCGCCGTGGATTACTAAAAGAAGCGGAACACGCTTTCCAGCCTGATAATTAACTGGATATGTTAACAACCCCTCCACGTCCATACCGTCGGAGCTTTTCCACTTCAGAACTTCGCTTTTGCCAAGCGGTAACTTTGGCAGATCTGCATTAGCTCGACTAACTTGAATCGGAGCGAAGCTTTTTACACCGCTGACATAAGCCTCAGGTGGTTTGTCGCTGGCCTGAAGTGTGAACCCAAACATTGTGCGTGAACGATTGAACGAAGGTGCGCCAATGACCTCGTTACCTTTATTCAATTCCGCGATGGTGTTTGCGTTGACGTCCAGGTAATAGACACGCGAGAAGGTGCCGCGCGACTCAGTGAAATAAATCTGCCGGCCATCGGCCGACCAGTCGATGATGTTCGGCTGCGCGTCAAAAGTCTCGGCCAACAGCTTTGGGCTGCCGCCGCTCGCAGAAATGAGTACGAGTCGGCGGTATCCAGCCCAACGCGGGGGATCATCTGAAATCAAAAAAGCGATCCACTTACCATCGGGCGAATAGGTTGGTGCTGACTCAGCGGCGCCGGTCGCGGCAAGTGGCTTAACCTCTCCGGTCGCCACTTCAGTAACCATGAGGTCGGAGGTTGTCCAATAATCCGCATTCGGGATCTTGGTCCGGGTAAAGGCGATCGTCTTTCCGTCGGGCGACCAGTCAAAATCGCCGTCGACGTTGTGATCTGCAGTAAGTTTGCGCGGCTCCCGTTTTCCGTTGGCATCTTTCTCCAGATTGATGAGGTAGAGCCGATTGATTTTTACATTTTCGTCGACCCAGCGAGAATCATCCTTTCCTTTTGAGCCCTTCTCTTCGTCATCGTTCTGGCCGTCTTTCATTAGGAAAGCTATCCGATCGCCATTAGGCGACCACACAAAATTACCCACACCTGATTTAACGTCAGTAAGTTGCTCGGCTTCCCCACCGATTATGCGAAGCGCATAAAGATTGTTCTTGCCACTCCGGCCAGAAGTAAAGGCGATCAACCGGCCGTCGGGGGACCAACGCGGATTATCGGAAGATTTGTCAGCAAAGGTAAGTTGCAATGGATCGCTGCCATCGGTATTTGCCAACCATATTTGAGTGACGTATTCGCTTCTTTCAGGCGTCATCACCGCCTGGCTGACGGTATAAGCAACCTTCCGACCATCGGGTGAAACTCGAACGACGCCGACGTTTTTGACCTTCATCGCCAGTTCGGGGGTCCACCCGGGCGACGTGCTCTGTTGTCCAAAAGATCTGTCAGTGGTTGTGAGAAGAATAACTGAAAGCACGGAACAGATAGCCAGCGACACCTTGCAGCCACGCATAGTTGCATCTCCTTCACTTATTTCATGTCATCCGATTAAACGCCGGGAAGATTTTCCTGCATCAGGGGTGCGATGGCGACACGATTACGCCCTTCATTCTTGGCAATATAAAGCGCACGATCACTCGCGGCGTAAAGCGTTCGCTCTGAATTGGCGTGTGCCGGACAAGCAGCTACACCAATGCTTACACTGATTTTTCCGACGCCCTCAACGCTATGTTCAGCTAGCGCGGCACGCAAGCGTTCGGCTGCGCCGGCCGCCTTCTGTTCATCGATATTTGCGAGCAGCAATGTGAATTCCTCTCCGCCTATACGCGCCGCGGTATCGTTGTCACGTGAGACTTCAGCCAAAGTTCTGGCAATGTGGCGAATGACGGTGTCCCCCGCCGGATGACCAAAACAGTCGTTGATTTCCTTCATATGATCGATGTCCAAAAGAAGCAGTGCGCACGGTACACTGTAACGACGCCACCTTTCAAGCTCCCGGTTGAGCGCTGTGCGGAATCGGCGTCGATTCGCGAGTCCCGTAAGAGGATCGAGATCAGCTTCAGCGTGAAGGCTCTCTATTTTCTGGCTGAAGCCGACCATCTGGACTGCGCGGAGACCGAGCAGGGGAAGCTCTGAAGGAATCTGGAAGTAGTCCACTGCTCCGGCGGAGATAGCCTGGAATCTCCGATCCAGGGTTGCAGCTTCCGCTCCCACAAGAATCAGCGGGATTCCATCTTGTATGCGGTCCAGCATGCGCGCCAGTTCTCGAAATGATATTCCAATAATGGGCGTTGCCGCTATTACAAGATGCGGACGAGAGCGCTGGAGCGACACCAGAGCTTTAGCGCCTGCACAGACCCCAACGACTTCGAGTCCCGCTGCCTCGAGGGACGCTTTGTAGATGACGCCAGGCTGGTCACTAATTAGCAACACTCGGCCTCGCTCGCGCGTGCCAGTTTGACTGGACTTTTCTTTGCGAAGTTTTGCTTTCATTAAGGTCCCTAACTTGACGTGAGGAAAAATGCTCGGAAGAACTTTCGAGATGAGTGGAGTCTTCTACGAGCTGTCTAAGTTGGGGGTTCCTTAGAATAACCCTTTGAAGGTCAGGGCCGTCAACTTTAAACGGAGAAAAATTCAGTGACGCGAAAGGATTTTAGAGTCGCACGCAGCTTTTTTGGGCGGTTATTGCCTTTGACAGCGTGGACAATAGTAGGTTGAACGCGCAGCCTGGACTACACGTCGAATTCGCGCCCCACACTTAAAGCACGCCTCGCCCTCGCGCTCGTATACCCGCCAGAACCTTTCCTCGCTGCCAAAGTAGCTTCCGACTCCGTCCGCAAGATCTATCTTCAAGGTTGAGCCGCCGTCGATTGCTTCATGCAGCACCCGACGGATCGCTTCGTATAATCGGACCACGCGCTGTTTGGAAATTGACTCCGCCGCCCTGAATGGACTTATTCGCGCAAGGAAGAGTGCCTCGGCGGCGTAGATGTTTCCCAATCCAAGCACTTTCCTTTGATCGAGTAGCAATTGTTTCAAGCTTTGTCTTGATCGCGAGAGAGTAGCGCCGAGATAGTCAGCGTTAAAACTGTCTGAAAGAGGCTCCGGTGCCAGAGCACTCAATTCCGGGCTAGTCTGAAGCCTTGCTGCAGGCAAGAGTCTGATCCGCCCAAACTGTCGCATGTCGCAAAAAGCGAGGGTGCGGTCATCATCGAGATGGAAGACAACATGCGAGTAAGCAGGTAATGGTTGATCGGTTGGAAGGCAAACGAATTTCCCCGTCATGCGAAGGTGAACCAATAGTACGCGCGCAGAGTCCAGCTCAATTAGAATGTATTTTCCGCGGCGGCTGACACCCTGAATGCGCGCATTCCGCAACTTGCGATCGAAGGCATTACGGGAGATTCCCGGCGAAATTCTCGGGAGTCTCAGCTCCGCGGCGACGATCTGCCGCCCGCCAACCGCCTGACGCAGGCCGCGCACAATGTGTTCTACTTCGGGCAGTTCCGGCATTCGCGCTCATGTTCTGGTGCCGGTGATATAGCAACCACGGGCTAACGATTCATGGTCCAAAAATCACGGAGCACCGGCGTCAGACGATTCTCATCAGAACGAGAATCAAAACAATAACGAGAATCAAACCCAGGGCGCCACTCGGCCGGTATCCCCAGCTTCTGCTGTACGGCCAACCTGGTACCGAACCGAGGAGTAAGAGCACCAGGACAATGATCAATATTAAATCCCATTCCGACAACCTCCTATCAAGTTCAGATCGATGTCACGATGGAGAAGTCTCGCAGTGTTCTTGAAGCCGATATGAGAAGGTTATTGAGCTTAGCGCCAGGAGTCAACCGTTTCTTTCTTCGACCGAATGTGGATCAATAACTATCAGACAGGTCCGACCGACGTTTATTTTAAGGAGCGGAAAGTTTTTCGGCGGTTTTAGGAAAACATATCTTCCTCTTTCTTGTGGCGAACTCTGCATAGATTCGAAGCAATGGTGCAGCCCCAACTGGTCGGTTAACGCTCGACCGGAGTTTGTGCAAAGTCTAACCTGATGCGGCTACGCTTTCTCCAACCGACTCTTGAAGCTAACTTATTGCTTTCCGGAGCAGGGCGATGTTCGTGCTCAAGAGGATACGTCTCAGATTCTTCAACGCTGAATTTCGACGGCGAACACAATAGCAAATACATTCCGCAACAGTTCGTGCTAAAGCCCCGAACTCTTTTCCACCCAACTCTTCTCTTGAGAGGCACTCGCGCCGGGAGTAGCGTTCGAGCGTTCTCAATACTCACCCCAATAATTCTTAGTTCCCCCGCATTGTTGTTAACAAGAGTCATGCGTTCGAATCGGGCGGACAGCGTCGCCGCACGCGGGACAAGACCACTCGTCTCAATTAATAAGGAGCTAGCCTCATGCAAACCGGCTCTCGCTCAACTGCAGCCAGGTGCTGTGTCGGTGTCATACTGGCTTACACCATCAGCATGTCGCTCCTCGCCCCTTTTGTGACGAAGCGTATACTGGCTTCTCCCGCAGCCGATGCTGAACGTGCGAAAGGGAACAGTCCTGTTCTAACTGCGAACCCAGCTGCTCAACGAAGCGTCGAACGTCTGAGCACTTTGGTTCAGGGTAAGCGGCACAGCCTCATGGTATGACGCTGGTGCGGTCTCGACACAAACGATTGCGGCCGGCGATGGCTACGTAGAGTTCACGCCTGATTCGACCACAACGTGGCGGATGTGCGGCTTGGGCAAGGGGGACACTGGCGCCTACTTCGACGACATCGAGTTTGCCTTTTTTATGGACGGTGGAGCAAACCTGGCTGTCTACGAATCCGGGAACTATCGGGGAAACTTCGGCCCTTATGCTGCTTTGGACCGCCTGCGGGTAGCGGTCGAGGGTGGCGTTGTGAAGTACTATCGCAATGGCGTGTTGCTCTATACCAGCACCGTGGCGCCGCAGTATCCGCTGCTGGTAGACACGTCACTGAATACAGT